>WNFP01002807.1_pt1 | contig 22406 bp, 19 predicted proteins | sample 5400201 | NCBI WGS metagenome assembly WNFP01 (sample SAMN13153355, study PRJNA577476) | soil metagenome | isolation source: 115 cm saprolite under Madrone tree | place: USA:California | collected 2016-06-14
CACCTGAATCTCATCCGTCCCGGCGTAGATCTGCAGCACCTTGGCGTCGCGACAGAGCTGCTCGACCTGGAACTCGGCCATGTAGCCGTTGCCGCCGAAGAGCTGCACGGCCTCGAGGGCGACCTCCATCGCGGCTTGCGCGGCGTAGAGCTTGCACGCCGACGCTTCGGCGAGCTCCATCGTCTTGCCGGCGGCGGACATCTCGATCAGGCGGAAGACGAGGTTCTGCAGGTTCATGCGCGCAACCTCCATCTTCGCGAGCTTCAGCTGGATGAGCTGGAACTCGCCGATCGGGCGGCCGAACTGCACGCGGGTGCGGGCGTAGTCGATCGAGCGGGCGCGGCACTGCTCGACGATGCCGAGCGCCATTGCAGCGACGCCGGTGCGCTCCATGGTGAACGTCTGCTTCGCGCCGGCGCGGGCGGGCGCGTCCTCGGTCTCGCCGAGGAGGTGCTCGCGGCCGACGCGGACGTCGTCGAGGAAGAGCTCGCCGGTCGGCGACGAGTGCAGGCCCATCTTGCGCATCGGTTTCGATTGCGTGAGGCCGGGTGTGCCGCGCTCGAGCACGAACGTGAGCACCTTGCGGTCCTTCGGGTCGCTCGCGCCCGTGGCGTTGCCCTCGTCGAGCTTGCAGATGAAGACGATCAGGTCGGCATACGGACCGTTGGTGATGAACGTCTTCTGACCGTTCAGGACGTACGCGTCGCCGTCGCGGCGCGCCGTCGACTTCATGCCGCCGAAGGCGTCGGAGCCGGAGCCGGGCTCGGTGATCGCCCAGGCGCCGATCTTGTCGAGCGTGAGGAGGTCGAGCGCCCAGCGCTCTTTCTGGCGCAGCGTGCCTTTCGAGAGAATGGCGTTGGCGGTGAGGCCGACGCTCACACCCATCGCCGTCACCATGCCGGGGCAGTAGCGGCAGAGCTCGATGATCGGGATGAGTTGCATCCCGGCGCCGTCGGCGTCGCCTTCGGCATGGGTCGGCTCGGACATGGCGTCGCCGCCGCTACCCCGCGCGTCCGCGGCGCCGACGTCGATCGCCGCCTTCTCGCGCGCGACGCGCTTCGCGAACCGCATGCGTGCGACCTCATCGAGACCGAAGGTGCGCATCATCTTTCGCAGCACGTCGTAGGGCGGGGTGTCGCCATGCTCCAGCTCCTCGAGGTGCGGCTTGATCTCCGCCTCGATGAAGCGTCGCATGGCGTCGCGGATCATCAGGTGCTGCTCGCTCCACTCGATCATGGGAATCCTCCACAGCGGGAAAGGTGGGGGATTGTCGCCCGGAGCGCGACCCGATACCAGCGCGACGACCTACCTCAGTCACGTCGCCGCGAACGACGCGCTCAGGGGGCGAGGAGACGGAGGCGCGCGCTGACGCGTTTCACTTCCGCGTCGTCGCCGGCCGCGGCAGCGGTCGCCAGCTCTCGTTTCAGGAGCCGACGCTCCTCGTCCACCGACAGCGACGTCGACCGACAGCGACGTCCATTCGCGCCGCAATGTCGGGTCTTGTCCACTCTTCGCGCTGACCGAGCCTTCCTCCGTCGGGCACGAGTCCTTTCTCATCGTCGCTCTCCACGTTTCGGAGAGAAGCTTGCAAATCGTACGCCGCTCCCGCGCGCGTGTGCATCGCGACATCCGCTCCATTTCGCTCACGGCGAGAGAAGATTTTGCACCGACGATTGCATCATGCGGCGACCGGAACACCGTGCATATTGGCGCGGGCTGTCGGCGCCGACTGTACTCGCGCGTGCGTAGACGCTATGCCGGCGTCGATGACGGGCTCTGAACGAGCGGTGCGCGAGCGCGCCGACGCCGCGGCGACCGACGATGCATTTCGCTTCGATCCGTTCGATGTCGAAACGCGCCGCGATCCGTATGCGCTCTTCGCGCGCGCGCGGCGCGAGCATCCCGTTTTTCCGCACGCCGGCTTCCCGGTCGTCTCCGTCTTTCGCTACGCCGACGTACAGCGCATCCTCAAAGACCCGGCAACGTGGTCGAGCAACTTCAACGTTCCGGGCATCGATCCCGAGGAGATGCCCGACCCGAGCATGCTCGGCCAGGATCCGCCGCAGCACACGCGCCTGCGCGCGCTCGTCAGCCAGGCGTTCACGCCGCGCATCATGCAGGCGCTCGAGCCGCGCATGCACGCGATCGCGGGCGAGCTCGTCGCGGCGGCGGTCGAGCGCGGCGAGGTCGATCTCGTCGAGGCGCTGACGTACCCGCTGCCGGTGATCGTCATCGCCGAGATCATCGGCGTGCCGCCGGAGGATCGCGACCGTTTCAAGCACTGGTCGGACGTCGCGGTCGAAGGGCTCGGCAACGGTCTCTTCGTGCCGCCGACGCGGGAGCGGCTGCAGCGCTTGAACGCGGTCCGCGAGGAGATGGACGCGTACTTCTCGGCGCTCGCCGACGAGCGGCGGCGCCGGCCGCGTGAGGATCTGCTCACCGGTCTCGTGCAGGCGGAGCTCGAGGGCTCGAAGCTGACCCACGCCGAGATGCTGCGCATGCTGATTCTCCTCCTCGTCGCCGGCAACGAGACGACGACCAATCTCATCGGCAACGCGGTGCTGGCGCTGCTCGAGCATCCCGAGGCGCTGGCGCGGCTGCGCGCGGAGCGCGCGCTCCTGCCCGCGGCCATCGATGAGGTGCTGCGCTGGTCGTCGCCGGTGCAGATGGATCCGCGGCGCGCGACCCGCGCGCTCGAGCTGCACGGGCAGCGCATCGACGCCGATCAGCTCGTCGTGTGCTGGCTCGGGTCGGCGAACCGCGACGAGGATGTGTTTCCGGACGGCGCGCGCTTCAACGTCGCGCGCACCGACAACCGCCATCTCGGGTTCGGCTTCGGGCCGCACTATTGCATCGGCGCGAACCTCGCGCGCCTCGAGGCGCAGGTGGCACTCGCCGCGCTCCTCGACCGCACGCGCGCCTTCGAGCGCGTCGACGACGCGCCGCTGCCGCTCCATCCCAGCATCGTGTTCCGCGGCGTTACCCGCCTGCCCGTGCGCTTGCACCCGCAGTAGGAGGACTCTCATGGCCCGAACGACGTCGTCCCTCGTCGCCGTCGCGCTCGTCGTCGCTCTCGGCGTGGGCGTGGCCGCCGCCACCGAGCTGCCGGCCGCCGTCCGCGAGCAGCTCGCGTCGGCGAAATACGTCTACATCTCGACGCAGCGGAAAGACGGCAGCTTCAGCAAGCCGGCGGAGATCTGGTTCATGTACCACGACGGCGCCGTGTGGGTCGGCACACCGCCGACGACGTGGCGGGTGAAGCGCATCAAGCACCATCGCCCGAACGCCAAGATCGCGATCGGCAAGCCGGACGGTCCGTCCTTCGACGCGGTCGGATCGATCGTCACCGACGCGAAGGTCGCGGACCTCCTGTTCCAGACCTATGCGAAGAAGTATCCCGACCGCTGGCCGGGATACGAGCAGAAGTTCAAGGACGGGATGAAGGACGGGTCGCGCGTGCTGGTGAAGTACACGCCGAAGTGAACGCGGCGCGGGTCACGCGGGAGCGCGGCCGGCTCTTCATCGGCACCTCCGGGTATCAGTACCGTCACTGGCGCGGTCTATTGTATCCGCCGCAGCTCGCGATCGCGCGTAGCGGCGAGCGGTAGTAGGTCAAGTCGCGAGCGAGACGAGGCGCGACGGAAGCGAGCAGCGCAGGCGTAGCAGCGCTACGCCGAGCAGCGCAGCGACCGAGCAACGAAGTATCGCGACGCAAATTGACCCACTGGCAGCTTGTCGCGCTCGTGAGCGCATGGTAGCCGCGGCGGGTGGCGCTCACCATCGAAACCGCCGCCGACGTCGACGAGTACACGGAGTTCCTCGAGTTCTTCGACGACGTGTACGCCGATCGCGCGGCGCGGTGGCCGGCGTTCGTCGCGTTTCAGCTGCCGCTTCTCACCGGCGAGAGCCCGTTCGCGGAGCGACGACGGATGCGGCCGTTTCTCGCGCGCCGCGACGGGCGCGTGGTCGCGCGTGTCCTCGCCGTCGTCGATGAGGTGTATCAGGAGCGCTGGCGCGAGCCGCTCGGGCACCTCAACATGTTCGAGGCGCTTCCCGACTCGGTAGCCGCGACGCGGCCGCTCCTCGCCGCCGCATGCGCGTGGCTCGCGGAGGAAGGCGCCAGCGCGGCGCGCGCCGGGTTCGGCATGCTCGAGTCGCCGTTCGCAACCGATGCGTACGACGTCCTACCGCCGTCGTGGCTGCGGCAAAACCCGCCCTACTACCACGCGCTCCTCGAGGACGCGGGCTTCACTCCCGAGCGACGCTTCGTCGACTACAAGATCGAGGTGCGCCCGGAGTTGATCGAGCGCTGGCAGGGCGCCGTCGACGACACCCGTCGAGCGGGATTCGAGCTCGTCCGGCTGCGTGACGTGCCGCGCGCGCGCAGCATCACGGAGTTCACGCGCGTCTGGAACGAGGCATTCGAGCGCCACTGGGGACAAACTCCGTTCAGCGACGCCGAGGTGCGGGCGCTCGTCGAGGCGCTCGCCCCCGCCGGCATGCTCGATACCTCGGTGCTCGCGTACGAGCAGCGCGCGCCGGTCGGCGTCGTCTGGGTGGTGCCGACGACGGCTGGACTCGCGCTCACCGCGGCCGGCCGCGAGGTCGCGCCGGCAGAGCGGTTGAACAATCTCGGCATCGGCGTGCTCGCGTCCGCGCGCGGCCGCGGTGTGAACCTGGCGCTCGCCGGACGTGCGTTTCTGGATCTTGCCGCGAAGGGCGCGACGCACGTGAGCTACACCCTCGTCCTCGACGACAATTGGCCGTCGCGGCGCACTGCCGAAAAGCTCGGCGCCGCGGTCTGCGCGCATTACGTCGCGTACGGCCGGCTGCTGTCCTGAGCAGTGCGACCGAGCAACGAAGTATGGCGACGCAAATTGACCCAGTGCGACCCCCATGGTCAGCTTTGTCGGACGCACGTATAAGGCGTCGCAGACCCCCTCGAGGAGCGACCGTATGAGCGCGCAGCAGGAGAGTCCCGCGATGCCCGACCCAGGCGAGATCTTCGCCGCCTTCACCGCTTTTCATCGGACGGGGGCGTTGAAAGCTGCCGTCGAGCTCGACCTCTTTTCGGCGATCGCCGCCGGCGCGACGACCGCCGATGACCTGGCGCGCCGCTGCGGCGCCGCGTCGCGGGGGATCCGCATCCTCGCCGACTTCCTCGTCACCGCCGGGTTCCTCACGAAAGAAGGAACGCGCTACGCCCTCACCCCAGCGAGCGCGACGTTTCTCGACCGCTCGTCGCCCGCCTACATGGGCAGCGCGATCACGTTTCTCACGTCGCCGATGATGTGGGAGTCGTTCGCGAACGTCGGCGCCGCGGTGCGGAAGGGCGGCACCGTCGCATCCGAGGGGGGTGTCGTCGCCGCCGAGAACCCGATGTGGGTCGAGTTCGCGCGCTCGATGGCGCCGCCGGCCGCGTTCGCCGCGCGCTTGCTCGCGAACGTGCTCGACGCGCCGAAGGCGCCGCAGTGGAAGGTGCTCGACGTTGCCGCCGGGCACGGCATGTTCGGCATCACGCTCGCGCAGGAGAACCCGCGCGCGCAGATCGTCGCGCTCGATTGGGCGAACGTCCTCACCGTCGCGGAGGAGAACGCGCGGGCGGGCGGCGTCCAGGACCGCTTTCGCACGATCGCCGGAAACGCGTTCGAGGTCGACCTCGGCTCCGGCTATGATCTGGTGCTGCTGCCGAACTTCCTGCACCACTTCGACGTCGCGACCTGCGAAGCGTTTCTCCGGCGTGTCCGCGCCGCGCTCGTCCCCGGCGGCCGCGCGGTCACGGTCGATTTCGTTCCGGACGAGGGCCGGGTGACGCCGCCCGTTGCCGCGTCGTTCGCGCTGGTGATGCTCGTCGGCACGCCGGCCGGCGACGCCTACACGTTCGCCGAGCTCGATCGAATGTTTCGCACCGCCGGCTTCGCCACGAGCGAGCTGCGCGAGCTGCCGCCGTCGTTCCAGCGCGCGGTGGTATCGACGAAGGCGTCTTGAGTCTCGAATCTCGAAAACGCGACCAACCGGCGCCGCGGGTGTTGCGACGCCTCGAGGAGGAACCGCATGCCGCATCGACGTAGACGAATCGCTGTCCTCGGGCTGCTCCTGGCTGCCGTGATCGTCGTCGGGCCGCGCGCCGCGCGCGCCTACGACCCGTACGACACGCGCAGCGAGCGCTACGAGGAGCGCCACCCGCGCCGCTACAACGACGAGTACATCTTCTCGACGACGCGCATGGTGAGCGAGATGGACGTCCACCCGGCGCTCAAGGTCCCGCTCTTTCCGCCGGCGATCGTCATCGATGTCGTGTTCTTGCCGGCGGAGATCATCGCCGGAATGTTCTGAGCCGCGGAGCCGCGCGGCGGTGAGCGCTCACCAGGCGTATGCCTCGGGAGCCTCGCCGCCGGGTCCGGGCCAGATCTCGTCCAGCTGCGTCAGCGTGTCGGCGTCGAGCGTGAGCTCGAGCGCGCGCATGCTCGTCGTCAGCTGCTCCATCGTCCGCGGGCCGATGATGGGGGCGGAGACGCCGGGACGCTGCAGCAGCCACGCGAGCGCGACGTCGGCGGGCTCTGCCGCGAGGTCGCGGCAGAGCCGCTCGTAGCGCTCGAGCGCGGCGCGGCTCGTCGCGATCTGCGTCTGCGTCCGCTCCGACGCGCGGCGGCCCGCGTTCGCCTTCGCGAGCGCGCCGCCGAGCAGTCCCCCGGCGAGCGGGCTCCACGGCAGCACGCCGACGCCGTAGGCGCGGCAGGCCGGCAGCACCTCGAGCTCGACCGTGCGCGCGGCGAGGTTGTAGAGACTCTGCTCCGAGACGAGGCCGAGGAAGTGCCGCGCCGCCGCGGTCTCGCAGGCGCGCGCGATGTGCCAGCCGGCGAAGTTGCTGCTGCCGACGTACACGACCTTCCCTTGCTGCACGAGCACCTCCATCGCCTGCCAGATCTCGTCCCACGGCGTCCCGCGGTCGACGTGGTGCATCTGGTAGAGGTCGATGTGGTCGGTGCGCAGGCGGCGCAAGCTGTCGTCGCACGCGCGCCGTAGGTGGAGCGCGGAGAGGCCGCGATCGTTCCGTCCGTCGCCCATCGCAGCGTACGCTTTCGTCGCCAGCACGATACGCTCGCGGCGGCCGCCGCCTTGGGCGAGCCACCGGCCGACGATCTGCTCCGTCACGCCCTCGCCGCGCTTCCAGCCGTAGACGTTCGCGCTGTCGAAGAACGTGATGCCGAGCTCGAGCGCGCGGTCCATCATCGCGAAGCTCTCGGCCTCGCTCGCGTGCGGGCCGAAGTTCATCGTGCCGAGGCCGAGGCGGCTCACCTCGAGGCCGCTCCGACCGAGATGTGCGTAGTCCATCACTCTCGCATGCTGGCGCCGCGAGGCGGAGTCAATCCACGCGGGCGGTGGGCGGCGGGAGGACGAGAACGGGGTGCGCTGGGCCGGCACGCGCGCACGACGGCGGCGTGCGCGCGAACGGTGCGGGCGCATGCGGACGTCCACGTACGGGCGAACGTCGTGGTCAGCGCGCAAATTCTACGTCCCCGCGCACCCCGTTCTCGTCCTCCCGCCGCCGGCTGCCGGCGCGCGCGCCGCCGGCGGCCCGCTGCCGACCGTTCGCGTGCGCCGCCTGTGGCGGCGTCGCGGCGGCGGCCGCGTCGACGACGGCGCCGGCGCGTTGCGTTCGCGGATCGACGATGGTCGAATCCGCCGCCATGCCGTCGATGGAAATGCGAGCCGCCGAGCGCGCGGAGGACGCGATGGGCGCGGCGCCGACGCGTGCGCGGCACACGGTCGTCGGGTTCACACTCGGGTTGATCGCGGTCGCGTACCTCGATCGCGTGTGCATTGCGACGGCGGCGCCGGCGATGCGCGCGGAGCTCGGGCTCAGCGACGGGCAGCTCGGCCTCGTCTTCAGCGCGTTCACCTTCGCGTACGCGCTCTTCGAGGTGCCGAGCGGATGGATGGCGGATCGGTTCGGCGCGCGCGTGACGCTCACCCGCATCGTCGTGTGGTGGTCGCTGATGACGGCGGCGACGGGTACCGCCGTCGGATTCGCGTCGCTGCTTGCCGTCCGTCTGCTCTTCGGGCTCGGCGAAGCCGGGGCGTTCCCATCAATGGCGCGCGTCTACGCGCGCTGGCTGCCGCGCGCCGAGCGCGGACGGATGTTCGGCCTCGCGATCATGACCGGCGCGTTCGCCGGCGCCGTGACGCAGCCGCTCGTCGTCGCGCTCCTCGGCGTCACGACGTGGCGTCACGCGTTCGCGCTCTTCGGCGTGGTCGGGCTCGTGTGGGCGGTCGCGTGGTGGCGCTGGTTTCGCGACGACCCGCACCAGCACCCGGCGGTGAACGCGGCCGAGCGCGCGCTCATCACCGCCGGCGGCGCGGAGACGCGTGTCCGCGGTCACTTGCCCTGGCGCGCCATCGTGCGCAGCCGGACGCTCCTCGCGCTCTGCGTGATGTACGCGGGCGCGATCTACGGCTGGTACTTCTATTTGACGTGGCTGCCGACGTACCTGCTGCGCGGGCGCGGCTTCGATCTCGCGCAGGTCGGTTGGCTGGCGGCGCTGCCGCTCGTCGCGATCGGCGTCGGCGTCCTCGCCGGCGGCTGGGTGAGCGACGCGCTCGGACGGCGCGTCGGCATGCGCGTGGCGCGCCGTACGCCTGGTCTCGTCGGGCTGCCGCTCGCGGCGCTGGCGATCGTGGGCGCGCTCCTCACGCCCGTGCCGCTCACCGCGGCGCTCCTCCTGGCCGCGGCCGCTGGTCTCGCCGCGCTCGGCGTCGCGCCCGCCTGGGCGGTGTGCCTCGAGATCGGCGGCCGGCACGCCGGCGTGGTGAGCGGCGGCATGAACACGTTCGGCAACCTCGGCGGCGCGCTCAGCCCGGTCGTCGTCGGCTTCGCCCTCGAGCGGTGGCACTCCTGGGAGGCGCCGCTCTGGAGCGTCGCCGCGTGCTACCTGGTCGCCGCGCTCGCGTGGCTGGCGATCGATCCCGCGACGACGATCGAGGGCGTGTAGCGCCACGGAGCGACGCCGCCGCGTCGGCTCAGAGCCGGCGGGCCTCGGTCAGGACCGGCGGGAGCAGGAATCCGGGCACGCGAAAGATGCGGCGCTGCGCCGTCACGGAGAAGCCGGCGGCTTCGACGCGGCGGCGCAGCGCCGCTGGCGTCGGCCATCGGAGCGGTGCGCCGAGGAAGCGCGATCCGAGGCTGAAGACGTCGCCGATGAGCGCCAGCGGCGGGTTGACGAATCCGAGCAGCAACGTGCCGTCGCGCCGCAGGACGCGCGCCGCCTCGGCGAGCGCGGCGTCCTGATCGGGGAACCAATGGAACGCCTCGGTCGAGACGATCGCGTCGAATGCGGCGCTTGCGAACGGCAAGCAGAGCGCATCGCCGCGGACGAGCATGGGCTGCGCTGATCGGTCGCCGACGCGGATTGGCGAGATGGAGGCGTCGCGCAGCCGGTCCGCGGCGTGCGTCAGCATTCCGTCGGAGTAGTCGCAGCCGGCGAGCCGCGGCGGCGCGAGCTCGTCGGCGAGGCGCGCCAGGAGCTGCCCCGTGCCGCAGCCGAGGTCGAGGATCGCCTGCGGTCGGCGCTGCCGCAGCGTGCGCAGGACCGCGTCGTGCACCGGCCGGTACGTCATCCACTGAAGAACGGGGTGGTCGTAGACGCGGGACCAGACGTCGAAGAGCCGGCGCGGCGGTCCCGATGCGCGTACCGTCGCGGTACCTCGCGCGCGCGGCCGCTTCGCGTCGTCCGCCACGCTACTTCGCGGCAATCAGCGTCAGCCGCGGCAGCGCGAAGCAGAAGTTGTCGCCGCGCGGCTCGATGTGGAGTGCCGCGGCGAGCGCCGTCGGCGCGGCGGCGAAGCGCGCCCGCAGCTCGCGCACGGCATCCGGCGGCGTGCCGATGCGTGCGGTCCAGGCCTCGAAGTCCATGCCGTCGCCCTCGTCGTAGTAGCCGAGGTCGCACTCGACGACGCGCATCCGCGCCGCGGCGACCATGTGCCGCCACTCCGACGGCCGCCAGTTGCGCACGTGGGAAGGATCGCGCAGCGTCTCGATCTCGTTGATGGCGCGATCGAGCTCGTCGTCCTCCGGTACCATCGTGTCGGCGACCAGCAGCCGCCCGCCGGGACGCAGCACGCGCGCGATCTCGCCGACCGCGCGCGGCAGCGACGCGAAATGATGCGTCGTGAGGCGACAGGCGACGACGTCGAAGCTCGCATCGGCGAAGGGCAGGGCCTCGGCCGCGCCTTGGGCGACCGTCACGTTCGTGACGGTGCGGATGGCGGCGTTCCGCCGCACCTCGTCCAGCCTCGAGCGCGTGAGGTCGAGGGCGGCGACGCGCGCCACCTGTGGGGCGAAGGCGAGCGCCGTGTGGCCGGCGCCGGTACCGAGGTCGAGCACGGCGTCGGTCGCCCGCGGCGCCAGCCGCGCGACCAGCCGCGTCAGCGCCTCGACGTCCGCGTGCCCGCGGCTCGTCGTGTAGCGCGCGGCGTTCGGCCCGAAGCTCGCCTGCACGCGGGCGTAAGTCGTCGGATCGCCGTCATCGCCGGGGGCCATATGGGGGCGAGTGTAGGAGTGGCGCGTCGGCCGTGCAATCACGCACGCGTCGCCGGGCGCGACCTGGGGCGATGGTGGCACAGTCGCCGCCACGCACGCCGCATGTGGCACGGCCGGGCGTCCGCCCGACCGGAATTCAGCGAGGATTCTCGGTGCCGATCGGCGGCGCCGAAGTTGCTCGATACGAACGTGACGTTCGGATAAATGCATGACACCCCCCCTGCCACATACGACTGCTCGTCGATTCGGCCCTGTCCCTCGTCCGGTGGTGCTCGCCGGCGAGAGCGGCCACACGCTTCTCGAGCTGGTGTCCGTCGTCGCCGTCGTGCTGATCCTCTTGGGAAACGCGGTGCCCACCTTCTCGCAGTTGCTCGCGAGCTATACGCTCAAAGGCGCGGCGCGGCAGGTGTTCGCCGACTTCCAGAGGACGCGAATGGCGGCCGTCAGCGAGAACAACCGCTATATCGTCAGTTTCACCAATACTCACACGTATACGGTTCATGATGATTCGAACAACAACGGCACCGTCGACACGGGCGAGACGGTGACGACGTACGATCTGCAGAAAGATTGGCCCGGCGTCACCGTCGGCGCGACCGTCGACACGCTCACGTTCTACCCGGATGCCACGGCGTCCACCGCGGCCACGATGACGGTGACGAATTCGCGCGGCACGACGAGCACCATCACGATCAATGCCGCCGGGTACGTGTATGGCTCGTGATGCCGACGCGGCAATGATGCGCTCCTGCCGCAACACGCTCGGAAGCTGCCGCGGGTATCTCATCATCGAGGTCATGGCGGCGCTCTTGTTCTGCAGCATCGCCCTCGGCGGCCTCGTGCCTCTGGTCGTCGGCTCGATCCGTGGTGGCGACCTCGGACGGCGCGCGAGCGCCGCCGCAGGCATCGGTCAGGACGAGATCGAGCAGCTGCGGAACACTTCGTACGCCGCGCTCGCGAGCGGCACCGACTCCGTCACCCAAAGCGATACGACGACGACGTTCACCCGTACGTGGACGGTCGCTGCCGGTCCCACCAGCACGACGAAGAACGTCACGGTGACGGTCAGCTGGACGGATCGGACGAGCCGTCAAATCCAGCTGCAAACGATCCTGGTGCAGTAGGCCATGCGCACCCGCTCCCCCGGCTTCACGCTGATCGAGATCCTCGTTGCGATGCTCCTCTTGAGCATCGCGATGGCCGCGGTCGTCCCGGTGCTGGCGACGCAGAGCCGCGCGAATCTCGAGCAGGACACGAAGATGGCGATGCAGGAGAACTTGCGCGTCGGGATGAGCGTCGTCACGGACACGCTGCGGAACGGCCGCTACGGCGTGCCGTCGACGAACATCTCGACCTGGATCAATTGGGTGTCCGGATTCACGGCGAACCCGACCATCACGACCGCGGGCTCGAACAGCCTCATCACGATCGCGAGCGCGACCTCGCAGTCGGTGACGGCGCTCTCGAGCGCCGCCGCCGTCGGCACGACGACGCTGTCGCTTGCGAGCCTCACCCCGGTGAACACCGGCTCGAAACGCCTCTTGCTCATCAACGGGCAGGAAAACGTCGTCGTGACCACCGTGAACGCGTCATCGGTCACGATCGACAGCGACCCGACGGCGAGCGGCAACCAGGGGCTCGCGCACGCCTACCCGGCGGGAACGCCGGTGTATCGCGTCGACGTGACGAAGTTCACCGTCGCGACCGACAGCACGACCGGCTTCTCCGCGCTCTTCCGCGATCAGAACCAGGGCGTCGGCGCATTGGCGGTCGTCGACGGCATCAGTGGGCTGCAACTCGCGACCGTGACCGCCAACAAACAGTACACGCTGACCCTGACGGCGACGTCGACGACTCGCGATCCCGTCACCAACCAGTATCTCAGCGCGAGCTTGGCCTCGAACGTCACAATGGCGAATTGAGGAACGACGTCATGCGCGAACGACGACGACGATCGACCGGCGGCGACGTGTTCAGGCGCGCGTTCGTGCGCGACGAGCGCGGGAGCGCGCTCGTCGTGGTCCTGCTCGTGGTCGCCGCGCTGGCGTTCCTCGGCGTCATGGCTGCGCGCAGCGTGCGGACCGAGCTGCAGATCACGCAGAACGACGTGAACACCCAGAAGGCATTGAGCGCCGCCGAGGCGGGCCTGAATCACGCGTACGATCTCGTCAAAAGCACCACGAATTTCAGCAACGAGATCGGCAGCAGCGGCACCGGCGGGACGCTGAGCGGCATCGGCAGCGTGGTGACGCTGAACGGCGCCTCGTATCGCTTCCGCGTCTTCGGCGGCGGTAGCAGCGACGGTTACTACGTGCAGGCCACGGACGACTACGACGAGACGAGCGGCGCGAACAACTCCTCCGTCGACATGAATCAGCGGATCTACCTCACCTCGCGCGGCCGTGTAGGCACGTCGGAGCGCGTCGTGATGGCCGCGGTGGGCGGGAACTCGAAATTTCCGTACGGGCTCTTCGGCGACAGCAGCCTCACGCTCGGTGGAGGTTCTCAAATCGACAGCTATGATTCGCGGGTCGGCGCATACACCGCGTCGACGGCCGGCAGCGCCGGCGACGTCCGCACCAACGGCAGCATCACCTTCAACGGCTCCCGCAACGTGGTCAACGGCAGCGCGACGCAAGCGTCGTCGACGGCGATCGGCAACACGGTGACGGGCACGAAGACAAGCAGCGCCTCGTCGATTACGGCGCCTTGCGCGGCGCCTGCTGCCTGCGGACCAAGCTACAGCGCCAGCACCGGCATCACGCCGACCAGCTCCTACAATTCGTCCACGGGCGACTTGTCGATCGGAAGCGCGGGCGTCAGCCTTGCGAGCGGCACCTACTGCTTCCATACGGTCACCGTGACGGCCAACGGTGCCGCGCTGACGATCAGCGGCGCGGTCGTCATGAACGTCACCGGTGCCGTCGACTTCACCGGCGGTAACGCGATCAATACGACCGCGAGCCCGTCGAACTTTCAAATCAACAGCAGCCTCAATTCGCCGGGCTCGGACGGCGTCATCTTGACGGGCGGCACGCAAGCGCACATGGCGGTCTACGCTCCGAATACCGGCATCAAGGTCAGCGGCGGCAGCGATCTCTGGGGCGCGATGTGGGGAGCGTACGTGAAAAACAGCGGCGGCACATGGATCCACTACGATCAAGCGCTGCAAGGTCTCGTCTGTGCCACGGGTATGAGCGGCTGGCACGAAGTCCGGAACTGAGCGCCGAGTTGGCCGGAGTTGAACGCCGACTGGCGAGCGCGCGGCATCGACGTTCGCACTGCCTGGACCCGCGTCTCCGGCTCGCATAATTGATCGCGGTGCGGTTTTCCCGGGCACTCGGCTGGTGCGCGCTCGCCGGCGCCGTGTACGCGATTGCCTACCGTTTCTACGGCGCCTTTCTCGCGGCACGGCTCTTCGCGCTCGTCGACCGGCGGCAGACGCCGGCCGAGCGCATCAACGACGGCCGCGACTTCGTGCCGACGAACCGCTGGATCGTGTTCGGCCACCACTTCGCGGCGATCGCCGGGCCGGGGCCGCTCATCGGCCCGACGTTGGCGGCGCAGTTCGGCTATCTGCCGGGGACGCTCTGGATCCTCGCCGGCGTCGTCCTCGGCGGTGCGGTGCAGGACTTCTGCATTCTCTGCGGCAGCCTACGGCGCGACGGGCGCTCGCTCGGGCAGATGGCGAAGGACGAGATCGGGCCGCTCGGCGGGTTCGCCGCGCTCGTCGGCGTCTTCTTCATCATGGTGATCCTGATCGCCGTGCTCGCGCTCGTCGTCGTGAACGCGCTCCGGCAGAGCCCGTGGGGGACGTTCACGGTCGCGGCGACGATCCCGATCGCGATGGTGATGGGCTGGTACATGAAGGTCGTGCGCCCGCACGACGTCGTCGGCGCGACGCTGATGGGCCTCGTCCTCCTCGCCGTCGCGCTCGTCGGCGGGCGCTTCGTCGACCAGCACCCGACGTTGGCGCCCTGGTTCACCCTCACGGGCCCGGCGCTGGCGTGGGCGATCATCGTCTACGGCTTCGCGGCGTCGGTCCTGCCGGTGTGGCTCCTGCTCGCGCCGCGCGACTATCTCTCGACGTTCGTGAAGCTCGGGACGATCGCGGCGCTCGCCGTCGGCATCGTCGTCATGCGTCCGGAGATCCACCTGCCGGCGATCACGCGTTTCGTCGACGGCAGCGGGCCGATCTTCGCCGGCAAGGTGTTCCCGTTCTGCTTCATTACGATTGCCTGCGGCGCGATCTCGGGATTTCACTCGCTCATCGCGTCGGGGACGACGCCGAAGCTGCTGCGCGAGGAAACGGACGCACCGATGATCGGCTACGGCTGCATGCTGCTCGAGTCGTTCGTCGCGATCATGGCGATGATCGCCGCGGCCGCGCTCCAGCCCGGCGTGTACTTCGCGATCAACAGCCCGGCGGGCGTCGTCGGCGCCGATCCGGCGGCGGCGACGGCGACGATCTCGCAATGGGGGTTCCCGGTGAGCGCGCCGGAGATGGCGCACCTCGCCGACGAGATCGGCGAGCGGACGCTCTTCGCGCGCACCGGCGGCGCCCCCAGCCTCGCCGTCGGCATGGCGAGCATCTTCGCGCGCACGCTCGGCGGCACGGCGCTCGCCCTTTGGTACCACTTCGCGATCATGTTCGAGGCGCTCTTCATTCTCACCACGCTGGACGCCGGGACCCGCGTCGGACGCTTCATGCTGCAGGATCTCCTTGGACACGTGTGGGCGCCGCTCGGCCGCACCAGCTGGTACCCGAGCGTCCTCGCGACGAGTCTCGTCGTCGTCGGCTCCTGGGGCTACTTCCTCTATCAGGGCGTCGTCGACCCGCTCGGAGGCATCAACATTCTCTGGCCCCTCTTCGGGATCGCCAACCAGCTCCTTGCCGCGATCGCGCTCGCGGTCGCGACGACGATCATCATCGGCAGCGGGCGCGCACGCTACGCCTGGACGACATTGGTGCCGCTCGCCTGGCTCCTCGCCGTCACCATGACGGCCGGCTGGCAGAAGATCTTTGCGGGCGACCCGGCGATCGGATTTCTCGCCCAGGCGGATCGGCTCGCCGCGGCGGTCGCCGCCGGCACGGTACCGGTCGCGAAGCTCGGCGAAACAGGCGCACAGATATTCAACTTACGTCTCGACGCGTGCCTCACCGGACTCTTCATGGCGCTCGTTGCGCTGATCGTCCTCGAAGCGGGACGCGCCTGGTTCCGGGAGGTCGGCGGTCCGGTGCGGGCGCCCGAGCTGCCGCTGCACGAGGCGACGCCCGGTACGTCGTAGCACCCGTTCACCGCTGCCGCGTGCGGCGTGCGGTAGCAGCCGTTCACCGCCGCCGCCTGCGTCGTACGAGTGACGCGGCTCCGGCGGATCGTACGAGGGACGCCGTTCCGGCGCATCGTACGAGTGACGGGCTCCCGCGCATGCACGGTGGCGCGCACGAAGTACTCGCGCGGAACGTGTAAAGGTTGCACGTCGTTGCGCGACGCGTGCCGTTGCAGCGCGCGCGGCGAGCCGCCGAACCGATGCCGCTGACGATTCGCGTGCGTGCGCCGCGCATTTCGTCCGCCGTCGGCGTCTGCCGCGGGCACGAGACGTGCCGCTGGTATGCGCCTTGCTGCTCGTCCCGGTGATCGCAGCACACCCGCCAAAGGAGGACTCGATGGCACGATCAACGAAGGAAAGCAGCACGCGGCAATCGTCGGGTGCGGGCGCGCGCGGCGGGACGGCCACGCAGCTCCTGAAGAAGGATCACGCGACGGTGAAGGAGCTCTTCGCGCGTTTCGAGAAGCAGGGGGAGCGCGCGCAGGAGACCAAGCAGAACATCTTCTCCGAGATCCAACGCGAGCTCGAGACCCACACCACGATCGATGAGGAGATTTTCTATCCGGCGGTGCGGGAGAGCGTCGGAGGGACGGAAGGCCTCGTCGACGAATCGCTCGAGGAGCACAACGTCGTGAAGTCGCTACTCCGCGAGCTCGGCAGCATGTCGGCCGAGGACGAGGAGTTCGACGCCAAGATGACGGTGCTGCAGGAGATCGTCGAGCACCACGTACAGGAGGAAGAGGGCGAGATGTTCCCGAAGGTCGAGGAGCAGCTCGGCCAAGAGCGGCTGCAGGAGCTCGGCGGCCAGATGCAGGCGCGTAAGGAGGCGCTCGGCCAGCCCACGATCAAGCGCATCATGAGCGGCGTGAGCGGCCTGATCTTCGGGAACGGCGAGAGCACGAGCGAAGGTGAGGAGGAAGGCGAGCAGACGGCGCGCGGCGGCGAGCGACGGTCGAGGGCGAAATCATCCGCAAAGCAGCGCGGCGCCAACAAGAAGCCTAACGGCGGCGCCCGCGCGGCACAGAAGCCGTCGAGTGCGAGCGCGAAGAAGCGCAGCAGCGGGCGGAGCGCCGAGAGCAAGGGATCGGCGCGCCGATCACGCGGGCAGAAACGCACCGCCGCCGCGAGCGGCAATCGACGCCGCACGTCCGCGAAGTCGTCGAAGAAACGCTGAACGTCCATCGTCGCACGTCCGCGAAGTCGTCAAAGAAACGCTGAGCGCCGTCGCTGCGGGTGGCGTCGACGATGAAGAACCTCCAGGGGGCGCGGGAGGGCGCGTGGCGCTCTCCCCACTCGCTGATTGCCGCGACTGCCAAGGTGGCGGTCGGCTGCAGCGAAAACCACTGCGCTCCCCGCGAAACATGCGGTCCGGGTCCCGCATGCTGGCGCGCGGTGCGAGGCCGCCGCTCGCAGCGGCGAGCGGCCACATACCCTGCCAGTATGCTCCGCTTGCGCGGGCTGCGCTCCTCGGCGGCCGACGCCCTCTACCGCCTCTGGGTTGCGGAGGTTCTGCCACATCGACGGCGCGACCCGACGATCCGCTCGGCAGAGCACAAGGCGTTGGCGCGCCCTCATTGACGGACGCACTCAGGCTTGACAGTGTTGCTAGTGATAGTAAGATAGCCGAATTCAAGATGACGCGCCGCCGTTCATCTCAGCTTGCACTCGACCTGTCGCCGCCCACCCACTGGGGCGGGCGACGCGCAGGGGCCGGGCGCAAGCCCGGCCCGAAGCCGCGAGTGGCGCACGCGACGCGCGCTCCGTTCCGCCGCCTGCCGGCGCACGTCACGCTGCGGCTGCGGGCGGATCTGCCGTCGCTCCGGACCGTCGCCATCGTGCGCGAGCTCGAGCGCAGCTTCGCCGCGGGCTGCGCGCGCCCTGGCTTCCGCCTGGCGCACTACTCCCTGCAAGGCAATCACGCGCATCTGATCGTCGAAGCTACGGATCGCGGCGCGCTCGGGCGTGGGATGAAAGCCATCGGCGCCCGCGTGGCGCGGGCGGTGAATCGGATCGCGCATCGCACCGGTCGCGTGCTCGCCGATCGCTATCACCTGCGGCTCCTGCCGACGCCGAAGGAGGTGCGCGGCGCCCTCCGCTATGTGCTCTTGAACGTGCGGCGCCATGCCGCCAAGACCGCGGCGGCGCTCAGGAAGGGCAGGGTTGCGCTGGATCCAGCGTCCTCCGCTCGTTGGTTCGATGGCTGGAAACGCTGGGGACCGAGCGCGGGTCACCGCGACGCGCCGACAACGGTGCGGAAGGCCCCGGTGGCGCGACCGAGGACGTGGCTTCTGAGGGTCGGCTGGCGACGCCAGGGGCTACTCGATCCCGCGGACGTCCCGGGCGCGATCGGTAGTGTCTCAGTTTGAAACTGAGACACTACCCGGCGATCATTCGAAACCGGCCCGCTGAGCTCGTCTTCGCGGACAGTCGCCGCAGGCTCTGGCCCCATCCACAGCTCGCTGCACCGACTAGGCTCTTTCGCGCTCACGCGATAGGACTCCTCCGCCGACGACACGGTCGTCCAGGAGGACCCGCATGGCGCAGATCGGAACTTTCGCTCCGCAAGGATGGCGGCTCGAGCTCCGCGACGTCGACGGCGGTGCGGCGCAGTGGGCGCGTACGAAGAGCGCCGCGCTCGAGCTCGAGCGTCTCGGCTTCGATTCGCTCTGGCTCTACGATCATTTCCACACCGTCCCGCGCACCGAGATCCAGCCGACGTTCGAGTGCTGGACGACGATGGCGGCGCTGGCTGAGGCGACGTCCCGCATCCGCCTCGGCCAGCTCGTGACCTGCGCGCTCTACCGCAACCCGGGGTACCTCGCGAAGATCAGCAGCTGCGTCGACGTGATCAGCGGCGGGCGGGTCGATGTCGGTCTCGGCGCCGGGTGGAAGGAGGACGAGTTCGCGGCCTACGGCTACGACTTCGGCAGCATCCGCGGCCGCCTCGACCGTATGGCCGACACGGCGCGCATCCTGAAGGCGATGTGGACGGAGGAGCGCGCCACCGTGCAGGGCAAGTACCTGGCGGTGAAAGACGCGGTGAACGAGCCGAAGCCGCTGCAGCGGCCGCACCCGCCGCTCTGGATCGGCGCCCAGGGCGAGCGCGTCGCGCTGCGGATGGTCGCCGAGCTCGCCGACGGCTGGAACCACAACCGCGGCCCCGACGTCTTCGAGCAGAAGCTCGAGATCGTCCATCGCCACTGTCGCGAAGTCGGCCGCGATCCGCGTACGCTGCGCATCTCCGTCGAGCGGACGTGCGCCATCTTCGACGACGATCGCGAGCGGGAGGTGTTCATCCGGCGCCATTGGCCGACGGCGAAGCCGGAGCGCATCAGCGCCTTTCTCGACGAGAGCTGCGTCGGCACGACCGAGAAGGTCATCGACGAGCTGCGCTTCTTCATCGACCGCGGCGCCGAGCTGATCATCCTCTGGTTCCAGGACATCGCCGACGTCGGCAGCGGCACGTCGCAGGCGGAGCGCTTCATGGAGCGCGTCGCGCCGGCGCTGCGTCGCGGCTCAGCTGCGCGAATGTGACGCGGGGGGAACGATGGCTCACGTCGACAAGCTGATCGTCACGAATCGCACGGCGCTGAAGGCGAAGTACGGCTCCGGAACGAAGCAGATCCTGCGCGCGCTGGAAGATCTCGTTCGCGCCGACGACAAACGCGGCCTCGTCACGCGCGTGCTCGAGCTCGACGACGCGCGAACGATGCGGGCGCTGCAGGCGCCCCGCGTCATCGCCGTCGAAAGCGCCGAGCAGAACAAGAACGCGATCGACGCCGCGTTTCGTACGCTCGAGCCCGACTATCTCCTGCTGCTCGGGTCGCGCGACGTCGTTCCGCACCAACATCTCAGGAATCCGATGTTCCACAAGGACGACGACGAGGACGCGAGCGTCCCGAGCGATCTGCCCTACGCCTGCGAGGCGCCGTACAGCGTGCAGCCGCGTGATTTTCGCGGCCCGACGCGCGTCGTCGGCCGATTGCCCGATCTGACGGGCGGCACCGATCCCACGTACCTCGCCCGCCTCGTGAACACCGCCGCCACGTACGTGCGGCGGGCACCGGAGCAGTATCTCGACTACTTCGGCGTGAGCGCGGCGATCTGGAAGGCCTCCACGGAGCTCAGTCTGCGGAACACGTTCGGTGGATGCGACGATCTGCAGGTCGTGCCGCGGAAAACCTTCGAATGGCCGGCGCGGTTGCTGCGACGGCGCGCGCACTTCATCAACTGCCACGGTGGGGATCGCGAGCCGCTCTTCTACGGTCAGCCGGCGAGCGGCGCGGACGACTACCCTGAAGCGCATTCGGCGCGCTATCTGCGCGGCAAGGTGGTTCCCGGCACCGTCGTCGCCGCGGAGTGCTGTTACGGTGCGCAGCTCTACGCCCCGAGTACGCGGCGTGGGCAAGCGGGCATCTGCAACACGTATCTCGAAGGCGGTGCGTATGCGTTCTTCGGCAGCTCGACGATCGCGTACGGACCGAGCTCCGGCAATGGCGAGGCCGATTACATCTGCCAGTTCTTCCTGCAACAGATGCTCGGCGGCGCGTCGCTCGGTCGCGCCGCCTTGGAGGCGCGGCAGAAGTTCGTCCAGTGGGTGACGATTCTCGATCCCCACAATTTGAAGACATTGGCGCAGTTCGACCTGATGGGCGATCCGTCGATTCATCCGGTGGCACCACCGCGGCACGCGCTCAGCCGGACGCGAATCTACAAGTCGGTGTTTCGCGACACCGAGGCGCTGCCGCCGGGACGCGAGCTGCGCCGCCAGCGTCTCATCCGCGACGGACTGTCGTTGGCGCGCACCGTCCGCGCCGTGAAGCAGGCGCCGAAGCGCCGGCCGCGCGGCAAGGTGCGGCGCGTGCTCGAGGCCGCGGCGCGCGAATCGAAGCTCCGTGATGTCCGCTTCGCGACGTACGTGGCCGACGATCCGGCGCGAGATCTGTTTCGCCAGGCGAAGCTCGCCCCCGCCTCGCATACCGAGGTGCACGTCGCGTTCGGCAGACGCCCGGTGTCGCGGCGGGAAACGCCCGGCGGCGGAGAGGTCGTCAAAAAGCCGTTCGCCGTCGGCTCCAAGAGCGCGCGCCGGGCGGTCAAGCTCCGCACCGATCGGGGCGAGTACGTGCTGCGCCGCGAGGACGGCAATCCGTTCGCCGATCCGGTTCTCGACGCCTTGGTCGGCAAGATCATCGAGGTCGAGGGCACGGTTTTCGGATACACGCTCGCGATGTCGTCGTGGCGAGAGGTCGAGTCGGTGAAGAAAGGGAAGTCATGAACGCGAAAGTCGACCACGTCGTGCTGTGGACCGACGATCCCGTGCGCGCCGCCGAGTTCTACGAGCGCGTCGTCGGCTTGCCGCCGGTCCGCCTCGAGGAGTTCCGCGCCGGCGCCGCGCCGTTTCCGAGCGTACGCGTCTCCGCGGAATCGCTCCTCGATCTCATGTCGCGCGCAGCGGCGCCCGTCGTCGACGCGCTCACCGGCAGCGAGGCGAGTGCCGGCCATCGCGTGAACCACGTCTGCCTCTCGATGACGGAGGCGGAGTTCACCGCCCTCCGCGAGCGCCTCGCTGCGCACGACGTGCCGACGTCGACGATGATGGAGCAGTCGTTCGGCGCCCGGGGTCTGGCGCCGTATGCGTTCTACTTCCGCGATCCCGACGGCAACGTCATCGAGGCGCGCTACTACGACGCCGCGCCGTAGCCGACGTCGTACGCGCGACGCGAGCGGTCACGACGCGGTCTCGACCACCTCGAGCCCGCCGTCGGCGTAGCGCGCGCGCAGCACCTTCTTGTCGAATTTGCCGACGCTCGTCTTCGGGACCTCGGTGATGAAGCACCAGCGCTCGGGGAGCCACCAGCGCGCGACACGCTCGGCGAGAAACGCGCGTAAGGCCTCGCACGTCACGTCGGCGCCGGATTTGACGACGATGCACGCGAGCGGCCGTTCCTGCCACCGCTCGTCGGGGATGCCGACGACGGCGGCCTCGACGACCGCCGGATGGGCCATGATCTCGTTCTCCAGCTCGACCGACGAGATCCATTCGCCGCCGGACTTGATGACGTCCTTGGCGCGGTCGGTGATCTGCACGAAGCCGTGCTCGTCGATGGTGCCGACGTCGCCGGTGCGCAGCCAGCCGTCGTCGAACTTCTCGGGCGCGGGATCGCGGTAATACGAGCCCGTAACCCACGGGCCCCGGACCTCGATCTCGCCCGACGTCGTACCGTCCCACGGGATCGGGGCACCGGCGGCGTCGACGATGCGCAGCTCGACGCCGGCGATCGCGCGGCCGGCCTTGGCACGCCAGCGCATCTCGTCCGCCGGCGGCGTGCCTTTCGGCGCGAACGCGATCGAGGCGAAGGGGCTCGTCTCCGTCATGCCCCACGCCTGCACGATGCGGACGCCGTGGCGCTCCTCGAAGCGCTCCATCAGCGTGCGCGGCACCGCCGAGCCGCCGCAGGCGACGAGGCGCAGCGACGAGAAGTCGACCGGGTTCGTCTCGGCGTAGCGCAAGAGGTCGCTCCAGATCGTCGGCACA
>WNFP01002122.1_pt1 | contig 22381 bp, 13 predicted proteins | sample 5400201 | NCBI WGS metagenome assembly WNFP01 (sample SAMN13153355, study PRJNA577476) | soil metagenome | isolation source: 115 cm saprolite under Madrone tree | place: USA:California | collected 2016-06-14
GCTTCGGATTCCACGACTTCGGGAGTTTCTTCGATTTCCTCCGCAGGAGCCTCATCGACTTCCGGCGCTGCGGGCCGGTAGTAGTGCTTAGCCACCTCCTGAACTTCTTCAAGCGCGGTGCGAAGATTGGCAAAATTCGGAGCTTCGCGGCCAAACTTGCTGTCGCTCAGCGCCTCGAGCGATTGGAGAGACTCGAGAGCCGCGACAAGATTGGCCGAAAGCTTTTCGTAGAAGGCATCTCCGGTGGCGCGAACGGCCTCGTCAAATTCTTCCGCGGTGCATTTTTTTTCCTCGATGGCAACCTGGCGCGCGGCCATCTTTTTATCATTGCCGGTGGCGTCCGCTTCGTAGCCGACGCGACGTGATTCCTGGAACCGGGATAGATCCAATTTGTTCTTGGTGAGCGGAAGGCGGCGTACTGCCTGGTCAAGGTTCGAACCAACCCAGGCAAGGGGTGCGGCGCGGAAATCGAGATCGTCTTCTTCGATCTCAGGATAGAGGGTGTCCCAAAAATTCTCCAACAAGCCACGGAGAAAATCGAGACCTTCGCGAAGACCCGGGATGTGCTCGCGGTGCAAGTGCGCTTCCGTCAGCCAGGCGGCTAATTGCAGATCTTTGGTCTTGTTGGCCAGCGCGTCCGTCGTCAACTTGATGACCAGGGGCCAGTCAGCTTTCTTGATTTCGCGAGACCAATCACCCTGAGGAAGGACATCTTCTTCGCGACGTGCTTCACGCACCTTGTCGTAGATGGGATCGTAGCGCAGGCTCGTTCCGCTCGGATTGTCGCCCGGGATGGGGCTGCGGAGATTGTCGGGCAGCGGCATAACCGTCAGGAGGCCATCTGGGCGATGGCGATGTGTATGCTACGCAGCTCCAGAAGCGGCCACTCCTCGTCGTCCGCAAGCAAGATCTTTTGGCCGGCCGGCACCTGCTCACCGTCTGACGTCTCCTCCCAAACGGTCTCCCGGCCAAGCCGGACAGCGGAATCGGGATGTTGTGAGGCAAACGGTGTCAAGACGGGGAGAAGGATTTCGCCCAACTCGCGCTCCTCGAATTTATCCGAAGTGCGGACTTTCGCAGGGAGCCACAAGAGATCGCGCAGGCGCTTTGGCGCGGAGATCTCAATCGAAGTGATCATGGTGAAGGGAATCCACATGTAACTGCCCGCTGCGAAGACCTCGAGATTCGAAGCGATGCGCGGATCTCCGTCGTTAATGGAGTGATACACCTTTCCATTGATCGAGACGGAAAGCGCTCCGAGACCTGCAGTCTTTTTCGGCATGGGATACTGTTGCGTGGTGAATAAATCGCGCCGGGTTCTTTCCGCATGCAAGGCAGCGTGATAAACAAGCGCACCCATCTCCGCCTGCTGGCTTCCTTGGGCGGCGAGGTCGAGATGCTTTTCGGCGCGGGAGAGATCCCCGGAAAAGCAGAGAAGTTCGAACAAAAAGGTGCGGCGCTTGACATCCTGGGGGTTGTCGCGCACTTCGGCGCTAAGTGCTTGAATTGCTTCGTCAAGCTGACCGGCTTGAAACAATTGTTGTGGGGTCATAGACCGTCCGTGATGCAATTACGGCTCGAGCACAAACTGAGGCAGGAGCAGAACCCGGCCCCACCGCGGGGCCGGGGGCACTCTAAAATGGATCCGCAGTCTCCAGGGTCTTCAGGCCGCGACCGCCTTCGCTAGATCGTAGCTGATAGACCCAGTCGAGGTCACCGTTCCCTTGGATGCGTCTTGCGCAAAATATTCGTAAGTGACCTTGCTAAAGTTCAGGGTGATGGAGTCAATCAGCTGGTCGATACCCTGCGAGCCGTTACAATTAAAGCTCGAGACCAGACAATGCTCCAGAGTAATCTTAAGGAAGTCGTAGGGCTTGGAGTCGCCCCCGGACTTGCGGCAGCTCAGAACAGCCTTGTCAATATGCGAACCCTTGGTGCAAGCCTGAAGGAGTTTTCCACTCGCTTTGCTGAGAGGTACGTTCACGGTGATGTCATGCGCGCTGAACCTGCCCGTACCGCCGCCTGAACCCACGGCAAAGCTTCCGTCGTTGTTCCCTCCCCAACTCCAACTGACGACCTCAATCTCTTTGGTGTGGCCATCCTTTTGAGATTCGCCCTCAACGGTGTCCAGCTTCAGATGATAATCGGTAGCCATGATCTTCTGTTCCTCCTTTTGTGATGCTGTAAACTTGGAATGCTAAGACTCGCGTTGATGGATTTGCAAAGTCTCGGCTTCCCAAAAACTAGCCCCTGGCCGATTTGGGAAGCTCGGCCACCAACCGCAGGGAAATCGTAAGCTCATCCAATTGAAAGTGCGGCCGCAAGAACGCGATGGCGCGGTAGACGCCGGGTTTGCCTGCAACTTCTTCGACATCCACGCGAGCCTCCCGCAGCGGGTACTGCGCCTTGGCAGCCTGACCCGCCGTGTCGTCCAAGACCACGTATTGGCTGATCCAGCGATTCAGAAACTGTTCGCAGTCCTTGCGCGACATAAAGCTGCCAATTTTGTCCCTCATGATGGACTTCAAGTAGTGGGCGAAGCGGGAGACCGCGAGAATGTAGGGAAGCTGTGAAGACAACCGCGCATTTGCGTTCGCTTCGGCTTTGTCGTATTTCTTCGGTTTATTGGCGGACTGTACGCTAAAGAAAGCCGCGTAATCGGTGTTTTTGCAATGAACAAGCGGGATGAAACCTTGATCCGCCAGTTCCTTCTCGCGACGGTCGGTGATGGCGATCTCCGTGGGACATTTCAGCGCCACGTCACCCTCGTCTGTGCGGAAGGTGTGGGCCGGCAAACCTTCGACCAGCCCGCCGCCCTCAACGCCGCGGATGGCCGCGCACCAGCCATACTTCGCGAACGCATTGGTCAGTCTCGCGCCCAACGCATAAGCGGCGTTGCCCCACAGATATTTCGAGTGATCGGAACCATCGACATTCTCTTCGTAGCCAAATTCATCCACCGGCTTGGTGTCCCTGCCATACGGCAAGCGCATGAGAATGTGCGGCAGGGCCAGGCCCACGTAACGGGAATCCTCGCTGGCGCGGAAAGACTTCCATTTTGCGAATTCCGTGCTGTCGAAAATTTTGCCGATGTCGCGCGGTTCGCCGAGCTGCGAGAAGCTCTCCAGATTCATGAGCTCAGCAGAGGCAGCCGTCAAAAAGGGTGCGTGGGCGCCGGCGGCAACCTGAGAGATTTTTTCCAGGAGCTCGATATCCTCAGGGTGCCGGCTGAACTCGTAATCTCCGATCAAGGCGCCGAAGGGTTCGCCGCCGAAAACGCCGAACTCTTCTTCATAGACTTTCTTGAACAGAGTGCTCTGATCGAATTCGGGGGCGCGCTGCAAATCGCGCAGGATTTCCTTCTTGCTGACGTTGAGGAGGCGAATCTTCATTTGCGAGCTGGTCTCGCTCTGGTCCAGCAGATACTTGACGCCGCGCCAGCTGGCCTCCAGCTTCTGGAAAGTGGGGTGGTGAAGCACCTCGTTAAGTTGCAGGGAAATCAGGTGGTCGATCTGCGCGATGCGGGCGTTGATGGTAGCGTCGGCGTCGCGCGAAAGGGTCATCTCACCCGCGACAACCTGGGAGATGAACTCCTTGACCATGTCCTTGCCGCGTTCCCGGGAACTGGTTTCCCGGCCAAACCTTCCTTCTTCGACGATCTGATCTAGCAAGTTCCCTTCGGCCGCCTTTGCTCCAGCAGTCTGGGCCGCTGCCTGTTCCGGCTTATTCATCGGAGGCTCCCTTGTCCTTTTCCTTGCCGAGTTCCTTCTTCAGCTTGTCCAGTTTTTCGGTGCTGCCTGCAGCCTCCATCAGCAATTCATCGAGTTTGTCGTTGCCTTGCAGGGCGCCACGCAGATCGCTCAGCTTGGTCCGCAGATCCATAAGCTCTTTGAGCGGTTTCACCTGCTTGGCCACTTGGGCCGGATCGAAATCGTCCAAGCTCTTGAAATCCAGATCGACTTTGAGCTGACCGGCATTGGGATCCTCACTGAGCTTGTTGTCGACCGCGAAGGCAAGGTGCGGCTTGAAGCTCTCGAGCACGCTGTCAAAATTATCCGGCGTGATCTCCACGAATCGGCGCTCCTTCATACGGGCCAAGGGTTCCCTAGGCTGACCACTCAGGTCGGCCATCACTCCCATTACAAAGGGGAGCTCCTTCACCTCAATGGCGTTTCCGACCTCGACGTCGTAAGTCACATGAACGCGGGGCGGACGTACACGCTCTAACTTCTTATGTACACTTTCTTTAGCCACGGCGGATACCTCGTAGGATCGATCTCGGGGGGACTCTTGTGATGTACCGGGAAGCCCGATTTGTAGTGTAAGTATCACACTAATAAAAACTCTGTCAAGCGCCAAGGAGTAGTCCGAGTAGTCCCATGGTCTGAGAGTCCTATACCCTCCCGCTGCCCAGGATAGAGCACAGGCCACACTCCTCCAGCCAGAATCATGAGTGGCCCACCGCTGGGTTCTACGGAATCCAAAGCAGGGACGGCGCAAGCGAACCTCGCGGAGCCTTGATATGTCCCCGTCTCTCCCTCAGTGACATAGTGCAGTCAAAATCCAAATCGCTTCATTGCTATCGGTCATAATCTGGGAGGCTGCCGGAGGGAATCTGTCTTGGGGCTATGTTTTACCGCCCCCAGATGATGGGGCGGCAGTACGTGAAGGATCCTCTTGTTGCCCCACCCTTGGGCGGTTGCTCTCGTCTCGGCATTGGTACTGGGCGTTCCAGCAGGCTTTCAAGGACGAAGGACAAGTTTCTCGGTATACCGCGCAATTTCCTGCTGCTTTTTCCTGCCCCCTCTCACTTGTTGCTTGGCGGGGTGGCGGGGCGGGGAAACTAATCTGGATACCGATTGACAACTCGACTATACTAGGGCCCTTCTATTTGGATTTAGTGATGAGGTCGTCATGACAAACATACCACTGACCCCTATTGGTGGCGGCGGAATGTGTCTTGCGGATTCCGCGCTTCAAACCGCCGACATCATAGTTTCCACGGCATCAGGTGCGGTATCTGGAGGGATTCGCTTCGGCACTTCTTCTCAAGTTAGTCATGCGGCTCTCTTCATCGGCAACGGTCAAGTGATCGAAGCCGTGGGCGAAGGCGTTCGGCAAGTTCCTCTGTCTGCTTCTCTGAAGGACCACTGCCTCGCTGTCGCTTATCGCGTGCGCGGCATAAATCCTGGTGTTGCATTGAGAATTGTCCAGTTTGCGCACCAGTGGGCGGCAGAAAAGCGAAAATATGACACGCTCGGTGCTGCCGCGGCCGGTTCCCGTGCTCGGGCCGGTGGGGCAATCTGTGTGCTGGTCTTCGGAATTGTTCCATGCGCGGGAGCCCAGGCGGGCGCTTTCAAGAGTTCTGACAAATTCTATTGTTCGCAACTTGTGCTGGAGGCCTATCGCCGAGCAGGGGCGTCCTTTATTCAACAGAACCCGAATACCAGCTATCCTCAAGACCTCGTTACTGCGTATAGCCAAGGAAAATTACTTTACGTTGGCCATCTCGTCTCAGGTGAAGCACAGAGCAGAGCCACGACTGCCTAGCTCGTTCAATATTTTGTTGAGCTTTTGACTTTGGCCAATCGCGTTGCTACGGTAACTCACAACTATGCGCCAATTGCAGCCAGTTATCTGCTCGAAGGGAACATTTCTCGCACCGCTACATTTGCAGACGCTCGACCGTTCCTGGAGAGCGTGCTGTAGGTCCGGCTGGAGGCCCTGAATTTGAAGTGCAGCGTTTCAGGATTGAAAAAAGAAGGAGAGCATGACATGAAGAAACAAATCATCCAATTGGTGCTGGCGGCCCTTGTGCTGGTCTTTGGAGTCTCGGCAGCGGTTTCACAGACGAAGAGCACTACTCCAGTGAAATCCAATACGAAAGCCGCAAAGGCTGCACCGGCGGCCAAGGGTTTGTTGGACATCAATACCGCGACAAAGGAACAATTGGATGCTCTCCCGGGCATAGGGAAAGCCTATGCGCAGAAAATCATCGACGGCCGACCGTACAAGATGAAAACCGATCTCGTTAGGAGCAAGATCATCCCGCAAGCGACCTACGACAAGATCAAAGATACGATTATCGCGAAACAGCCGAAAGTTGCTGTTCCCGAGAAGAAGAAGTAGATATGCACGCCAGCGTACCGGAGAATTTGCCGGTGTTCAGCTGGGGATTCTACCCTGCGGTCTGCTCAATAGCATCGTTTGGTATTAGGAAGCGCAAGACCGATACGCACGCTCGAGAATCTCATTCAGTGGCGCCTGCGCTTCGCTGTCGATACGTGAGCTTGCTTACCCGTTGAGATATTGGTAGCGTGTCGTTTAGTCATGCGCCAACTGCAGCCGGTCATCTGGTCGAAGGGGACATTCCTCACACCGCAACATTTGCAGACGCGCGACCGTTTCCTGGAGAGCGTGCTGCAATTCCGGCTAGAGGCTCTGAATTTCTGCCCCTGGGGACTTCATGAGCTGCGCATCGATCAGGAGGCACTCGCCGGGGGCAACTTCGCCTTGACCCGGGCGGTTGGCATTTTCTCCGACGGGCTCCCCTTTGACATGCCGGACTCCGATCACGCCCCTGCCCCCAAACCGCTGGCTCCGTACTTCGATGCTGATCAGACCAGCGTGGATATCTATCTGGCAATACCGCATCACCGCGAGCGTGGGCTCAACGTATCGATCGCCGAGCGCAACGCGGATACCCGTTACGTTTCCGAAGTCGTGAACCTGCATCAAGCGCACCGCCGCAGGAACCCTTCAGCTGGACCCTCAATTTATCCCGCCGCTGCTCGACATTTCCGCCAGCGAGTTTCTAATTGGCATCACGCGGCGGCTCACGGAAATCCTTTCCGCGAAGAGCAGCATTCTCGCTTGCGGCCGACGGCAGCGGAGCGCCAGCCTGGCCGACTTTACGGCCGCGGATATCGCCAGCTTTTGGCTGCTCTACACCGTCAACAGTCATCTCCCCGTGCTGCGCCATTTCTACGAGACGGGGAAGGCTCATCCGGAGAAACTCTACCGGGTACTTTCCGCGCTCGGCGGTTCCCTCTCGACGTTTTCGCTGAAGATTCAACCACGCGACCTGCCGGCGTACGACCACGAGGAGCTGGGCCCGTGCTTTGCTGATCTCGACGAAAAGGTGCGCGAGCTTCTCGAAACTGTGGTGCCCAGCAATTTTGTCGCGCTTCCGCTCAAGCTGGTGCAACCTTCCATCTACTCCACCTCAATTGAGGAAGACAAGTATCTGGTAGGCACAAAAATGTTTTTGGCCGTGAATTCCACCCTGAATGAAACCGAATTAGCAAAGAAGGTTCCCCAGCTCGTTAAGATTTCGTCGGCAACCCAGGTCGAGCAGTTGGTACGACGCGCCTTGCCGGGAATCCAGCTCACGCATGTAGCCAAGCCTAGTTCCATCCCGGTCAAATTAAATTATCAATACTTCAGCTTGAATCAGTCTGGCTCAGCTTGGGAAGCGATAGGAAAAGCGAGAAACCTGGCCGCCTACGTTCCCGGAGACATTCCCGTGCCGCAATTAGAGCTTGTCATTCTGATGCCGCAGGCTGCTTGAACTCTTCCACGCTCAGGAATCCCCCGCTGACCAGCAAGCCAATCAGCTCGATAAACTCCCGCGGCGGCGTGTTCGGATCGATCCAGCCCGCCTCGCGGCATTCGCCAAGAATTTCCTCGACGCTTTTCGAACCGTCGCAGCGGAGCAGAAGATATCCCATCCAAGGTTGCACTTTGCAATCCATCAGGAAGGGATAATCGTTGGTGAGGGTGAAATCCTGGGCTGTGAAGTCGCCACCCTCAATGCGGTGACGGACGATGAGTTCAGCCCGGGAAGAATGGATCGGTCTCATTCCGAAGATTTTTTCGAAGGAGTGCCCACCTGCCAACTCAGTCTCCCAATGGAGCAATTTTTCCGTGACGCCGGAATCAACATTCGGAGCGAGTGAGCGGCGGATTGTAAATACGGGCCGCTTCGTCTCGCGCCGCTGCACGACAATCATGCCGGTCAGAATTTCTTTTACGCGGAGTCTTTCGAATAGCGCTTTCCACTGATTCATTTCGGTTTGCCCGGTGGACCTCCTGATCGCCGAGTCGGTCGCGAAACCAACCGGGTCCAGGTTTTTTGAGACGAACACCGCAATGTCAAATTCGCCTTCAGCATCGCCAAGCCAGGCACGCAGGCGCTGTTCGAACGGCGCTTCCTCACGGTCCGTACCCAGAGTCCGGCAGTAGAGCCGCCCGCCGGGACTGAGATGTTGTTGCAGCCCTTCCAGGATTCGCCGCGTGAGCTGCTCGCCATCCTCGCCGCCATCGAAGTAAATCTCCGCAGGACGGAGCACTGGCATGTAAGGAGGGTGCGCGGCAATGCGATCAAAACTCCTTCCCTCCACTGCCGAATACAAATCTCCCTGCACCGCAGACACGTTGTTCGCGCCATTCAAAGCGGCGTTGAATTCAGCAAATCGCGTCGAGCGCTCGGTGATGTCGCTGGCCCAGGCGTGCTGCGCGGTTCGCGAGGCGGCCAATGCGGCGATCCCGCTTCCCCCGCATAACTCCAGGAAATTTCCGCGCGCATCGTTCGGGAGAAACCGGAGAAACTCGCGCGTACTCTTGGTCAGCGCGGGGTAAACAATATCGGGAAACGACTGCTTCGGTTTGCGATCGGGGTTGGACCATCGGTCGGAGACTATGAAAAGGTCTCCCACCGGATAAAGCGCTACCGAGCCAAAGCATCTCTTCCTGTCAGACGGATCTTCCTCGATCAGCCCCAGCGCGTTCATGGCCGCCCAAGCGGATCCCGGAAACTGGGTCTCCGCTTCGGAAATCGATACAAAGTCACCCAACAGAAACAACTTGATAAGCGTGTTGAGCGGCTCGGGAGATGCTACTCTTTCCTTCAGATTGTCCGAGAGCGCGACTATGTCCAACGCCTCGGCGGATGCCAGTCCCAATTTTTCGCAAATCCAAGACTCCCGGTAAGCGGCATCGGCAAGGAAACCGCGTAGCGCGGCGAACTGCGTGGCCGTCCCGATCTCAAGCAGATTCATGGTCTTAGCATTCTTTCAGCGACCCGCAAAGCGAGCCGTAATGTCGCCACATGAGAACCAAACTCGCTTGACAAGCCTTGGGGCAAACGCCATAGTTATGCCACAATTCGGGTCTCCGACGCTCTTGCCTTCGTGAGTTTGCTCATTTCGGAGAGGAACAAGGGATTCTTTCCGCTGTCTTTGCCGGCAGGAGAAACGGCACGCGAGACAAGAGGATGAATGGTTGCGGCCCGGTTTTCTCGTCCATGAAACATCTCTCCAAGGTGGTTTGGTTCGAGGGGATGTATCTTGCGCCGCACCACTTTCAAGCGCAAACCCAATCTTTTGAAGACCTGATCCAGTTCTCCACCACGAGTCTGTGGTTCGAACCTTACGGCCTGGTGGGTTTCGATCTCGACTCGGAAGCGCTGCGAAATGGAAACGTAGGACTGATTCACGCGCGCGGAATTTTTCCGGATGGTCTGGCGTTCCATATGCCGGACTCGGACCCCCTGCCGCCCCCTCGCTACATCGCCGATCTGTTCGCTCCAACTGTCGAGTCCACCCTGGTTTATCTTGCATTGCCGTCACGGCAAGCGCAGGGACCCAATTGCGTCCTGGAATCACAGGCGGAACAAGATCACCTGAGATTCGCCGCTGAAGTACAAAGCTTGCACGACGACAATACCGGGAGGGACGACCGTCCCGTGCACCTGGCTCGCAAAAACGTTCGTTTCCTCCTCGACATGGAAGCCCGGGAAGGAATGGTGTGTCTCCCCATTGCCCGCGTCATGCGCGATGGCACGGGACATCTTCTTTACGATCCGCGGTTCATACCTCCTTGCTTGCAGATCACCGCCAGCGAGCGCTTGATGATGATCTCCCGGCGTCTGATTGGAATTCTGGACGAAAAGAGCGCTACGCTTTCGCGCGCACGCGGCGGCGGTCGTGGCATGGCAGGATTCTCGTCGCAGGAAATCGCGAGCTTTTGGTTCGTGCATACGATTAATACCAGCCTTGCCGTGCTGCGACATCTCTGCGTGTCAGAACGCGGCCACCCGGAACAGCTTTATCTGGAGATGGCCCGTCTTGGCGGAGGACTATGCACGTTCGGTCTCGACTCACACCCCCAAACGCTTCCCGCCTATGACCACCTGAATCTCGGGCAGTGTTTTCAGGATCTAGACGAGCACATCCGCGCGCATCTTGAATTGGTGGTTCCTTCGAATTGCATTTCCGTGCCGCTCAAGCAAACCGGCCGATATTTCTATGAAGGTGAGATCACCGACCAACGCTGCCTGGACCGCGCGCGCTGGATCTTCGCCATCCGCTCGGAAATCGGCGAACTGGAATTGATCGCCCGCACACAACGGCTGGTGAAAATCTGCTCGCGGCAACTGCTTCCTGAGGTCGTAAAAGCAGCGTTGCCGGGACTCGCGCTATCGCATTTGCCCGTGCCGCCCTCCGCCGTGGCGCCGAAAGTCGAAAGCCAGTACTTTGGAATTAGCCGCTCGGGATCCACATGGGAGCAGATTGTTCAGACGCGCGGAGTTGGCGTGTACGTTCCGGGCGAGCTTCCGCTTCCGGAAATCGAAGTTCTTGTGATTCTGGATTCTTGAGAGGATTTCCATGGGTGCAACCCTCTTTGGCGCGACTAGCATGCAGCCCTCGCCGCAGGTGGCGAACCGGCGGCGGGACAATCTTGCCCTCGTGTTTCAAAATTTGTTTACGGTGATTGTCCGGCTGCGCGCCAACAGGCAGGTCATTAATGACGCACAAGCCTTCCGCGTGCAGATGCAAAGCGCACTGCGCGCCGCGGAAAAAGAAGGCATCGGCAAGCTGTATCCACCCGAGGATGTGCGACTGGCAACCTTTGCTATCGTCGCCTTCCTGGATGAGTCCATTTTGAACTCCACCAATCCGGCCTTCTCCGATTGGCCTCGCATGCCTCTTCAGGAAGAGATGTTTGGACACCACCGGGCTGGAGAAGTATTTTTCGAAAATATCGATCGGCTCCTGAGCCGCGGCGATTCCCACAGCGCCGCTGATCTTCTCGAAATCTACTCGCTATGCATTCTGCTCGGCTACAAAGGAAAGTATGGCCTCGGTGATCTGGATTCTGTGCGCCCCGTCCTCGATTCGATTGCCGAAAAAATCCGCCGCGTTCGAGGGCCTCTTTCGGGACTCTCTCCGTCTTGGGCCGTGCCCGAAGGCAATATACAGCCCACGCAAGGGGACCCTTGGATCCGACGACTGGCTGTTGGCGCGCTTGCCAGTTTTTTCCTCGCTCTCTTATTTTTCGTGCTCTTCAAGGCTTTGCTGAGCGGCGACGCTTCCAAAGTCCGCGCGCTGGCCGCATTTTTTGGATGGTAAAGGACTGATGCAACTTTCCTGGCAACATTTCGCTGGCGGTATCGGGTTGGTTTTTGCGGCTATGGTCGCGTGGTTTGGCGCCCTATGGTTGAACTTGCAGGGTGCCAATCTGTGGGTTTTCCGTCTGTGCGTTTTCCTTGTCCTGGCCCTGGCTGTGGGAGCTATCGTCTGGTGGCTGCGCAACCGGCAACAAGCCAAGCCCGCTGGCGAGACATCTTCCGGCGCTGATGGCGCGGCTGGCGCAGGGATGGCGGAAGACATTCTCCTGATTCTGCGCGAGGCGGAGACCCGCGTGGCCGCTTCAACGCTACTTCCCAGAGGCACGCGGCTTTCTTCCTTGCCGGTCATTTTTTTGGTTGGAGATTCCGCTGCAGGCAAGACCTGCGTGGCAACTCAGTCTGGACTCGAACCTGAATTGCTCTCCGGCCAGGTCTACCAAGAAGGTAACATCGCGCCGACTCGCCTGGCCAATGTGTGGTTTGCGCGCAAGGCGGTTTTCGTTGAGATGGGTGGGAAAACTCTGGGTGACGCAAACCTGTGGACCCGCCTCCTGCACCGCCTGGCGCCAGGCAAACTCAGGTCGATCTTCAGCGGGAAGCCCGCGGCTCCGCGTGCGGCGGTTGTTTGCTACGACAGCGAAAAGTTGGCCAAAGCCGGGGGCCCGGAAGAAATCACCGCACAGTCCCGAGCCCTCCGCGCGCGCCTCGAACAGATTTCCCAGACTCTCGGAATTAATTTCCCCGTCTACGTTCTATTCACTCGCGCCGACCGCCTGCCTTTTTTTGACGATTTTTTCCGCAACTTGAGCGACAGTGAGGTCACGCAGGTCCTAGGTGTCACGCTTCCACCGCTACCTGCATCTGCCACGGGCGTTTATGCAGAGCAGGAAACCAAACGGCTCACCGCAGCTTTCAATTCGATGTTCTATTCCCTCGCGGAATGCCGCCCGGGCTTGCTGTATCGCGAGCGCAACGCGGAAAAACTTCCTGGCATCTACGAGTTTCCCCGCGAACTTCAAAAACGCATTACCATCGCCATTCAATTCCTCGTGGATCTCTGCCGTCCGAGCCATCTCCGCACAAGCGCCTTCCTCCGCGGATTCTATTTCACCGGCGTCCGGCATGTGGAAGCCGCGAATCCTCTGGGCGGGACGGTAATGGCCTCGAAAACTTCCCTCATGCCGGCGCGGCCGTTTTCAGACAATGCCACTTCGATTATGCGCGCCGATGACTTCGGCAAGACGCAGTCGCAGGGCTGGCAAACAGCAACGATGGGCGGCTCCGCCGGTGAAGCCAAGAAAACCGCGCAGTGGCTGTTTCTCAGCCACATTTTCAGCCATGTCATTTTGCAGGACCGAGCCGCTCTGGGGGCCAGCGGCACCAGCTCTCGCGCCAATGTTTGGAAGCGCGTGCTCCTAGCCATCGTCGGCGGGCTCTCGGCCATTTGGTTCTTCGGCATGGTCATTTCTTATTTTGGAAATCGCTCGTTGGAACAGGAAGTCCGCGCCGCTGCCGAGGCCATTGTTGCCATCAAAGCGCAGGCCCCGGCGATGGCATCTCTCGAAGATTTGCAGCGCTTAGAGGCCGCGCGGACGCAACTCCAGAAGCTCACTGAGTATCGCCGCCATGGGGCGCCTTTGCATTTGCGCTGGGGGCTCTACGGCGGCAATGACATTTACGACGATTTCCGCACTCTATACTTCACGAGGTTCAGGCTTCTATTGCTTGACGGAGTGGAAGCTCGCTTTAGTGAAGACCTGAGAAAGTTGCCCCCCACCGCAAGCCCCAAAGACGAGTGGCAGAGACCGTACGAATCGCTCAAGGCCTATCTGATTACCACGTCGAACCCAGATAAATGCACATTCGAATTCCTCTCGCCCGTACTGATGAATCGATGGCAAGACAAGACCGCAGTGGATGAGGAGCCTCAGCAGCTCGCTCGTGCTCAGTTCGACTTTTATTCCGATGAGCTTCGCGTGGAAAATCCTTTTTCGCTTCCAGAGGATTCGTTCGTCGTCCAACCCGCGCGCAAGTTTTTGAATAGCTTTGCGACCGGGCCACAACTCGTGTACCAAAAACTGCTTGTCAGAGCCAATCAAGCCGTTCCCGGCTTCAATTTTTTTCAGGAGTATCCCGACGCGAAAGATGTTGTGACCGAGACGAAGATCGTTGATGGCGCATTTACCGGAGCTGGGTATAAAATAATGACAGCGGCGATTGCCAATCGCGACAACTATGCTGGCGGAGATGACTGGGTACTCGGACCTGCGGCGGGGTCGCACAGCGTGCAAAGCGTCTCGCAGCAGGACGTTCGCACTCTCTACGAAGCCGACTACCAGAAGCAGTGGCGCGATTTCCTGAATTCCGCAGCCGTGCGCCGTTTTGCGGGCCCGCAGGATGAATCGCGACAGCTTGAGAAGCTCTCGGGAAACCGCTCGCCCCTGCTGGCATTGTTTTGCGCAGTCTCGCAAAACACGTCTGAGGCCTCTCCTGATATCGCCAAGGCTTTCCAGCCTGTCCAGGAAGTCGTGGGCGCAAAGCCCGCCCCGCAATCTTGCCGGGAGCAATTAAAGCAGCCCTCCACTGATGCCTATACGACTGCTCTGTTGGCTGTGAAGCTTTGCCTCGATAATTATTCGGCGACGTCGGGGCAACCTGGCGTTACGCCGGAGCAGCGCACAGCCAAGCTCAATGAATGCAACGGTTTTTCCTTTCAAGCAGGGAATACCGCGAGGCAGATCGTCAAGACCAATGATCCCACTTGGAAGGTGGATACTACCGTAATCAGTCTGTTGCTTGCCCCGACGGTGCCGGTACATAAAGTTGATGGTGGAGGCCCTCTGGCTGGGCAGCCAGCCTTCTGCGGCGCGTTGCGCTCACTCGGGAGCAAATTCCCATTTGATCCGAATTCCCATCAGGATGCCTCTTTAGCTGAACTAAACGGTTTCTTCCAGCCGGGCACGGGGGCGCTTTTCAAGTTCGTCACTGACAACGCGGGAGCTTTCGAGTTGCAGGGATCTCAATTCATATCGAAAACCGGCAAACCAGTTTTCGCCAGCCTATTGACCCAAGCGACCGGCATCCAGCGTGCTCTCTTCCCTGGCAATTCCAACCAACTTCAATTCCAATTTACTCTTGAAGCGCGCGCACCAGAGGGCGAGTCGAGCGAAGTTGTGACCATCGATGGCCAAGACCTGAACGCGCCAGCAACGGCAACAAGCGCGAAGATCTTTAGTTGGACGGCATCCCCCGCAGGGGCATCTCTGACGCTAAGTGGTAAGAGTTACGGAAGGTATCCGGGACCTTGGGGAGCATTTCGGTTCTTTCAAGAGTACACTTGGACGCGCACCCCTACAGGCTTCCATTTAGAGTGGATAGTTCGTGGACAAGGTGGGCAGACCGTGCAGCTGAATGGCAAGAATGAGGTCGTGGCGTTTGATTTACAGTCCGTTGGCGTTCCCCTATTCGAGCGAGAATATCTTGCGGGGCTGAAGTGCCCACCGGGAGCGAAGTAATAGAAGCTGACTTGTCCGATTTGCCCTCCAACTTCACCGACTCTTGCGGCATACGCTTGACCATATTCTGTAAGCAAAAGTTCACACTTCGGAACTTCCCTCTCATCTTGTGCCAAACCGGCGGCCTACACCATCAGGGTTTCTCCCCTTTGGATTTCTAGGCCAATTCGACAAGCTGTTGACACCACAGCCCTTATTTGGGAGTATCGCCGCGATTATGGAGTCCGTTGCTCCCCGCGGGGGCTGTGGGGGAAATGCGCTCAGGATTGCTCTTCTATTCTGAGGGATTGGTCTGTTTCGGGAGCGTGTCCCCCGACGGCGATGAGGAAACTCGGCAAATTCGAGATCATTGAGAAGGTCGGCCAAGGCGCCATGGGCGTGGTTTACAAGGCTCGGGACCCCTTCATTGACCGCATCGTAGCTCTCAAAACGCTGACCACCGGCGTTGCCGATGACGCCAATCTCTTGAAGCGTTTCTACTCCGAAGCGCGCTCCGCCGGCGGTCTTCAGCACCCCAACATTGTCACCATCTATGAGCTCGGACACGAAGGCGACACCCCCTTCATAGCCATGCAGTTCCTCTCCGGCGAAAGCCTGGACAAAATCCTCGATCGCCGTCCAAACCTGCCGCTCTCTCAGAAGATCGGCTTTATCGTCTATGTTTGCCGCGCGCTCGAATATGCTCACAAGCAAAATCCGCCAGTGGTCCACCGGGACATAAAGCCCGGCAACGTGATGGTCACTCTCGAAGGCGGAGTGATGGTGGTGGACTTTGGAATTGCCCGGCTAGGCGAAGGCACGCGCTCCCAATCGGCAGGGATGCTCATAGGGACACTCGGCTACATGTCCCCGCAACTGTTCCGCAATGGTGCCGCCGATGCGCGATCGGACATCTGGGCGACTGGCGTGATGTTCTACGAATTGCTGGCCTACCACAGGCCTTTCGAGGGCGACAACGCCGCCGCCCTGATGTCCAACATCATTCTCGAGAAACCCCGCTCCATCACCGAGGCAGCACCTGGAACACCCCAGGATATTCAACTCGTTCTGGATCGCATGCTGGCTAAGGAAGCCGAGGCGCGCTATCAGACCATGGAAGAAGTGCTTTTGGAGCTGGAACCCATCTGGCGGAGGCTGCAGCAGGCAGAAGTCACCGATCTGTTGGCAAACAGCCAGCAACTCTACGAGTCAGGCGACCTGGAAAATGCCAAAGCGAAAGTCAGCCAAATCCTACAGATCGATACCTCCAACACACAGGCGAAGAGCCTGCTGGAAAAGATCAGCTCAGAAGTTCGGCGCAAGCAAGTCGTTCCGCAGCTGAAGGCGCGTGTGGAGAATGCGGGACGGCTTCTTGCGAGCGGACAAGTCGAGGAAGCCAAGGCCGAAGTCGAGGCCGCGCTGAAGCTCGATTCGACTTACCAGCCGGCAAGAGAACTCCTTCGTGAGGCGCAAGCCGCCCTCGAGCGTGGCCGCAACATTGCACAAGCGTTGCGCACTTCCAAGCAACGCATGGCGGAAGGGGCTCTGACCGAAGCGGAGTTGCAACTCGACAAAGTGCTTGAGATCGACCCGGGCAACGCCGCCGCTCGCGAACAGCTCAAGCAGATCCGCGATGAACGCTCCCGTCGGGAGCGCAAGAAGCAGCGAGACGAAGCGCTGCATCGCGCCCGGACCTTATGGACCAATCTCCGGTATAAAGAGTGCATCGACCTTCTAGTTTCTGCGCAGAAGCAGTTCCCGGGCGATACGGAAATCACCAAACTCCTGGAAAGCGCGCGCCAGGACCAAGCTGAACAGCAGCGGCAATCTCTCCTCACCGAAGCAAGGAACCTCCTCAGCGCACAACGATTTGACGACTCACTGCGAGCCTTGGATCGCTTGCTCGAACGATATCCCTCGGATGCAACCGCGAAGAATCTTCGCACGCATGCATTGCAAGGCCGGGAGCAACAGGGTAGGGACCAGCGGCTTGCGGAAGGCAAGTTCAAGTTACGGGCATGGGTCAAGGAAGCAAAATATTCGGAGGTGATCACCCATGCCGGGCAGTTGTCCAGGGAGTTTCCGGATGACTTCGAACTCAAGGAGCTGCTTGACTTTGTCCGCAGCGAATTGTCGCAGGTCGAGCAAAAACGCCGCCTCGAACACTCAACCAAACAGATTCAACAGACGCTAAAGGACAACCGTTTCTCAGAGGCTATCCAATTTGCAGAAAAGGCTCTGGTGGAATTTCCGAAAGACCTCGACTTGCTGATTCTCCTGGATCGCGCCAGGAAAGAACAAACCGAAAAGGAAAGACACGAAATACTGAAGCAGCGACTTCGTGAAGTCGAGAGAATGGTGGAGCGGCAGCAATTGACTGACGCCATCGATCTTGCGCGTCAGACGCTCGCCACCGTCGGCCAGAATCCCCGGATTGCTGACACCCTTCTCAAGGCGGAGCGTGAGCTCGAATTCCGCGAGCAAAGGAAACGGCGGCAGAGCGAGACAATCCTGAAGGCGCGCACTTTATTCAATTCCGGCAAACTGGGCGATGCCACTTCCTTATTGCGTGATGCCATCGACAGCCAGCTTTTTCCGGCGAGCGACCCGCCGGTCGTTAAACTTCTGAACGAAATCGCCGCCAAGAAAGAACCTCCTACGGGCTCGGCAGCTGCGGCCGCCTCCTCCAGGACAGCGCCGTCCACGCCGCTCCTTGGTTCGCAGATTTCTTCCAAACCCACTGCTGATCTGGGCAAGGATTACGTGTACCAGCGTGGCACTTCTCTGCCTGAGGATTTGGTTACTCTTGCTCCCGACGCTGTTGCTTCCGCGTTTTCTCCCGCCATCACAGGGCCGTCCACTCAGCCTGCTCCGGCTCCCGTCCCACCAATGATTCAACCGGCTCCAGAGAAAGATAAGAAAAGGCGCCAGCGGGAAGCCGCGCCCGTGGACGCTTCTGCGACGCAGATGTTTTCGACAACGGCCAGCCCGGAGGAAGCCGCTTCGCAGCTTTTTGCTCCCGAAGTCGAACTGAAACCACCGGCGGTTGACAGACGTCCCCCCCGGACTCCGACTAGAGCGCGCGCGGCGGAGTCAGCTCCGCAACCCATTGCTCAATCGTTTTGGAAAAATCGGCTTCTTGTCGGTGCACTGGCTGTCGTGTTTCTTGCAAGTCTGGGTGGTGTCCTTTACGCCTTGTTCCACAATAGTCCGAGCGGTTCCACTAAGCCCATCAGGCCCACAAAAGAGGAGCAAGCTGTCTGGGACCAAGCCGAGCAACTCATGGCATCCAGTCCGCGCCATCTCGCCGAAGCTCTTTCTAAGTACCAGGGCCTCGTTAATCCCAAGTCATATTTCGACACAAGAGCCCAGACACGAGTTCAGGAAATTCAAGGACAGCAAAAACTGGAGAATGATTGGATGAGTCAAGGCGCGGAAGCCCAAGACGCCAAGAAGTACGATGAAGCGCAAAAGGACTATGAGCAGGCACAGCAAATCCATGGCGACCGTGAAAAGGATGCCGAGGTTGCGATCGAAGTTGTGAAGGGGCTGAAGAAGGGCGAGACATCGGCTGATATTGCGCAGAAATCCTTCAACCAGGCGGAAAGTTTGGCGAAACAAAGACAGTGGGGGCGTGCCAAGTCTCTGTATGAGTCCGTCAGGGACATGAAGGATGCACCGAGCCCTCTGCACAACGCCGCTGCGGAGAGGGTGGTAGTCGTCTCCAACCACATCGAAGAGGATGCGCTCTGGGCTCGCGCGCAGGAAGCTCACCACAACAGTTATAGTAATCATGATGAGGACGCGAAAAAATTCGCTCAACAAGTCGAATATATGAATCTCGACCATCGCCGTGAGGCAAAGGACCTCATCCATGAAATCGATGCATCAGAACTTGAAGCGGCGGGCGAAGAGAGAACATTCCGTGATCTAGAACAGCAACGCACTAGTCCGGCCAAGAACGCGAATGAACTTAGAGCGCTTATCCCGAAGTATGAGGCTATTGCCACAGGTGGCGGAAAACATGCGCAGGAAGCATCACGCATCGTGGAGGAGATAGATCGTGTCGCAAAAGAAAAAGAACTTGCCGAGAAGTGGAATCAGACAAAAGCCGATTGCGACAACGCCCTAAGCTCCAAAAACAAGAACGCTTTGACTTCGGCTAAAGGCCGCCTCAATACTTTCTTGGCCGGGAGCCCCTATGCCGCCGAAGCAAAACTGTGCCTCGACAGCATCAACTCCGCTCTAGCCAAGCTTGAGCCTCCGCCACCACCGAAAGTAGAGCCTAAGCCGTCGGTTACTCCTGCGGAGGTCGATCAGGTACCCGCAATCAAGGCAGTCTTCGACGACCTCTCGCGTGCTTTCGCCGACCGCAAGATTGAGGAGGTGAAGCAGGTTTGGACTTCAATCCCTAGACAACGAGCGGAGGCGCTAAAGAACAGCTTTGCTGCCGCGAAGAGCTTCTCACGGAAGTTCACGCCAGCGGAAATCATCCCCAACGGCGATACCGCCGTGGCAGCAGGATCGTGGGCCGGAACTTACGATGACGGCTCGAAGACGACCCCTTTGAGCGGTTCTTTCAAGGCTTCGCTCCGGAAGCAAGGCGACCGTTGGGTAATCACTGATCTGACGATGTAGCTGGCTGATGAATTTTTTAGTTGACAACTAACCGGAACTGCATAGAATCTCGGGCACAGATTCTCTCTCTGGCAGCCTTTAAAGGCTTTGTCCCGTCGTGCCTGCGAGAAATTCTTAGTTGTCCCCTGAAGAGGTCCAGCCATGAAGCCCCAGCTCTGCTCTCCTCTAGGACGAATCTTCGTCCTTATTTTCAGTCTGCTCGCTCTTGTAGCCTGGCCTTTTCGCGCGGACGCTGCGTCCTGCACGTCTACGGACATGGCCACGGCTAAGCCCACAGCATTCATTGCAACTGCCCCGAATCTCGTTTCAATGCTCGATGCCTCGGCCACTCCTCCCTCGGTGGTGTGCACGATCACCGTGGGCACTTCGACCACTTCTTCCCCCAATAATTTGGCGATTAGTCCCGATGGATTAAAGCTATACGTTGAAAATGATGCGGAGGCCTCGGTAACAATCGTCGATCTAACCACGGCTGCAACGACGACCTTGAGTCTCCCCGGCGTATCCGCCCCCATCACCGCCAATTTAGCTGTTTCGCAGGATAACAAGCTCGTTTATGTTGTAAGCCTGCCTACAGTCCTCACTTCTGGCGCCGTTCCCAGCCTGAGTATTCTCGATCTGACGGCAACAACCCCTGCATTCTCCAACGCACAAGCCGTCGGGTCTACAGCCACATTCAATCCGGGCATCGGCGTCAGTTTTGTGTATAACAGTGTGAACGACACTGTCCCAAGCGCTTTCGTCACTATTGATGCAAACACCTACATATGGTCTACGACGACGAACACAATCACCGCAACAGCGCAGACCGGCGGAGCCACACCTGCGCCAGTGACCGGTGGCACGGTCGAGGTGGATCCAACAGGTGCCTTTGCTGTTGTTGTTGACGCGGCCAGTAACAACCAAGTGGCCAACATTCCTACTGCTACACCGACCGCCGCAAGTGTCCTTTCACCTACGCCGCAATGCACTCTTGGCCACACCGTTGCAATCACCCCTACCGGTTCATCTGCTTACTATAGCTGCCAGACCAGCAATTTCGTTCAGGTGATCGCTACAGCCAGCAATACCGTCACTGCCACGGTCAATCTTCCTGTTAGTTCGAGTCCACATGGTCTGGCGATCACGTCTGATAATTCCTCAGCGTATGTCGCCAATGGTAATGGTTCGCTTTCGACCGTGGCTATCCCGACCACGAGCAGCACGACCGCGGTCACAACTTCACTCGGTTCCGCCAGCCTCGGGGGCATACGCATTATGCCTGTGAGGCTGTCCATCAGCCCGGCAACTGTCAGCGTGCCAACCGGCAAGACGTTGCAATTCACTAGCAGTCTGCGGTTTCCCTTTGGCAGCAAGAGTGTCAGTTGGACTGTTTCTTGTACTGCAGGAGGCGCTGCGTGCGGCTCTATCAACAGCACCGGCAATTATACCGCCCCTAATGTGATTCCGAATTCCACGGTTACAGTCACCGCGACGTATCCAGACATTCCTGCGAGTACTCAGAAATTCTTCCCTGTTACAGCCATTGTAACTGTTACCCCTTCTCAGCTGGCATTCACCACGCAGCCGGCGAACGGAACGGCAGGGAGTCCGCTCGCCAACGTCGCGGTATCGGTGGAGGACGCCAACGGCAACGTGGTGCCGGGCTCGACGGCCTCAGTCACCATCAGCTCGACGCCTGGCGGCGTGGGTGGGACGACCACGGTCGCGGCGGTGAATGGCGTGGCGACCTTCAGCAACCTGGTGTTCACCAAGGCCGGGTCCTACACGTTGACGGCGGCAAGCACAGGACTGACTGGCGCTACCAGCAACTCTCTGACGATTGCTGCGGGAGCTGCCACCATGTCAGCATACACGACGCCGCCGGCGAATGGCACGGCAGCGAGTCCGCTCGCGAACGTCGTTGTGTCGGTGGAGGACGCCAACGGCAACGTGGTGCCGGGCTCGACGGCCTCGATCACCATCACCTCGACTCCTGCCGGCGTGAGTGGAACAACCACGGTCACGGCGGTGAATGGCGTTGCGACCTTCAGCAACCTGGTATTTACCAAGGCCGGGTCCTACACGTTGACCTCTGCCGGCACAGGACTGACCAGCGCTACCAGCAACTCGTTCACGATTGCGGCGGGTGCCGCCACCACGCTTGCGTTCACGGTGCAGCCGACGAATGCGATAGCGGGGGCGGCGATCACCCCCGCAGTGCAAGTGAGCATTGAGGACGCCAACGGGAACGTCGTCACCACGGCGACGAATGCGGTGACTATCGCCATCGGAACCAATCCGGGTGGCGGGACGTTGTCGGGGACCGCAACAGCGGCCGCCGTAGCTGGAGTCGCAACGTTCTCGACCCTGAGCATCGACAAGACGGGCACGGGCTACACGCTGGCGGCGAGCTCCGCAGGTTTCACGGGAGCGACCAGCACGGCCTTCAATGTGACCCCCGGAACGGCAGCGCAACTGGCGTTTACGGTGCAGCCGACGAACGTGGTAGCGGGAGCGGCGATCGCGCCCGCAGTGCAAGTGAGCATTGAGGATGCCAAGGGCAACGTGGTCACCACGGCGACGAACATGGTGACCATCGCCATCGGAACCAATCCGGGTGGCGGGACGTTGTCGGGGACCGCGACAGTGGCCGCCGTAGCTGGAGTCGCAACGTTCTCGACCCTGAGCATCGACAAGACGGGCACGGGCTACACGCTAGCGGCGAGCTCCGCAGGTTTCACGGGAGCGACCAGCACGGCCTTCAATGTGACCCCCGGAACGCCAGCGAAGCTGGCGTTTACGGTGCAGCCGACGAATGTGGTAGCGGGAGCGGCGATCGCGCCCGCAGTGCAAGTGA
>WNFP01003400.1_pt1 | contig 22370 bp, 17 predicted proteins | sample 5400201 | NCBI WGS metagenome assembly WNFP01 (sample SAMN13153355, study PRJNA577476) | soil metagenome | isolation source: 115 cm saprolite under Madrone tree | place: USA:California | collected 2016-06-14
GCCGCGCGCGCCCCGTCCTCCGTCTCGGCGATGACCACCAGGCACTGCTGCGAGACCTCCAGCGAGGCGAAGTCGCGGCCGACCTCGCCGCAGCGGCGGCGGAGCGCCTCGACCTTGGCGCCGAGATCGCCCTGGAAGACGGCGAGGTTGTTCCAGATGTCGGCGTGCCGGGCCGCGATGCCCATGAGCACGCGCTCGCCGCCGCCGCCGATCAGGATGGGCGGCCGGCGCACGGGTTTCGGCTCGCACATGGCGTCGCGCACGACGACGTGCTTGCCCTCGAAGGTGACGCGCTCCTCGGTCCACAGGCGCTTGAGCGCCGTGCAGGTCTCGTCGAGGGCGCGGAGGCGCGCGCCGAGGGGCGGGAACGGGCAACCGTAGGCCTCGAACTCGGCCGCGAGCCAGCCGCCGCCCAGGCCGACGATGACGCGGCCGTTGGCCACGTGGTCGATGGTGGCCACCTGCTTCGCGAACACGGCCGGGTTGCGGAAAAAGGGCGGCGTCACCAGCGTGCCGAGCTCCACCCGCTCGGTGATCGCCGCCACCGCGGCCAGCTCGCTCCACGCCTCGAAGATGGGGAGGTTCGGCAGGGGGACGCCGTAGAGGTGATCGCACACCCACACCGAGTCGAAGCCGAGCCGGTCGAACTCGAGCGCCGCCGCGCGTGCCTCGGCCCACGTCCGCTTGATCTGCGGCAGCGTCACCCCGAAGCGGACCGGCCGGGCCATCGCTCAGCTAGGCGAGATGAAGTAGGTGCGGCAGGCCTGCGCCAGCGAGTCGCGATCGAGCTGCGCCGGGCGGCTCTCGTAGCGCGCCGCCCAGCAGACCTGGTTGATGATGTCGCGCGGGTAGCAGGGGCGCAGGTCCTGTCCCAGGTCGGTGGCGATGGTGTCGATCAGCTCCTCGAAGAGCCCCTGATCGTAGTGCAGCTGGTTCTGGGCGCACACGCGGCGGCAGATCTCGTGGAAGCGCTCGCGGGTCACGCTCCCGAGCCGGATCTTGGTCTGGATGCGGCGCAGGAAGGCCTCGTCCACCAGCGTCGCCGGGTCGAGGTTGGTGGCGAACGCGACCAGCACGTCGAAGGGGACCTCGATCTTCTTGCCGCCCGCCAGCGTGAGGAAGTCGATGCCGCGATCGAGGGGCGCCACCCAGCGGTTCAGGAGTTCCTCGGGGCGGACGCGCTGGCGGCCGAAGTCGTCCACGATGAGCAGCCCGTTGTTCGCCTTCAGCTGCGCGGGCGCCGCATAGTACTTGGTCACCGGGTTGAACTGCAGGTCGAGCATCTCGATCGTGAGCTCGCCGCCCACGACGACCCGCGGCCGACGGCAGAGCACCCAGCGCTCGTCGCTGTCCCGCGTGGTCGGGTCGTCGACGCTCTTGTGCACGAGCGGGTCGTAGATCGTGATGATCTGGCCGTCGTTCTCGACCGCGTGCGGGATCCAGACGTTCTCCTGCTCGAAGAGGCAGGAGAGCGTCTCGGCCACGGTGGTCTTGCCCGTCCCCGACGGCCCGTAGAGGAAGACCGCCTTTCCGGACACCAGGGCGGAGCCGAGCTGCCGTAGCACCTGGGGCTCGAGCACGAGGTCCTGAAAAGCCTTCTGGACCGCGGGCGGGCTCACCTCCATCCGCCGCACCGTCTGGGCCTGGACCTGGTTCACGTAGTCGACGAGCGACACCGGGAGCGGCCCTACGTACTGGTTGATGGCGAGCGCCTCGAGGGCGCGCCCCTTGCCCTCCGCGGTGAGGACGACGCGGTGCACGGCGCCGGCCATGCCGGTCACCTGGCAGAGCTGGTCCTTGCGCAGGCGCTGGAAGGCGTCGTCCACGATGCGGAGGCCGATGCGCATGTGCTCCGCCAGGTCGTGGAGCGACAGCTCGCCCATCAGGTACATCGTCTTGAGCGTCAGGTCCTCGAGGACCTTGCGCCGGATGCCGGTCTCTTCCGCCGTCCGGGGCGCGTTGATCGTCATCCCATCGCCCTCCGCTGCCAGGACGCCCATCCTAGGCGCTGGCGATGCGCGCCGTGGCCTCGCCCCGCGGGGCGCCGATCACGTCGAGAATTCGGTCCATTACGTCCATCAAATCGAAGTCCTTGGGCGTGAAGACCGCCTTCACGCCGAGCGCGCCGAGCCCGCCCACGTCGCTCTCGGGGATGATGCCGCCCATGACGACGGGGATCGCCTCGCCCACCCCCTCGGCCCGCAGCTGCTCGCAGACCGCGCGCGCGATCTCGAGATGCGCACCGGAGAGGACCGAGAGGCCGAGCACGGTCGCATCCTCCTCGACCGCCGACTTGACGATCTCCGGCACCGTCCAGCGGATGCCGCCGTAGATCACCTCGAAGCCGGCCTCGCGGGCCGCGACCGCGATCATCTCCGAGCCGTTCGAGTGGCCGTCGAGCCCGGGCTTGCCGACGACGATCCGGGGACGACCCCCGTGCCGCGCGCCCCACGCCGCCACGCGCGCGCGCACTTCCTCGACGCGCGCGCCCTCGAGGCCGAGGCGCTGGCCCTCCACACCGGTCGGCGGGCGGTACTCGCCGAACACGTCGCGCAGCGCATCTGCCCACTCGCCGGTCGTGACCCGCGCGCGCGCGCAGGCAATCGAGGCCGGCATCAGGTTCTCGCCCGTCCTGGCGGCCTCCCGCAGGCGTTGGAGGGCCGCGTCGACCTCGCCCTGGCTCCGCCGGCGCTTGGTGGCGCGCACCATCTCGAGCGTCTCGGCGGCCGCCGCGGGGTCGAACCGGAAGAGCCCGCCGTCCGCGCCCGCGACCAGCGGCGAGGGCAGCCCCTCCGTCCACCGGTTGCGGCCGACGACCACGATCTCGCCCCGGTTGATGCGCGCCAGGCGCTCGGCCTGGCTGTGCACCAGGGCGGACTTCATGTCGCCCGACTCGATCGCGGCGAGCGCGCCGCCCAGCGCGCGGATGCGGGCGACCTCGGCGGAGGCCGCCTCCTTCAGCTCTGCCACTTTGGCGGCGACGACCGGCGAGTCGTCGAACAGGTCGGGGTACTCGAGGAGGTCGGTCTCGTAGGCGAGGATCTGCTGCAGGCGGAGCGACCACTGCTGGTCCCACGGGCGCGGCAGGCTGAGCGCCTCGTTCCAGGTGGGGAGCTGGAGGGCGCGGCAGCGCGCGTTGCGGCTCAAGGTGACGCCGAGCGCCTCGATCAGGATGCGCCAGGCATTGTTCTCGGGCTGCTCCTCGGTGAGCCCGAGCGAGTTCACCTGCACGCCGTAGCGGAAGAGCCGGTACTTGGGGTTCGTGACGCCGTAGCGGTCGCGCGTGATCTCGTCCCACAGCTCGCCGAACGCCCGCATCTTGCAGAGCTCCTCGACGAAGCGGATGCCGGCGTTCACGAAGAACGAGATGCGCCCCACGCACTGCTCGAACTCCTCGGGGGTGAAGCAGCCGCGCGCGCGGATGGCGTCGAGCAGCGCCTCGGCATTGGCGAGCGCGAAGGCGAGCTCCTGCACGGGCGTCGCCCCCGCCTCCTGCAGGTGGTAGGAGCAGATGTTGGACGGGTTCCAGCGCGGGATGCGGTGCAGGCAGTAGTCGTACATGTCGACGATCAGCCGCATCGAGGGCCGGGGCGGGAAGATGTAGGTGCCGCGCGCCAGGTACTCCTTGATGATGTCGTTCTGCGTCGTGCCCTGGAGGCGCGCCGGGTCGACCCCGCGCTGCTCGGCGAGCGCCACGTAGAGGGCGAGGAGCCACATCGCGGTCGCGTTGATGGTCATCGAGGTGTTGATCTGCTCGATCGGAATGGCGTCGAACAGGACCTCGAAGTCGTCGAGCGTGTTGATGGGCACGCCGACCTTGCCGATCTCGGGCTGGGCGAGCGGGTGGTCGGAGGCGTAGCCGCACTGGGTGGGGAGGTCGAAGGCAATCGAGAGGCCGGTCTGTCCGCGCGAGAGGTTGCCGCGGTAGAGGGCGTTGGAGGCGCGGACGTTGGTGTGGCCGGCGTAGGTGCGGAAGATCCAGGGCTGGTCGCGGGTGGGCTTCCCGTCTTGGGTGGTGAGGTGATGGACCGCGCGCGTCACGCTCCACGAGTGTAGCCTGCCCACCCCGGGTCTATCCAGAGGCGGCCCCCGCTCGAGGGGCACCTTCCCACGGGGACCTGACGGGTGAAGGAGACGACCTGCCGTCTCGACCTCCAGCGTCACGCCTCGAGCCTGCCGAGCAGCCGGAGGAGCGCATCCAGAATCGTGATGGGATGCGGGGGGCACCCGGGCACGTAGAGATCGACGGGCACGACGCTGTCCGCCCCGTTGTGGACTTCGGGATGATCGATGAACGGCCCCCCGGCGATCGCGCATGCGCCCACGGCGATCACGATCTTCGGCGCCGGCACGGCCTCGTAGGTCTTCGTGAGTGCCAGCCGCATGTTCTCCGTCACGGGACCCGTGATGAGGAGGCCATCGGCATGGCGGGGCGACGCGACGAACTGGATCCCGAAACGGCCGAGATCGAACACCACGGTATTGAGCACGTTCACGTCTGCTTCGCACCCGTTGCACCCACCGGCGCTCACCTGGCGCAGCTTCAGCGACCGACCGAAGATGCGGCGCGTCCGTTCGTCGAGGGCCGTGACGAGCCGGTGTGTCTCCCCGTCGATCACCAGCTCCTCTCGCCGTCGAGCCCCCAGGCGATAGTCCCGGCCATAGGTAATGGCCCCATCGGGGCACGCGTTCGCGCACTCGGGGCAGAAGAGGCACCGCCCCAGATCGACCGTCGGTCCGCGGCGGTCGATCGAGATGGCGCCGGTCGGGCAGGCGTCCGCACAGAGCGAGCAGCCGGTTCGACACTTGGCCGGGTCGATTCGCGGACGACCCCGGAAGCGGTCGGGGAGCGTCGGCTCACCGTCGGGGTAGGAGATGGTGCGACGGCCCTGGTGAAGGCGGGCGACGAACGCTTTCAGCACTGCGGCCCCTTCCTACAGGTCATGCCCACAGTACGACAGGTTGAAGCTCTTGTTGCAGAGCGGAAAGTCGGAGATCTGCTGATCGCGCAAGGCCATGGCGAGCCCCATCCAATTGTGGAAGGAGGGATCGACGATCTTGTAGCGCGCGAAGTGTCCCTGGTCGTCCGTCGTTGCCACATGGCAGATCTCCCCGCGCCAGCCCTCGATGAGGCAGACGACCAACGCATTCGCTTCGAGCGGCCCGGCGGGCACGCGGGTGGGGCCGTCCGGAAGCGTCATGAGTTGCTCCCGGACGAAGGCCGCCGAGCGTTGGATCTCGAGCCAGCGGACGTACGCGCGCGCAAACACGTCGCCGGTGTGCCACGTGGAAACGGGGATCTGCGAAAAGCGAAAGATGCCGGAGGGGAAGTCGTGACGGACATCCGCATGCACCCCGCAGGCACGGCCCACGAGCCCGACCAGTCCCAGGTCATGGCACAGCTCCGGCGACAGCCGTCCGGTGCCCTCGAATCTCGCTTGGACCGAGGGTTCGTCCCAGAGGAGCCGGATGGCGCCGGTCACGTCACGCACCGCCTGCCCGAGCCGTTCCAGTAGCTCCGCTGCCCGCGGCGGATCCACGTCGAACCCGACGCCGCCGGGCCTGATCAAGCCGCGACCGAAGCGGCTGCCGCAGATGAGCGCCGTCATGTTGAGGAAGTCGCCGCGAATCCGTCCACAGTAGGCGGCGGTCGGAAGGTAGCCCACGTCGCCCGCGAGGGCGCCCAGATCGCCCGTATGGTTGGCGAGCCGCTCGAGCTCGAGCGCCACGCCCCGCAAGACGTCGGCGCGAGCAGAGACCCCGACGCCCCCCATCGCCTCGAGCGCCTGACAGTACGCCGTCGCATGGCCGACCGAGGTGTCGCCCGCGAGCGTCTCCATGTAGTGGATGGTGCGCTTGTTCGGGCCGCCGATGAGCGCCCGCTCCACGCCGCGGTGCTGGTAGCCGAGCGCGATTTCCAGGTGCAGGACGTTCTCGCCGTGGCACTGAAAACGGAAGTGTCCGGGCTCGATGATCCCGGCGTGCACGGGGCCGACGGCGACCTCGTGCACCTCCTCGCCTTCGACCCGGAAGAAGTCCACGACGCCCGGCGGAACCGCTCCCTGCTCCGTGTGCGGCCAGCCGTCGTGACCCGCCCGGTAGGACCCGTGAAAGCGGAGTCGTTTCAACCAGGGGTGCCCCAGCGGCCGCACGCCCCATTGCTCGGCCACCTCGCGTTCGAACCAGTGCGCCTGCGGACAGTCGGGCGTCAGCGCCGGATAGGCGTCTCCAACGATGACCGAGAAGACGGACAGCGTCCCCTCGGTCCCGTGCGCCAGGACGGCGATCAGGCGAACGCCGTCCGTCTCCAGCGGCTCTCCAAAGAGTGCGGCCATCCGGCCGCTGTCCTGGATGCCGCCCAGGACGGCGTCTCGGAACTCGGGGAGCGTGAGGAGGGGGACTTCGCGCAGGGGAGCCGGCTCGCCGTTTCGGAGGGAAAGCGATGGAATCGTCGGCATGAGCTCACCCGAGGGCGCGCGCTGCATCCTCGAGGGCGGTGCGGACGACCGGCGGAACGTACACGCCGAGGAGAAGCACCGCGGCCGCGAGCGCCGCCGCGGGGACGACCCGGAGAAGGGGCTCCCTTGCCCGGGCGGTCATCCGTGCGTCTCTCGGGAGACCCTGCGCCATGGCGAGGACTGTCGTTGCCATGCCGACGAAGATGACCGCCAGAAGGATCAGGTACGCGATCGCCACACCGGCTCGGCCTTGGTCCAGCGCGGCCTTGAGGATCGTGAGCTCGCTCAGGAACGGACCGAATGGCGGCGAGCCCGTGAGCGCGAAGAGGCCCATCGCCCAGAGGATCCCCGATGCCGGGAGGACGCGCAGGACGCCTCGGACCTCCTCGGTCGACTTGGAGCGGTACCTGGTCAGGATGTTCCCCGCCACGAGGAACATCATCGCCTTGGTGAGCGAATGGTTGACGGCGTGGAGCATCCCGCCGAACGTTCCCGCTCCTCCAAGGCCGATGCCGAGCGTCAGAATCCCCATGTGCTCGACGCTCGAGTAGGCGAGCATCCGCTTGTAGTCGGCCTGGCCGAGAATGAAGACCGCCGCGACGGCCATCGACAGGAGGCCGAACCCCACGAGCAGCCCTTGGCCGAAGGCTGCCTGACCCGCCGCCGCGCACACCTGCTGGACCCTGACGATGCCGAGGAGGGCGCAGTTCAGCAGCGCGCCGGAGAGCAGCGCCGAGACGACGGAGGGCGCTTCGCTGTGCGCATCGGGGAGCCACGTGTGCAGCGGAGCCAGACCCATCTTGGTGCCGTAGCCGACCAGGAAGAGAAGGAACGCCGCCTTGAGCCATACGATCCGGAGGCCGGGCGCGTGCGCGATCAGGTCGGGGAGGACCAGGCGTACGGAGGGGCCGCCGTGGTCGGACGCGGCGACCGCGAGGAAGAAGTTGCCGAGCAGCGCGAGCGCGATCCCGACGGAGCAGATCAGCAGGTATTTCCACGTCGCCTCGAGCGAACGATGGTGCCTATGGAAGTAGATCAGCGGCGCGCTCGCCAGCGTGGTGGCCTCCACCGCCACCCAGAGGAGGCCGAATCCCTGGCTCACGGTGACGAGCGTCATCGCGGCCAGGAAGAGCAGCAGGCAGGCCGTGAAGGTCGCTTCGGGCGCGTTGTCGAACAGGAAGCCCTCCTCGATGTCCTTCCGTTCTCCGGGCCCCTCCTCGCGCAGGTAGGCGACGCCGTACAGGGCGGCGGCGAGGAACAGCGCGCTGGTGATGGTCAGGAACATTCGACCGAGGGCGTCGAGCGCGAGCCAGCCGCCCCACGCCGGCGCGGGTCCGACGACCCAGGTCGCCGCCGTCATGCCGGCGTGGGCGACCGCAGCGAGGACCAGCAGCGCGCGGCGCGGGCTGGCTCGCCGCACGAAGTACGCCAGCACGCCGGCCACGGCCGGAATCAGGAGCAGGCTCGGGATCATCCCGCCCAGTCCCGGAGCGTGCTCAGCCGGTCGGCATCGATGTGGTCGAACTCGCGGTTGATGTGGAACACCGCGATCCCCATGACGAACACGGCCACGAACAGGTCGAGCAGCACGCCGAGCTCGACCACCATCGGGGTCCCCTCCACGAGCCCGACGCCGAAGGCGTAGATCGCGTTCTCCAGCACGAGATAGCCGAGGACCTGCGTCAGGGCCTTTCGCCGGCTGACGATCAAGAACAGGCCGACCAGCATCGTGAAGAGCGCCACGGGGACCACCAGGGGGGAAATCGCAGGATTCGGAAGCGGAAGTCTCCCGGCCAGCCAGAGCGATGCAGCGAGGAAGGACGTGCCGATGAGCATCGACAGGCTGTAGCCGACGAACGGCTCCACCTCGCGGCGCACGTTCGCGTCGCGGAGCGCACGCAACAGCAGCCACGGGAAGACGACCCCTTTGAGTCCGGTGCTCACCAGGGCGAGGATCGGGGCGCGTAGCGATGGGTCGTCCTGGCGGGCCACGAGCGTCAGGAACCCGAGCAGAACCCCCTGCAGTGCAACGACCCGAATGCATGCACCGAGGCGGCTCGAGCCCAGCAGCACGAAACTCGTCAACACGATGCAGACGAGGACGGTGTCGGCCCAGCCACTCACGCTGATCACCGCAGGACCAAGAGCAGGGCGAGTACCGACAGCACCCCGGCGCCGACGAGGAGCCTCGGAACGGAGAGCAGGCGGAGCCGCGCCATGGACGACTCGACGAGTCCCGTCAGCACGGCGAGAAGCAGCATGCCCAGGGCCGCCGCGGCGGCATCGAGCCAGAGGTGATCCCCGTGGACCGGGAGCGCGAGGCCAATGAGGAGCGCACCGAAGAGCCACAGCTTGAGCGCGGCCCCGTAGAGGATGAAGGCGAGGTCCGGGCCGCCGTGATCGAGCACCATGACCTCGTGGATCATCGTGAGCTCGAGATGGGTCGCCGGGTCGTCAACCGGGATGCGGCCGTTCTCGGCGAGGAAGACGACCAGGAGTGCGATGGCGACCAGGGCGAGGGGCGGCGCGGCGTGCGCCCAGACGCCGACCGTCACGTTGGGCAACATCGTCGACAGCGACAGGCTCCCCGTCTTCCGCGCGATGGCCGCCAGACCGAGGAGCAGCGCGGGCTCGGCCAGGGTCGCGAAGGTGACCTCGCGGCTCGCGCCCATACCCTCGAAGCTGGATCCCGTGTCGAGCGCGGCGATCACGGTCAAGAAGCGCGCGAGAGCGAGGAGGTACACGAACAGGAGGAGGTCCCCCGGGAAGGACACGAGGGCTGGGGCGCCGAAGGGCACGAGGGCGGCCGCGATGATGATCGCCGCCAATCCGATCACGGGCCCGGCCCGGAACACCCAGCTGGTCGTCCGGCTGTACACGGCACCCTTCGCCATGAGCTTCCGGAGGTCGTGGTAGGGCTGGAGCAGCGGCTGGCCGGCCCGGCCCGCGATGACGGCCTTCGTCCGGGTGATCACGCCGAGCAGCAGCGGCGCGAGGCCAAGAGCGAGTAGCAGCGGCAGTACGGATCCGCCGCTCATGGCTCTCCCAGCTTCCAGACCAGGAGCACGAGCAGCGTGAGGCCGATGTAGAGCACGTACAGCTGCACCCGCCCGTGCTGGAGCCACCGGAACGCGGACAGCGTTCGGTCGATCCCGCTGAAGACGGGGCGGTAGAGACGCTCGCGATAGAGGTCGGGAGTGTCGGTCGAAAAGGAAGCGGCCTGCGGGTAGAGACCCTGCGGCGGCGACGCGGTCTCACGCGTACCGAGCAGCGGACGGAAGAGAGCGACCAGCGGCTGCGCGAACGAGGAGGCCGTGTACTGCATCCGCGGCCCCGGCTGAAGGTAGCCACAATCCCAGGTGGTCGCCTGGTCCACGGAGCGGCGCGACAGCGCGCTCCGGCGCACAGCCGCGAGGACCGTCGCGAGGGCGATCAGTCCGAGCGCGCACATCGTGACCCATCCCAGCGGTGCGGCAGCGTGCGTCAGCTCGAGACGTACACGGTCCGAGGGCAGGCCGGTCACCTGCTCGAGAAGCGGCGCGAGTGCCCGGACCACCATGGGCGCAAGCATCCCGATGAGGAGGCAGCCTGCGGCCAGCGTTTGCATGGGGATCCGCATGAGCGGTCCCGCTTCGTGCGCGTGGGCCGCGTGCTGACCACGAGGCTCGCCGAGGAAGACGACGCCGAACGCCTTGGTGAAGCAGGCGAGCGCCAGCCCCCCGACCAGCGCCAGCCCGGCGATGACGACCAATGCCGGGACGGCGGCGCCGCTGGTGAGCGACGCCACGGCTCCGAAGGCTCCCAGATAGAGCAAGAACTCGCTCACGAAGCCGTTGAGGGGCGGAAGACCCGAGATCGCCATTGCTCCCGCGAGGAACGTCAAACCCGTCCACGGCATCCGCTTCAGCAGGCCGCCGAGCTCCTCGAGGTCCCGCGTCCCGGTCGCGTGCAGCACCGATCCGGCCCCGAGGAAGAGCAGGCCCTTGAACACGGCGTGATTGAACACATGAAGGAGACCCCCACCGAAGCCGAGGACCGCGAGCGAGGTTGAACCGACGCGGAGTCCGACCAGGCCGAGGCCGAGGCCCAACGCGATGATCCCGATGTTCTCGACGCTGTGGTACGCGAGGAGACGCTTCAGGTCGTGCTGGGCCAGCGCGAAGAGGACGCCGAGCACGCCGGACGTGACCCCCACGCCGATCAGCAGCCACCCTGCCCACGCCGGAAGCGGACCGAGGAACGTCAGGGCCCGGACGAGCCCGTAGATCCCCGTCTTGATCATGACACCGGACATCACCGCCGACACGTGCGACGGCGCCGCGGGGTGTGCCTCCGGCAGCCAGACGTGGAGCGGCATGAAGCCCGCCTTCGACCCGAAGCCGACGACGGAGAGGATGAACAGGAGCCCGACCCCCGAGGCCGCCGTGAAGCGGTCGAAATCGAGTGAGCCGGTGCCCCGGCCAAGCAGGATGAACAGGACGAGGAGGCACGCGGTCCCGAGATGGGTGGCGACCAGATAGGTCCAGCCGGCGCTGCGGACGCGCTCCTCCTCGTCCTGGAACGTGACGAGGAAGAAGGACGCGAGCGCCATCACTTCCCAGGCAACCAGAAACAGCACCGCGTTCCGCGCGACCACGACCATCGCCATGCTGGCCAGCAGGAGATCGAAGAAGAACCACGACAACCCCGCTGACTCCTCGTCCCGATACGTCCGCATGTATTCGGCGCCGTAGATGGCGGCCAGCGCGGAAAGCCCGAAGATGGGCAGGAGGAAGAAGGCGGAGAGCGGATCGATCTGGACGAAGAAGGCGCCGTAGGGAACGTCCCAGGCGACACGGAGGGACCGGACGGGCTGGCCGAGCAGGACACCGGCGGCCGGGATCAGACCGAGGACACAACCCGCGACGGCGCCCCCCACGCCGAGAAGCGTCGACCAACGGGGGGATCCCTGCGCGAGGAGTGCGGCAACGCCGCCGGCGACGAGGAACCCGACCCCGAGAAGCAGCAGAAGCACCTAGGGCTTCCTGCCGTCCGCGGTCGCGGCTGGTCCGAGACTGTCCTCGACCCGCCGCGCCTCGCGGAGGATCTCCTCGCGGGACGCCTGGCGGGTGACAGCGTCCTTGAAGGCGGGATCGTGGAGCGCGAAGGACAGTCGCGAGAGCAACCGGAGGTGGGCGCGAACGGTGGGACTGATCAGCGAGAACAAGACGTGGACGGGCTTGCCGTCCAACGCGCCAAAGTCGATCGGTCGCTCCAAGAAGCAGAGCGTGATCATCGGCCGAGACACGTGGAGGACGATCGGGTTGCGCACGTGGGGAATGGCGATGCCGTCGCCGACGCCCGTGGACTGCAGGGCCTCCCGGGCAAGGAGCACACGAAGGAGGAACTCCCGATCGACCTCTTCGGGGAGGCGCATGTGCTCGACCACGGCGCGGAGGGCGCCTTCCTTGTCCGCCCCGCTCAGACGGTAGAAGACCCCGCCGGCCTGCAGGGCTTCGACCAGACCCGGGATGGGCGTCGCATTGCTCTCGGGCTCGTCGAAGACGGCCGCCGAGACGTTCATCTTCCGGGACGTGGCCCATTCCAAGAGCTCTGCCCGGTTGAAGCGGTACTGCTCGTTGACGCGGTAGGCCGGGAGGATGCCTTGACTGACCCAGCGGTAGATCGTCTTCTCGGAAACGTTGAGGAGCTTGGAGACGTCTCGGACACCAAGCTGCATTGTTCTCCCGGCCTGCCTATCTTAGCCGTCTATTGGACAAGCTTGGACTTGTCAACCTCGTGCTCCAATATTGTCCGCAGCCTCGATGTGGCGTGAATCACGGCATCCCGGAGCGCGAGGGCACGTCGCGCGCTCGTTCTTCGCGCCCGATGCTCACTCCGCTCGGCGCCGTGCCTTGATCTCCGCCAGCAACCGCTCCACCTGCTCCTGCTCCTCGAGCGCCGCGAGCCGGTCGTCGACGCTGTCGTTCACCAGGTCGGCGGCCGCCGCGCCGACCGCCTCGGAGAGGACGACCTTGTCCTGCATGCGCCGGAACGCCGCTGCGTGGGAGCGGCTGCCGACCTGGGCCCGCGCGGCGCTCGTCTTGCGCAGCGCGCGGGCGCGGCGGTGCTGCGCGATCAGGACATCGCTGCGGGCCCGGGCCTCCGCCAGCTTCTGCTCGAGCTGACGGAGCGCCGTCTTCAGGTGCTCGACCTGCGCCCGTTGATCCTCCACCTGCTGCTCGCAGCTCGCCGCCATCCGGCGGTAGCTGAGCGAGCGCTCGAGGGCGGCGCGCGCCAGGTCGTCCTGCTTCTTGTCCACCGCCAGATCGCGATGGCGACCTGCGTCTTCACCTGGAGGAGCTGATTCTCCATGTCGAGGATGACCTGCTTCAGCAGCTTCTCCGGGTCCTCCGCCTGGTCGATGAGATCGTTCAGGTTCGCGCGCACGAGCGTCGTGACACGTTCCAACAGTGACATGGCTTCCACCTTTCCAGCTACGACTGCGGCGCCGCCGGCGACGGGGTCGCCGGGGGCGCGTTCTTCTCGCCGATCGTCCTGATCTTCGCGAACAGCTCGGACATCTGCATGCCCGAGAGCGTCTCGAACAGGGCGGGGATCTGCGCCGCCATCTTGGTCAGGTCGCCGGTGATCTTGTTCATCCCGGCCGCCTCGCCGTCCCCGGTCGACACGATCGTGATCCTGTCGACGTTGGCGAGCGGGGCAGCCAGGGCCCGCACCACGTCGGGCAGGCCGCTGATGAGCCGATCGACGACCGCGGCCTGGTTCCACTCCTGGTATGCCTCGGCCTTCACGTTCATGGCCTTGGCCTCGGCCTCGCCCTTCTTGAAGATGATCTCGGCCTCCGCCTGACCCTGCGTGCGGGTGGCGTCCGCGTGGCCCTCCGCCTCGGCGATGAGCCGCTGCTTCTCGGCCTCGGCGAGCGTCTCGATACGCTTGCGCTCGATCTCCGCCTGCTTCAGCACGGTGGCGATCAGCTCCCGCTCGCGGCGCTGGATCTCGGCGTCCTGGACCTTGATCTGCTGCTCCTTCTGCACCTGCTCCACCTTGACCTGCTCCGCGACCACCTGCTGCTGCATGACGTTGGTCTGGATCTCGTAGGCCTTGTCCGCCTGGGCCTGCTGCTTCTTCACGGTCTCCAGGTAGGAGGCCTTCTTGATGTCGAGGTCGCGCTGCGCCTCCGCCTGCTTGGCCTGCGAGAGCGTCTCGGCCATGACCCGCTCCTGGTCGGCCTGCGCCTTGGCGACGGCGGCCGCGCGCTGGGCCTCGGCGCGCTTGATGGCCGTGTCGCGCTCCGCCTCGGCCGCCGCCACGTCGGCGTCGCGCTTGATGCGCGCGATGTCGGGGCGGCCCATGTTGGTGATGTACTCGTTCTTGTCCCGCACCTCCTTGATGGTGAAGGAGATCACCTCGAGGCCCATCTTGTTCATGTCGTCCGCGCAGGTTGCGCGCATGCGGTCGCCGACCATCTCCGGCTGCTTCACGATCTCCTCGACGGTGAGCTGGCCGATGATGCCGCGCAGGTGCCCCTCCATGACCAGACGGATCAGCCCCTCGCGCTCCTCGTCGCTCTTGGTGAGGAACTGCTCCGCGGCGGTGAGGATCGACTCCGGGTCCGACTTGACCTTGATCTGCGCCACCGCCTCCACGGTGACCGCCACGCCCTGACGGGTGTAGAGGTCCTGCTGCGGCGCCACGTCGAACGACATGAGCTCGAGCGACAGCTCGTGCCAGTTCTCGATCATCGGGAAGATGACCGTGCCGCGTCCCTTCACGATGCGCGTGCCGCGAAAGCCGTAGACGACGAGCGCCTCATGCGGCCCGGCCTTGCGATAGAGCCGCGCGAAGACCGTGAGCAGCATGAGCGTCGCGACCACCATCAGGCTCGCGATCACCAGGACGCCGTTGGAGAGACCCACCGAAGCCATGATTGCCCCCTTGCTTCACCGGTCGTGATCCGCGTGCTCGCCCGGGCCGGTGATGCTCTCCCACGGGCGAACGTAGGCGATCCCCTTCTCGTAGCGCGTGACCACCACGTCGATCCCCTTCGCGATGGCGGCGCCGTCCTCGCTGCGCGCGCCGGTGGTCCTCCGCGTTCCCTCCTGCGAGTACACCATCTCCCCCGTCCCGCCCGGCCGGATCGGGTTCGTGATGCGCCCGAGCACGCCGACCATCTCGTAGTCGGCGGGATCGAGGTTCTCCTCCGGGGACACCAGCACCTTGGCGACGAACCAGAAGATGGTCGCCGCACCCGCGAGCCCGCTCGCGCTCGCCACCCCGAGGCCGAGGAGGAACCAGACGCCGTAGTAGTGCGACATGAGGTAGCCGGTCCCCCCGAACCAGGCGAGGAAGGCGGTGATGGTCGCGAAGTTGATCGGCGACAGGCTCGAGCCGCGGGAGCGCACGCCGGCGTGGCCGCCGTGCGCTCCGGGCAGCCCGCCGTGGTGTCCCTGGAGGTGAGGCACGTGGAAGTGGGTGCTGCCCCCCATGAAGGACACGAGGCTCAGGACGAGGCCCACCAGGAAGCAGATCAGGTAGAAGTCCGCCCACGTCATGCGGGCCGCCTCCCCTTCGAGCGAACGGCCCCGGTCGGCACCGCATCCCGCCCGTCGGGGCCGAGGACCTGAAGCAGGCGCTCCGCGAGGCCGGGGGTCTCGAGGATGGCCCCCAGCAGCGCCAGGCACCGGCGCGACTCGCGGTGGCGCGCGACCGCAAGCAACGCCCGGCTCACCTCCGGATGGCGGCGGAAACGCTCGGCGCCGCTGATCAGCCAGAGGTCGAGCCGGTCCTCCAGCGTGCCCGCGTCCGAGGTGAGCTCGTTGTGAAAGCCCTCGGGATCGTCGACCAGGTAGCCGGGGTGGACGTTGAAGAACTTCGCCAGGAGGAGGCGCGTCGAGTTGCTCAGGTGGCGGCGGGCTCCGCTCTCGATCTGGGACAGGTACGACTGGCTGATCGAGCGACCGTGCTTCTGCTTGAGCTCGCGCACGACCTCGAGCTGGGTGACGTCCCGGCCGAGGCCGCGCAGAACGCCCTCGACCTCGCGCAGGAAGCGGACCTTCTCATCGAGGGTCATATCGCTATCAGCGATGTGATATCGCGATTAGCGAAACCATGTCAAGGGGCCGGGCAAGTGCGGGCAGAGGGTTGGCCAAGGCCCCCCACCGTTGACTCGCCTTGCCCTGCTGGCACAACGGGCCCATGAGCGTCGAGGTGAACGGCATCGCGCACGTCCAGCTCACCGTGAACGACCCCGCACGCTGCGTCCCGTTCTGGGAGAAGCTCTGTCACTTCCTCGGGATGCAGACGCTCATCCGGGGCGAGGACGTCGTCTACTGCATCGGCGGCCGCACCGGAGTCCTCGTGCGCGGAGCGCCACAGGGCACGGACGGCGTCTCGTTCGATCAGAACCGCGCCGGCCTTCACCATCTCTGTTTCCGCGCGCGCAGTCGCGAGGACGTCGACGCGATCCATCACTTCCTCCTCGAGGAGCTCGACGCGCGAATCGTCCATCCTCCGGAGGACGGGCAGTTCGCCCCGGGGTACTACTCGGTTCTCTTCGAGGATCCGGACGGGATCCGCGTCGAGGTGAACCACGTCCCCGGCAAGGGTCATTTCGGGCCCGGTGGCCGGCTGGGTCCCGGCGGAGCGGGCCCCGCGGACCGCTACGGGAGCGAGGGCCGCGAGGGTGGGGCCGGGACGATCGCCGAGCAGGAGACGAGCGCGTGGTCGAGTCCACGCTGAGCTACCTCGCGGATCTGGCGGAGAGGCCGTACTTCTACCTGTACGAGCCGCCTCCGGGCACGCCGTGGCGCAACACCAAGGGCGACCATCGGAGCGTCGCCATCCACGACGCCCGGGAGCTCGTCCCGCCGCCGTCACTCGACGTGGAGGGTTTTCTGCTGGCGTCTCACGAGACGGCGGTAGGGAACCTCTACGACACGAACGCGGTGCGTGACGTCTACTATCGGGAAATCGCGGAGCTGGTGAGGAAGCTCACCGGCGCGACGCGCGTGGTCGCGTTCGACCACAACGTGCGCTCGGCGTCGAAGGCGCAGAGGGGCGAGAAGGGAGTGCAACCGCCGGTCCGCTTCCCGCACAACGACTACACCGAGCGATCGGGCCCGCAGCGAGTGCGCGACCTGTTCCGCGCGGATGAAGCGGAAAGGCTGCTCGCGCACCGCTTCGCCGTCATCAACGTCTGGAAACCGATTCGCGGGCGCGTGGAGGACGCGCCGCTCGCGGTGTGCGATGCCCGGACCATCCGCCCGCATGACCTCGTGGAAACCGATCTCCGCTACCGGGACCGGGTGGGGGAGGTCTATTCCCTCCGCTTCAGCCCCGCCCACCGCTGGTTCTACTACTCGCGCATGCGGGCGGACGAGGCGATGCTCCTCAAGTGCTACGACTCCGACCCTGGCCGTGCGCGGTTCACCGCCCACACGGCATTCGACGACCCGACGAGTCCGGCCGATCCCCCGCCCCGCGAGTCGATCGAAGTGCGGACGCTCGCGTTCTTCGCGGCGGGGTCTTAGACGAGTCTCGACTCCACTCCGGCTGAGGCCCGCGATCAATGCCCCGGGCGTCGTGCGGCTCGGTCGACACCCAAAACCATTGATCGACACCTGAAAACGGCCAACGCGGCGCCGGGCGCCGAGACGTTGACTAGGGCGGTGGGCGAGCAGGCGTCGGACGCGCCGGCAGATCGTGGCCAGCAGACGGAGCCACCTCCTCGGGAATCATGCCCTCGTCGTGTGACCGCGGGCGGCCGTCGTTACCGAATCTGGTACTCAAGCCCCCGCGGCGGCGGGGCGCACCCCAACGCGGCGACGCGCCTCGTTGCCTTCAGCGGGACTGCGGGCAGTCGCTTCAAGGTCTGGTTCGCGGGATCGACGGTGATCCCGACCGACTCGAGCGCGGTGAGGCCGAGGAGCGGCTCCGCGTTGTCGGGCCCGAAGATCACGCGCCCGGCGGTTACCTCGCCGAGAAAGCAAAACCGGGCCAGCCCGAACTCGTACTCGACCGCGGTCCCATCTGCGAGCTCATAGTTCATCTTGCCAACGGACCGCACGCCGATCTTGCGGAGGGCCGGAGCGGGTACGAGGCAGTCCGTCGCTCCCGTGTCAACCAGGAAGTCGGCGCGCAGCTCGCGGCGACCGCGCAAGCCCTGCACGATCACCGGAACGCGGATCGCCCCCATGGTTGGCATGAGTCTCCGGCGCTTCACGCGCAGCCGCAAGGGATCTCTCTGCATAGATTCAGACCCCGCCCGACCTACGCGCTCCGCGCCCGCCGCGACCGGACGGCCGCCCGCCCGCCCCGCTCGCTGCCCTCGTCGAGCAGCGCCAGGAGCCGCCGCGCCGCCTCGGTCGGGGTGAGGCGCGCGCTCGCGACCGCCGTCTCCATCTCGGGGAGCAGGCGCCGCACGTCGTCGCGCGCGAGGAAGTGGCCCTTCAGCCCGTCGTCGATCATGGTCCAGAACCAGGCCCGCTGCTGGTCGCGCCGCTTGCGCTCGAGCTCGCCGCTCGCGCCGAGCCTGGCCCGGTGGTCCGCGATGATCGACCAGACCTCGTCCATTCCCCGCCCCTCGAGCGCGCTCACGGTCACCACCGGCGGGTCCCAGCCGGGACTGGTGTGGCGGAAGAGACGCAGCGCGCTCCGGTACTGCGCTGCGGCCTGCTCGGCGGGCCGCACGTTCTCGCCGTCGGCCTTGTTGATGGCGAGCGCGTCGGCCAGCTCGAGGATGCCCTTCTTGATGCCCTGGAGCTCGTCGCCCGCGCCCGCGAGCATGAGGACCAGGAAGAAGTCGACCATCGAGGCGACCGCGAACTCGGACTGCCCGACGCCGACCGTCTCGACCAGCACGGCGTCGTAGCCCGCCGCCTCGCACACGAGGAGCGCCTCGCGCGTCCGTCGCGTGACACCCCCCAGCGAGCCGGCCGATGGGCTCGGGCGGATGAAGGCCTCGGGCGCCGCCGCCAGGCGCGGCATGCGCGTCTTGTCGCCCAGGATGCTGCCGCCCGAGAGCGCGCTCGAGGGGTCGACGGCGAGCACGGCCACCTTCTTCCCGAGGCCGATCAGGTGGAGCCCGAAGGCCTCGATGAAGGTGCTCTTCCCTACCCCCGGCACGCCGCTCACGCCGACGCGGGCGGCGCGGCCGGTGTCGGGGAGCAGGAGCTCCAGGAGCCGCTGCGCCGCGCGCTGGTGATCGGCGCGCGTGCTCTCGACCAGCGTGATCGCCTTGGCGAGCGCGCGGCGGCTCCCCGATCGCCTTCACGCCGGCCTGCTCGAGGAAGGCGTAGTCTTGCGTCGGGATGATGCCGCCGCAGGTGACCACGATGTCCGCGGCGCCGAGCCGCGCGAGCTCCTGGACGAGCTGCGGCACGAGCGTCTTGTGGCCGCCCGACTGAGTCGAGATGCCGACCACGTGCACGTCGTTCTCGACCGCCTGCCGCGCGACCTCCTCGGGCGTCTGGAAGAGCATGCCCACGTCGACGTCGAAGCCCAGGTCGGCGAAGGCGGTGGCGATCACCTTGGCGCCGCGGTCGTGGCCGTCCTGGCCGATCTTGGCGACCAGCATGCGGGGCCGCCGCCCGTGCTCGCCGGCGAAGCGCTCGACCTCCGCGCGCAGCGCCTTCCATTCCTCGTCGTCGGCGAACTGGCCGCCGTAGACGCCGGAGATGGAGCGGATCTGGGCGTGATAGCGGCCCCACACCTTCTCGAGCGCGCCCGAGATCTCGCCCACCGTGGCGCGCGCGCGGGCGGCGTCGATCGAGAGCGCGAGGAGGTTCCCCTCGCCCGTCTCGGCGGCGCGCGTGAGCGCGTCGAGGGCGGCGCGCACCCGGGCGGTGTCGCGCGTCTTGCGGATGCGCTCGAGCCGCGCGACCTGGGCCACGCGCACGGCGGTGTTGTCGATCTCGCGGATGTCGATGGGCGGCTCCTCGGCCAGCTGGAACTTGTTCACCCCGACGATCACGTCCTCGCCCCGATCGATGCGCGCCTGGCGGCGCGCGGCCGTCTCCTCGATGCGGAGCTTGGGCATCCCCGCCTCGATCGCCTTCGTCATGCCGCCCATCGCCTCGACCTCCTCGATGATGCCGAGGGCCTTCTGGGCGAGCGCGTGGGTGAGCGACTCCATGAAGTAGGAGCCGCCCCAGGGGTCGATGACCCTGGGGATGCCGGTCTCGAGCTGGAGGATGAGCTGCGTGTTGCGGGCCACGCGCGCCGAGGCGTCGGTCGGGAGCGCGATCGCCTCGTCGAAGGAGTTGGTGTGCAGGCTCTGCGTGCCGCCGAAGACGGCCGCCATGGCCTCGATCGTGGTGCGGACGATGTTGTTGTGCGGATCCTGCTGGGTGAGACTCGCGCCCGAGGTCTGGCAGTGCGTGCGCAGCATGAGCGAGGCCGGCTGCTTCGGGGCGAAGTGCTTCTGCACGAGCGTCGCCCACAGGAGGCGCGCCGCGCGTAGCTTCGCCACCTCCATGAAGAAGTTCATCCCGATCGCGAAGAAGAACGACAGCCGGCCGGCGAACTCGTCGATGTCGAGGCCGCGCGAGAGCGCGGCGCGCACGTAATCGAGCCCGTCGGCGATGGTGAAGGCGAGCTCGAGGTCGCACGTCGCCCCCGCCTCCTGCATGTGGTAGCCGGAGATCGAGATCGAGTTGAACTTCGGCATCTCGCGCGCCGTGAAGGCGATGATGTCGGCCACGATCCGCATCGAGGGCGCGGGCGGGTAGATGTAGGTGTTGCGGACCATGAACTCCTTCAGGATGTCGTTCTGGATGGTCCCCGTCAGCTTGGCGCGCGGCACGCCCTGCTCCTCGCCGGCCACGATGAAGCTCGCCAGCACGGGGAGCACGGCGCCGTTCATCGTCATCGACACCGACATGCGGTCGAGCGGCACGCCGTCGAACAGGATCTTCATGTCCTCGACCGAGTCGATCGCCACGCCGGCCTTGCCGACGTCGCCGACCACCCGGGGATGGTCGCTGTCGTAGCCGCGATGGGTGGCGAGGTCGAAGGCGACCGAGAGGCCCATCTGCCCGGCGGCCAGGTTGGCGCGGTAGAAGGCGTTGGACTCCTCGGCGGTGGAGAAGCCGGCGTACTGGCGGATGGTCCACGGCTGCCCGGCGTACATGGTGGCGCGCGGGCCGCGGACGAATGGGAAGACGCCGGGGAGCGTGTCGATGAAGTCGAGGTGCTCGACGTCGGCCCGCGTCCAGAGGGGCTTCACGTCGATGCCCTCGGGCGTATGCCACACGAGGCCGTCGGGGTCGGCGCCCCTGCGCTCCTTACGCGCTAGCTCGACCCAGGGCGCCGGGCCTGCAGGGTCGGTGCGGTCCGCCATGGCCTCGTAACATGAGCCATTCCAGCGGCCGGTTCAATTGCCACATACCGGGCGCCAGCGTCACGAACGTGCCGCTCACCGCCGCTGCCGGCCGCGTCCACACGAGCCCCAAGATGGCATGGGCGTTGCAAAATTCGCCTTCCATGATCACCGACACCCGTTGCTGGCGGCGTCTGACGCCGGAAACCATCACCGAGCTGCCCGAGACCGGCGCGGTGTTCGAAGTGGCGAACCTCGTGCGCACCGTGCAGTTCATCGGCCGCGCCTCGGGCAACCTGCGCGCCCGCATGGCTGCCTACATGAGCGAGGATCTGAAGCTTCGGCCGTGCACGGGCGGCTACTTCTTCCGGTACGAGCCGACCGCGTCCGAGGAGGAGACTCTCGACCGGCGCCTCGCCTCGTATCTGGACAGCCACGGCGGCTTGCTGCCGACGGGCAACGCCGGGCCCCAGCCGGCCCTCCGGCTCGCCGCGCGCCGAGTCGCCGCCTGAGCCGTCAGTTTTCGGCAGCTTCGCGCCCAGATCTGAACGGGTGAGCCCCGGCTGACGGCGGCGAACCCGAGCGCATCCGCCGAGCCCGCCGCACGCCGGCTACCAGGGGGGACTGGTCGTCTTGCCGGGCCAGCCGAGAGCCACGCCGGCGAGAGGAGCAAGGACGATGCCGCGGCCGAGGCGCGCTGGCGTGGGGCTCGCGCGTCGAGCCGTGGGGGTCGCGCCTGCAGGGCGGGCACGCGTCTGCCTGCGCGGCGGGCAGCTCCGACTCCGCGAGCTCTAACCGACGTGGGACAGGGCCCAGAGGAGGAGTCCGTACGCCGCCGCGGCGCCCCCGATGCGGAGGAGCACGCGCGCCCAGCGCGGGAGCCGACGCGCGCGGCGCAGGCGCGCGGCGCGGTTCGTGATCACCACGCTGTCCAGGTGCGCCAGCGCCTCGCGCAGCTCGAGGGCGCTCTCGGGGCGCCGCTCGGGGCGCCGTTCGAGCGCGTGCAGCACGACCTCCTCCAGGGCCGGCGGGATCTCCGGCCGGAGCTCGCGCGGCGGCGTGGGGTACTCCTCCAGCTTGGCGTGCATGACCTGCTGCGCATTCTCGCCCGACCAGGGGAGCTGCCCGGTCAGCATCTCGTAGAGGATGACGCCCAGGCTGTAGAGGTCGGTGCGCTCGTCGCCGTGGCGCGCCCGCACCTGCTCCGGGGCCATGTACTCGGGCGTGCCCACGCTCGACGACAGCCCCGACCACGTGAGGTCGCCCTGCGTGGCGTCGAAGGCGATCCCGAAGTCCATCAGCTTCACGCCGCCGTCGGCGGTCAGCATGATGTTCTCGGGCTTGAGGTCGCGATGCACGACGCCCTGGCCGTGGAGGTAGACGAGCGCGTCGGCGATCTTGATCCCGAGCTCGACCGCGGTCGCGATCGGCAGGCGGCCCTCGCGGCGCAGCCGCTCGCGCAACAGCTCGCCCTCGACGTACTCCATGACGAGATAGAGGCGGCTCTTCGCGCGCGGGTGGAGCACCTTGACGACCGTCGGGTGGGCGAGGCGCTGCCCGATCGCCTCCTCGCGCTGGAAGCGGCGATGGAA
>WNFP01000974.1_pt1 | contig 22366 bp, 19 predicted proteins | sample 5400201 | NCBI WGS metagenome assembly WNFP01 (sample SAMN13153355, study PRJNA577476) | soil metagenome | isolation source: 115 cm saprolite under Madrone tree | place: USA:California | collected 2016-06-14
GAACAATGGGTGGAGAAGGGAATTGCGCCAAACGCGATCGTAGCGACAAAGTACGAAAGCGGCGACCCTGCAAAAGGCGTGAAGATGACCCGGCCGCTTTGTCCGTATCCGCAGATTGCCAAGTATAAGGGAGAGGGCGATACGAACGACGCTGGCAATTTTGTGTGTGTGGCGGAAAGCAAGTGAGCGAAAAGGATTGCCTAAAAGTTTCGAGGTGCTCTAAGGCGCGCTGCGAGGCGAAAGCAGTTACAAGTTGAATCTGAGGAGGAGAGAACATGTTGCGGAAAAGCTTGGTGAAGATGTTCGTTGTCTTGTTTGTTGTGCTCGGTGCACTCGGTAGCGCTGTGGGGCAAATGCCGAATCCGTATGGATTGCCCATCAGCCTGGAGAATGCCAAGAAGGCCGCCGCGCCGGCGTTGGCAGAGGCGGCGAAGAACAACTGGACGATGGCAGTGGCGATCGTGGGCCCGGCGGGCAATCTGATTTACTACGAGAAGATGGACAACACGCAGCTCGGGAGCGCGGAAGTGGCCATCGATAAGGCGCGCACTGCGGCACTCTTCAAGCGGCCGACGAGAGCGTTCCAGGATGTAGTGGCGGCTGGGGGAGAAGGGCTGCGGGTTCTCTCTCTGAAGGGCGTGGTGGCCGTTGAGGGCGGAATTCCGCTGGTCATGGACGGAAAGATTGTGGGAGCCATCGGAGTTTCAGGCGCGACGAGCGCGCAGGACGCGCAGTGCGCGAAAGCGGGCGCGGACACCGTGAAGTAGGCTCCGTCGATGACAGCGCATGGCTGAAAAGACAGTTTATCTATCGCTGGGATCAAACGTGGGAGACAGAGAAGGGAATTTGCGCGCGGCGATTGCGGCGCTTGGAGGCGCAGCGGTGCGCGTCACGCAGGTGTCGTCGTTTTATGAGACGGAGCCGGTGGACTTCCTGGACCAGGCGTGGTTCTTGAATTGCGCGGTCGAGGGAGAGACGGACGTTCCGGCGATGGAATTGATGCGAGCCCTCCGTGGAATCGAATTGCGGATGGGGAGCAAGAAGCCAGTGGCGAAAGGGCCGCGGCTGATCGATATGGACATCCTGCTGTACGGCTCAGAGACGATTGACACGAAGGAATTGCGGGTTCCACACCCGCGGATGCATCTGCGGCGGTTTGTGCTGGTGCCGCTAGCGGAGATTGCGCCGCAGGCGGTGCACCCGGGTTTGCAAAGGACGGTGAAACAACTGCTTGCGGAAACGCCGGATCGCAGTACGGTACGACAGGCAGGGTAGGGGCACGATCTATCGTGCCCCTTGGGTTGCCGCCAAATAAAACGCGTCAACTGGTGCGATGCAAGAGCAAACGGTGAAGGGTCATGGGTTTGGGTTGGAGGGCGTCGAGCTCGATTTGGGCGAACTGGCCTTCCTTGATTTCGCGCCAGCGGTAGACGCCGGGCTCGGTTTCTTGAGTTTCGCGGCCGTTCAATCGGCGCAAGAAGTCGTTGGCGTTGTCGCGCGAGGCGGCTTGCCGGTATGTGGGGCGGGTGAGTGCTTCGACGGCGTAGCTGCGCAGAAGTTTGCGCCAGTAGTGATCGAAGAGATTGCCGGAAGCGAAGATGTCACTCCAAGCCACTTCGCCGCCGTAGGCCACCACTACGCCGACGACACGCTCACCTTTTAGACCGGAGGTGGCGCTCGCAAAACGGCGCTGCACTTCGTCAGCGAAATCATCGATGGATACGCCGACGGCGCGCGACTCGTAAATTTTTTCGTACGCTTCAGTGCGCCCGTTACCGGCGATGGCGCCCTGGATGCTGTACCCGGAGATTTGCGGAGGAGGCGCTGCAGGGGCCGCCTTGGCAGTTGTCCCGCTTCGAACTGCATCCCAAACCTCGGTTTGTTTCTGATCTACGGCGGCGCGTTCGCGCACGCTGGGGTGAACGATAGTATTGGCGGCCGCGAATTGCGAGCTGCCGGTCCAGCGGCCGTGCTCGACGCAGAAGACATCGAGAGGGAGCGGCGGAGCACCGGCGGGAACGATGCGGTCCTTGCCGATGACGCGATCCTGCTTGCCGCCGCTGACGAGTTCGCCGGCGAGCAGCAACAGCGGGCGCTTGCTGCGGTTGATCAATACCAGTTGGTTGACCGAAGCACCGGTAGTAGGTTGTGGAAGGTACACGGGGCGGCCATCGCGACCGCGAACCATGCTCTCGGAACCTTGCTCACGGACGGCTACCTCGCCGGTGGAGAGACCTTCTTCGAGGGTGAGGAAGGGACTGGTGTCCTGGCTGTAGGAACTGACGACCGGAAAGACGGAGATGTTCTCGTAAGTGACAGGATCGAGGAGCCGCCAATCGCCCTCAGGCCGAGGTGCGGGAGCAGAAGGTGCGCCTGGCGCTGACCCGACGAAAGCCAGGCCCCCAAGAGCGGTGATACCGAGAAGTCCGCCGATCAGGGCGGTGAAAATCGAACGTTCCATGAAAGCCTCCTGTTTGTGAACCCCGACCCGGTCAGAGCGAACCAGCGGGGATGCCACTCGCAATTAGAACGGCGAGGCAGCGAAACCTTGCAGGGAAAGTAGCTATTAGTTGTTGGTTTTAGTTCTTAGCTGAAAGAAGGAACGGGCCGGTGAAAAGGTAAGGGCAGAGGGACGAACTAGAATGCGGGGAGAATGCGAGGCTGCCTAGTAACAACTGAGGACTCAGAATGAAGGACTCAGAATGAAGGACTAAGAACGAAGGACTAAGAACGAGGAACGGAGAGCTAAGAACTAAGAACTTGGAGCCTGCTTTGCTCCATTCAACGGTTGGGATCGCCGAGGTTGATGCGAGGCTTGTTGCGCCTGGACTTGGAGGCTTCGCCTTCCTGTTTCTCGTATTCGGCGAGTTCCTCGTCGGTGTAGGAGAAAGAGTCGCGAGAGGCGAACATGGAGTTGGCACGGCCGGCTTGCTTCTTTTTCTTGCGCAGGGCGCCGAATTCATGGCGGACCTGACGGATGGGACCCTCGATGGCCTTCACTTCGACGAGCAGGTCGCTGACTTTTTCGAGAAAGTCGTGAAGATGGTAGGGGCGAAGCACGTAGGGAAGGCGTGCGGCTTCCAGTTGGACAATGTATTGGCCGCTGGATAGTTCCGGGATGAGATATAGAACGCGGACGCGGCCACCATCAGCTGCGGACACGCTGGCAAGCTCGTGCAGGGTGACAAAGGCGGGACCTTCGACTCCCGTCATAGCCACATCGGCAATGACTAGAGACCATTCTCCCGTTTTCAGCTCGGCCATGAGCATCTGGGTGTCAGCCACGATGCGGACGCGCCACCCCTCGGAGTCCAGGATCTGCTTGACCGCACTTCCACCCGGGGCATTTTCGTCGAGGACAAGAATGCCGACGTGTTGAGGAATGGGGGTAGAACTAGTACTCACAATACACAAGTATAACGCCAGACCGACAGCGGGAGGCGTGGAATCGGGTGGCTGCGACGTATCGGGCAAGGGTAGTCTGGCTACCCTTGAGCCCGTGGGGGCGGGAAGGCTACTGGCCGATTACAAGGGAGGTGCCTGAGAGGTATTTTTGCACGCCGATGCCATCCCAAAACATCCGGTAGGTGGCGTAACGACGCGATGAGTCGGCACCGGTGAAGAAAATTTGGAAGCCATCGCTCGACCATTCTGCGAATTCAGCCCAGGTTCCTACGGGAGTCAATACGACCCTGCGTTTCGATTTGATCTCATAGAGGAGTAGCGCCGGCGAATTCCCTTCATGCTTGTCAAGTGGCACCTCTGTCGCGGGTGGCACATACCGAAACGATACGAGGAGAATGTCGGGATTGGCAGGATTCAGCCGAACCGAAACAATCACGGCAAGGTGGTAGCTACCGCCCAAAACCTCCTGGAAAGGCAGCTGCTGCCGAATGTTTCCGTCGTCGCTGATCCAGAGCAAGTTGTCCTGATTGCTCCCCAGTAATGTGTGATCGTCCGCCCAGCCAAACAACTCCATGATTTCTCTAGCAAAAATGTTGGCCCCAGCTTGCGGATTGTCTGGGCTCATAATCCAGAGCGACCAAGCTGAATTGTCCCATTTGAGAAAAGCGATTCTCTTATCGTCCAGAGACCAAAATGCTTGCCGCACGTTCGCGCGGATGAGTTCGTGCTTCGCGGAGGTCTCGAATTCATATTGGTAAAGAGTGCGAATCGGGCCCGGCGCGTCGTCCGCGGTGAATAAGAGCTTCTTACAATCGTGTGAGACGGATAAGCCCGAGGAGGGCCGAGGTGACACAACTCGCGAGACTTGTCCTCGCCTAAGAACTAGCTGCTGGCTGGCGTTCAAATAGGCAACGGCCACCGGGGACTTGAAATTGGTAACAGAGGAAACGGGGACCGGGGGTTTCGTCTTGGCGTCGGCATCTTCGTCTTCGTCAGGTTGATTGTTGATCTTGGGGAAAAGCTCGGCGGCGATGCGGGCACACCCCTTTAGAGAGCCGATTTGCGCGTGATCGACGGAAGCGCGGAAGAAGTATTTTCCTGCCGGCGGCGGCGCGGATGTCAACGTATCGTTCGAAGCGTCGGTGCAAGCTTCGCGGGTAAGGTGAACGGCCACAGCCGCGCCGGTGGCGGAGTCCTTGGCGTGATAGACCCAGGAATCGGCGGCGGCTTCATGGGTAACTTCAGCGGGCTCCAGAGGGATCGGCGGGTACCCCGGGCGATCCAAGCGCTCCGGCCCTTTGAGGCCGATGCGCAGGCTCCAGTTGGGATCATTGCCAAAGGCAAGGATGAGAATGGGATAGTGGGTCGATTGAGGGGCGGAGGGACCGGCAGGCAGCTTCTTTGCCGGTGGAGGATTCTGGCCAAAGGAAAGCGCAGGCAAGCTAACGAGCAGCACAGCCGCTGCGAATAGAACTTGTTTGGACCCCCGAAGCATGCCGATGATGGTTCTCCCGGACACCGAGAATACCCTGTAGCGATGAGGTAGGCAATCGTCTACGGCATTTGGCGAAGACGCGCGGTACCCATGAAGGTACGGGGGAAAAGCAAAATGAGAAGAAGCACTCGCAACGAATAAAAAGCGAAAATAGTTCTTGACTAAGCGAAGAAAAAGCGAAATACTGCGGCGTGCTCCGAGGTGGGCTATGTCTCCAGTTCACTCCCAACCGGCGCCGACTTTTCGGTTTCGACGCCGGCGCGCTTCACCAACCACAGTAGGACTCTTTCCTGAGTGCCTTGATGTCATAAGCCCAATGCAAATGGTCCATGACCATGCCCCGGTTGCGGACCAACGCGGCAGCAATTCGAATCAAGCGACGGCGGATTGCCCCCCGGCGTCCAGGACCCAGCACGGAACCCAAAACCGTGAAACAGGTCCGGTTCGAATTGACGCCGCGGCGCCCCCCGAACGCGCTCACGCGCGACTGGTTGGCATTGCCCGCCTCGCAGCATCTTCTCCGCCGGCGGAGACGCGGCGAAATTCCGCCGAGCGGCCGGAGTATTTTCTGCTGCCGGTGAAGTCGATCCTGAACCGGTGCGATTCGAATCGCGTGCCGTTCGAATGGACGATCAATCCTTATCGAGGATGCGAGTTTGCGTGCAAGTATTGCTACGCGCGGTACACGCACGAATACATGGAGCTGGACGGGTCTGAGTTCGAAAAAAAGATTTATGTGAAGAAGGATGCCGCGCCTCTGTTGGTGCATGATATTTCGCGCAAGTATTCGTATGCGTCGGAGAGGTCGGGCGGCGAAAAGCCGGATCACATCGCCATTGGGACCGCGACGGATCCGTACCAACCGGCGGAGCGGGAACACGGGGTGACGCGGGCGTGCCTGGAGGAATTAGCTAAGCGCGAAGGGTTGAGCATTTCTATTATAACGAAGTCGAATCAGATCGTGCGGGACATCGACGTGCTGACGAAAATTGCTGCGCGGTCTTCGTTACAAATCGATATTACGGTCACGACGATGCGGGTGAAGCTGGCGCGAATGCTGGAGCCGCGCGCGCCGCGGCCGGATCTGCGGCTCGCGGCGGTGAAGGAATTGCACGAAGCGGGATTGGCTGTCGGTGTGTCGGCGTCGCCGTTGGTGCCGGGAATTACGGACGGCGAAGGCGAACTCGAAGCAGTCGCGGCAGCAGCAAAAGAAGCGGGCGCACAATGGTTCTTCTCGGGAGTGCTGTTTTTGATGCCGTCGTCGGCGAAGCAGTTCCTGCCGTTTGTGCGGGAGAAATTTCCGCGGCTGGCGAAGCAATACGAGCAGTGGTACGCGAAGAACGGCTACGCACCCGAAGAGTACCGGCGCAAAGCATCGGAGCGCGTGGCGCGGATCCGTGAGAAGTATGAATTTCGGTCGCGGCCGTGGGTGGAAATAAAACAAGCATTGACGCATTCGCAGTTGTCTCTAGGTTGGGATGCGGCGGCGCAAAAGATGGAAGGAACGCAGGCTTGCGCGGCGGGATAGTTCCACGAGAAGACGCACGGCTAAGAGTGGCTGTCCCACAAAGAAAACTTCTAGGGGACGATGATGCGGGATTCTTCGCGCTTGAGTTCGGAGGATTGCGGGAATTGGCCGCGCAGGAATTCGATGAAGCGGCGTGAGCGCGGGCGGCCATTGGTGCGCAGCAGGCCCATACGGTAGAGAAAAACCAGGAGATAGAAAAGTTCGGAGTCCTTGAGGCTGGTTGAGCTGGCGCGTTCGGCTTGCTGCTTTTTCAGTTCGGAAAAAAGCGCGATCAATGCAGCGTAAAGTTCGCGCGGCAGCGGTGCGTCGGGCGGTTTTTCGTAGATGATACCGGAGCTCAGCGTCTTGTAGGTCCGGGCGAGGGCCTGGATAGCGGCGAGGACATCAGCGTCCACGGCCGCCGGCTGGACGGCGCAGAACTTGGCAATGGAGAAGGCCAGCGCGGCCATCAGCTGCTGGTGGGTGTAGACGATATCCTGCGGAATTTTTTCGTCGAGCAACGGCGTGTCCGCCGCCAGGGAGCGCCGATGCTCGTCTTCGTAACGGTGCGCCGCGACAAGATAGGAACAATCGGGAGGGCAGTCGATGGTGACTTCCCGCTCGGTGCCGCAGCAGACGGCGCAGATCTTTTCGCCTTTGGCGGGGCAGAAACGGGCGGCTTTACGCTTTTCGCAGATGGGGCAGGACACGGAATCTCCTCAGAACGTCAGGACAGTGCAGCAGAATACGCGGTGCGGCAGTAAAAGACAAAATCAGGCAGGCGGAGTCAAAGGGTGAATTGGACGTGAACTCAGTTCCCAGCAGGGCTGTTAACTCGACGAAAGCTACCAAGGTAGACAGGATTCTAGAGAGTTGTGGAAGACCCTTTCTCCCCCAACGAGCATGCCAATCCCTATTTCATGGGTGCTAGGGTCATGCCCGAAATCTCCTATACTTTCGATACGATAGGTGCGGGGTTCGTAAAAGTCATAGGTGACCTTGTATCGCACCTTTACGCCATGTGTTGGCAGGCTTTCGAGGTAGCGAGCAAGTAGGCCAGAATCAAATCCATCATAGCACTCATTGTCGTTACGTATGCTTCGCTTAAGTACAACAAGGTCGTCTTGCGTTTTCGCAAGTGATTTGTCATGGCCGAGATATTCTTCTGTGGATCTACCTGTGATCCATTCCATCTCATAGGCCTTTTCACGTTCCCATCCTGAAAAACTGAAAACAACGATAAAGAAGAGTGGCCCAGAAAAGATCGCGACCGCTCGCAGGCTTTTCCGCGTACCCTTATGCGGAACGCGCTGGGCGACGGCAAGGAGAAAGATCCCGCCAAAAATAAACCCGACAATATAAACAGGAATCAGCATGTCACCCTGTTCGCCCATGCGCGCGGAACGCCGGACTTGACCGCCTGTGCTCACACCGCTCGCGGTAACAATCTAATCGCTACCGCGACGGTTCGGAAATGAGGATGTGGAGAACCGTGGCCTGTCTGCTACTAAGGAGGCCGGCTGAACAGAGCGTAGTTTCACGCCATGATGACTTTGTTCTGGAAGCGGCGGGCGGCGATGATCAGGAGAATGGTGCCGATCGCGAAGAGGGCGAGGCCGTCGGTCCAGAGATGCTTGATGCCTGCGCCGCGAAGGATGACGCCGCGCGTGATATTGATGAAATAGGTGGCAGGGATGAGGTAGCTGATCGGTTTGAAGAGGGCTGGCATAGTTTCGCGCGGGAAAATATAACCGGAGAAGAAAACACTGGGCAGAATTGGTAGAAAAGCGAGCTGCATGGCTTCCGCCTGGGAGTTGGCTTTGCTGGAGATGAGGATGCCCAGCGAGAGCGCGGCGAAAAGATAGGGCAGCGCGAGGATCGCGAGTAAGAGAACGCTGCCGTGAATGGGCACGCGGAAAAGGAAGCGCATAAAAATGAGAATCAGGCACAGCTCGAAAAAGCCGATGCCGAGGTAGGGGAGCAATTTGCCGAGGAGCAGGCCGAAGGGACGGACCGGAGTGACGAAAAGCTGCTCGAGGGTGCCGCGCTCTTTTTCGCGGACGATGGAAAAGGCGGTAAGAAACGTGGTGACGTTAAGAAGCATGATGGCGGTGAGGCCGGGAAGAAAGAAATTGGGCGAGCGGGAATCGGGATTGAAAAGCAGTTTGGGGCGCATCTCGACTGCAAAATCAGCGCGGTCCCTCAGTACGCGGCGGAGGGATTCATCGAGGCCGATGGCGGTCGTGACGTTGATGGCCTGGCCGGCGACGGAGGAGTCTGAGCCGTCGATGAGGACGAGGACTTGGGCGCTCATGTTGTGGAGAAGGCGGTCGGAATAATCGACAGGGACCTTGATCCCCACGTGCGCTCTGCCGGCGATGATTAGATCGTTCAGATCGCGATCGTTCTCAACGTAACTGAGGATGTGAAAGGTGTCGGAGTTTTTCAGGCGGTCGATGAGCTCGCGGCTTTCGCGGCGGCCGTCGGCGTTGTAAACGACGGTATTGATCTGGCGAATGTTGGTGTCCACGCCGAAGCCGAGGAGAAACATCTGCAGTAGCGGCATGGTGAGAGAAAAAAAGAGCGTTCCCGCGTCGCGGCGAACATGGAGCGCTTCCTTATAGAAGACGGCGCCGAAACCGCGAAAAATGTTATGCACGGGCGGCCTCCAGCAGGGCTTGCTGCTTGTAGGTGAGTTCGACGAAGACGTCTTCGAGGCTGGGAGCAAGCGGACGAATCTCGGCGACGGCGATGCCGTTTATCAGGAGCTGGTTGCGGAGGTCGTCGAGATTGAAATGGTCTTCGATGAGCGCATGGATGGACTGCCCGAAAATCGTGGCGCTGCGGATGCCGGGGAGGTGACGCGCGAAGCGGAGAGCGCGCGTGACTTCAGGTGTGGCAATTTCGACGCGCAACGTGCCGGGGGGCTGGACGTCCGGGAGTTCGCGCAGCGAATTGGGAGTGCCGTCGGCGATGAGCTTGCCGAAATAAATGTAGGCGACGTGGCTGCAGCGCTCGGCTTCGTCCATGTAGTGAGTGGTGACGAAGAAGGTGATCCCGTGGCCGGAAAGTTCGAAAAGGAGATCCCAGAGCTGGCGGCGCGCGACCGGATCGATGCCGGCGGTGGGCTCGTCAAGGAAGAGGAGTGTCGGCTCATGCAGCATGGCGCAGCCGAGGGCGAGGCGCTGCTTCCAACCGCCGGAAAGCTGCGCAGCTAGTCGATTCAGATAGGGTCCGAGGCCGTTGAGCTGGACAATTTCATCGATGCGGCGCTTCAGGCGGGCGGGCTCCAGACTGTAGATGCGGCCGTAGAACTGCAAATTTTCCGCGACGGTCAGGTCGTAGTAGAGACTGAAGTTTTGCGACATGTAGCCGATGCGTTCGCGGACGGATTCGGAATCGGTGCGGACGTCGAGGCCCTCCACATGGGCGGAGCCGCCGCTAAGCGGCAAGAGGCCCGTGAGCATCTTGATGACGGTGGTTTTTCCGCTGCCGTTGGGGCCGAGAAAGCCGAAGATTTCGCCTTTTTCAACGCGGAAGCTGACGTCGTTGACGGCAGTGAAGTTGCCGAAACGACGCACAAGATTTTGCGCGGAGATGGCGGATTCGGCGGGATTTTTCGTGACGTCGGCCATCGGCTCAATTTCCATCTTTGAGCTTCACATCGGCAGCCATGCCGGCAAGCACGTGGCCGGCGGGATCATTGATGCGAATCTTCGCGCCAAAAACCTGGTGCACTCGTTCCTCCCGGGTCTGGACGTTGCGAGGCAGGAATTCAGCCTGCTGGTTAATCTGTTCGAGGACCCCTTCGAAAACTGTTTTAGGAAAGGAGTCGACTCGGACTTCGGCCTTCTGGCCGAGCTTGAGGCGGCCATATTCGGTTTCGGGGATGTAGATGCGCACGTAGATCTGATCCTTTTCGAGAAGAGTGGCGACGGGGGTATTCGGAGCGATGAGGTCGCCCGGGCGAACGTCGAGAACTTCGACGATGGCGGCGGAGGGAGCGGTGACCTGGCGCTCGCGGAAACGGGCTTCGTCGTAGGCGTAGGCTGCCTTGGCGAGGTCGACGTCTTCGCGACGGTTGCCGCGCTCGAGTTTTTCCAGGTTGGCCTGCGCCTGATGGTAGTGCGCTTCGGCGGAGGCGATTTCTTCGGGGCGGTAGCCGCGCTGCAGTTCATCGAGCTTGTGCCGGGCACTCTGTTGCTGCGCGACCGCGACTTTCCAATTGGCTTCGGCGGTATCGAGTTGCTGCTTTGAAACGAGATCCTTTTTTGCGAGTGCGTCGTAACGGTCAAAATCAAGATGCGTGCGGATTTCGTCGGCTTTCGCGTGATCGAGATCGGCTTGCGCGGTAGCGATGTCTTCCAGGCGATAGCCGTTCTTCTTCAGCTCGTACTCGGCTTTGGCTTGAGCCGCGGCGGCGCGGGCTTCCGCGATTTCTTCGGGACGATAGCCGCGCTGGGATTTTTCAGCGCCGGCGCGCGATTCTTGGAGCGCCGCCCGCAACTCCTGGTCGTCGAAGGTAATCAAAACCTGGCCTGGTTGAACGGAATCGCCTTCGCGGACCAAGACTTTGTCGATGCGGCCGCCGATTTTGGAGCCGACGCGGATGTTGCGCGCTTCGACGGTGCCCGAGCCTTGCAGGCCGGTGTCACGGTGGAACCAGCCGGCATAGAGCGCCGTGGCGGCCAGCACGGCGGCAGCAGCGAGAAGAATCAGGATGCCCTTGCGGCTCATGAAACTAGTCTCCTGAGGTGAACAAAGGGGCTAGCGGCGGCGGCGGCGAGTTCCCGCGAGGCGCCAGGCCGGACCAGAGCAGGTTGAATGCGGTTTCGATCCGGGAGTGCAAAGTCGCGTCGCCGTAAAGCGACCAGATCAGGAGCGTGCCGAAAATGGTTTGGCGAAAAACTTGCGCGATCTCCGCGGCGGGAAGGTCGTTGCGGATTTCGCCGCGGTCCTGACCGAGCTGAATCATCTGGGTGTGCAGGGAATGGATGCGCCTTTGCAAGTCCATCATCGCCGCACGAACCGGAGTTGTTGAAAGGTAGGCCTGCAGAAGCGCCCGAATGATCGCCGGGTTGCGAGTGGGCTCCTGCGTCATGCGGACACCGAGCGAACGGAGGAAGTCCGGCATGGGTTCGCCTGCGCGACGAGCCATCTCGATGGCAGCTTCTAGCTTGCAGAGTTGCATTTCTCCGAAGGCCAGCAGGATGTGGTCCTTGCTCGGGAAATAATTGAAAAAAGTGCCTTTACCGACGTCAGCCGCCTCGGTGATGTCCTCGACAGTCGTTTCGGCGAATCCTTTTTGGGCGAAAAGTTCGAGTGCGGCGCGGAAAAGACGCTCGCGGATATCGGCACTCCGGCGCTGGCGACGGTCAGAGGAGGAGGTTGACGCCAGGGGATTGTCGCGGGAGATCAGTTTTGATTGACGGGACATAGTGACCAACGCTCACCAATGACTATAGGTCATATATGATCAGATTTCAAGGGCGTTTTCTCCCCAGCCAGCGGGCAAAAATCGCCGGAGGCGCCGGGCGGTATAGAAATTAAGACATCCCGTTTTTGAGCCGGGTGTCCCGAGAGGGGCTCGTAGGTTTCGATCTACTACTTGAGTGATTCGGGGTCCGACTTGTTCTTCGGGGACTTCTGGTTCAGATACGCGATCATCTTTTGAGCGGCGGGAGGAACGGCGACAGCACCCTTGAACACGATGGACTCTGCCTCGACCTTCTTACCATAGATGCGCTCATTGCCGTCATTGTCCGGGCGAACCGTTGAGCCTTCCAGAGAGAGGCCGGCGAACAGGCCGCGGGCGCGGGAATAGCTCAAGACTTCCGCACGCAGTGTGGCATCGGTGGATGCGTTGGCCGTGCGTCCCTTTGGACCTGCCGCTGCCGACGCATCGGCGCCAAGCTTTACCTTGCTGCTCAAGATGGAGCGAGCGCCACGCGGATTCATGACCAGCAGGACGAAATCCGTGGCCTGTCCCCCCAGCTGTAAGCCAACGCTGCCGCCTTCCAGTGCCATCATCGTCGGGGCGCTCCATGGGCCGGTGAAATGCTCGCCACTACGGCAGGTCATTGCACCTCGGCCGTAGCTGCCGCCAATGACAAAGGCCGCCTTGAGCACGGACGGAAAGACGATAATGCATTCCGCTTTATCAATAAGATCTTCCGGGATGTTATCGGGAATATCCATAACTTCCTTGACGATCATCCCGCAGTTTTCCAGGCGATCGGTTTCCTTTTTGTCTCCCGCGGCCAAGAGCGGCAGCGCAACGAGCGCCAGCGCCATCAGAGAGGAGATGATTCGCTTGATCACAGTTCACCTCGTTGTAGGTTTCCGGGCTAGAGCCATCATAGAGTGCCCGCATGCTGGGCGCAACCACAGGCCACGGAAACGGGGCCTGGGATAAGAGTGTTGATTCAGGGGTTGGTTCCGTAAATTAAGAAGCGCCGGAGACGGAATGAGTTGCCTTTCGACTATACTTTTCCAGAACGACCTGGGCGTGAGTGAAAAATGAGAATCGAGAAAATCCTACAGCGATGTGCGGCCGTGGCCGTGGCGAGTGCCGTGTGGACTTTTGGAGCCGGCGCGCCGGGCCTGAGTGCGCAATCGAAAACAAAGACCAAGCCGGTGTGTTGTGCCCCAAAGAAACAGAGCGCGTCTTCGAAAAAGGCCAGGGCGAGATTCGCCGCGCGCGTGGAAGCGTTGCTGGGAACAGCGCCCACAAACAAGGGAGAGTGGGGGCTGCTCATTGTGGATGCCGAGAGCGGCGAGACGCTGTACGAGCAGAATGCAGACAAGTATTTCGTTCCGGCATCGAACATGAAGCTGTTCACCACCGCGTTGGCCTTGGCAAAACTGGGGCCGGAGTACCGCTTCCACACGACGCTGGAGACGCGTGGCACGATTTCGAGTGAAGGGGTGCTGGCTGGAGATCTCGCCCTGGTGGGGCGTGGCGATCCGAATCTTTCGAACCGAAAATTCCCCTATGAACTGAAGGAAGAATTTGATGGGCCGCCGGAGAAAGCGCTCGTGGAGCTTGCAGACGCGCTGGTGGCCAAGGGAGTCAAGGAAATTTCCGGGGATGTGATCGGCGACGATAGCTATTTTCCGCGGGAACGTTATCCGAATGGCTGGGAGATCGACGACATGGTGTGGGAGTACGGCGCGGCCATCTCCGCAATCGTCGTGGACGATAATACGGTGGCGCTGACGCTCACGCCCGGCGAACAGGCGGGCAATCCCGTGCAGGGGACGGTGACTCCCGGGACGCCGGATTTCACGGTTGAAAATGAAGTGACCACTTCAGCCGCGGATGTGAAGCCGGATTTGACGCTCACGCGGGAGCCGGGCGCGAATATCGTGGTGGTGAAGGGTAGTTTGCCGGCGAAGAGTGCGCCGCGGAAACTGGTCCTGGCGATTGAAGAGCCGGCGCAGCACGCGGCGGCCACATTGAAGCGATTGCTGGAGGAGCGAGGAGTAAAGGTGGTAGGCGTCGCGAGGGCCCGCCACGATCATGCGGAACTCGGCGGCGATCCGGCGGTGCTTGCGGAGCACGTTTCCGTGCCGCTGGGTGACGCGGTGAAACTGATCAACAAAATCAGCCAGAACCTGCACACGGAAATGCTGTTGCGGACCGCGGCGCGGCAGAACGCGGTGTGGGCCACGCCGGACGAGCTGATGAAAGTTCCGGCGGATTTCTACGCGGCGGCGGGAATCGCGCCAGGAGACGTGATTCAAGCGGACGCCTCGGGATTGTCTCGGCACGATTTGGTTACTCCGCGGGCCATTGCGACCTTGCTGGGCTTCGCGCAGAAGCAGTCCTGGTTCGGGCTCTACTATGCATCGCTGCCGGTGGCGGGAGTGGACGGCACGTTGGAAGATCGCATGAAAAATACGCTGGCGACGGGACGGATTCACGCGAAGACCGGCTCCGTCGAACACGTGAGGACGCTTTCGGGATTTGCAGAGACGCCGGACGGGCGGCGGGTGATCTTTTCTTTCTTGAGCAACAATCAGGGCGGGAAGAGTCACGAAGCGGCCGATGCTTTGACGGGACTATGCGTGGCGATGCTCGAGGAATTCAACGTGGCGCCGCCGAAGCGCGGGCGGGAACACAAGCAACCACGGTTAAATTGAGGATTGCGGATGGGGAAAGAATTCATCGTCACGGTGTTTGGAAGTTCGCGGCCGCGAGAAGGAGACGCGGACTACGAAGAGGCTCGCGTGCTCGGGCGGGCATTGGCGAAGCACGGTTTTTTAGTTTGCAGCGGCGGTTACGGCGGGGTGATGGAAGCGGTGTCGCGCGGCGCGAAGGAAGCCGGCGGGAAAACAACCGGGGTGACCGCGGATTTTTTCAAAGCCGCCAAGCTCAATGCCTGGATTGACGTGGAAGTGCGCATGAAGACATGGGAAGAGAGACTCTTTGAACTGATCCGGCGCGCGGATGGTTTTGTAGCGTGCAAAGGTGGGACGGGAACGCTCGTGGAACTTGCGGTGGTGTGGGAGATGTTGAACAAGTCGGTGATGACCGCGAAACCCTTCGCCGTGCTCGGAGATTTTTGGCAGCCCGTTCTGGATCGCGTGCGGGAAGTAGAAGTGGGACACCCGGCGCCTTGGGGCGAGGCAAACGGGCGGCTGGTGTATGTAGCGACGTCGCCGGGCGACGTGGCAAGTCATTTGACCATGAAATTGAAGCAATCATAAAGATGTCACGAACGGCGCAAGACGTATTGGAATTCGACAAGCTGCGCGAATTGCTGCGGCTGAGGACGACGTGTGCGCCGGGGCGGCGGGCTGTGAATGCGCTCGAGCCAGGGATGGAGCGCGCAGCGCTGGAATCGGCGTTCGCGTTGATTCGCGAAGCGGGCGACTGGCTGCGCGCGGGGCGCGAGCTGGGATTTGGCGCGCTAGCCGATCCGCAAGGCTGGCTCGAACGCATCGAGGGGCCGGGGATGGCGCTGGAGCCGGGCGAATTTCTGGATGCGGCGTCGTTGCTGGAAACGGCGGGATGGCTGCGGCAGCAGCTTCGCGAAGAAGCGGCGAAATTTCCTTTATTGGCGGCACGGGCCGCTTCGGTTGGTGATTTTCGAGATGTGCAGGCAGCGATCCGGCGGTGCGTGCTGCCGAACGGCGAGATCAGCGATAATGCGTCATCGACGCTGCGGCGAATTCGAGCGAGCATCACGGAGACTCGCGAAACGATCCAGAAGAATCTGAAGCAGGTTTTGCGCGCGCGGAATGCGGAGGCGGGAGAAGACTACGTCACGCTGCGGAACGACCGCTTCGTGATTCCCGTGCGGGCCGAACATCGGCGTAGCCTTCCGGGTGTGGTGCACGGAGCGAGCGCGACGGGTCAAACGGTATTTATGGAGCCGTTCGAGACCGTCGAGGCAAACAATCAGCTCGTGCAGCTTGCGGAGGACGAAGCCGCGGAAATCTTGCGGATTTTGCGCGAGCTCACGGAGAAACTGCAAACGATCAGGGAACCGCTCTTGGCGGCAGCCCGGACGATTGCGGAACTCGACAGTATTTTTGCGCGGGCGCGATTTGCGCGGGAATTTGACGCTGCGATCCCGGAATTCTCCGCAACAAATGAATTGCGTCTGGAAGGCGCGCGTCATCCAGTGCTGGAGGATAAGCTCCGCAAGGAGAATCGCGCCATTGTTCCGATGACGCTGACGCTTGGAGGAGAAGAACGCGTGCTGGTGATCAGCGGACCAAACACCGGCGGCAAGACCGTGGCGCTGAAAACGACCGGAATGGCCGCGCTGGCGGCGCAGTCCGGAATTCCAGTGGCCGCGCAGAGGGCGGTCGTGCCGCTGTTCGACCGTGTGCTGGTGGACATCGGCGATGAGCAATCAATCGCGGCGGATTTGTCCACCTTTTCCGCGCACATGTTGAACTTGAAGACCATGCTGGAGTCAGCGACGCCGAATTCTCTCGTGCTGGTGGATGAAATGGGCACGGGAACGGCGCCGGAGGAAGGCGCCGCGCTGGCGGTAGCGCTGCTGGACGAATTTCGCGCGAAGAATTGCATCGTGCTGGCGACCACGCATCACGACCGGCTGAAGACGTATGCATCGACGACGCCGGGCGTGGTGAACGCTGCAGTGGAATTCGACGACGTGAATCTGCGGCCCACGTACCGCTTGATGGTTGGCGTGCCGGGCGGCTCGAGCGGGATCGCGATTGCGAAGCGGCTGGGGATCGCCCCAGAAATCATCGAACGCGCAAGGTCACTGCTGACGCCCGAATCACGCGAAGCCGCGGATCTGATCGCTTACTTGCATCGCAGCCGCGACGAGTTGGATCGCATGCAGGGGCAGATGGCCACCGAGCGGCATGCGCTGGAGGAAGACCGCAAGAAGCTGCGAACAGAGTGGGTCGAACGGCAGCAGAAGCGGATCAAGGAACTGGAAGCGCAATTCGCGGAGATGCAGAAGCGCTTTGACGAGAATGTCGCGCGCGTCGTCGAGGCGGTGAAGGAACGAGAGCTGCGCGCGCAGGTGGAGAAAACGGCCCGGCGGAAGATGCAGGATGTCCGCAGCGGAGCGCGCGAAGAACTGAATGCCGCGGTGGTACAGACCATCTCGGAATCGCAATCCGATCTCGGCGTTCCTGCCGCTTCGCTTGAGGCCGTCAGCTCTGACCGGCTGCAACCCGGCGCGAAGATTCGCGTCCGGGGGTTCAGCAAGCCGGTGATTTTTCGCAGGCTCGACGGCTCTTCCGCGGAGATCGAAGCCGGGCCGCTGCGGATGAAAGTGGCGCTGGATGAAATTACAGGAATCGAGGCCACACCGCAGCCATCCGCTCGCAGTGCCGTAGGGGCGGGGTTTGCCCCGCCCGCTTCCAATGTCACCGTGACGTCGCAACGCGGCGAGGCCGGCGCTTCTGACGAAATCAACGTGATCGGCATGACCGTGGAGGAAGCCACGGATCGCCTGGACAAATTTCTGGATGACGCCGCGCTGGCGCGCAAAACGCGTATCAGGATTATTCATGGGCACGGAACGGGCGCGCTCCGCAAGGGGATTGGCGAATTTCTCGCTTCACACCCATTGGTCGAGAAACATTCGTTTGAGACCGAGGACCATGGAGGAAAGGCGATCACCATTGTCGAGTTGCAGAGATAGAAGACGGAAATCAGAAAACAGAAAATAGAAAGAGCACGGAGAGTCGAATCTTGCTTCCGTAGAGATGCAGACCGCGCTGCTTTGCTATACTCGCCGCGTTCCGAAAGCCAATTCAAAACGAGGTGCCTGAATGAAAGGTTTGAAGAATTCATTGTCGCCTGCAAGAACAGGGCTAGATATTCGCCGATGGGGTGTGGCCTTCGCGTTTGCATTGGTCACGCTGGCCGGACTGGCGATCACCACGAGTGCGCAGGCGCCGGCTCCGAAGAGGACGGTAATTCGCGCGGGGCGCGTGCTCAACGTGCGCACGGGAGAGTTGCGCGCCAATCAGGCCATCGTGATTGAAGGCGATAAGATTGCGCAGATCGCGCCGTCCAGTGAAGTCTCTGCGGCTTCTGGAGACACGACGATCGATCTGCCGGATGCCACGTTGCTGCCCGGTTTGATCGACATGCATACGCACCTGACCTTTGATTTGAACTCGCTGGGATATCAGGGGCTCTCGATTTCAACGGCGCGCGAAGCGCTCCATGGCGCGAGGAACGCTCGGCGCACGCTCGAAGCTGGCTTCACGACGGTGCGAAACCTGGGCGCGAAAGACTATGCGGACATCGCGCTGCGCGATGCGATCAATGATGGTGACGTCATCGGGCCGCGCGTCGTCGCGTCGGGGCCAGCGATGGGAATCACCGGAGGACATTGCGACGAAAACCTACTTCCGCCAGCGTTTCACTTTCAGGGCGAAGGAGTAGCGGATGGCGTCGAGGCCGTGCAGCACAGAGTCCGCGAAATCATCAAGTACGGCGCGGACGTGATCAAGATTTGTGCCACCGGCGGCGTGCTATCGAAGGGCGATGACCCGAACGCTTCGCAGTATACGCTCGAAGAAATGAAGGCGATCGTGGCGGACGCGCACCGGCTGGGCCGGCGCGTGGCCGCGCATGCGCACGGCGCCGAAGGCGTGCGCTGGGCTTCGGAGGCCGGCGTCGATTCGATCGAGCATGGCCACCTGATGGACGACGCGGCGATCGCCACGCTGAAGAAAAACGGAACATATCTCGTGCCGACGCTCTTCCTCGGCGAATACATGGAAAAGAACATGGATCGCAGCGACGTGCCGGAATATTCGAAGCAGAAAATGCGCGATGTGATCGCCGCGATGCGCAAGAACACCGGGAAGGCGTTTGCTGCCGGTGTGAAGGTGGCGTTCGGCACCGACGCGGCGGTATATCCACATGGACTCAACGCGGGCGAATTCCATGTTTATGTGAGTTTGGGAATGACGCCGCTCGCGGCGATTCAGACGGCGACCATCAACGCTTCGGACTTGCTCGGGCCTAAATATCTTGTCGGTTCTCTGGAGCAGGGCCGTTGGGCTGACCTCATCGCCGTCGACGGCGATCCCACGAAAGACGTCAGCATCCTCGAGCATGTAAAATTCGTCATGAAGGGCGGCAGCGTCTACAAGAATGATTATGCGAAGCGGTGACCTTCGCTAGGGAACGCAATGGCGGAAGCGGGATCATTTGCGGAAAAGGTGAAACAGCAGGCGGACATCGTTCGCGTGGTGGGGGAATACGTCCGCCTAAAAAAAACGGGCAAGGATTTCAGCGGGCTCTGTCCGTTTCACCAGGAAAAGACGCCCTCGTTCACGGTTTCCCCCATCAAACAAATTTTCTATTGCTTCGGGTGCGGCAAGGGCGGTGACGTCTACAACTTCGTGATGGACATGGACAAGTGCGAATTTCCCGAGGCAGTAAAGGTCGTCGCGGAGAAATGCGGCATCGCCATTCCTCGGCAGAAGGAGCGCTCGCCTGAGGCGCGCAAAGAAAATCAGCAGCGCACGGTCCTCGTGGAAATGCACCGCGAAGCGCAGACGTTTTTCGTGAAGCAAGTCGAAGGAACGCCGGAAGGAAAAGCCGCGCGGGCCTATCTCGAGGATCGCGGCCTGGACAAGGATGCGATCGCGCGTTTCGGGATTGGGTACGCGCCCAGCGGTGGCGATGCCCTGCTGCGCCAGTTGAAACCGAAATACAACGAGAAGTTGCTGGTCGATTCCGGTCTGGTCTCCCGCGACCAGAGCGCGGGGCGGTTGTTCGACCGGTTCCGGCGGCGTATTACCTTTCCGATTTCAAACGAATCGGGAAAGATCGTGGCGTTTGGCGCGCGAGCGCTGGGCGATGACATGCCGAAATATCTCAACTCGCCCGAGTCGCCCATCTATTCCAAGAGCAACGTGCTCTATCACATGGACCGCGCGAAGGAAGCGCTGCGCCGGCAAGACTTCGCGATACTCGTCGAAGGATACATGGATGCGATCGCGGTGGCGCGCGCCGGCATCAGCAACGTTGTCGCAAGTTGCGGCACGAGCCTCGCCGAGCCGCAGATCAAATTGCTCGGACGTTTCACGCGGCGCGTCATCGTGAATTACGATCCGGACCTCGCGGGTCAATCCGCCACGGAACGTTCACTTTCGTTGCTGCTGGAACAAGATTTTGAAGTGCGCGTGCTGGCGTTGCCGCCGGTCGGAAACAAGAAGGCCGATCCGGACTTATTCATCCGCGAACGCGGGAAAGACGAATACCTCAAGCTGCTGAAGGACGCGCCGCCGTACGTGGACTATTTGATTGCCCGCGCGCGGCAAATGGATTTGACGACGGGCGAAGGGAAGCAACGCGCGCTCAATTTCCTTCTGCCGTATATACAGAAAATCCCAAACGGCATTTTGCGCTCGGAATGGGCCACACGGATCGCGCAACAACTTCGCATCGATGAGCCGCTGCTGCGTTCGGCATTGGGCAAAGCGGCGAAGGAGCGGCGCAGCGAAATCAAGACCGGTCTGGAACTGATCGGGCGCGCTGCGAAACCGGTCGAACGGCGATTGATTCGCATGCTGGCCGAGGCGCAAGGCTTTCGCCAAGAGCTTGCAAAGCATCTGCAAAATGCCCGTCTCTATCACGGACTGGAGACGGAAAAAATTTTTGCGGCGCTGGTGATTGCCAGCCTGTCCGGCCAGCCTGTGCAGGCCACCGAAGTGGGCGCGGTGCTGGAGGAGCGCGACCGGCGGCTGCTCTTCGAGATTCTGTTCGAAGAGGCCAACGAGCCGACCTGGGAAGAAGCCATGAGTTGCATCGAGGCGCTGCAGCACCGCCAGGCGGAGCAGGAGCTGGCCGACGTGCAGCGCAGCATCGAGGCAAACCCTCCCGGGCAGGAGATGAGAGGCCTGCTGGAAAAGAAGCAGGAATTGATGCGCCGCCTTGCCGCAGCGAGGTGACCGTCGAAACGCCCTGCGATCCGAATGGAGCGACTAACCGTACCCCCCTCCCCCGGGTTTTTTGTAAGTGTTGCATCTAAAGGACTTCATGTCTATGTAAGTGGTTTAGAATCAACACTTACGGGCATTTCTACAAGTGTTGATTCTAAAGAAGTTGCCCGGGGCGAAAAGAACAACTCGCGGACCGCGAATTTCGACGCAGTATGGCGCCGCCGGGATCATCCAGTCTCAAACCAAAATCAATTAAATAAGGGAATCGCGCAGATTTACCTAACAACTAGTGTACGCCCATCGTAACAGAAGTCAAGGAAAAAGTAGAACGCGGTGATAGGTTCCGTGTTTTGGGGCCTCGAAACAGGGGTGAAATTCCGGGCTACGCGGAAGGCGCAGCTCGCCGGCGCATCAACCAGACCGAAAGTACCAGCAGCGCCGCCGGAAGCCAAATCCAAAGGAGTTTGCTCTGAAGAACTTCAAGACCGCGATGGGTGAAGAATCGCGCTGCGCCGATCGGTGACACGTGAATCGGCCTCCAAGGAAGAAAGTAACGGTGACTATCGAACGGGGAAAAGAAGGCGACTCCCAGGCCGCCGTCTGTCATGGCATCCAACAAACCATGGCTGGCGGTCGCAAGAAAGAAATACATCCATATGGGGAATCGGCCAAGTCCGGGCAGGACCCGCCGAAATCCCATGGGCATCACAGCGCTCGCCGCGACAGCAGCAAAAAGAAGCGAGTGGGTGAATCCGCGATGGCCCCAGAAGTCACCGTAACGGATGCCGAACCGGAATCCGATCACATCGAGGTCGGGAATCATGGAACAAACCGCGCCGACCACCCAAACTCGTTTGGACGTGCCGGGGCGGTAAAAACAGGCTCCTATACTCAGGGCCGCCACCGCATGTGAGAACACCGATGCCACGCCAGACCTATCCCTTCCGATCGGAGGTGAGATTAACCCTGTGGCTATGCAGTCTTCCACAGAAATCCACGAATTAAAACGTTGACGAGAAGGGAGTTAAACGTGTAGCGTGAAAGGGTTTGGCGAGTAACGGTTTTGCCGTTAACCGCATCTATGTAAATGTACTTAGTGGCAGGGGCCGAGCTCCAAAAGTGCGGGAAGCGGGCAACGCACGGGGCCAGCGGCGGGCAAGCGGCGCGGTGCAGAGTTATTCAAACAACAAAGCGAGCGATCTTCTGGGGAAATTCCCCCGTGGTTTGCGCCTGCGCGCGAGCCTGCGCGTGTCTCTGCGAATGAGCTTAGCCCCGGTATGCCAGGAAGTTCTTTGGTGTGCGGTCAAGTAGCGGGAGGAATTTGTGGCAGCAGTAGGTCTTGAAGAGAAATACGACGCAGTACGCCAGCTCATCGCGGTGGGCAAAGAGCGCGGCTACCTGCTCTATGACGAAGTAAACGATTCGCTTCCGGCAGAAGTCCATTCCTCGGAAGAAATCGACGATCTGCTCACAACCTTCGAGCGGAACGGCATCGAGATTTATGAGGATCAGGCTTCGGCGAAAGCCGCGCGCGCGGTGGAAGTTTCCACGGA
>WNFP01001831.1_pt1 | contig 22354 bp, 26 predicted proteins | sample 5400201 | NCBI WGS metagenome assembly WNFP01 (sample SAMN13153355, study PRJNA577476) | soil metagenome | isolation source: 115 cm saprolite under Madrone tree | place: USA:California | collected 2016-06-14
GTGCCGCCCAGATACTCATGCAAGCGAGGCCGTAGTGTGTTAGTGATTAGTGGAGCGCGTTCCTTCGTGGCGTACACAATGTGATAGATGAGATTGGTGTATGACATTGGTTGATCTCTGTCGCCTGCTGCGCAGGCTTGGTTTGAGGTACGTGTCATTACCCCAGGCTCGGCTGACGCCTCGCCAGGGGCTATCACTCTATCGCCTGCTGCTCAGGCTTTTTTCTTCTCTCATTTTCTCGCGAGAAACACCTTCGCTGCCTCGAGTTCAGGTCTCGTCCCATCGGATCGTTCGCCTAACGCGGCGAGCTTTGCATAGAATTTTCCGGCTTTCTCTCGATCGCCTGAAAGCTCGGCGGCTCTGGCCGCGCCGTACAATCCGTTGAATCGATTTGGTGAAACCAGGAGCGAGGCTTCGAATTCCTTTAATGCCTGGCTTGGCTGGCGAAGTTCGAGCAACAAGTCGCCTAACAACTCACGCGCCGGCATAATCGGTCCTGGTGTCACCGGGTGCTTCTCCGTCGAGTCTTCCAGCTCGGCTGCCGAACGCATCAGTTGCAGGGCTTCTTCCTGTTTGCCTTCGGCATGAGCAAGCCAGGCGGCCGCGGCCCGGCGCTGAATCTCAACCTGGGTGGCCCAGTAATTCTCTTTTGCTGCCGCCAGCGATCTTTGGATCGAGTTGAGCCGCGCGATATCCTCGCTTGCTCGTGCGGTGTCGCCGCTCCTGGAAGCGCCGAGGCTCCGGGCGAAATATACTATCGCTTCGGCATAAGAAAAGCGGTCCCAGGGAAAGCCTGCGGGGTGGACTCTGAGCGCTGCTGCGTCCGACCATCGATGTCTTTCGATCGCATAGCGCGCCGGAATCGCCGCGAAGGCATAAGCTGCCGCTACAGCGTCAACATCTACTTTACCCATCGGGGAAAGGGCATCGACGATCGCTTTAGCTTTGGCATCCTGGGCGGTTTGCAGATATGCGTAAGCAAGATAATCCATAGCATGAAGCTGGTCGAAAGAAGTCGCGCCCGGATGCATTCTAGTCGTGTAATTGTTTGCTGCTGCAGCCGAAGCGATATTCGATGTAATCGATTCCTGCCACAGGCCGAGCCGGGTAAAGATATGAGAAGGCATATGCAGCGCATGCGGCGATGACGGCGCAATTTTCGCGTAGCTCCGGGCAGCGGCCAGCGCCAACGGGGCCAGCGGCGGATAATCGAAACTGTGAATTAAGTAGTGAGCGACGCCCGGATGATCCGGTTCAGACAACAACACTCGATTAAGAATCTCGGCGGCTCTTTTCTGATTGGCGAAAGTTTTGTCAGTCGGTACCGCAGTTCCCAGCAGCGCCAGCGCATAGAAGACCGAGGCCTCGTGATCCTCGGGGTATCGGAGATAGAGTTGCTCCATGGCTTTCTCATAAGCGAGCGCGCGGGTTCGGTGATCGAGCTGCTCGGAATCCTTATAGAAAATCTCGATCGCCGCGATGTAATCCTTTTCCCTTTGCGTGCGAGCTCCCACGAGGATTGCTTTTTGCACGGCGGCCGATCCGTTCTGTAACTCGGCCGTGACGGGCGGCGACCACACGGGGTGGTAAAAACTCATCGCGATTCCCCAGTAGCCCACGCCACATTTCGGATCAGTCCTGGTTACTTCGACAAAAGCTCTCTGGGCTTCTTCGTACCAGAACGAATGCAGGAGGGCGACCGCGCGATTGAATTGCTGCTGCGCCGCGCCATTGCAGGACACCGTAAAGTTGACGTGGCCGAGCTTTTCGCCCATCTCATGTTTGTGTTGCTCCGGCTCTTGCGCTTTCGGCGTAAGCGGGACAAGAAGGAGAACAAGAGATACTCCGAGAAACGATCTGCTGAGTTTCATAACAGGCTCCATTTCAAATGCACTGATTGCCTATCAAGTCAGTGCCGGTTCACTCGTCATCCGCGCTGCTGGCCCACCAGAGTGGAGTCGCCGGCAGCCGGCTGAAGTCCGTCTCGATCGCTGCCGTGCCGGGCGCAGCCTGGTAAACAACTTCGCCGCCAATCACCGTCATCAAGCAATGCGTCTTCAAAATATCCATTTCCGGAATCTTCATGATGTCCGCGGACAGCACCGTCAAGTCAGCAAGCTTTCCAACTTCAATAGTACCGCGTAAGTTCTCTTCGAACGCCGCGTACGCAGGCCAGATCGTCAACATCTTCAAAGCCTGGTCTCGCGGCAGCGCTTCTTCGGGATGCCAGCCCGGACCGGAGAATCCCTTGATATCCTTGCGCGCGACAGCTGCGTAAAACTCGATCATCGGTTCGCCTCGTTCCACCGGCGCGTCGGAACCTCCGGGAACGATTACGCCTGACTTAACAAAACTGTTCCAGGCATAGGCGCCTTCCAGCCGTTTGATTCCCAGGCGCGCCGGCGCGAAATGTAAATCGCCGATCGCGTGCGACGCCTGCATGGAAGGAATGATCCCCAGTTGCTTGAACCGGGGAATGTCGAGCGGATTCACGATCTGCGAGTGCTCGACGCGCCAGCGCGGATCTGCGATCTTGCGCTGATCAGGCGGGACAGCTTTCAGAGCCTTCTCGTACTCGTCGAGAATGAAGCGATTACCTCGATCGCCGATAGCGTGCGTCTCACATTGAATGCCTTTGCGTAAAGCTTCCTCGAGCACGGGCAGGAGATCTTCTTCCTTGACGGTCAGAAAGCCGGAAGTGTCGGGAGCATCTGAATAAGGCTCGAGCAGTGCCGCGCTGCGCGAACCGAGTGACCCGTCAGCATAGAACTTGAGCGCGCGCACGGTCAGACGATTGCCATAGGCGCCTATGATTGGTCCTTCAGACAGGAGCCTTTGAGCTTCTGGCCCGGGCGCCGAGAGCACTTTGTAGATGCGCAGCTTAATTTTGCCGTCTTCAAAGAGCTTTCGATAGATCGCAATGTCCCGATAGTCGCCACCCGGATTCTGCACCTGGGTCCAGCCGAGACTGAGGTCTCGCTGCACTCCCAAAACGACTGCGCGTTCTGCTTCCGCGGGCGAGGTGGGCGGAATGTGATGCGCCACCAAACCACGCGCTGCGTCGAGCAACATGCCATTGGGCTCGCCGCTTTTGTCTTTCGAAATTTCACCGCCGAAAGGAGCGGGAGTGTCCCTGGTTATGCCTGCGATCTTCAAAGCAGCGCTGTTCACCACCGTGCCGTGTCCGTCGGCGCGTTGCAGGATTACCGGATTATTGGGCGCGACCTTGTCGAGATCCCAGCGAGTGGGAAACACCGGCGGCTGCCAGAAAGTTTCAATCCATCCGCGGCCGGAAACCCACTCGCCGGGCTTTGCCTGGTCCACTCTGGTCTTCACTTTAACCAGGAAGTCCTGGAGGTTCGTGATGCCTTCCAGATTGAGCGTCATCTCGCGAAAGCCGACGCCTTCCAGGTGATGATGCGCGTCGGTCATTCCCGGCAGTGCCGTCGCTCCATGTAGATCGATGATGCGGGTCTGCGTTCCTTTGAACTTGTCGACTTCACTGTTCGACCCGACAAACACGATTCGATCGGCCTTTACCGCTATGGCTTGCGCGTGGGGTTGTTTCTCATTCGCGGTATATATATTGCCGTTGACGAAAATCAGATCAGCCGGTTCGAACTTGTTGCCGGTGGGCGCAAAGTTAAAAAGCAAAAGGCTGAGCAGGATGGAAAGGACTTTCATTGACTTCCTCTCTTGGACGATCGGTGTTTTATTAGTCGGGCTGAATTTATATCACACGGGGTATTTAGGTTTGTAACGACTCATTCAGTTTCACTTTCAACTAAAAGTTGAGCGGTACGTCTGAAGCGACCATTATAGTAAGTGCTCAACCCTTAAGTGCTCAACCTTTGCTTCGCAGGGCCTGAATGATTTGCACGTATTGCGTCTCATCGCGAATCGAATCAAATGCTTTCGTTCCCTCGATCGCCACTGGATCTGCAAAGCCCTTATCCACCGCGGCCTGCAAGGCCCGTAGTGCCTGCTTTTTATTTCCACTCGCTGCGTAGGCCCAGGCGAGATAGAAGAAAACCCCGGCGCGTTCGGAATTAACCTCAGTGGCCAATTTGAAAGTTCGGACGGCCTCGTCATAACGCTTCTGTGTCTGTAGCTGATTATTGCCCTGCTCAATCAATCCAATGAAAACGCCCTCGCGAACGCGCCGGGCAACTCTGCGCTCATCACTGTCTTCGGTACGGTCTGCTTGCTTGCGCAGCTCTGAGAAAATTGCCGTCAGGCGAGTCTCGGGATCCAAACTCTCGTTCGAACGCTCGCCGTTAGGGTTGGCATCTTTGCTATTTCGCTCCCGCGCGGCTAACAGGGCGTCGATCCTGGTCCCGATCTCGCGCTGCTTTTTGATCTGCTGTTGCTCATTCTGAATGGCGCCCTGTACTTCGGAGATCTCGCGCAGTTGATTTATTTTTTTCTCGACCGCCGTTACATCTTTGAGTCCCTTGAAGCTATCGTTCAAAGCCAGGTAGATTTGATAAGCATCGTAAGTCTGCTTCGAATCTTCCAGGCTCTGTGCTTGTTGCAGTTGCGTTTGCCACAGACTGTCGATCAGGTTTGCGTCACGCTGGCGCTTAACTGACTTCATGGCTTGCAATTCCATCCACGCCAGCGCCTCGATCGCAACGGGTAACGGAGGCCAGTCATGACGACCGGTGAATACTACGGTCCGATGAGTCAGGCCGGCTTTCTCCAGAGCTTCATCGAGGGTCTTCACTTCCGCAAAATTGAAGTCTTCAATTCCCACTGTACTGAAAATAGCAAAGTGGAACGCGGGCGACGGCGTGACTCCGGCAGGAAGACCGGCGCCGCAGGCGATGACCCCGGCGAAACAACCCTGACAACGAATGGCGAAGTAATAGGCCAGTCGGGCGCCGCCTGAAAAACCAGTTAGATAGGCGCGGGTATCGTCGATCGCGAACCGTTCGCGCGTGTCCTTGACGATGGCTATCCATGAGTCAACGGACGGCTGGAAAGGGCCGTTGTGCGAATTGTTCGAGCCGGCAACAATCCAACCATATTTTTCCGCCGCCTCTTTGAAGCGCTCGATGGGAATTTGGCCACGCGCACCCGGATCGAACGCATAAAGCACCGGCCACTTCCTCTTAGGTGAATAATTTGCAGGCAGATACAAAGCGTAGCTTTGATCCGGCGTGCCGGCACAGACAATTTTTTCGACGACCTGTCCTTTCGGTATTTCTTCCGGCTGATGATTCGATCGCAGGACTGCTTTTAGAGAAGGTTGAGCGTTTGCGGGGTGAGCGGTCTGCGAACTGAGCCAGAGTACTAAAGCGAATATGAGCATCGACTCATTCTACTTGGTTTCGCCGGCCGAGGAATAATGATCGACGTCTAAGAGGTCAGTACCACCCGCGTGAGCGGGTGGGTCCGGCACGATTCATCAACTCGACATTGATTGGCTGATCCACCCGCTCGCGCAGGTGGTACTGATACTGACCTCATACGCCGCCGATAAAACACACAAATTCATCAGCCTCGTCATTTGTTCATCAACAGCATTCAATTATAATCGAGCAAAATGAGGGATTTCATACGAAGACCGGGACGGTTCAGATATGCATGTTGAATCCTTGAATCTCGATACATCACGCGGCGCAACGACGGCTTACGTTGCGCGTCCACAAAAGGAAGTTGATGCGGCGGTAGTTCTAATCCAGGAATGGTGGGGCATCAACGATCACATCCGCGATCTCGCCGGTCGATATGCCAACGAAGGCTATCTCTGCATCGCGCCGGGGTCGATATGCCAACGAAGGCTATCTCTGCATCGCGCCGGATCTGTATCGGGGCAGGGTTGTAAAGGATGCAGATGAAGCTGCTGCGCTCATGCAGGCGCTGGAAACGGCCGACGGGATTGAGACCATTCGCAAAGCGATCGACTCGGTTGGCCAAACTTATAAAATCAAGCGCATAGCCATCACGGGCTACTGCATGGGCGGAACCTATGCTTTGCGAGCTGCCTGCGAACTTTCTGAACTAAAAGCCGCGGCGCCTTTCTATGGAGACATTCCGGAAGAGAATGTCCTGGCCAGATTGAAAGTGCCGACACTCTTCATTGCCGGGAAGCGCGACGCGTGGATTAATCCCGAGAAGGTGGCGGGCTTAAAAAAGATTGCCCAAAAGTACGACTTGCCGGTCGAAGTGGTCAGCTATGATGCGGATCACGCTTTTTTTAATGATACGCGTCCCCAGGTCTACAACGCGGAAGCAGCGGCCGACGCGTGGCGAAGAGTGTTGGAACATTTCAAGAAGCATCTGGCAAAGTAGCGCGAGCTGCCAGATCGCGCGTCCGGGCGGACGCCAGAGTCGAACAGTGGGCGGGGCAGTAGCCCGACCGTAAGGGAGGGCTCATATTTACAGTTCGCCAGAACATCAACGGAGGTAACCCGTGGCAATTCGGACATGTGCAAAGTGCGGCACAAAGAATCGCGTCGACGAGCAAGCCGCGGTCGTTAGCCAACCGGTGTGTGGAAAATGCGGCGCGAAGTTGCCTGATGCGACGGCTACGACCAGCGCGAACGGCAAACCGCAGGTCGTGACAGACGCGACCTTCGCCAGCGACGTGTTAACCGCATCGGCTTCGCTGCCAGTGTTGGTGGATTGTTGGGCGCCGTGGTGTACTCCGTGCCGAGTGATCGCGCCCGTCCTCGATCAACTGGCGGCCGAGTCGGGGGGACGCTATAAGATTGCCAAGCTCAACGTGGACGAGAACCCAGGAATCTCTGCTCAATTCCAGATTCGCAGCATTCCGACGATGTTAATTTTCAAGCACGGTAAGGTCGTTGACCAAATCGTCGGCGCAGTGCCAAAACAAACGATAGTGGCCCGTTTAAGCTCGCAGCTTTAACACTCAGCTCACCTGAAACCCGACGAATTTCAACGCTTTTTCGACGCTTCTCCACACGCCGCCGATCCTGCATCGCATGCCTACAGTAAACTCCTGCAAAGTTTATTGAGGGGGTTTTCTCGCTGATCCCGCCTTTTGTTATAGAGAAGGAAACACCTGTTGCTCACCGAGACTGCTACCCGGCATTTCTCAGGACCCAGCCTCCTTTTCAGGAGAAAGAAAGATGGAAAATCATCCCACAAAGCATCGACCGTTCGGCTCGGAAAAACATCGCAGTCCTGGCCCTCACCTAACTACTAAAACGAACCATCCACCCGAGGAGAGGTCATTCGCCGATTTCTTAATCGGCCTTCCTTTCTTACCCCTGGCTTTTGTGGGGCGATGTGTGAAGCAGTTTGGGGCGGGAGCAGTCGCGGGCTTTCTGCTGGGGGCAGTTTCGGTATACGGATATGCGGTCGTCAAGGGCCTCCCGTATGCCAAGGGCCCATTGGCAGAAGCGACGATTGTTGCGCCTCCATTGGCTCCAGCAAAGACAGTGAAACTGCACGGGCTTGTCAGAGATTCTGACGGCAAACCTGTAAAGGGAGCATTTAACGTCGGCGTCCTGGCCAAGCAATTAGGTCCGGTACAGAATTCCGATGGCTCGTTTGAAATGGAAGTTCCGCAAAGCAATTCCTACGACGTGGCGCTTTGGAATAGCGACATCGTCAAGGTCTACACTGGCTTTGGCGCGGAAAAGGACGGGCTCGGATACAAATTGGCGCAAGATCTGCCCTTTCTTCCTGCAAATACCAACGTTTCGGAACTGGCTTCCAAGCCAGGGGCGCAACTCTCGCAGCTTCAGAGCGGCGGACCACCCAACGCGTCCAGGAACGTCAATCCAACAGCGGAAGCACGGTTGAACTCATCTTTGAAGAGTACCAACCTTGCGAGCGCTGACCTCGAAAGGAGGACCAAGTGATGAAGACAGCACTGTGTGTCACACTAATGTTTGTTTGCCTGGTTGTGGCAGCGGCCCAACGTCCGACTGAACTGTACGGGCATATCAGGAACAACGACAATTCACCCGCCAGGGGAGTTGTGGTCAGTGTCGGTAATCTTAATGTAACCTCCGATAACGCCGGTAACTACAAATTGACATTTGTGAGGCCCGGAACGAACCTCGTGTCTCTCACGCCGTCCGGCAAGGCGACCCGGTCGTTCAGGGTAGCCGTAGGATCTGCGCCCACACAACAGAACTTTACGATCGATTGGTGAGGTCGCGGAGTCATCCCGCCCGTTGCCGTCAATTAACGCGTGGTCTGTGCCGAATGATCGCGCGGTGCATCAACTGGCTGCGGGATCGGTGAGCTCAGCACATTTGGGAACCAGACCTCGCCCGGCTCCAGATGCGGGCAGTATTCCGACCTGTTGATGTTCAAGCATGGAAAGAGGCTGACAAATCGTCGGCGCGGATCCAAAACGGACGAGTCGGCGACCATTCGGCGCATCTTTCTCGCTCCAGCCTCTGAAAAAGTCGAAGGGATCAAGGTTCCTTGAACCCTTATCTCGAGAAAGGATTCAACCAGGCATGAGTGATGAACCTCTCATTGATTCTTCTTCCGCCGGCGGAAGTCTGCACGCGATTCTTGATCTATTTCAACCCGCAGGCGCATCGGTGAAGACCGCGAAGCAAGACCATTTGCCTGGCGGCGTCGCCTCATCAGAGACGATGGCCAAGACCGATCGCAATCGTGTAATGGCTCACAAGGAGAAATTCAAAGTGGCCGGACTGGAGCACAACCTGCCCCCGGCTTTGCTGGCCGCCATCGCGAGTCGGGAAAGCCGCGGCGGCGCGGTATTGAAAAATGGTTTCGGAGATGGCGGTCATGGCTTTGGCATTATGCAAGTGGACAATCGCAATCCCTTTCCCGTCCAGCATGACGGCGGACCCGCGGGTCAAGCGCATATCAATCAAGCCACCCAAATACTTACGAATAAGCTGGTCGCGGTAAAGGCTGGCTTTCCCGACTTAACCGCCGTGGAGCAACTGGAGATGGCCGTCTCGCGCTACAACGGTGGCGCTGGCAAGCGGCCTCCCAACTCGGATGAAAAGACAACCGGCGGTGATTACATGAATGACGTGTGGGCCCGTGCGCGTTTCTACGCGCGGGTCGAAAACTGGAGTTAAACGTACTAGAGGATGAGAGGGTAAAGATCGTTCTGGCTGTGGTTCGTCAAGGTTAGCCGAAGGCTCAGCCCCACGGGCCACTCGCCTTTGCGTCAACTGCCCCGGCAGAGACTTATCAACCCTTCCGCCACTGCGCCCCGGGTGAATCCCATTTCACCCTCCTTAAGAATACTCTCGGGGAACGGAGAGTAAGCGGCTAGTCGCACATATGAACAATATGAAACGATCGGCACACAGAATCAAACAGGCATAGAATGCTGGAACCAACGAAGGTCATCCCGCCCGTTGCGTCAACTGCGCCGGCAGAGGCTTATCAACTTTCGGACGAACGGGCAGGCTGGCGACTTCCCATAGCGTCATGTAGATGGTGCGCGCGACTTTCTCCATCTTCTCGTAATCGATCTTCTGTGGCTTGTCGCCTGGACGGTGATAGTCTTCGTGCACCCCGTCGAAAAAGAAGATGATCGGAATACCTTTGCGGGCATAGTTGAAATGATCGCTGCGGAAAAAGAAACGGTTCGGATCGTTTGGATCGTCGTATCGCAGATCGTATTGTAGATTCAGATAGGATTTGTTGACCCGCTCGCTTAGCTGGCCCAGTTCCGTGCTCATCATTGTCGACCCAATTACATAAATCTGATTTGGACCGGAAAGACTAGCGTTGCGCGGATTCGTGTCGCCATCTTTTTTGCTGCGGCCGATCATGTCGATATTCAACTGCGTCACGATTCGATCCAGCGGAATCGTGGGATAATCAGTGAAATAACGCGAGCCCCATAAACCCTTCTCTTCACCGCAGTGCCAGACGAACAAGACGGAACGCTTGGGCCGCTCCTTCGCATGCGAGATCGCTTCCGCCATTCCCAACAGTGCTGTCGTTCCTGAGCCATCGTCGTCCGCGCCGTTGCAAATTGGATCAGCGGTTCCCGGGGCGCAAATGCCTATGTGATCGTAGTGCGCGCCGACGGCGACGTATTCGCTCTTCAATACCGGGTCGCTGCCTTCCCAGACGGCCACTACATTCTGGGTCATGGGCTTTTCGTTCTTTGCCGCGATCGTCAGGGTCGCGTTCTTGCCGGCATTCAACTCAAAAGGCAGAGTCACCGTGACGGGTGGGCCGTTCGGCGCCGAGACCGAAGCCGGTTCGACGCCGGATCCAAACGCCATCAGCGCCGAGACGGAATATTTCTCGCCCTGAAACAGCGCGGTCGCCATTTTGGGAGAGAGCCAGATCACCGGCACCGCCGGACCGGCCTGAGTCATGAACTTTTCGACCTGTGCACGGGGCGGCGGGCCGCCGCTCAAACGCAGGCGGGTTTGGTCCCAACGCAGGAGCATTCCATAATCCGCTATCGCGAGCACTCCTTTTGCCCCATGCTGCTGCGCGTATAGCGCCGGGCTGATCCAGTCTTCACCCATTTTTCCAGTCAGGTCAGCGCGGGTTACCCCTTGCGGCATCCCCTCTCCGAAGACGACGACGATCTTGTCTTTCACGTCGATGCCTTTATAAGCGTCGATGTTTTTGGACTTCACGACCCAACCGTGACCTACATAGACCAGCGGCCCGGTAAGCGTCCCGCCAATGGCATTGGGCAGGAAGTCTTCGCCATAGCTGAACTTTTGTCCGTTGATCTCGGCCACCGAGTGCGCGCCGTCCAGAATGTCGCGGCGGAGCGTGATGTGCTGAAAGAAGGTGTCGTCGTCACCCGCGGGTTTAAAACCCCAACGCTCAAGATTCATGGCGATAAACTTTGCCGTCGTGTCCAGACCGCGCGAGGGCGTGTCGCGGCCTTCCATCTCGTCTGACGCGATGAAGTAGAGATAGTTTTTCAACTGAGCGGCGGAAATTGTGTCCACGCCGCGAGCGCTGGCGATCGTGGCCGGGGTTGCGGCTGGTGTCTTGCCGGCTTTGCGCTGGGCGAAAGCGGTTGGCAGCGCGAACGACAGCGCGAGCAGGATAGTCAGCGAATACAGTTTCAGTTTTCTCATGATTTGTTCTGGATTAGGTTGAGCGTGGCAAAGTCATCGATCAAACGCAAAGGACGCAGAGGTGCTCGCAGAGGAACGCAAAGGGTCTTGTCTCTGCGTACCTTTGCGATGCACCTTGCGTCCTTTGCGTTGAAACGTCCTTCAAAGAAGGTAATACGTGGAGAAAACCGAAAAGGTTACGCGTGCTGCACGGCGCCTACGAGCTTCGTCAAAGAATCTTTCGCGTCGCCGTAAAGCATGCCGGTGTTAGGTTTGAAGAACAGCGGATTTTCGAGCCCGGAAAAACCCTTGCCTTGCCCGCGCTTTAGTACGACCACGGACTTGGCATGATCGACTTCCAGGATGGGCATGCCGGCAATTGGACTGTTGGGATTGTCGCGGGCGTCGGGGTTCACAACGTCGTTGGCTCCGATCACCACCACCACGTCGGTCGTCGGAAACTCGGGATTGATTTGTTCCAGTTCGTACAGCGCCGAATAAGGTACATTCGCTTCCGCCAATAGCACATTCATGTGCCCGGGCATGCGGCCGGCCACGGGATGAATGCCGTACTTGACGGTGACGCCTCGTTTCTCGAGAGTGTCGCCAAGTTCGCGCACCACGTGCTGCGCCTGCGCCGTCGCCATTCCGTAACCGGGAACGAAGACGACCTGATTTGCATAAGCGAGTTGGACCGCCACGTCTTCCAGACCCACCTCGCGCATCTCGCCCTGCTGTCCCTCGACTCCGGCCACGGTGGCGGCACTGCCGAACGCGCCAAACAGCACGTTTGCCATTGAACGATTCATCGCACGGCACATCAGGATCGAAAGAATAAATCCGGAAAAGCCGTCCAGGGTGCCCGCAATAATCAGCACGTTGTTCGAAAGCACAAAGCCCGTGGCTGCCGAGGCTAAACCGGCGTAGGAATTCAGCAGAGACATCACCACGGGCATGTCCGCGGAACCAATCGGCAGCACCAGCAGGACGCCGAACACAAACGCAAACGTCAGCATGAGATAGAAGGGAATAACGGCGGTGGGCACAAAGATCAAATAAATGAAGAGCCCGATCGTTGTTACCAACAGCAGCATGTTGAAGATGTTCTGGCCGCGGTAGACCAGGGGCTTGCCGGGCACGATCCCCTGCAGCTTGCCAAAGGCAATCAAACTACCAGTCGTCGTCAGAGAGCCAAGCATGATCTCGAAACCCATCGCGCTCATCTTCAAATGGCCGAGTTCGACCAGAGGTTTGAAGCCGTGCGTGTAGGCGTAATACTCAGCGATGCCGACCAAAGCTGCTGCAAAAGCGCCAAATGCGTGCGACAGTGCCGTTCGTTGCGGCATCGCGGTCATAGGCACCCACACACCCATAGCCGCGCCCAGGGTCGAGCCGAGCAGGAGTCCGACGATGATCCAGGTGTAGCTGACGATCTCGAAGTGCATGAGGGTGCCGATAATGGCCATCATCATGCCGAACTCTGCCAGGTGCATGCCGCGCTTGGCGGTTTCAGGGTGGCTCAGACCCTTGAGCCCAAGGATGAAAAGGATCGACGCCAGCAGGTAACTGAATTCGATGAAGTAGGTTTGCCAGTGCATTTTTGAATTGTCCGACGACTGAGGTCAGTACCGGGAGCGGTAGCGACCGGGTCTCGCTCTCTCGATATCGATCGCGTGATAGGCTGCGACCCGGTCGCTACCGCTCCCGGTACTGACCTCACTTCTTGCGTTTGAACATGCGCAGCATCCGGTCTGTGATCACAAATCCGCCGACCACGTTTGTCGTCGAACAGACCACCGCGATAAATCCGAGAATCGTAGCCACCGTGCCGTGCCCTGAACCGGCAATCACGATCGACCCGACCAGCGAGATACCTGAGATCGCATTCGTCGCCGACATCAAAGGCGTGTGCAAGAGCGGCGGCACCCGCGAGATGACCTGATAGCCAAGAAACGCGGCCAGCGCAAAGACGTAGAGTGCAGCGATGATGGTTTGCGGCGAAGTTAAGGCTTCTGAGTTCACGATTTTGAATCCTATTTAGGCGGCTCCAGATAATCGGTCGGGGCAGCCTCAAGCATTGCGGCTTCCAACAACCTTGCGCCGTGCACGATTCGCACTACCCAAACTGTTTTTACTGAAACTCGGATTATGATGCGATATTTACCATGAATGAGGTGCCGGTAAGAAGAGCGCAGCAACTCATTTTCGGGAATCAGCGGACATCTCACCGGAAAGCGTTCGAGCGTATCGATATGCTTGTCCAACTGGTTAATGAATCTAGTTGCCTCGTCGGTCGAGTCCTGAGCAATAAAGGTCCAAATCTCTTCAATGTCGTGCTCTGCCTTTCGAGTAAATCTAACCTCGAATCTTGTGGGCATTCTTGAACTCCCTTAAGAAGGAGCGCGCTGGGCGCGTGCGTCCGGCGGCGATGTCTTCTTCTCCCTCGGCCAGAAGGCGAGCCAGACTGATTGCTTTCATTTGCCTTTCGTAGGACTTGGCGTCCATGAGCACCGCATCAGCGCGGCCATTGACCGTAAGCACGACTGGTCTTCCCGTCCTATGGATCTGTTCAAGTATCTCGCGAGTGTTTCGCTTCAGGTCTGTTACAGATCTAATGTCTTCTGAAAGGTTCATTGCTCACGCTCCTTTTTCAACAACATATTGCGAGTTCAATTTAGCATCAAATTGGGTGTTTGAAAAAGCCAGGTGACGCCTTCGTTTTGCTTTGCTTGTCGAGAGCTTCTCTTACGGCCTTACGCAATAGTTGAGTGGTTTTCTTGTAATTCCAACCAATGAATCTGCGGAATACAGTTCCGTCGCTGGTTATAACGAGCGTTACAGGAAGAATATGGTCTGGATCTAAACCTTCGGAGATCTCTCTGGTCATCAAAAGGTTCGTAAAGCGAACTTTGAGTTGCTGAAGGTAGAAGCGCAATCCATCCATATCGGAATTAGCTTCGAGCTCCACCAATCCAACTACCGCTATTTCTCGATTACGATAGTCGTTACCAAGCTTATCGAGTGCCGGCATTGAAAACTTGCACGGACCGCACCACGGTGCCCATAAAGCCAAGACCATAACTCGACCATTATAAGAGGACAGTTTAATCGGACCTGGTCTATTAAGAGCCGGTAATTCCGCGCTCATAATCTGATCAGGAATTCTTGCTGGAGTCCTGAATCGTGTTTGGGCGCCAACGGTACAGGCCAGCAGAAGAGGGGTACCCAGCAGACAAAGTATTCTTCCTGACCTCATCCCGTTTCCTCTATTAGGTGCGAACAGTAGCTCCCATCGCCGCAGCCACCCGCTGATTCATCCACTTGCCTTCATGCGTCACACACGCCGGCCCGACCACCGTGTCGTTCATGTCGACGTGGAGCGCGCCATCTTTAATCAGCAGATTCAGAAACGCAGTGACGTTGCGCGAGTAGAGCTGGCTGGCGTGCACCGGGACGGTCCCGGGAAGATTTGTCGGCGCCAGGATTACGACGCCGTTGCGCTCGACCTCTTCATCGGCTTTGCTGAGCGTGACATTGCCGCCGGTTGAGCCGGCGAGATCGATGACTACCGAGCCGCGCTTCATACCATCGACGGCGGGTTCATCCATTAAGAGTGGTGCCCGCCGGCCCGGCACCTGCGCGGTGGTAATGATCACATCGGCAGTTTTTGCGTGTTCGGCGATCAAGGCGCGACCGCGCGCCAGTGCTTCCTCACTTAACTCAACCGCGTAGCCGCCTTTGTCTTCGGTTTGCAGTCCGCCCAAATCGACTTCCAAAAACTTTGCCCCCAGCGATCTAACTTGTTCGCCGGCGGCGGCCCGAACGTCATAAGCCTCGACGACCGCGCCAAGTCGCCGGGCGGTGGCAATGGCCTGCAAACCCGCGACGCCGGCGCCTAAGATCAGCACGCGCGCCGGTGGCACGGTCCCGGCCGCGGTCATCAGCAGTGGGAACATGCGCGGGATGCGACTGGCGCCCAACAGAACGGCTTTGTAACCCGCGACCGTGGCCATCGAAGAGAGTGCATCCATCGATTGGGCTCGCGTGATGCGCGGCACCAACTCCATCGCGAAAGTTGTTAAGCCATGCTCTAAAGCAGGAACTAACTCGGCGGGTTCATCCAGTGGACGCAGAAAGCCGAGCACCACCGCACTCGGTTTCAGACTATTGAAGTCTTCTTTGGCAGGTCGATTGACGGTGACCAGGATATCGGCTGAGGCGAGCAGGGCGCTTCGGTCCCCGGTGACATTCGCACCGGCTGCGCGATAGTCGGCGTCGGTGCGGGCCGCGCCCAGGCCTGCGCCACTCTCAAACGCCACCGCAGCTTTTGCCGCGATCAGTTTCTGGACTGAATCGGGCATCAGCGCGACCCGCGCCTCTCCTGCTTCAGTCTCACGCAACACCGTGATGTTCATTCAAGTTTTAGGCGAGTATTACCAATCAAAGATGACGAGCTGAATTCGAGAAGGCAGAGTATATCATGCAAAGTGAATAACAGGATGCGAAGGCGATCACGTTTGTGGTGAACACTTCCCGGCGGCCGACAACCCACACTTGCGGGCCAAACTAGGGGCCGCTATAATCCGACATCGGCCCACTATGAGATTGATCTGCTAGTGTTCGACGCAACCTCGCGCTCAAGCGTTATCACATCGAATGTGGAGTATCATTTCGGGCAACCGTGACGAACATGCGAATGGCCGGACATTCGGCTCAATCAGTTTGTGCTCTTATGAAACCAGCGATGGATGGAACCAGACCAAAACCGTTTGTGTTTGTCCTTATGCCCTTGGGGAAAGAGTTTCAAGAACTCTACCAATTAGGAATCAAAGAGGCTTGTCAGCGCGCGGGAGCATATTGCGAAAGAGTTGATGAACAGGTATTTGTTGAGAGCATCCTTGAAAGAATTTATAACCAGATTGCGAAAGCTGACGTTATCGTTTCAGACATGACGGGACGCAATGCAAATGTCTTTTATGAAACAGGATACGCGCATGCTTTGAATAAGCAGGTAATACTACTGACTAAAGATGGAGATGATATTCCATTTGATCTAAAACACTACCCTCATATCATATACGGCGAGAGCATCATCACCATAAGGGAGGAACTTGAGCCGAGGGTTCGTTGGTGCGTCGAAAACCCCAGCAACTCGCTTGACTCTGTCGACATAAATCTTGCCTTCACTATGAACAAGATCCCCTTGGTTGATAGTCCTATGGTAACTGTATATGCATCTAGCAAGAATTATTTCAAGTCCTTTGGTCTAGTGGTGAATCTTCATAACTCAGGTAATCGAGTGGTTGAGCCGACGTCCTTCAGCTTGTCGGTTGTAGTGCCGGATCCAATCGAAGTGGTCGGTGGCGGACCCCACCTTTCGACTAGTCAGATCCCTGATGAGAAGTTGGTCGTTAATTTACAAAGCGCTAATAGGATCTTCCCAGACAGTTGGCATTCCTTCCAAGTGCCTTGCCAGATTCCTACAAAGAAGGCGTCTTCAATAAGGGCTGATAACGCCTTTGATCTGGTTTTGCGCTTGCATACCGAGATTGGCCCAAAAGATTATCCGTTTAGACTTAAGATTAATTTTTCCGAAACACCATAGGTTTGCAAGCGCCAAGTACGTAGACTTCGACATTGCGAGTGCCAGCTTGTTAGGTATTGTATTTGGCATAACCCAGAGGTGGTGTCCTAATTTGAAATTCATTGGCGCGGAGAATGGCACGCTAGTTGTCCGAGGGGTCGAGAAAATCATCGTCACGCTCAGATTTGCGGGCTGTGTATTCCTCGGCATCGGCTTTTCTCTCGGCTTCCAATTCGTCCGGGGTGCAAGGTTCAATATGGCTATAAATGGGTACTTTTCCTTCCAAGTCTGAATAATCCGTCTCGACCATCTTGTCGTTTGGGTCTACAGGTTTTCCACACTTTTTACACCTTGGCTGCTTCACTTGTTTGTTAGCCATTGAGAATGCCCCTTTCTCACTTAGGCAGATTAATTTTATCGTCAATCAGCACGTCCACGGTCACTCCGGCCAATCTCGCATAGCGCAGTAAGGTTATTAGATCGGGTTCGCGCGTTCCCCGCTCATAGGCCGATATGACCGTATAGGCCGTGTCCAAATCCAAACGCCTCGCCATTTCTGTTTGACTCAATCCCAAGCCATTGCGAATAGCAAGAAGCTTCCCGGCTAGCCGCTTCGGTTGTTTCCGGCGCAGACGCGGTCTTGCCATCAGGAGTTCCCTCCTGACTTGCTTCTATATACGCCCGTATATAGAATACGCGCCGTGCTAGAGGATGCCCGGACGATTTGAACCGTCCGAGCGAGAGGCATTAGCCGGTTTGTCCTCTTGCTTTGGTTGTCAAAATCACGACCGCTCCTAGAATATCATGTACGTCGTTACTCCCAGCGAATCTATTTACCACGTCGCCCGAAGCGACTGCTTGTCTCTAACCTTGTGCGGACTCTCACTCAATCACAATCCTGATCATCGAAAGCGCAGAGACGATAGGCGACTGTCCGAAACGATCCCTAACAAGCAATTCATCGCGCTCTGTAGCGAGTGTGATCGCAAGGCTACCGGCAAGTCTCAGCCTGAGCGCCCGTCCCTGGAATTACTTCGCTCTCCTAAGCTGCCAGTCATTGTGCCTTGAATCACTTAGCGGCGACCGCCGCTGCCTCTCGTAACGTGTGGCGCATCCAAGCGGACAGGGATTCATGCTCGCTGGCATCCGCTGCTTTGGTGAATAGCCTTGCTTCTTCGGCGGTCAATCGCATCGGAACGATCTTGCCCTTGACGTGGCCCTTCGGTAATGGAGGCCGTCCGCGTCCGCGCTTCTTAGGTGTTTTCTTGTCGCTCATTTTCTTTCCTATAGTCCTGAATTATTGATGCCCTGACCGCCAGCTCTGGCGAAGTCACAGGCGGTACATGTAAGACCGTGACGTGACGCTTTGGTCTGTCTGCATCGTCTGTCTCATGCGCCCACGCATACACGCGGTTGGCTTTCGGATGGCTCTCAAGATCGAATACCTCAACCTCACCCTCCCAGACTGTTTGCCCCTGAAACATTTCTTTAATTGGAACTGTCTCGACATGCGTGGCCTCGCTGCCATGCAGCTTACGGATTACGTCTGCCAGTTCCTCAATATAGTTCACGCTGTAGCTTCTACCAGATCGGCAACCGTCCAGAAAGTTTTCTCGACACCCGCTGCCATTGCCGGAGTGCACCGTAGAGTCGCATGGCGTCTCACAAGATTGTAGTAAGCGAAGTGAAGGGCAACCGCAGCTTCAAAGTTTTCCAGCTTCTTAGAGAAGGCCAAAGTCAGGCGCGACAGGCGGCGCACATGCTGGCGAGTGATCCCGTTCAATCTCTCGACATGGCTGGTACAGGCCAAGTCCATATCGGGATCGCCACTAATGGCAACCTTGCGGTTTGAAACGAAATCGGGCGCACTGTATTTGCGCTCTGGATGCTGCGAAAGATCGTGAGTGTAAACCTTGATTACTTGCGCGAAATCGGCCTCAGAACCAAAGCCGTTTTCGATGGCTTCGATGTAGGCGGCAAGGCCATCGGCTGACAGTTGAACCCGGCCCTTGAGACGTGTGGCTAGGTCGGCCACGAATGCGTTAGCGGTCTGGTGGTCGCGCTTGCCAACCTTGAACGCAGGGACAAGCTTTGTCTCGGCATCAATGGCGCAGAACGTCCAGACATCGCCAAGCGTAGGTTCGTCGTCAAACCGCGTGTGGCGTTGCTTTTTGCCGATGAATCCCCAAACTTCGTCAAGCTGAATATGCTGGCAGGACAGGTCGCGCATCTTCGCGTCTAAGACCGCCGCACAACCCTGTCCTACGCGAACGCCAAGCCGCATGATTGTGTCGCGGTGAACGCCCGTTATGCGCTCAATAGAGCGGATGCTAGAGCCTTCGGCCAATGCGCTGATAACTGCTATTTGCTTGTCTGTGTTGAGTACGTTTACCATGTTTTTAATGTAACACGGAATATCGTAGCTGTCAAGTATTATTCGTATTACGCGAAAGATTTATGTTCTCAACGAATCGCCGTGTTTCTTCCTCAAGAAAGTTAAGCCTTTTGGCTAGTTCGGCGGCTTGGTTTTTACCAACCATGCCCATTGTTATTGCCTCGGCGATCTGTTCCCATGCGTTCTCGATTGCTGTGTACGCTCGACGTATCTCTTGGTTCTTTTCTTTGAGCCTTGAGGCTGATTGAGTCATAGCCGCTTTCTTTTCGGAACCATCATTCGACTCAGTAACGGCGGCCGCCGCCAGTTCGCGTAGAACCGTCTCCTTCTGCTCTATCGTAAGACTAGAGTCTTGATCCAGCGTCAACCTGGCCTTTGCCGCGTAAGACCCTTTGATTTTGTCCGTGAGTTCGTCAATGCGCCACTTGCCAGCCTCAAGCTGGCTGTCGGCAAAGTTGTTAATGGCGGCGAAATAAGCATCGAGTGACGTTCCTATCCCAATCAGAACTCTTCCGAACTCGTCCGTAACGCTTTGGAGTTTTTCATCGTCCCGCTTCTTCAGCGTCTTCGCAGAGTTGAGTTGGCGTTCCCTAACGTAAAGCCTCTCGGCTATTGTTTCCTTCATCAGAGTGCGGCCTCTACACTGAAGCGCCATGCCGAGCGGGATACCAACCATGCAGCCAAATAGGGCGAACCAATACCAAGCGAGATTGTGAAAGCTAGGTCTAATCTGATTGAGCCGTGTAAGTGGTGTGATTGATTCTGTCGGCCAGACATAATTGCTGAATATCAACACGGCAATGGCGAGTGTGAGCGCAGCGCCAACCCTCAGCCATAGACTGTCTAACAGAATCCAAACCGCGACTAGAAGCAACAAAAAGAGGACCACTGAGAGAACGGCAACCGTTCCTTGTGTCTTGTGCGGCAATAAATAGAGGATTATTGTCACAGCAACTCCCAAGACAGTGAGAACGACACCAGCAGCAATCGTGTTCTTTGAGGCTTCAGGTATGCCCGATAGCCTACGATCCAGCTTGACCGTTCGTCAAGAATTAGTTGTAATACGCTAAAATTCATTCAGTGTTACGATTAACGCGCATGGAAGATCATCACAAGGAAAAAGCACAGGATCATTCCCATGAAGATGAAGAACAGCGCCCCGAAGGCCGCGAGGGGCGCGGAAAGCTGTATCGTATGGCCGGACTTCTTTCGACAATCTGCCTTTCGGTGTTCTTTGTCGTTTGTTTCGCCTTTGCCTTTCACTATTGGCAGAGCGGCAACAAGAACCGCACTCTGTTCTGGGCCTTCGGCGCGTATGCATTCGTTGGTCTGGCAGCGGTCTTTTATATTCATCATTATGTTGATTGGCCGAATCCCGAAGCGGCCCAGCCTAAACCTTTAACTCATGCGCCTGTGAGGGAGTCGGCGACGCCCTCGCTGTCACCCAAAAGCACTCCCGATCCGACCCCAACACCCAAACTGCCAAGAATGCCGAAGATGGTCGGTAGCGGCCCGGCGAGCCGTGACAGGCCACAACCTAAGTTGAAATGGACGGAATATACCGAGGATGAGTTCTACGATGTGATCTGGCGATGGCACTACAGGCCGCCCGACAAAACGCCGCGTGACATCAAACCTTATTGCCCTGAATGTAGTTTCCAGAACGAACTCGCGTGGAAGCTTGTTTTCCCTGAACCTAGCATGTATCAGACAGCTTATCCGCCTTACAAGCAGCGTGCTCCGTATTTGGTCCTGAGGTGCAACTCGCATCCTCAACGCTACGAAGCGGAGCACATCCCTAACATGCAGTTGGACGATTTCAGCAAAATCAAGGAATTGATTCTTGCCGCATTGGAAAATGGTTCGTGGGAAGCTGCTGTAACACTGAAACGCCAGCGGGCGAAAATGAGTGGCGGCTTTTACACCTAGACAAGGCCTGTTTATTACCCGTAATACGCAAAACAGGGTTAAAATCGGGTAGGGAAAAAAAGAAAAGCAAATTAGGACACTATCAACCCAGACTACCACTTGACTCCAACTCACAACCGCCAAGTGTAAGATGGTATGCGCGAACACAACCCAAACTTGCGGGGTTAAACCGTTGGCATCTATAATCCCAAAATCCAATCACGGCGCATTGGTGTAGTTGGTTAACACGCTGCCCTCTCAAGGCAGAGATCACGGGTTCGAGTCCCGTATGCGCTACCACCTTCTCTTTACCAAAGCCTGATGTCTTTTTCTTCTTTTAATAATCGTCCAATTCGTCGATAAGAACGAACACTTTTCACAGAGAATGTTCGGTGGCTTTGCCAACTGATGTGCGGAAAGGCTCTTCCTTTCCGGACCTTGGATTTCAGAGCGAGGGCTTCGCCTCACAATCGGGGCAGAGTCCCGAAATTCCTCAATCGGAATCGGAAAAGCAAAGCCTTTCCGCACATCAGGCGGCAGAGCCGCAAGACTCAACCAGGCGCCCGGCCCGCTCGTTGACTCGTAGATCCACGCGCTGACGCAGGTAGTACTGACTTCACTCCCACAGTCGTCTTTTGTGATTGTCTCGAACCGAGAACATAATAACTTCGTTCATCTGACAGACGATGTTGAGAACTCGGCTCGTACTTTTTACCATGGTGTTTGTGCTGCTCCTGTCTGCGAGGGGCCCGGCGAATGCACAAGCCACGCAATCGCCCCTTCCGCAGCCGACTGGTCATGTCAACGATTATGCTGGAGTAATCGATGGCGCGACCAAGACCCGGCTGGAAACTATGCTGGCCAATCTGGACCGGCAGCAGCAGATACAGTTCGCGGTTGTCACGATTGATACTACCGGCGGCCAGGAAATTTTCGATTACTCGCTGGCCGTCGCCCGGGGATGGGGCATTGGTGCAAAGGACGCACAAAAGCCGAGCCTGCTCCTGCTGGTTGCGATCAAAGATCGGAAATACTACACACAGGTTAGCCGGCATTTGGAAGGCGAGTTGCCGGACGGACTGGTTGGACAAATACAACGCGAACAGCTCGTGCCGGCGTTTAAGGCGGGACAGTATGGCCAGGGACTGGCTGCTACCGCCGAGACATACATCACGACCGTCGCTCAGAAGAAGGGCTTCAGTACTGATACGATTTTTCCCGCGGGCGCCCCACGACGATCTCAGCGGTCGGTTGGAAAAGGGAACGGTTCCTGGGGGTCGATTGTCGGCGCGGTTTTTTTCATCGCGATTATCGTGATTTTTCTGATGCGAATCGGAGGACGCGGTGGTCGTGGCGGGAGTGGCGGCGGCTGGCTCTCGTGGTTGTTGCTCGGCGCCCTGATGAACAGCGGCAGAGGATCGGGATCGAGTGATTGGGGCGGCGGCGGCTTTG
>WNFP01006725.1_pt1 | contig 22349 bp, 17 predicted proteins | sample 5400201 | NCBI WGS metagenome assembly WNFP01 (sample SAMN13153355, study PRJNA577476) | soil metagenome | isolation source: 115 cm saprolite under Madrone tree | place: USA:California | collected 2016-06-14
CACTGCGCCGAAAAGCCTCGATTGTAACCGCTCGCAAAGCGCAATCCTTCGCCTTCTTGTGCCGCTGATCATGATGCGATGCTGCCGAATGGAGCGGCGAAGTCAAGGGGCTACGCACTTTGCGTTTCGCTCGTCCAGCCAAGACGCGACTCTTCGCGTGAGAATGTTTTAAGCCGCCTTGCTGGCCACAACTACCGTGGACAAACCCTGCATCGGAAGGCAATAATCCATTGCCCGAAAAACCGGCGTTAGCAAATTGTAAATCTTAAGCTGCCACGAGGTGATCGAGCGTTGCTTGAACAGAGTGTTCCCGATCCACCACGCAATCACACCAGCTTTGTTGAAATAAAACTGGCATTCGACATTAAGTCCGGCAGCCCGCATTTTTTCCTCGAGCTCCGCTCGGCTGTACCGGCGGAAATGCCCAATTTCACGATCGAACCGGCTGTAGAGTTTCGGATTGAACGGCACCAGAAAAACTACGCGGCAACCCGGTGGAACCGCCCGGTAAAGCCGCTGCAAGACGCTGATGTCATCTTCGATATGTTCGAGCACGTTCAGGCAGACGACAGTATCCACCTTGAAGTCAGACAAAATTTCGTAATCGCTCGCGTTCAACAAATCGAGCCGGGCAACTCGCACGTTCGGCAGATGTCCCCATTTCTCACGCAATTCTTGCAGATACGATTCCCGATTGTCCGTCACGAGGACATTCGCTCCCTGCTTGAGGAATTTGCTCAGGTTGCCGCGACCCGCTCCTAGTTCCGCGATGCGCGTTCCCAGGTGCTTTCGAATCGTGTCGTACATCCAGCGATTGAAACGCGGAGCGCCCTCCAACGCATCCAAAGCGACTTTGCCAGCATCCGCATAATTCGAGCTGAATCGATATTTGACGATAAACCACAGCGCAGCAAAGCCGTCCCGCCACGAAATCTTCTTTCCGTCTTCGTAAGTTCGGCCGTTGTAGTTTACCGGAATCTCGTAGAGGCGGAGCTTGTTCCGGGCAACCTTCGCCGCGACCTCCGGCTCAATGCCGAAACGATTTGATTTCAGCGGAATCCCGCGCAGAACATCAGCCACAAAAACCTTATAACACGTCTCCAAATCCGTGAGATTCGTGTTGTTGAGCATGTTGGCCAGCAGCGACAGCAGCTTGTTCCCGACCGTGTGCCAAAAATAGAGGACCTTACGTTCTTCGCCTATGAAACGCGACCCAAAGACAACCTCAGCTTTGCCTTCGAGTATGGGTTTGAGCAATCGCCCGTAATCGGAAGGGCTGTATTCCAAATCCGCATCCTGAAAGATCGCGAGATCGCCAGTCATTTCCTTGATGGCGCGTTGGATCGCCGCTCCTTTTCCGCAATTCGCCGGTTGCTGAAAAATTCGAACCTGCGGGTGAGCCTTGGCGAGTCGCTGAGCCACCTCCCAACTTCGATCAGTCGAACCGTCGTCCACCAGGATGATTTCCCGGTCGATTCCGGGAGGCAATGTCGCGGCCAGGACCGCTTTAATGCACGGCCATAGCGTCACCTCTTCATTGTAAACGGCGACCAGGATCGAAAGCTTCGTGAACTTGCGAGGGCTCCTGGCAGTCGCTTCCGCCATCGGCGGAGCCGAAAGGAAACGATCTAATTCGCCCGTGGACGTGTCTCGACTCTGGACAGACAGATCAATGACCGGGTTTGGATGGGTCTCGTTATCAATCGCCGATTGGGCCATACAGTTCAAAAACAAGCCGAATTGCGCGCTCTTAAGGAAGCGCACCCAACTTCGAACCTGTTGATACGATAATCAAGGCAGGATATGTGCCACAGCAAAGACGTTGAATAAGTTAAATCGGTTAAATAAGTTAAATCGGTTAAAGCTAAATGGTGAAATGGGGCTCCTGCCGACTTCGACTGGGTTCGGAAACCGGATTTCCAGCGTGTTCAGTTAGCGGCGGAACGAGCACTGATGCTTGGGAATGCCATGCGACCCATAGCCGCTTCTCCTGGCCCCTGCACGGGCATGTCAACACCGGCAAGCCCAGGAAATCGTTGGACCTCCCGAGCCAGCAACGCCGCCGTCTCGTCAAAATAGACGACTCGCCACCCAGGCCGGTTCCGCAACGCGAGCGTGCCGGCCAGTTTCGAAGGCAGCAGCGCCAAATCCGCCGCGTCAATCGGGAGGACTCTCTGATCGACGCCCTCGCCATTGTAAAGCTTCCAGTGAGCGACGATTAGTGCGCGCGAGTAACAGGCATCAAGGCGCCCGTCAATAGATGGAGCGCAGTCGGGCAACTGAAAAATGATCATGTCACCCCAATCGAAAAAGTTTAGGATCTTGCCCTGAAGTTGATGATGGCGCATGAATTCAATCGCTGCGGTCGGATAACGCGACCGCGGAACCTCCATCGTTAACGGGTGCTCCTTGTGCAACGTAAAAATGGCGATGGCGACAGTCAATGAAGCGATTCCCAGGAAACGGGGCGCCAATTTTTGAAACCCGCGTCGCCGGCCAAGTTCGAAAAGGCCGGCAAAATGATTCCGAAACCTCGCGAGTGCATCTGCCAAATGCGGCGGGACAAGGGCCAGCGCAACGATCGCAAACAGGGGTGTGTTGCGCACGGAACGCAACGCAAGCAGAGCGAAGGCGCCGCAAACGGCCAACTCCCAAAATTGGCGCGGCCGGCGAGAAGCCGCCCAGGCGAATAGCGACAGCGCAATCAAAATGAAGACGGCCGCGTGGTCCCAGCCGAACGGCGTGGGATTCCATTCCTCAATTTCCGGGCGAAACCACAACACGCTTTGGACAAGCCAACGAACGAGCGCCGGCCCCCACGGATTGCAGCAGAGTGCAGCCAACACACCGAGCGTAGCCAGCCAGAGGGCCACTACAGTGCTGATTGGGATTCCGCACGCAGGCAATTCAGTTGCGGTCGTCCCAGTGCGGAGACGAAATTGCTGCCGCAGCAATTGAAGCGCACTCGAACCCGCAGCCAATCCCAATAATCCAACGCCAGCCAATGCGCCCCCATGAATATTGATCCAGATGATGAAAAGCACCGGCAGCGCAAGCGCCCACCTATGCCTCCCCTCATGAATGCGGCGAAGAAGCATCAACTCGATGGCCAGTCCCAGCGCGGTGAAGATTTGGGGACGCGCCGCGAAGCCATAGGAAATTTCAGTCACGGCGGCGGCGCCAAGCGCCAACGCAATCGCAGAATCTGGCCAGGTCAGCGATTTTGTTCCCAACCGCAAGGCGAGGCCAAAAGTGAGCAGACCGATCGAAACTTTGAGGAGCAGAAGTCCGCTCCCGCCGAGAAGCAAGTGCGTCCCGCCCAGAATCAAATCGGCGCCATATTCGTGATTGATGAATGCCTGGCCACTGACCGTCCAGGAATACATATCCACATGCTCGACTTCGTGCGCCTTGAGCATCTGTTTGCCAAAAACAACGTGGCCCCATAGGTCCGGATCCACCGTCGTCTCCGAAAATTGGTAAAGCGCCAAAATCCAAACGAACGCGAGCAACGCGATCCGTGTGAGCGCAGGGGAGCTTGCGGCCGATTGGACAATGCTGGAGGCAGCCGATGTTTCAACCCGGCTTTCGGGTGCGCTTTGGATTGCAGAATTTTGGTTCACTTTGCCTGATTGGCGGAAATCCTTTTGAGTATCTTAATCCCGAACAGCGAATTGCGCAGAGGCTCGTTGCCGATCAGACACACTGGTTCATAGTTCGCTCCTATCCATTGCATCAGCTTCAAACCGAACCTCTCCTCCTGCCCAAAAAACTTAACTCCGTATTCGGATGGGTCACGATGAATCAGCATCACGTAATCAGGTGGATTTTCGCAGAACGTTGTGGCCATGGTGTTTTGTCCGAAGCCAACAATCTCGGCAGGATTCCAAATAAGATACTTCGTGGGATTCACGCGCCGAGTCATATAATTGAGCATCACACCTTCCGGCAGCACCGCTAGCGTTGCTTCGGGCGCAGCATTGCTCTGCATCCACGCGAGAGCAGACTGCACCGCTGGTCCTGACGGGTGGATTTTCCCATCAAACGTGAATATTTTGTCCCGCCCGTTGCCCGCGGCCAGGGTTTTGGTGCTCAGCACATTTTGCGACTGCACGAACAGCCGCAAAAAGGCAGTCATCAGCAAAAGCCAAATCGCTCCGCGCATCAGATTGCGCCTGGCGCCGAATCTCTCTAGAGCGCCCGGCAAATACCACAGCAATAAGAAAATCGCAGCGGCGAAGGCGGGCATCGCCAGAATGAACCCATAATGCCAAATCCGGGAAAAGAACCCGAGCTTGGCCAAAAGCCCGAATCCGAAAATTGACCACAACAACGGAAAAGTAACCGATTTATAGGAACAGGGTCCATCAAGCGATACGTTGCAAGTTGCAGGTTGAAGGTTGCAAGTTGTTACGGGCGCGCGCCCTTGACTCAAAAGCGACTTCCATTTCAGGCCCGCCAAAATACAAAGCATCAAAACCAATGGCGGCAACGCTCGTCCGCAATCCACCCAGTCAACCCCGCTGGCCAATGCCATCAACAACGCAACAAAGGCAAGCATTGCAAGCCGCCTGGCGCCGCTATTCATTTCGCGACGGAACCAAACGGCACAAGTGCCGATCACTGCAGAAACAACCACGAATTGCAGAAACATCCTGCGAATATGAAAACCCGGAACATCCAGCCCCATACACCATTTATAGAACACCTCTTTCGAAATGGACGTCGTCACCAAAGGCACCCATGCGAAAGCAACGGAACGCGCGCTCGTCTGCCAATTTTCGAACTGATGAAAATAAATCAGAAATCCAAGCAAAGGCAAAATCGCTGAAATTAATGACCAGAAGAGCAATTTCGACGCGACTGCAATTCCTTTTTGTATTGCGCTCAGGACCAATGCAGTCGCAAAGGCCAGCATCAATGCGATGAACACCTCCGGCTTGGTCATAAAGACCAGCCCGGCGCAAAAACCTGAGCCCATTGCAAAAATGGCACGGCCATTCTGCAGCCACGAAGCCAAAAGCGAAATCGCAACGACCGAGAGCACCACTCCATGCCACACCTCGTGGCAATACGGCGTAACGAAATTGTAGTTGCCGATATCGCTGTATTGGCCGAAGGCCAAAACCAAAGTCACCCCGAGACAGATTGTGGTCGCCGTCAACGCGTCTGAGCACGCAACAAACCGGCGATACATCAGAACCAACAGCCCCAGGCCCATCGCAAGGTTCGAGACAATCAGTGTCAAAAACGAAACACCAAACACTTTGAAGAGCACCGCGTGATAATATTGCGAGAGCGGCCCTCCAGTCAGATACATGACATCACGGTAAAGAACGCTTCCAGCAGAAATTCTCCACGGCAAGTAGAGTTGCTCCCCGAAATCGACGAGGAGATCGGGCCATTTGCGCCACGTCAACCAGGCGCCCACACCATAAGTCACAACGACTATCACCAAGCCGACCCATTCCGACGAAATCCGACGCGAGCGTCGATGGTCATGCGAGTTTTGGCCCTTCGCTGTCCCCTCCTCCGAATCCGGCATCAATGAAAACTCCGACGCTAACGGTACTCCCTTGCCTCTGAAGGACACTTCTCGCATCAGCCGCGATCCATTCTGCAGGGCAGGCACGTGCTGTTGAGTGGGTTCCATTTAAGCAGGCGCGGTGAATGGTCGGACTAATTCAGAAGCAGTTTATTCCCGAAGAGGCCGACCGGATTGACATAGCGCAAGAAGTTCCCCTGCCTTGGCGGCCAAAGCGTTCTGGCCATTGCTCGCGGCCAAATCGCGCGCCCGTTGAGCCGTCGCAATTGCGTCTTGGAACCTCCCTGCCTCAGCATACGCAGCCGCCAGCGTCGTGAGCATGTCTGCCTGTTGATTATTCGTCATCGCACACGCCTTCTCAGCCAACCTGACGGCCTCCGCGCCCTCTCGCACCTCCGCTTCGGGCGCGCAGGCCAGGAGACGCGCCAATTCGTTCATCGCGTCTGGAAAATCGGGAGTCAACCGCAGCGCTTCGTGATAGTGAAAAATCGCGTCTTTGACCTGGTGTTGCTGCGAAAGCGTGACCGCCAGCCGGTAATGGCTCCGGGTCTCGTTGGGATTTAAGCGGAGGCACTCGGCGAATTGCTCGGCAGCTCGCCCCGGCTGGTTGTCTTCCAATAATGCGAGCCCGAGATTAAAACGGATATCTGAACTGTCCGGTTGCAGTCGAACGGCTTCGGAAAAAAGGCGAATCGCTTCGGCGCGTTTTCCCTGGTTAATCCGCGCAATCCCCAGATTCCGATTCGCGTCAGCACTCTTCGGATCCAATTTTAGAGCCTCAGTAAGCACGGTCGCAGCGTCGCTCCACCTGGATTGTTTCAGGAGCACTGTTCCCAGGACCTGCAGAAAAACCGCATTGCCAGGAGCCAACGCTGCAGCGGATGCATATTGCGTCGTTGCCTCCGCCAGTTTGTCCATTTTCAAATAGACGTTACCCAGATTCTCACGGGCGTTTGCATTATTCGGAGTTCCTTTCACAGCCGCTTGAAGATGGGGAAGAGCCTCTGCCCCTTTGCCTTCTGCGAGCAAACTGGTCCCGAGATTGTATTGCGCTGCGGGCTCGTCAGGAACCAGCCGGAGGACTTCATTCCAGGCCCTGATGGCGTCCTCTTTTCGGCCCAGTTCGTCCAGCGCCTTTCCCAAACCATTATAGGCCAGGTAATTGCCGGGAACTGCCGCGATAGCGTGCCGGAAAAGTTTCTCAGTGTCATGCCAGTAGCCCACCTGGACGCGAGTGCACACAACTAGCGCCGCGAGACCGACAACGGTTGGGATCGCGAGCACGTGAAAACGGCGCGGCCAGGAACGACAAAACGCGTCAACCCCCCATATAAGCGTGATACATAAGCCGATGGCAGGAATATACATGTAACGGTCCGCGCGAGCTTGCGAGCCAACTTGAATGAGGCCAATCACAGGCACGAGCGTTCCGATAAACCAAAGCCAGAACAACGAGTTCGCGAGCCGAAGCCGCATTGGAATAGCTTCAATCGAAGAGACGGAACCGCTGGCTTTCTGGACCGCAAACGCAACGGCGCTTGCGGCGAACGCGAGAATCAAAAATGGCAATTTCTCGCGCACCAATAACAGCGCGGAAGAGGCCAACTCTCTCCGGCTGCTGTTTAACGAGATCCGTTGCAGCGGCCAGAGGTCGAGCAGAAGGAGGACGCAGGGCAGCGTGACCACCATTTGTTTCGAGGCAAGCGCAAGCATGAAAAACAACAAGGACAAAAGATAGTAGCTGGAGGCCTTGTTCGGAACCGGTTGCGAACCCTCGCGCTCCTTTACATATCGAAAGTAACTGAAAAGTGTGAGCAGGAAAAAGAACGTGCTGAGCACGTCCTTGCGTTCAGAAACCCACGCGACGGATTCGACATGCAGAGGATGCCACGCGAACAGCGCCGCCACCAGTGCCGAAGGCCAAAGCCTTTGGGTCATGCTTTTCAACAACAGAAACAGCAAAAGCGAATTGGATATGTGAAAAAGAAGATTCGTGACGTGAAAGCCTCCAGGGCTCATGCCGTAGATCTGCGCGTCCAGCATGTAGGAGAGCCAGGTCAGCGGATGCCAATTTGAAAAATACCCGGTTTGAAGCGCCCAGGTCATGCTTGACCAGGTCAGTCCTTTGGAAACATATCCGCTGTCGAAAAGGTAATGCTCATCGTCGAAGCTCACAAATTGGTGCGAGCGGACGGGCCAGTAACAGAGAAGGGTGAGGGCAGCAATCAGCAAGCAAACCCACCGTGCAAGCGTCGAATCGTTAAAACGTTGAAACGCTAAAACGTTAAAATGGGATACTCCCCTATCGTGGCTCGCTGTCATTACCGCGAAGCCTGTGGGTTCGGAGCGAGCTTTCGCCTCAGCTCATCAATTTGCTTCTGAATAGTTTGCGGCACGGGCGAAACTTTTTTCGCTTCCTCCAGATATTGGATCGCGGCCGATAAGTTTCCTTGATCTTCTTCCAGCCGGCCAAGGTTTACCACAATCTCTTCGAGTGCAAACCTGTCAGGCTCCATGGTAGTTATTATAATAGATGCGGCCCAGCGCGAAGAGGAGTTCATAACTGTTTGGATTTTCACGCAATCCTTCCCGCAGGAATTCCTCAGCTTCAGGAACCTTGTGCAAATGATTTGCCAGCCAATACGCCGCAACGGTGTATGTGTCGATCAAGTGCGGGTCCATCTCGGCCGAGAGTTTCAGCCACGGGAGAATTTCCCGCTCCCGGCCATGTTCCAGGTGAGTATGCTGCGTGATTTTGAAATTTCGCCCAAGCGCATCGACCCAATTCCGCGATTTGCCCATGAAATCCTGGTTCTCTTCATGTTCTTCAGCCTCATGTTGGTGTTCGGACAGGTGGTTCTCTTTGGGCGCGGCGCCGTCAAAAATTGTCGGATAATAACCGCTGTGAAAATAGATGTCCGCCTTGGTAAACAGATGATTTGCGAGCAGGCGCCGGCCATCGCCGAGAAGAACTTTCATCATGCTATCCTGGCCGCGTTGGCTCCAGATCGAGGATTGCGGTTGGAGGTAAGTCGCAACCGAAAAACAGAGAACTGCCAGCAGTGCGAGTAGCAGATATGGCGTCAGGCGGCTCACTGGTTCAAAGCCTTTCGTCGAAACACAATCCAGGTGGCCAACAGCAGCATCGCTGAATAAGCCCACGCATAAAGCGTTGCCAGCCCGCAGGCTTTCCACGGCACCATGCCTTGCTCGAAAAATACAAACTGGCGGACGTCATACCACTCCAGATGCGGAATAAGGAAGTAAATCGCGTAAACAATACTCCGCAACGGTTCCGGCTGATGCGACGTGACCTGATCGAGATGCCCTCCAACCAACAAAATTCCAATCACGACGACAAAACAGATCGTGGAATTGGACGACGGCGCCGCAAAAACGATGGAACCCAACAATGCCATCGCAATCACTATCGCCAGCATCATCCATTGCAGCCAAAGAGCTTGAAAATAACTCACCAGCGGCCATTGATTTTCCCGAGTTCCGGCAACGATTGTAAAAAACAGATAGAAGATCACCAAAGCAATGCCGGTCGCAACCCAACAACCGGCGAATTTTCCGAGCACCACCTGATTGCGGGTGACCGGTTTGGCCAGGAGCGGAAATATCGTTCGATTCTCACATTCGGCTGGAATTTGGCGCGCCGTGGTGACAATCGCAATCACCAGCGCTGAAATCCAGATCAGCCACAGGCAACCTTCCTTCAAAAACCCCGCGATGTTCTTGTCGTGGAAAAAATTTATCGAGCCCATCATCACAGTGACGAGTGCTGTCAGAACAAAGAGGACGTAAAAGTCCTTTCGCCGATAGAGCTCCTTTACAACGACCCCAGCCAGAGCAGAAACTGTTTTCATGCTGCGAGTTTGGGTTGGTAGCCGATAAAATTGAGGAAAATCTGTTCCAGGTTGGCCTGATGCCTGGCCACCAGTTCCGCCACCGAGCCTTCTACCTTGAGTTCTCCGTGATTGATAATAGCGACGCGGTCGCAAATGGTCTCGACCTCCCCCAACTCATGCGAAGAAAAGAACACCGTTTTCCCCTCGTTTTTCAATCGTTGAATAATCGCGCGCACCTTCATGCGTCCCAGCGGGTCAAGGCCGCTGGTCGGCTCGTCCAAAATCAGAAGGTCCGGATCATTGATCAACGCCTGCGCCAAACCTACCCTCTGTTGCATCCCTTTGGAATAGGTCTTCAATGGCCGTTTACGCGCCGATTCCAATTCGACCAGTTTCAGTAGATTATCAATTCGCTGTTCTGCCACGGTTCGCCGGATGCCAAAAATTTTTGCGTAGAAGCGCAGTATTTCCTCGGCGGTCAGAAATTTATAGTAGTAGGTCAGTTCCGGAAGATATCCAATGCGCTGCCGGGCAATCGGTTCGCGGACGTTCACATCAAAGAGAAACGCTTCGCCGCTGGTTGCATTCACAAATCCGAGCAGCACGTTCATCGTCGTGGTTTTCCCGGCCCCGTTGGGCCCAAGAAAGCCGAAGACTTCCCCTGCGCGAACTTGCAGGTTCAAATCTTTGACCGCGACTTTTTTTCCGTCCGGCGCCGAGGGCGCTTTGTATTCTACTCGCAGGTTTCTAAGTTCAACTATCGCATGCATAATTGAGCTTCCCTCGCATCAAGATAAATCTCACGCGAGGTACAGACAACGTATATCCCGTAACCAGCAAGTTCTTTGCCGGATGAGTGAAATTTTAATTCGAAATCGTCGCGATTACCGAAGCGGCTTGAGCGGGCTCCGAAATTTCCTGCGTGTCAGGGCAGCGACGTGAGGACGAGAACCGCCACTTCAGAGCGGTCAGCGAACTTACGAGTTCTCCCTCCTGCCCGGGAGGAGAGCCCTCTTACGCGCTCCAGGCGAAGGAAGGCCGTTTCCGGCTAGTGCCGGCCGGAATGGTCAGAACCGGAAAATGTGACCAATTGTCGAAAGTGTGCAAGTCGGAGGATTCGAGACCACGTTCCCAGGCGCATAAGTTCCATTGGCTGGGCAACCTGGAATATTGCCAGTCGAATCAAGCTTGACGTAGGGCTTAATGGAATTGAGCGTGTAGGTATCGGTTGAGGTCTTGTTATGTTCCAACGCCCACGTTTGAGCAGCGCCATCAATCTGCCTGAGATTATTAATACAGGCGTTTTGTTGCGCCGAACTGCGTGCGTGCACGAAATTGGGAATCGCTATCGCAACCAGCAGCCCAATTATTGCCACGACTATCATGATTTCTACGAGGGTAAAACCCAACCTGACCCGAGTTTGAACTTTCATTCTTTGCCTTTCTGCATCGCGGCGTGAACGTGGCAACAGGCTTGTTATAATATAAATGCAATGCGTTCACGTATTGCCTGCTGCGGCCGCGCCTAATAAATGAGCAGTCCCAGTGCCAAAAAAGGTCACCAGGAACCTGGGGCCAAAAAAAACCCGAAGCTTTCGCTTCGGGTTTCGCTCAAGACGGTTAAATTACGGAAGTTTGTGTGGCGCGGCAGCAGTACTCAGCGTGCAAGTCGGAGAATTGGTCACGTTGCCGCCGGAAGCATACGTTCCGCCAGCAGGGCAGGCTGGAAGATTCTGGTTGGAATCCAGTTTCACATAAGGCTGAATCGAAGTCATCCCGTAAGGATCGGCCGACGATTTCCTGTTTTCCAACGCCCATTGCTGCACTGCGCCGTCATATTGGCGCAGGTTATTGATGCAGGCGTTTTGCTGTGAGGTGGTTCGCGCCTTCACAAAATTGGGAATGGCGATAGCCGCCAAAAGACCAATTATTGCCACCACGATCATGATTTCCACCAGTGTGAAGCCAGCTTTGCTCGAAACTCTGATTTTCATATACACTTTTACTTTCTGTTTTCGCAGCGTGAGCGTGGCAACAGGCAGGTTAGCATAGGCCAGTTTTCGCTCACAGTATTACCTGTTGCATCCGCGTGTGCGAAAATTAGCAACTAAAATGCCATCCCTAATCGAAGTGTCGTTTAAAACAAAAAAGCCCGAAGCTTTCGCTTCGGGCTGGTGAAAACTAATCCGCAAAAATTACGGAAGTTTGTGCGGGGCCGAGGCAGTGCTCAGCGTGCAAGTCGGAGAATTGGTGACATTGCCGCCCGAAGCATACGTTCCGCCAGCAGGGCACGCCGGAAGATTCTGATTGGAATCGAGCTTGATATAAGGCTTAAGCGAGTTAAGCCCGTAAGGGGAGGACGATTGCTGCTTGTTTTCCAACGCCCATTGCTGAACCGCGCCGTCATATTGGCGCAGGTTATTGATACAGGCGTTTTGCTGTGAAGTGGTGCGGGCCTTCACGAAGTTGGGAATCGCGATAGCCGCCAAAAGACCGATAATGGCGACGACGATCATGATTTCCACCAGGGTGAAGCCTGCCTTGCGCGATGCTCTGATTTTCATACTGCAGTTTGTTACTTTCTGTTTTTTGCGGGGTGAACGAAACAACAGGCGGGTTACAATTATTGCACTTTTCGTTCACACATTGCCTGTTGTGCCCGTAGGATGGGAGGTAGCAGGGTCAATGCCAGAAATTCCGACTTAACGTCGCAAAACCCCTTTGGAAACAAAAAAGGCCCGAAGCTAGGCGCTTCGGGCCTGAGTGAATCAGAATACGCCAATTATGGCAGCTTATGGGTTCCAATGCTGCAAGTGGGGCCATTTGTCACAGACGCACCCACTGTATAGGTTCCTCCGCCGGGACAATGCGGGAGGTCGCCATTTGAATCCAGCTTAATGTAAGGTTTCAGATCATCAAGGATGTATTTGCTTTCGTCGCCAAGGTGTTTCTCCAGTGCCATTGTTTGGAGAGCACCGTCCATTTGACGCAGGTTGTTAATACAGCCTGTTTGCTGGGCTGTTGCGCGCGCTTTCACGAAGTTGGGAATCGCGATCGATGCCAATAGGGCGATAATGGCCACCACGATCATGATTTCCACCAGCGTGAATCCTCCCTTTCGGGATGTTCCTCTTTTCATACTTACCTTTCTTTGGTTACGGCGTGAACAAAGCAGCAGGCGGTTATTTATTAATACGAGTTTGTTCACGAATTGCCGCTGCTAACCGTTGTTCCACCTTATCAGATTTGACACACCAACGGCAACCTCTCTTTTCCCGTAGCTCCAGTCCGTTATAAACCCGATTATTAGTGTCCGTTATTCAACGGATAACACTGTCTCCCAATAGGACGAATGCATGAAATTTGTACCAAGCTGGGACAGTCTTCTTCTCCTCGAAACGCCAGCGAAATGTTCCTCCGAATTACCGCCGCGCCGCTAAACTTCGCGACTTCCCCACCGCCTGCTGGTATAGCAAATAATTGCGCAACAAATTCCCCTGAAACTCATCAAACCGCTCAATCGAGACATTGGGTCTTGAAGTCGCACCATCCTCACTGAAAACCGTTTTGCTGCCCAAATTTCCAATTGTGTACGCGCTCGTCAGAGCACCCTTATCCCGTTCCCGATCTCCCAGCATCAAATGACTCCCCGCAATCACCCCAAAATCCTGCATCGAATTGAGATAAATCAGCCGATCAGTACCTGCTCTTGCCAACGAGCGACCCTCATAAAGCTCGCCGGTCGGAATTGGAATTCCGAGAACGTCAAGCATCGTCGGCAGCAGGTCGACCTGCGATCCAATCGTTTGATTGATCCGAAAACCCGTTTTCCGAGGATCCATGATAATGAGAGGCGTGTTGACCAACTCAGGACTGAGCTGAAATCCATGGCCGATCGGCCCACCCTGCTCGCCCAGCATCTCACCATGGTCGTTCGTAATGATAACCACCGTCTTTTCAAGCAAACCAGACTCTTCGAGTTGCCCAACGATGGAAGCCAGCACCCAATCCATGTACAGCAGTTCGTTGTAATATAGCGGTGAATAATCGCCCATCGCTCCTGGCTTGAACTTATGAAACCGTTCGGGAACTTTTTCGTACGGGTAATGCGGCGCAGCCGGAACGTAAGTCAGAAAGAACCGCTTGTTTCCAGACGCGTAGGTCTTGATTTGCTTTTGAATCGCTTCCAGCGTCTCTTCCTCTCGCAACCCCCATGCTACCCTCTCCGTCTTGCGCTTGCCCGGCATCGTATCGGCGTCATAAACGGCATCAAAGCCGCGACCCTCGAGAAAATTGCGAAAACCGGTGTAATCCAGAAATGACGAGTAAAAGAGCGAACAACAATAACCATTCTCGTGCAGCACTTCGAAAATGCTCTTCACTGGCACTCGCTCGAGCGTGAATGCATTGTAATCCCGCACCGGATACAGAGATGTAAAAGTCGCAAAACGCGCATGAATAGAAGAGGCGAAACTCGAGAAGAAATTTGGATAAAGCTCCATCCGCTCTCGATACTTCGATAGCAGAGGCTGGGTCTCTTCGCTTCCGCCGAAAAGTGAGAGATGCTTGTTGTACGTAGATTCCATGAACACAAGCACCACATTCAAATCCGCCCTGGATGAGCTCGGCGCCGATGCTCCAGCATTCAATTCTCCAAGGCCGAGACTCCGAGCCGTTCGGGTAAACTCCTCGGGCTTCATCGTCCGGGTCATTGTCCGCTTCCAAATCGGACTCGTCCAAACAAGTCGCAAACCAGATTGCCCTTCGGCCTTATCCGCATTCGCCATTACCAGCCCAATCAGCCCAAGGAGCAAAAACGCCGTCGCGGCATACACGATTCCCCTCTCATTAACACATGGCAGGAGCGAGTCGGCAAAACCCTCCGGCGCAATTTCAACCGTTTTAACGGTTTTCCCTCCGTTGCTATTGGATGGCGTCGCACCTCGCCGATAAAGCCACGATTGAACGACCCTTATCACCATCGCGTACGTTCCCGCCAACCCCACAATCCCAACCAATGCCACGGGCAAATACGGCTTTGACATTCGCCACATCATCTTGGCGTTCCCTCCCATCGCCAACACATCCCACCCCAGCCGAGCGCCCATAATCTGCGTAACCCTGAAGTCCACAAAAGCAATCGCAATCAGCGCTATACTTCCCACATCCAACCACCAATAACCTACCCGAGGAAAAAGCAGCTTATGCCCCGCGGCTAGCAACACCAGCATTCCAACAATTCCCACCTCCCCCACGAAGTAGCGCGGGAATTCGAATCCCAGACAAATGACATTGTTGAAATGTGTCGCGCCCGGATAATTCCGATTCGCGAGCAACAGAAATGCTGAAAAATAAAAAAACGCCAATGGGCTCCAACTCGCCCCAAATCCACGCCTGTATGCAATCAGCGTGGCGCCTCCGAACAGAATTACGCTCGCGTAGAGCAATAGCGAGAAATACGTAAACGGCAACCCAAGTTCCCGTGGCGCCAACCTCAACAGTTCCAGTGCAAAAAACACGCACCAGATTAACGGCGCTAACAACCAGAACATCCTCGCTCCCCCACCCGAATGCTGGCCTGTAACCAGCGACGCCACAGCTAGCCCGCTCAGTACAACCAATTCGTTTCGTGATATTGCTAGTGCCTGCAATCCCATTGCCGCATAAGCCATCCCAAAACCTGCCGTCAGATAGAGAACCAACGACTCGCGACCGCTTCGCGCCAGCAGGTAATAACTCAACGCATAGGCAATTATCCATGCTGCCAGGTATGGAGCATGGAAAAACAAATCGAGGCTCAGATATGGAATCATGCTGTCCCAGTTCAAAACGCCGTTCAGAATTGGAAACAGGTAGTTTTTTCCTTGAGCCTGAAATGTCAGAAAAATAAACAACAAGCCGAAAAGCAGCACGATGGCGTTCGCGGCTCGGATCGCTTTAACTCCGGCAAGCGCACTATGCCGTTGCAACCGTAACAAGCTCGCGCAACCGATCACCACAAAGAAGCCAAACAAAACGTAGTCTCCCCACACCGGCTCATGCGGCGTCAATCGCCAATGCGCTTCGAAGAGTTTCTTCCCAAGGCTGAAAACCAACGCCACCTTGATTCCTGCCAGCGCCACAAACAACACCAGCAATCGCGACCAGACGCCAGATGGCAGACTCAAAAATCTCAGCACGCCCGCACGCGATGCCGGTTTCGTTTCGACTACATCGCTCCTCCCGCCATTGATGCGCGGTGTCTCGATTCTCGAAACAGTTACCATAACATATTGAAAACCCTAATATCCGTTGACGAACAGCTTGTGGTGATCCCCTGCCCCGATTGGTTCCACTCGCTCCAGCTTCGGCCCGACCCAGTAAACCTTCAGCCCCTGGTTGGAACTCGATTCGATACGGTGGATACCAGCCGTTAGTTCGACCGGCTGATCGGCAGAAGCCATCCCGTCCACCGAACAAACACGATTGGTTGAAGTTCCGAGCGCCGCGATGCAATATCGCCCCGGATGAACGATTTCAACGTCACCCCCGCCCGCCAGCAGTTCTTTTCCAAGCACCCAAAAGTCATCCGCCAATGGCACATATCTGCTTTGAATGAATTCCTCGTCCTCTTTCGTCAGCCAATCCGTGCGATAACTCCGAATTAAGACCGCGGCAGGCCGCGCCGCCAGCATCTCACGAACTGAGGGCGCCGAGCCGCTAAGAAAGCTTCTAATATTCAGACTGTGAAGATACCAATTGAAATGGATCGAGCGGCGGGTAGGTACCATTCCTATCCCATCATAGACTGCATCCGTCGTGGGACGAGTCAGGTCCTCGGCCAGACGCATGAAGGCTGTTTGGCGGTAATTCCGATAATCGGCGTGACGTTTCACGGACAAACCGAAAGGAACCAGGTGCCCCAGAAGGACGATGCTGCCAAGGGCCGGCCAAAGAGTTGGCCTGAATTGCAATTCCTGCCAGAGGGTCCGTCCATAGCTGAAAACCAACAGGAAGAGGTAGGGAACCAGATGGAGAACGTTGTATGTGAAGGGCGCGGGATTCAAAAACAGACCAACGATTGCGCCAAGTGCTAATAGTGCTTCGGGAAGATTTCCGTTCCAGGTTAAGCCTGCGCGACCACGCCTGACCAACTCCACGATTACTGCAATAACAGCCGCAACACTCAGCGCCGTTACGAGCGGCATTTGAGACGGCAAACGGCTCAGCGTGTACCAGGGCGGGAAGCGGACGCTAGCTTCGGCGCCGGCTGAATACTTCGTGACGCCGCGGAATACTGACAAATAGATATCCCATCCGCCACCAGTTCCATAGGAAAGGCGAATGGCCAACATAGCCAGAATCGCTCCACTGATCCACGCAAGCGCCAATTGAAGGCGTGAGCGTTGATGACCAGGGGGTGGAAAAATTAGAACAGCCAGTGCCAGAGGCAAAACATAAACGAGCGACTTAACTGCGATGAACAACAATGCGACCGTAATTGCTCCCGCGCCCAAGTACGATGGGACACCCATCGGACGCACTCTCACCAGCAACCAGATGAGCAGGATTCCGGTCAGGATGAGATTGTCGTGACGGATTTCGAAGCCGTAGTCCCATAGAGGGGCCAACGTTGCAGCGCCCGCTAATGCGACGATTCCTTCTGTTGAGCGGATTCGTTTGCCGGCGATCAGAGCGACGAGAAAAAGGTTGAGCCAGAAAATTCCCAGGAAAAGGAGCCGCGCTAACGCGAAAATATTTTCGGACTGTTTTAGTGATTTGGTCAGCAATGAAACAGGCCAAAACCCTGGCCATGTATATATTCTGACACTCGTCAACCTGGTAAATCCGATTGGCCGCCAGGAAGGCCGATTGCCAGGCCAGGCTCCCCAGGAGGCCGATAATTAAAACGAACCAGACAATGCGGCGGCTCATAGGTTATCGCCTTGCTCAGCCACCCGAAACCGTCGTCACATAACTTTTCTCGCGAAGAGATGTCTGTGGTAAATTTTGGTCTTTCTTGACCGAAGGCTCCATTGAGAGCGGAAAGTACGTCTCCGAGCTTTTTACGCGTCCTCGTTCCTGCGTTACGATTTCATCGACGATATATTCTGGCCGCCTTTTGACCTCATCAAAAAGATTTCCAATGTATTGACCCAGGATGCCTATGGTCAACAATTGCACTCCGCCGAAATAAATCACGGCCAGAACGAGCGAGGTCCAGCCGGAAATCAAGTACTGTGGATTTGTGAATTTGCTAAATAAAATCCAGGCGGAAAGCAATAGACCGGCCGCGACCGACAAAAACCCGAAGGCTGTCGCGATCTGCAAGGGTTTCTTCGAGAAATAGAATATGCCGGTCGATGCGAACCGAATCATTTTGGTCAGGCTGTATTTGGTCGAACCGGCCAATCGCGCCTCGCGTTCATAGTAGAATGGACTTTGTTTGAACCCCATCCAACTGATGAGCCCGCGGATATACTTGGTGTTTTCCGGCAACGCATTGAATGCGTTGATCACCTTGCGGTCCACGACACGAAAATCGCCCGTGTTTAAAGGCATCGGCACGTCCGACAATTTGTTTAAGAGAACGTAGAACATTTTCGCCGTGACCAATTTGAACCAGGTTTCACCCTTGCGCGTTTTTCTTACGCCGTACACGACATTGGCTTTCTGCGTTTTTAACTGCTGGAGCATGTCGGGGATAACCTCGGGCGGGTCCTGGAGATCCGCATCGATGATGAGCGCAAGGTCCCCTCGGCAATGTTGCATTCCAGCGCTCACGGCGGGCTGGTGTCCGAAGTTGCGTGAAAATCGAATGATGGTTATTCGCGGGTCCTTTTCAGCCAGGCTCTTGAGAATAGCCGGGGTCGAATCGCTGCTGCCGTCATCGACGAAGAGAAGCTCATAATCCATTCCCTGGACCTTGCCGAGAACTGCAGAGACTCGCTGAAAGGTGTTCTCCAGCACCTTCTCTTCGTTGAAACAGGGAATGATGATTGAAATTAACATGCCGAGCGTGAGTAAATGAACAGATTCCTCAAAAAACACCACTGTGCTGACAGGACGTACCCAGGCATCATGTCGAGAAGGCTGACCCGGTAGAAAGAATCGCGGCGCATTGCCCGAACAAAGTCCCGAAAATAGGCCGCCTGTCGCCGGCCAATCCGGGCACTTGTCTTCTGACGCGAGATACGAAAGCCAGCCAGGTATTCGGTATCAACGAAGGCGTCGCCGTGTTTCAGCAACTCCGCCCAAAGCGCGAGGTCGATGACGTAAGGATTGGATGGATCGCACATCGCGCTCTGCTTCAATTCTCGCCTTCGGAATAAACCGACGACCGGCTCTCCGATGAGATTTGAACCCCAGCGGATGGAATTTCGGATGAGCTTTCGCCCGCTCACCAACCCGGGCCCAAAAGGAAACCTCCGCCGCATTACAACTTCATTGCGGGCGTTGATTACCTTACGATTGCAAATCGCCAGCACCGCGCTCGCATTCGCGGGTTGCTCCAGCGCGCCTACTTGCCGAGCCAGGCATCCCGGGTATAGCACGTCGTCATCGCCCAATAATTTGACATATTCGCCCCCAGCACAGGACAGCACCTTGTTCCAGTTCCGACCGAGGCCTAAATTCTGTTCGTTTTCAATCAGTCTGATCCGAGGGTCTTTAAAACCTTTAAGTATTCGAATGGTGCCGTCCGTCGATCTATCGTCAGCGATTACCACCTCAAAATCGGCAAATGTTTGGCTTAGAATGCTTTGCAGCGTCGTCCCTATGAATTTCTCGCTGTTATAGCTGGGAACGCAAACGCTGACGAGGGGCTGTGAACGCATGTGGCTTCTTAAGGTTACAAGGTCAGCACTTTTTAGCTAATAAGATGCCAACGGCGATGAAACGTTGAAGGGTTGAAGCGTCAAAACGTTAAAACGTTGAAACGACAGACAGTTAGCAGCTGCTGTAGGGTCATGGCTTTGAAGTTGCTCTGAATGCCCCCGATGCCCGAACGCGACCCGGATCTCACTGCGCCAACGTCGATGGCCAATATCCTGACCTTACGGAATATCCCGGAAAGCCAACCTGCCAGCAACACCAGCGTTATTCGCCGGATCTTTGCATTCGTTTATATTTGGTTTTGCCTGGTGAAACTTCCGGCCACTGGCCTGCGCGATTCGCTGCCGCAATCGTGGGAGGCCGTTCTTTCATACGCAGCAGCTCATCATCTGCAATGGGGACGAGACATTGTATTCACCTTCGGTCCGCTGGGATTTCTGACGTCGGATTACTATTGGGGAAATTTCTATTGGCCAATCGTTCTCTGGGCCGGCGGGTTTGCTTTGGCTCTGACGTCCGGGCTTCTGCCTCTGCTGGCGCGGGTGCCGAAAGTTATTCGACTGCCAGTGTACGCGGCACTGCCACTGCTCACTGTGCCTGCGTGCAGTGACCTTGGGTTTGATGCTTTCCATATTCTCGCCATCACCCTGCTTGGAATACTTTGCCTGCCCGCGGAGCGGCCGGGAATGTTGCGATTAACGACGACCGGTTTGGTCTTTACGGTGCTGAGCCTCATCAAATTTACCTTCTGCATTTATTCCGTTTTTGCACTCCTGGCAATCGCAACAGCCAACGGGAAAGTTTGGAGAAACACGGCTATACTGATTGGCAGCTCAGTCCTTTCACTTCTCGGCCTTTGTTCGTGGACCGGGCAGAATCTCTGGAATGTTTTCCTGTACGTTGCAGGCGGCACGGAGATAGCAGCAGGATATTCAGCCGCAATGGGCCTGGCGCCGGGCGTCTGGGATGCGAGAATTGGCATTGCCTTGCTGATTTTACTCCTGGCGCTGGTCTTCTCAACCTTGCTCGGCTCACCGAATTGGCGCGAGCGGACTCATCGCGTGGCAATTGTGTGCGCCGGGATATTTTTGGCCTGGAAGGAAGGATTCGTCCGCGCGGATGCGGAAACGCACGTGGTGGTATTTCTGGTCTATTCATTTTTCCTCGCTGCGTTATTGCCGGCTCTGCTTGGATTTGATTGGGTGGCTGAAGAGCTCAATGAGCGCGAGAACATTCTTTCAGCGCCTGTAGGAAACATGCTTCTTCGAAGACGGGCGAGCGCGCTCACGTTCGGTTGCCTGTTCTTTTCACTGACTCCTTTGGCGATTTTCAAATCCGATTTTAAGTCGGCCGTTCAAAGAGGCTTTGTCGCCAAAACCTCAGACACCTTCTCCGCCTTTATCCGTCCCGCCACATACAAACTCGAACTGGAACACCAACTTGAGTCGATGCGCGACAAAGCCGAGCTGCCTAAAATCCGCGCCATCGTTAATGGCGACGCTATTGACGCGTTGAATGTCGATCAAGACGCGGCCATCCTCAACGGACTCAACTACAAGCCCCACCCTGTTTTTCACAATTACTCTGCCTACACACCGGCATTGCAACGGCTCAATGCGGAATTCTTCAAATCAAAGCCACCGCAATATGTGTTGTGGCGTGCCGGAAGCATCGATGGACGATTCCCGACGTTGGATGACGGTGAAGTTCTTCTGACGATTCTCAGCAGTTATTCACCCGTGACGAACGAAAACGGTTTTATTCTGTGGAAATGCAAAACCCTGACGGAAAAGCCCTATTGTCTTACGAACAAACACGAATTTTCGGCTTCGTTCAATCAATGGGTTGCGCTCCCCCAGGAGCCGACCTGGTTGCAAATCGAATCCGAGCAGACATTGTTCGGAGCCGTGCAAAGTCTGGTGTCGAGATGCTCGGAGATGCGCCTGGAAGTGCAGCTCGATAATGGCGGAACTCGAAGTTATCGGTTGCTACCGGGCAATGCGCGATATGGTTTCGTTATCAGTCCCTTTCTTTATAACCAGGACCAACTGCTCACAGCGAACCCCAATACGAATTGCGCAAGAATCGTCTCGGCTCGCGTCCGGATCGCAAACGAACGCGCGATCGCGCCTTCTCTTCGCTTCGTCACGCATACCATTCAGGGGGTGTGGGCTTTCAGGCCCGAGCAGGCTCTGCCCAGTTCCGAGCCGTCTTTGCATGAACCGTCAAACAGCCATGCCGCTCCTACGGAGCTTGGGGAAGGACCAAGGGACGTTGGCAGCTATAGACATGCCGCTCCGACGGAGCTTTTTAGCTCCAACGCGCCTCCGTCGAATATTGGCGCTGCCAATACAACGAATGCGATTGCAACTGCGCAGAAAAGCACGGGTCCGTAGCGCAAGCGGAGAGAAATGAGAACGGACGAGAAACAGTACTCCGATTATCTGGAGGCCAAATATCTTCCCGGCAGGAGCCTTTATCTGCGTTGGATTTTTTATCCAAAACTGTTTCGCGCCTTTCGCGGAACGGAGACGATCGTGGATCTCGGGTGTGGAACCGGAGAATTCTTAAGGCATTGCCGCAGAAGAAAACGCGACGCAATCGGCATCGACTCAAATGAGACTTTGGCAAATCGATGCCGGAAGGACGGATTCAAAGTCGAGATTGACAGCATTTGCGAATTGACCTCGCTGAAAGATCAACAATTCAAATATGCCGTTTGCGACAACGTGCTGGAACACCTCGAAATTCGCGAAATCACTCGATTCTTCGAACGCATCGAAGCTCTGTTGATGCCTCAGGGCACGCTGGTTTGCATCGTTCCCGGACGGATGGGATTCAAAAAAGATCCCACGCATAAAACCTACGTTTCGCGTCAACTACTGAACCGTTTGCTGGAAGGGAGCACACTCAACGTTCGCGCGTTCTACTATCACCCCTTCAATTTGTCCGGCGTGGATAAATACTTTTACCTGAACATGCAGGTCTTTGAGATTGGGAACGCGCGTAAAATTGTGGGGCAGGCATCTAATCCCAGCCTCAATCCGTCAGTGATGCCCTCTTGCTAGCTCTCTGTTACCCGCCGCTATTCGTCGGACAAGGCATACAACAGATACCGTACTCCATTCACAAGCATG
>WNFP01001950.1_pt1 | contig 22348 bp, 18 predicted proteins | sample 5400201 | NCBI WGS metagenome assembly WNFP01 (sample SAMN13153355, study PRJNA577476) | soil metagenome | isolation source: 115 cm saprolite under Madrone tree | place: USA:California | collected 2016-06-14
CTCCGCCGCGAAGCATGCTTGTGGCTAAAGAATGGCGAAGCAGATGCGCACCTTGATGTCGAGATGTGATTCCAGCTCGCGCCAACGCTCGACTAACAATTCCACTCACCGCGGTGGGCGGACTGCTGAAACCTGCAAAGGGGGCATTGCACTGAACGAAGACCCGCCGCGACGAACAGCGTGGTCGGCCCTTGCGCAAATAATCCGCGACAGCTTGCCCGACATCCTGGAGTAACGGCAACCGGTCGACACGATTACCTTTACCCCGGACGAGCAGTTCCCCCGCAGTCCAGTCAAGGTCTTCCAACTCAAGTCCAGCCACTTCGCTGGCCCGCAGACCGAGCCGAGCTAAGAGAAGCAGAATCGAATAATCACGTCTGCCCACTGTTCGGCGTCGGTCACAGCATCGCAGCAACTTCTCGACCTGCGCCCTTTCCAGATAGCGAGGCAGTTCTGATAGACGTCCGCCCGCCACCGCTGGGATTGCCATCGCCAGATTTGTGGCAGTCCTGCCTTCTTGAAAAAGATACTTCAGAAAGCTGCGCATCACGGTGGCCATCAATTGAGCGGCCCGACGCCCACGGGTGGAAGCGTCCTGCACAACAAAATCAGTCACATTCTTCGTGCATAGTTCCTTCAGCCGGATTTCTCCCTCTTGAAAGCGATGACACAAGAATCGTCTGGCTACGGCCAGATAACCTTCCACGGTGCTCGACATCAAGCCCCTCTCCTGCCGGAGAAAACGTTCGTAATCGCGTTCGATTAAATCAATGTGGTTCAGAGGCGGACTGGCAGGTGCCGGGACAATGCCCTCCTGACGCAATTGCCGGAGCACCAGTGCGAGAGTGCATTGATCGCCGGTGTGGCGTGCAACACGTTGCCACCGCCAGTCAAGGAATGTTGTGGTTCGTTTTTCATCGAGTTCTTCGAGCCGCACCTTTTTGTGAACCATCCAACGGCTTAGGTCGGCGACCAACCGAATCTTGTCCCAGCCAGCCTCACTGGAATACCCCTGTTGAATGAGCAATGAAGCAAAGCTCTCCAGATGCGCACCCAATGGACCAGATTGAAATGATTGTAGAGCTTTGATGTGTGGACGAAACCGCTTAGTCATAGATGCCAGTTCCTCTCTGTTTGGTTTGAATCGCGAGGAATGGTATCCGGATAATGCCGAGTCACAAACTGCAAGAAAGAGCTGCCTCTGGATGTTTTGACGGAATCAGCGCGTCATCTCGGCATTATCGGACGCTAGGAACAATACTGGACTTCCACCATCTGGCCCTCTTTCGGGAGCGGATAGCGGTCGGGTACTCCCACCGTGCCCATGAATCGCCGACGATTGTCGTCCACGAGGTACACCGCGATGGAACGGTGTCCATCAGCGGCTTTTTTCTCAGGCTTTGCGCCAACGATGAAGGATGCCGTGACGACGAACTTGCACTTGAAGTGTTGTCCCGCTCGTCCGCCCGCATACGCAGCGTTCCGGTTCTTGCACACAAACCCTTCGGCATTTGCGTCGCGCATCTTCTTCGCGAAGTCTCGCTTTGCTTTCGTTGTCATGGCGGTTTCACAGACCCGCAGCGCTTCGCTGACTCCACGAAAGTGCTGGGTCAGATGCACGTAGCGGATTTCATACGGTTCGGCGCGCAGGTCGGTGTCGTTGACGCTGAGCAGGTCCCAGATGTAGAAATGGGAATCGGTGAGTTCTCCGTCCGCCAGAAAAGCCTTCGCTTGCACAAGCTCCAGCGATTCAGATAGGCGAGAGTCGATAGGAATGATTTGACCGAGTTTGTTGCTGCCGGAATATTTTCCACCGGCCTTTGCACGGCAAGCCGCCGTCCATCGAATTTCTGCTGGAACCACCAAGAGGCATCGTCTGCCAACCGCAAAGCTTCGGGTTCCTGGACAGGCGTTAACAGTTCCGGGATGTGGCCAGAATGTTCTTTGGTGACTGGCAACCCAACGGAAATCGGCGTGTCGCTGTTCGTGGTTGCCTGAGCGATTTGATAGCCCTTGCCCGTTTTCTCCCGAAGAACGCGGTCGTACACACGCTTCGCTTCCCCGTAGGTCGCGTTACTTGCCTTAACGTCGCTCTGTAACGCGGAACCTCGCCCCCCATTGCGCTCGCACGGACCAGTGGTCGTTCACGTTCTCCAACCGCAAGTGGTACACCTTGTCGGAACCCCCTTGTCGGAAATACAGTTCTGCTCGTTCGGTTTGCATTTTGTCGCTCCTTTGCGTTTTTTGGGTATTGCCCTTCGAGCAACGCGGAGCGGTGCATGAAAAGCAAAGGCCCTTCGTAGCGGGGGAAGGCGCCTGTCCGTCCGCGCTGTCAAGGGCGCCGGAGTGTGGCGTTCATCGGAGCGAAGCTAAGATCCTCGTGCGATTTCCTCGACTCGCCTTCCGTCGAGAGCTCTTGCCCAAACCTAGAGATTGACAGGAATCAGTCAGTTCTCCTTGTATCGTTAAGAAAAACAACACCTTACTGGAATCTGGCACATTGCAGAGGAATATAATTTGCTATTCGCGAATCGCGAATATAGAATACAGGCATGAATCTGAAGCCTCAAGACGTTGTGGTTGCCCTCAAGCTATTCGGCTATCCAAGCGGGCGTCCGCCGATTTCGATTGTGGCAAGCGATCTCGGGCTCAGCCCCTCGGAAGTTCATGGAGCCATTCAGCGGCTGAGAAGTTCCAGGCTTCTGCATGGTCCGGCGCTCAAAGACAAACCCAATATATCCGGACTTGAAGAATTTCTGGTCCATGGATTGAAGTACGCATTCCCCGCCGAACATGGCGAGGTGACGAGGGGCATTCCGACTTCGTATGCGGCCGAGCCGCTAAAAAGTGAAATTGCTGTCTCGAACGACCTGCCGCCAGTTTGGCCTTGGCATGACGGCGATACCCGGGGCGTGGGGCTTGAGCCGCTGTATAAAAACGTCCCGCTTGCGGCGTTGCGCGATCCTGCCCTCTACCAGCTTCTGGCACTGGTAGATGCGATTCGGGATGGGCGCGCGCGCGAGCGGAATCTGGCCGAGCGCGATTTGGTGCGCAGGCTAAAGGCGACTCATGGCGAATCCTAATCTTCAACTGCTGACGGATGCGGCCAAGTTGTTGGAGCCGATTCTCGGAGAATTGGTTTTTGTGGGTGGCTGCGCCACGGCCTTGTTGATCACCGACAACGCGGCGGCAGATGTGCGCCCGACATTTGACGTGGATGCGATTGCAGAAATCACTTCCTATGCCGTCTATGCGGAATTCTCGGAGCGATTGAGGAAGCTTGGGTTTCGAGAGGACGCAAGCGAAGGCGCTCCGCTTTGCCGCTGGCGTCAAAAGACGACGACGCTTGACGTGATGCCTCTGGACGAAACAATTCTGGGATTTTCGAACGCATGGTACCGACCAGCGATGGACCACGCGGAAGAACGCGAACTCGAAAAGGGCTTGAAGATTCGATTGGTCGCGCCGGTATATTTCTGCGCTTCGAAGCTGGAAGCTTTTGCCGGCAGGGGCAAGAATGATTTTCACGCCAGCCGGGACCTTGAAGATCTGATTGCCGTTGTCGATGGCCGCGCCGAACTGGCGGGAGAAATTCGGGGTACGGCGGGTGATGTGCGTTCTTACCTCGCGAAAGAGATCAAGAAGTTGATTTCGAGCCGTGAGTTTAACGATGCTCTTCCGGGCCATCTTCGGCCGGACGCCGCCAGCCAGGAAAGAGTCGGCACGATTATTTTGCGGCTCGAAGAGATCGCCTCGCTCTAGCCCAGGCCGTTTTATTCAGAAGTTGCGGCCGCAATGAGGACTTCATCCCGCCACTCCCGGCAATCCTTCGGTCGTTTCACGACGTTCTGGCTGGCCGTCATAAAAACGTAGTGCGACGTTTGGAGTTTTGGGATGCTGCCCGCAGATCCGGGAGCGCGGCGAGTCTAGAATTTCAATGGATTAAAATTCGTTGCTCTGTCGAAGTAGTCGACGTTTTCGATTCTTTTGAGCCACAAGGATATTTTGAGGGTTACCGGCAGTAAGACAAGTTCCACACCAACTTTTGTAAGGCTTGCGATGACGATGCTTTTCGTCAGTACGCGAGTCGGTATCATCCCCCACAGACCAAATATGTAGAAAACGGCGGTATTCACCATCTGTCCGCATAGTGTCGAGACCACAAAACGCGGGCTTGTTTGAAGATGGATATCCGGGTAGGCGTTTTTCCAGAGCCTCAAGAATTCTGGATACGCGCGCGGGCTTTGACGGTGTCGCCCGCCAGAACATAGGCGCGAGCAAGCCCGATGTTCGCCAGCGTGCCGATAGGCAAATCTGATCGAAGCATCACAAAAGTGCGCCGCTTTGCACTTACGTTTTAGTCGCTCGCATCCCGGTTGTATCACATCTCGCTTCTGCGAAAACGCTCAATCAGGTGTGCGCATGCACGCACAGTAACAGCCATCATGGACGCCCGCACGCGGATATCCTTCGTTCCGGCCGCTTCCAGCATTTCTGCCGCGGCGGCCCCGGCATCCTCCATCAGAGCCGCTTCGTTGTCCCCGTGCGTCATGCTGATGCGCAATGCAGGAATGCCCCACGCATCTTTCAAGTTGCTGTCGATCTCGATGTAGTTGTCCCACCGCGCCAGCGACTCTCCGAACGCTCCAAGGGCAACGCCGTAAACGCCTTCTTTCACACTCTTCTTTAGTGACGCTCCGTAGCCTTCCGCGCTGAAGTTGAATTCAGCTCCCGCCCCGCCCTGGTAACCATACCCGCGTATGAACCGCGAATGTTTGTTGCCGGAAGGTGTGTTCCGGAATCGAGGGATGTAAATCCCGTTCGGCCGTTTCGGCTCGTTGGCATTGGGCGCCGTTTTGAAATCTGGCAGATGCCCCGAAGCTCCTGCACCCACAACGTGGTCCATCAGGTAACGCCCCAGCGTGCCGCTCGAATTTGCCAGTCCATTCGGATATTCCCGTGTAGACGAGTTCAGCAGAATTCGCGTTGATTCCAATGCCTGCGCGCAAAGGATCACCGCTTTCCCGCGTACCTCTTTCACCTGCCGCGTCAGGCGATCCACATACGTCACTCCTCGCGCTTTGTTGGTCTCATTGTCCATGTCCACATGGCTCACCACCGCATTCGTGATCAGCGTACAGTTGCCGGATTTCACCGCATCCTTCACCGTCGTAAACGGGCTGCTGAAATAAGAAAACGTGCTGCAACCTCGTTCACAAGGCCCGCAATAGTGGCAAGCCGCGCGTCCATTGTGAACTTGCGTCAGTACTGCCGCGCGTCCGATCGTCACTGTGTACCCGAACTTTGCTTTCACCCGCTCTCTTAACAGAATTTCTCCGCAGCTCATTTTCATCGGCGGAAGAAATTGCCCATCGGGCAGCATTTCATTTCCTTCCGCAGCTCCGGTGATGCCGACATACTTTTCGACGATGTCGTAGTAAGGTGCAAGGTCCGCATAACTGATCGGCCAATCATCGCCATATCCGTCGCGGCTCGCCGCTTTGAAATCGTTATCGCTCATGCGATAACTCTGGCGGCCCCACACCAGCGATCGCCCGCCCAGCACCCGCAACCGTTGCCAGGTAAATGGCTTGTCCGGCGGCGTGCTATAAGGATTTTCCAGATCGTTGACGAACCATTCGTAGTTATATTCCATGCATGCGTAGCACTGCTTTTGGATCGGCCGCGTTCGCACGATCTCCGGCGAGTGATCACGGTATTTCAGCTTGTACGCCGGCATGTGCTCGGTAAACTCTTTCGCACTCACCGCGCGTCCGGCTTCGAGCAACGCCACTTTCAGTCCTGCCTCCGCCAGTTGTTTCGCTGCCCAGCCGCCCGTCGCGCCCGATCCCACAACCACTGCATCGTAGGTTTGTTGTAGAACGTCCTCCGCTTTGTAACTTAAGCTCACTTGTGGTCCCCCTCAGGATGCTCGCAGCCCGCAAAGATTCCGTGCGAAAACGCGCCGTCCCAACCGAGTTCTTTCGCGCCGATCTGTGAACTGTAGTAGGCGGTCATGATGCGCTGCTTTAGCGCTTCAAAATGCGTATGGCCCATATCCGGCTTCGCCTCCACTTCACCCGTCCATTTGCTTCCGCTTCGCGGATACGCCATCCCGTGCAGCAAATCATCCTGGTCCTCCCGTGACAGGTACCGGAAAGCCGCTTTGAAACGCCGTATGCTTTCGCCGTCCAGAAATCCCAGAGAATTCAAAAACGCTCGTTGTGCCTCGCTTGGCTCGGCCGCCAGCACCACATCAATGTAGCGATTCACTAGCGCTTCCTTGGCGCCGGGAGTGTCCGTCGCGGGAATCATCAGGTCGCTCAGCACAATCAGCGTTTCATTCTGGTGCTCGTCCAGAAAAAGCGGCTTCCATCCTGGCGCCGCCAAGTCTTTCGAAGCGTCAACTCCGCTTTGCGCCGGCGTCAGCTCGGACGACCCCACTGTACCCGTGGCTTCGGTCGCGCCCTGCGCCATTGCGACGCTAGGCCGCAGCGCCGCCGCCGCAGCTCCCGCAAGGACACCGCCACGGATCAATTCGCGTCGTTTCATGAAAACTCCTCTAGCGCAACCCCGACCTAATCGCCCGGCTGCGCGCCCGCATAGCAATTTGTACAGATACCACGGACTACCATCGGACGAACCGCCTCCCGCTAGTCGCGCGCACCGGAAAGTCTACACCAAAGGCAACCGAAAGTTAGACCGCTAAGCACGAACCTGGAACGTACTGCGTTGGCCTAGCTGCGCGGGCAGCTGACCGAAAACTGGCCGTTCGACCGTTGCGTGCGGCGAAAAATTTCGCTATTAAGTCTGCACCATCAGTAGGCCCAATTCTTTATTTCCTAGCTGGGACTCTACGTCCCGTCAGGAGTTCCTCAGCCATGAGAGCCCGGCCACCGAACACGTTCTGCATGCTGATTCGCGCGGCCTGGCCCGGGTCGCACTGTCCTTCCTTTGCGAATTGCGTCCAGGAAAAATCTTCGCTTGAGAAATGAAAGGACACCCATGTCTGCGCACAAGTTGACTCGCAAATTGGGATTCTTCTCCGCGGTAGTGCTAGTCGCCGTTGGCGTTCTCGTCGGAACGCCTTCCGTCTATGCGCAAATTGAATCCGGCCTGCACGGTCGCGCCAGAATCGTTCAAGGTATCAATGAAGCGGACCGGGTCGCGCTTACGGGAAACACACATCCCGAGGCGCGGACCGCGAATGATCGCGGTCCGGTGGCGAACGATTTTGCCATGGAGCACATGTTGCTCCAACTGAAGCGCTCTCCCGAGCAAGAAGTCGCAGTGCAACAGTTCCTGGACGAACTACAGAGCAAAGGCTCGGCAAATTTCCATCACTGGCTAACCGCGCAGGAATTCGGCGAACGCTTCGGCCTGGCGAAGTCCGACCTCAATGCGCTGACCAGCTGGCTCGAATCGCATGGTTTCCGGGTAAACGTCGTGTATCCCAGCGGCATGCTCATTGATTTCTCCGGGACTGCGGCGCAAGTGCGGAAAGCGTTTCAAACGGAAATTCATTACCTCGCCGTCAAAGGCGAGAAGCATACAGGCAACATGAGCGATCCGCGAATTCCCGCCGCGCTTGCTCCGGTCGTCGCCGGCGTCGTTTCTCTGCACGACTTCCGCCCGCATACGATGCACCATCTGCGCAAGGTCAATAGGCAATTTACTTCGATAGATCTTTTCGGCGACACCACTTACGCAGTTGTACCTGCAGATCTGGCGAAGATTTACAACTTGAATGGCCTTTTCAGCGCGGGCATTTCCGGGCAGGGCCAGACCATTGCTCTGATTGAAGACACGGATGTTTTCAGCGCTTCGGACTGGAATACGTTCCGTCAGACTTTCGGTCTCTCAAGCTACAGCTCCGGCTCCTTTACGCAAGTCCATCCGCCCGCGCCTCCCTCAACGCCCGGAAATAACTGCGCGGCACCCGGCGTGATCGCTCCGAATGACGCGGAAGCCATCCTGGACGCTGAGTGGGCCAGCGCAGCGGCGCCAAGCGCCGCGATCGAGATGGCTGCTTGCAAGGACACGAGCACTACGTTTGGCGGCCTGATTGCCATTCAGAACCTGATTAATGCCACGACTCCGCCCCCCTCGATTATGAGCATCAGTTATGGCCAGTGCGAAACCGCCAACGGAGCAGCCGCGAACGCAGCGTACAACTCCGCGTATCAGCTGGCCGTCGCCGAGGGCGTCTCCGTTTTCGTTGCAGCCGGCGACAGCGGAGGAGCAGGTTGTGACAATAGCGCGGCCGAGGCAACTCACGGCATCGGCGTCAACGCATTCGCTTCCACGCCCAATAATGTGGCCGTGGGCGGCACGGATTTCAGCGACACCTACTCCGGCAGCAACACCAACTATTGGAATTCCAGCAATACGCCTGCGTTTGGTTCGGCCATTTCTTACGTTCCCGAAATTCCGTGGAATGATTCTTGCGCGGGACAACTGGTTTCTGCATACCTCGGTTACAGCCCGACCTATGGCGCGACGAGTCTCTGCAACGATCCGTTCTTCGGATTATTCTTTGCGTCCACCGTGGCTGGTGGTGGCGGTCCCAGCCAATGTGCCAGTGGCGCACCGTCTACGGCTGGTGTCGTGAGCGGTTCCTGTGCGGGATGGGCGAAGCCTTCGTGGCAAACAGTCTTAGGCAACCCCAGTGATGGAGTGCGCGACACACCGGACGTTTCGCTGTTCGCCGCGGATGGCTTGTGGAGTCACTTTTATGTGTTTTGCTGGTCGGACACCGCGAATGGGGGAGCCGCCTGCGGCTCAGATCCGAGCGCATGGTCTGGCGCTGGCGGTACCTCGTTTGCGTCGCCGATCATGGCTGGCATTCAGGCGCTGATCAATCAGAAGGCGGGCGGGCCGCAGGGCAATCCTGCTCCTGTCTATTACCAACTGGCCGCTGCCGAGTACGGATCGAGTGGCAGCAGCTCTTGCAACTCGGACAACGGCAACACCATCGGTGGCAGCTGCATTTTTTATGACGTCACCTCGGGTGATATGGATGTGGACTGTGTTGGTCCCAACTGCTACCTCGCTGACGGCACTGTGGGAGTGCTCTCGACTTCCAACTCTTCATTTGCGCCGGCCTATGGCAGCAACGTTGGGTGGGACTTTGCGACGGGCATCGGAACAGTCAATGCCGGAAATTTGGTGAACAACTGGCCATCGTCTGCGCCACAGCCAAACTACACGCTGTCTGCGTCGCCGACTACTGTGACGATCCTGCAAGGTTCGTTTGGCTCAACTACCGTCACGATTAATCCTGCGAATGGATTCACGAGCAGTGTGACTTTGGGCGCGTCCGGAGTGCCGAGCGGCGTTACGGTGACGTTCGGCACGAACCCCGCAACATCAAGCAGCAGCATGACTCTAACCGCGTCCAGTTCTGCGGCGACTGGCACGTTTGCTGTGACCGTCACGGGAACATCAGGCACTTTAAGCAGCAAGACTACGGTAATGCTTACGGTGAACCCGGCGGGCGACTACACGCTTTCGGCTTCTCCGAGCAGCCTGAGCATCGCACGGAGTGCGAAGGGAACCAGCACCATCACCGTCATCCCGCAGAATGCCTTCAATGGAAGCGTCGGTCTTTCCGCCACTGGCTTGCCCAGCGGTGTGACCGCGGCGTTTAATCCCAGCAGCACGACCAGTACCAGCACGCTTACACTGACGGCCAGCAGCACGGCTACACTCGGAACCTTCACCGTAACAATCACCGGCAAGTCAGGCGCGTTGTCGCACAGCACAACGCTTTCGCTTACTGTGACGGATTTTGCTCTTTCCGCTTCGCCGAGTTCTCTGAGCCTGGCGCGCGGAGCGAAGGTCACATCCACTATCACCGTAACTCCGCAGAACGGCTTCGCCGGCAGCGTCAGCTTGTCTGCCTCTAGCCTGCCGCGCGGCGTGACCGCTTCCTTCAACCCCGGCAGCACCACCGCCACCAGCACGCTGGCCTTGTCCGCCACCAGCAAGGCGTCAATAGGGACGTTCTCGATCGTAATCCATGGCGCCTCTGGCAATTTGACGCACACAACTACACTTAGCCTAGCCGTCCACCGCTGAGGTCGTGTCGCATCACGAAAGCCGTCGCTCGGCTGGCCTCGAGTAAAATGGCCGAGCGCTTAGGCTCGCTATCTACGACTTACTCTTCACTACCGCATTGCTCCGAATGATTCGCGAACCAATCACGTAGCCCAGCGTACCAGTCACGATGCCGCCGAAAATATCAGCGACATAGTGGTAGCGGCCCCAAATGGTGGAAACGCACATTGCGACGATCAGCGGCAGCATCACCCAGAACAGCCAGCGCCGGAAGCGCCACGCTCCCCACAGCGCGGCAACCGATCCGGCGACATGCTCGGACGGAAATGCCGCGCCGCGCACCCGGCCATAGTGCTCGATAAAATTAATTGTCGCGGTGAACGGTCCGCCATGCAGTTCGCCGTGCCACATGCCCGCCATCGCGAACCACGGGCTCTCAATCGGAAACACCGCCGCGATCGCGTAGCCAATCGCATAGGCCACCCCGGAATACGTCATCACCGACCAGTAAGCGTGCCACTCTTTTCGGTAATAGAGAATTCCGCCCAGCACCAGCAGGTAAACGAAATAGGTCAGATAAGCGAGCTGAATAAAATCGTTGCGTACCGGCGTCACAAACTGTTCCAGCCACACCGCAGGATGTACGCCAAACATCCAGTGATCAAACGCAATCAGTTTCGCGTCCTGCCAATTCGGATTAACCAGGTGAACCAGATACGCGAGCTCTTCAAAACAAAACAGAAAAAATAAATGCGGATACCAGCAGCGCCAGAAACGCCAGAACCGTGTCGAGAGCTTGAGGCCTTCAAGTTGCGCGCGCTCCGCCGCGCGCGCGGCCACGCTGCACAGCAGAAAAATAAAAGTGGCCACAATCGCTTGCGCCCCGATCAGTTTCCAGGGATGCGCAAGATTTTTCGCGAACACGAAGATCATGATGCTAGAAAAACTCAAATACGCGAGCGCAACCCATTCAAACGCGCCGCACGCGGCCCATACGCGCGCCAGTTCGCCGCGCGCCGATTCGCCATCAGCCGATGAGTTACGATTCGATTCACTGCCAGCCAGACCAGGCAATTGGGTTGGGTCTCCGGCGGAAACGAGCGCCTCGGTAGCGCGGCGTTCGAGTTCCCGTATACTCATCGTGCCGCCTCGCGTTTTAGTTTCAAGGATTTTTTCCAAGTATGTTGCTCGCTGGCGGAGTGTACCGCGCAATGTGTCCAGCTCAAAATCTGCCAGCCTCGCGAACGCGCGATGCGCCGCAATCGCCGTGTGGGATTGACCGCAAAAGCGTGGCCGACGGCGGCGAGCATCGAGCGATCCGGCGATGAGTCGCCGTACGCGCTCGAGCGCGCCAGCGAAATATTTCGTGCGCGCGCAAACTCTTTCGCCGCCAGCGCTTTTTCTTCGCCGAAGATTGCCGCGCCCGCGACTCTGCCGGTCCAGCGGCCGCCCACGATTTCCAACTGCGTCGCGATCAAAGACACTTTGCATTCCACGCCGCGCCAGAGCAGTTCGCGCTGCAGCGCGAACTGCACAATCTCCGCCAGAGGAGCCAGTGTTCCACTCACCAGCACAATTGCATCTCCGCGCAGAGCATGCCACCACACACGCTGGATCGCCGCCGGAAAAAATTCCGGCAGCCGGCTCCCAGGAAGCGCGCGATCCTGATGTCCGCCGGTCGCAAACGGAATCTCCGCGCGTACGCCGCGCAGATAACTTTTGTTGGCCTGCACCGCAGCGCGAAGATCGCGCCGCCCGTGTCGCAGCGTTTGCGCCAGCCGCAGAGTTTCGACCAGCCAGTGCAAATAATTCCGCGCGGGAATTTTCCCGCGCCGTTGCAGCTCCCGCAAAAATCGCCGCTCCAGCGAAGGTTTGGCGAGCAATGTTCCATCAATATCGAAAAACGCGGCGCCTGCCGCGTTGCGCGCAGGCGCGTACGTCACTTCTTGCAATTGATCGCTAGGGTATTTCAAGCCGCCTCCGCGGGAGATTTTCGCGAGCGCACCGCAACTGCTTCGCGCGCGAAAAATTTCCGGCCTTCCACCAGCACCGGCAATCCGCGCAACAGGCAGAACGCGGCGGTGGACCAGGTAAGAATCTGCGCGATGGCCCGGATCGTTAGATGCGTTTCGCTGGCGATGGTGCCGAGCAATGCCACCGGCCCGCGCGTCAACGCCAGCTCCAATCCCAGGTAGCAGAAACACGCGCACTTCAGCGCGGCGTAGAGGCCGCGGCTCCAACGCGAAGCCACCAGGGCGCGGCCCCACCAGGTTTCGAGCATGGCGTTGGCATCCCACCCGGAGTGTCCCGCTTTGAACGCCAGGCCGCGCAGAAAATCCGTCGCCGCCCCGCGCGCGAAAAATAGCACAGGCAGCCACAGTGATACCATTCCGACGACCGCAAAGTAGGTAAAGAACATATTTTCGATCATGCGGTCACCGAGAATGTCAATTTGCGCGCCGAGCGACGTGGCCATCTGTTTCGAACGCGCGAGGTGGCCGTCCAACGCATCGAGAGCGATGGCCGCGACGGTCAGAACCACGGCCGCCAGGTTGGCCCTGGTGCCGTGTCCGAACAATGCCACCGCCGCAAAGCCGACCAGGACCCGGAGGGCGGTGACTTTGTTGGGCGTCCAATGCATGAGCGGCGAATCCTCGGGTTTGAGGGAAGCAATCCATCCGCCAGAATGCGAGAGTGCAAGTAGCTGATTCTATGCATTTTACCTGGGAGGTTGTTTAGTGGGATGATGAAAAAACGCCAATTTCAGCTTGCAGGTGTCGGCGGCACAGTACTGCGCAATCGCGCGCTACCGTGCAAGAATGTTGACAAGCCGTTGACGCGGAAACCCCTGAATTCCATGACACTTCTTGAGATGCCGGGCATCGAAGTCTTCTCGGAGCCAAACTTTTCGGAGCCAAACCGGGCATGACACCAGACGTATCGCTTGCCGCGGCGTTTCTTGCCGGCCTTGTATCGTTTCTCTCGCCGTGCGTGCTGCCATTGGTGCCGGGATACATTTCCATGCTCAGCGGAATCGGCATGGAGCAACTGCGGCAGGGCCAGCAGCCGAAGGGCAGCCTGTTTTCGTCGGCACTTTCTTTTGTGTTTGGTTTTTCGGTGGTTTTTATTTCGTTTGGAGCTTCGGCCAGCGCTGTCGGTTCTTTCTTGCGGGAAAATCGCAACACGCTGGCGCCAATTGCGGGCGCGCTGATCATTTTGTTTGGACTGCATCTGGTTGGCGCGCTGGCCAAGCTGAATCTGCGGTCGGGTATTATTCTCGGCGCGGTTCTGGTTGCGCTGGGCGTAGTGGCACTGATGCACCACGGACCGCTCTTCGCGGGATTGGGCGCAGTGCACTTTTTCTCGCTTTCGATGATCGGATTTTTCGGGCCGGCACTGGCTCGTTGGCTGAATCGCGACGTTCATTTGCGCAGCTCGGCGACCCAACCGGGAATCTGGAGCGGGTTCCTGTTGGGGTTCGCGTTTGCGTTTGGCTGGACACCGTGCATCGGGCCAATCCTGGCGACGGTGCTGGCACTTGCGGCAGCGAGCGATACGATTACGCGGGGCGTATTGCTGCTGGCGGTCTATTCGGCTGGACTGGCAGTTCCGTTCCTGTTGACGGCGCTAGGTATCGGACAATTTCTGAAGTTTTACCAGCGCTTCCGGAAGTATCTGCACGCCGTCGAACTATTTAGCGGCGCGCTGCTGTTGTTTGTCGGCGGGCTGGTGTTTTTGAATAAGCTGACCTGGCTGGCGGGCAAACTGAGTTTTCTGAACAGCATAGCGCTGTGGCTGGAACGCGCATTGACCGGCGGAAAGTAGCCTGCGCGGCGCACGTAAAATGCCCGCGGCGTTATACTGGAATAGGGGATTGGGAAGGTTTTGTTGAGGATGCGAGACCAGCGATGAAGAAAACGATTCTGATTTTGACCATTGTAATTGCGACGACGATTGTGGTGTACGTCGCGGATAAGGCTACGCGCGTTCACACCAGCGCGTCGACGCGGCCCGCGATGCTGAAAGCCGGCGAGCCGGCTCCTGATATTTCGGTGAAAGATTTGGACGATAAGGGCGTGACGCTCACAGATTATAAAGGCAAAGTGGTGCTGGTAAATTTCTGGGCCACATGGTGCGATCCGTGCCGCGAGGAAATTCCGTGGTTGATTGCAATGCAGGACAAGTACGGGCCCAAGGGATTCACAGTGCTGGGAATTGCGATGGATGAAGAAGGTAAACCGGTGGTTGCGCCATTCGTCGCCAAGGAACGGTACGACGTGAATGGACAGAAATTGCCGATGAACTATCCCATCGTGATCGGCAATGAAAGCATCGCAGAAAAATTCGGCGGCTTGCTGGGCTACCCGACCAGCGTGCTGATTTCGAAGGACGGAAAACAGATCAAGCGAGTCACCGGAATAATCAACCAGGAAGAGATTTCCAAGTTGATCGAAGGGCAGCTGTAGGTTCATGGCCACGCTGGATGAGCGCGAGTTCCAGAAAAAGAGCGGAGCTGCATTCGAAGAATTGAAGCGGCGCATGCTGGATGCGGGCGACGAACATGGATTTGATGTGGAAGGCGAAAGCGGGAAGCTGGAAGTAATTTTCGAAGAGCCGGAACCGGCCAAGTTCGTGATATCGCCGAACACGCCGGTGCGCGAGATCTGGATTTCGGCGCTATCTACAAGCTTCAAGCTGGGCTGGTCAGAAACGAAGAAGTCGTTTGTGCTGGAAAAGACCGGCGAGAATATTTTTGAAGTGATGAGCCGCGTGATTTCGCAGCATCTGGGCAGCGAAGTGAAGATATGAATTCTGCAGGCGTTATTAAAGTTCGAAACGCGGTTATTCTTGGCGTTTCGCTGGCAACGTTGACCCTCGCAGCATCGCTGTTTTCACAGATTCCCGCGGCGCGCGATGTGGTGAAGCCTACTGCCTACGCTTCATTCGAGCCGGTGGCGCGCGGAAAAGAGATGCAAATCGCAGTGGTAATGAAGATACGCGACGGCTATCACGTAAACGCTCGCGAACCTACTTTCGATTATCTGATTGCAACGGATTTGAAAGCCGATGTGCCAGCAGGATTCAAGACTGGAGCGGTCAGCTACCCAAAAGGCACCCTGCATAAATTCAACTTCACCAAAGACAAACCGCTGAATGTTTACACCGACACCGTGGTCTTGCGGCTGCCGGTCACAGTGGAAACAAATGCTCCGCTGGGCGAACAGCACATCGCGCTGAAGCTGCATTATCAGGCGTGCAGCACAGACGTTTGCCTGCCGCCCACAACTTTGCCCGTGGATGCAGTGATTCATGTATCGGCGCAGGAATCTCACCCTAACCACAACGAATTGTTCCAGAAACAGTAGCGAAGTTCGCAGCAGGTCTGCGAAACTTCCGGAATGCACCCTGCGAAAGCCGGAAAAACCATTGGCTTTGCGCTGGCCGCAGCATCGTTGTTCATGCTGATTCTGCTGGCCGCGGCGTATTCGCGCAAACGCGACGCCGAATTAAGAACGCGGGAGTGGATCGTGCAACTGCTTGCAGCAAGATTCCAGAGCAGGGTGGACCTGGAAGATTTTCACGTAAATGTTTTCCCGCGAATGCAAGTAAGCGGCGAAGGGCTTTCGATTCACTATCGCAACCGGCCGCAAACCACTCCAATGATCCGCATCGAAAAGTTTTCCTTCGAATTGGGATTCTGGGGAATGTTCAGAGTGCCGCATCGAATCAATCGCGTTCAGATACAGCGGATGGTAATCACGGTTCCACCCCGGGAAGCGCAAGCCGGTAATCCGGTTCTGGCTGCCAGCGAAGCCAGACAGATTCCGCCGGTGACTGCCGGGGAGATCGAATGCGCCCGAACGGTGCTGCTTGTTTTTTCAAACAAACCCGGAAAGGATCCGCTCGATTGGGACATTCATCGCCTGGTGCTGACGGAAGTAGGACTGAAGAAGTCTTTTTTCTTTCGTGGAACGCTGACCAACGCCAAGCCGAAAGGCGAAATTGAAACGAGCGGACAGTTTGGCCCGTGGAACATCGATGAACCTGGGGATACTCCGGTGGCAGGCAGCTACGCATTCGAAAACGCCGATCTCGGCCCGTTTCCCGGTATTGCGGGAATTTTGTCCTCGACCGGCGAATTCAAGGGGCAACTGAATCGCCTGGAAGTGAGCGGAGAAACTACCACGCCGGATTTTTCGCTAGACCACGTGGGCAACCCGGTGCCGCTGCGCACGGATTTCTCCGCGACGGTGGACGGCACGAATGGCGACACGCTGCTGCATCCGGTGCAGGCGCTCCTGGGCGAATCGGTCATTGTCGCGTCCGGCGGCGTGGAAAACGTCCCGCAAAAGGGCCATGACATTTTGCTGGAGGTAACGACGCCGAAGGCGCGCATCGAGGACATTCTGCAACTGGCGATTCATTCCGATCAGCCATTTTTGCGCGGGCCGGTGGATATCAAAGCCAGACTTCATCTGCCTCCGGGCACAAGAAGAGTGATCGACAAAATGACGCTGGACGGGAGCTTCGCGGTGACCAATGCGCGGTGGAGCAACTCCGAGGTACGGCAAAAATTGCAGAGTTTCAGCAGGCACGCGCAAGGGCAGCCGGACGATGACGAAGCGGGCAGCGCAGTCACGGATCTGAAAGGCACTTTCGTACTTAAAGACAGCGTCATGCGCTTTTCGAAATTGACGTTTTCGGTTCCGGGCGCGGGAGTTGAGCTGGCGGGCACCTACGACATAGGCGGGCGCAAAATTGACATGCAGGGAAAGCTGAAGATGCAGGCCAAGCTTTCGCAAACGGTGACCGGCGTAAAATCGTTTTTTCTGAAGGCCATCGATCCATTTTTTTCCAAGAACGGCGCGGGCACGGAATTGCCTATCACGATTACCGGGACAGAAGACAAACCGGTGATGGGAGTGACAGTGTTCCACAAGAAATTCGAAAAGCAGATGGGAGCGGGAACCGAGCAGCTTCGTTGAGCCGCAGCGGAGTGTTAAGAATTGGAAAACGTAAACCTTCCGGGCTAGCAAAGAGTACGCACGCCGATACGCTTTGCAGAAGTCAAAATTTGAGCTCAACGTACAGTTGGCCATATTTGATTTGGATTAAGCGGTTAAACGGTTGGGAGAGATCGGACGCAATTGCCAAACTTCGAACTGCAGCAGCGCGGAAAGTTCGGAATCAGACATTTGCGCCCGGAGCGGGCCGTTCGGCTTGCGGTAAATCCGTGAGGTAAGCACGTGCAGATCGTTGCAGAACAATTCAGCGACGGACGCGTCCAGCAAAAGATGAAATCTCATTTCGCCCGCCGCCGACAACGCCAGCTCAATTAATTTTTCATTCACCTGTAATGTAGAACGGGAAGCAGAGTGCTCAACTCTTAGCGACCACCATGGCCCAGTTCCATCACCAAGCGTAAAGGAAAATGAAGCGATTGCCATTCGCCAGGTCAATTCGCCGGCGAGATTTTCAATCTGGATCGAATGCAGTGCGCGAGCGCGCTCTTTCGGTGAAGTCTGCACGGACAGCGAAGCGAGCTTTTTATCACGCAGCGATAACGCCGCGGGAGCGGCGCGCATCTCAAGATCATTCTCACTGCTGAGCGATAAGAGGCGCGGCAAGGCCATGCATCCGGCCCATCCGGCCGCGCTGAACTCAGGCTCCGGACGCTGCTCTGGAATCCATCCCCACAGAATGCGATTGCCTTCCGCATCGGGCTGAGTTTTTTGCGCATAGTACGCGCCGTGATCCAGCACGCCGCCGCGCTGCGGATGGAACAGTAATCCCTTGGAGTCCAGTTCCCCGGTCTCCCAAATGACTTTTCCCGCCGTGGAATAGAGCAGCACGTGCTTCGAGCCGAGCGGAAAGAAGTCCGGACATTCCCACATTTCGCCGGAATCCACCGGATTGATATTTTCTTTTTCGGTCCAGCGTCCGCTCGCGAGGGGATGCAGATATTCCCATTGCCGCAAATCTTTCGAACGGTAGAACAATACCTGGCCGCCCTGCTTGCGCACGCCGGAAGCTACACCGAGATACCAGAAGTCGCGATCGCGCCACAGAAACGGATCGCGGAATCCGGTCAGCAACGGATCCGCAGGCGGCTCAATGACTGGCGTTTTCCATTTGGTCCAGGTACGGAGCTGCGGGTCGTCGGAGGTCGCAAGGCACTGCACTTCGCGGAAGTTGTGCGTGCCGTCACGTAGGGTGGCGAATCGTGGCGCGACAGTTTTCACGCCGGTGTAAAGGATGGTAGCGGTGCCGCGGTCATCCACAGCGCTGCCGGTGAAGCAGCCGTCCGCATCGGCCCAGCCAGGAGTGGGAGCAAGCGCGATCGGAAGATGCCTCCAATGAATCATATCCGGGCTGACGGCGTGCGCCCAGTGCATATCGCCCCATACCGCCGCATTCGGGTTGTACTGAAAAAACATGTGGTACATGCCCTTCCAGAAGATCGGACCGTTGGGATCGTTCATCCAGTTTTTCGCAGGGAGCAAATGGAACTGCGGGCGAAGAGGATCGGCGGCGAGGCGCGACCTTAAATCATCGTCACGGGAAAACGTCAAGATCTTGAGGAGTTTCGCATCCGCAATGGTTACAAGAGGCGCTGCACACAGTTTTTGCAAAAAATGGCGACGCGAAGCGGCCATGCGCACCTCCGATCGGCACCAGTTTAGGCGAGTTCCACGACCGCATGGCGAAGCCGGCGCACGATTCGCTGCTGGCCGAGGACGACCATGGTATCGAACAATGGCGGGGCAACGGCCTGGCCCACGATGGCGACGCGAATGGCGTTGATCAGCAGTCCGGCTTTGACGCCGGCGGCTTCGGCGACTGCGCGGGTGGCATGATCGCAGGCATCGTGATTCCACTCCGGCACGGCAGCGAGCGCGTCCGCGGTTTTCGAAAGCAACTCTTTAATTTTTTGCGGCTCTTTCCAGAATTTTTCCTTGGCGGCGGGATCGCGCACAAAATCGTCGGTGAAGAATGCGCGCGACCAGGACGCGAAGTCCGGCAGCAGACGCACGCGCGGGCGGAGCAAGTCCACGGTTTTCGAAAACCATTCGTGGCCCGCGCCCGAAGCCCACTCGTCTTTCCAGAGTTTGCTCTCCTTCAGTTGCGCTTCCACCTGCGGCAGGAGCTCTTCAATCGGCAGCTTCTGCAGGTATTGCGTGTTGAACCATTCAAGCTTGGGGCGATCGAAAACACCGTTGGTGCGGCTTACGCCTTCGAGCGAAAACTTTTCGAGTAATTGACTGGTGCGAAGAAATTCTTCATCGCCGCCCGGAGACCAGCCAAGCAACGCCAAAAAATTGCGGAATGCTTCGGGAAGAAATCCTTCGCTGCGGTACATGTTGACGTCCGTAGCGCCGTGGCGCTTGGATAAGCGGGATTTGTCCGGGCCGAGAATTAAGGGCAGATGCGCGAAAACGGGAATCTGTGCGGCAAGAGCCCGGTACAGCAGCACTTGTTTGGGCGTATTGGAAATATGGTCCGCGCCACGAATGACGTGGGTGATGCGCATGTCCACGTCGTCCACAACAGCGCTCATCTGGTACATGGCCTGGCCGAATTCTTCGTCGCCCTTGCCGGAGCGCATCAGCACGAAGTCTTCGATTTCATCGTTGGCGAATTCGCGTTCGCCAAAAACGGCATCGAGAAATTTGGTGCTGCCGCCTACCGGGACCTTGAAGCGCACCGCCGGCTTGACGTCAGGCGTTGAGGGTTTGCCATCGCGGCAAGAGCAGCGGGTCACACGGCGAACTTTTTGCGATTCCGCGCCTTCCTCAGCATGATCGCCGCCAACATATTTTTCCGCCGCACAGTAGCAAAGAAAGGCGCTGCCGTTCGCGAGCAATTTTCTGGCAGCTTCCAGATATAACGAGGAGCGCTGCGACTGGTAGAACGGTCCTTCATCCCAGTCCACGCCCAGCCATTGCAAGCCTTCGAGGATTCCGTTGACCAGTTCCGGTTTGTTGCGTTCCGCGTCGGTGTCTTCGATACGGAGAATCATGGTTCCGCCCTTGCTGCGGGCGAAAAGCCAGTTAAAAAGCGCGGTACGAGCTCCGCCCACGTGAAGATAGCCGGTGGGTGAAGGAGCGAAACGTACGCGAATTCCGGGGTTAAGATTGTCTGCGGTGTCGGGCATGTGAGATTTGTTGACCTTTTGCGCTTTTTTGCAGAATTGTAATAAAACAGTGTAATGGATGCGTGGAATAGCGTCCAACCACTCCAACCACAGTGCAGCCCTTCACTTGGCATGGCTCTGCAATTTCCACAGGCAGGTAGGCAAGCCCTGCTACAGATGCCTGCGTGCTGCACACGCCGGTTCGCGTTGCGATGCGAATCAGGCGCAGCCGTCTGCAAGTTGCGAGACGGAGAAGCGATAGGTCCTTGATCGATTCCGGCCTGATTTCGTTAGCGTTACTGGTGGCCACGGCACTTGTGGCCGGCTATTTCGCGTATGTGTACAACCTGAAACGTCAGGCGTATCTAATGTACTGGACGGCGGGTTGGAGCACGCTGGCGCTGCATTATCTTGGCAGCGGGCTCAGTGGCGGCGCGAGTGCTAACGCCGCGCAGACCGCCATCAGCCAGGGAATTTTCGCGGGCGCGGGCATTTTCTTTTTTCTTGGCGCACGGCAATACGCTCATCGATCACTGATGTCTGGCGCCGCAATGGGGGTGGGCGCAGTGGTTCTAGTGTGGACCGTTGCCAATGCGTTAGGCGTATTCCCGTTCCCGGTTATGTTTCTGGCTTTTGCGATCTACTCTGCTGTGGGCGTCGAATTCTGGGTGGAAAGCAGGCTGCAGGAAACACTGGCGGACTGGCTGCTTTCGGTGGTGTTTTTTGCGTGGGCTTCGCTTGGACTGATTTTTTATTTCTTGCAGGCGCGCCTGGACGCCTTGCACGTGGCGTTGGATCCGATTTCCGCGCTGCCCGCAACCTTCGCTGCAATGCTCATGGTCATGGCGCTGTACGAAGAAGAAAAGCGCCGCATCGAGCGCAATATGCTGGCGCTGTCTAATTTGAATCTTGCGGCGTCGAGCTTCGCGGGCGGAGAAATTCACCGCATGCTGTCGCAGGCGCTGGACCGGGTTCTGGGCGTGGTGCGTTTGCCGGCTGGCGCGTTGTTTCTGAATCATGGTGATCCGCAGGGGCCCACTTCCGTGGTGGCCGTGGGATTAAAGGATGAATTCTGCCGTGTCGCGCAGGAAGAAGGCCTGGACGACTATCTGGTCACGCTGGTGTCGCGGCTTGGCGGTTTGATGGGTTTTCGCGATTTGCGGGACGACTCGCTGATGGCGCTGGAAAAAGAGGATCAGATCCGGCGGTTCCGCAAGCTGGCTCTCGATCAGCAACTGCGCAGCGTTGTCGCAATCAGCATGCAGGCAAAAGAACAGGCCTTTGGCGTTTTGTTGCTGGGTTCGCCGGACGCGCGGCGATTCACTCCCGCGGAATTGCGGCTGCTGCTGGCTTTGGGACATCAGATCGGCATGGCCGTCGAAAACAGCCTGCTCATTCAGCAGACGTCGCGACGCTCCGAAGAACTGCACGTGCTGAACGAGATTGGCCGCGCGCTGAGCTCGACGCTGCACAAGGAAGATCTGCTACGCAAAATTTGGGAAGAGCTGCGGCGGTTGATCGACGTGGAGAATTTCTACATTGCATCGCTCGATTCAGTTCGCAACGAAATGCATTTCGATCTGGAAATCATCGACGGCGTTCGCCAAGCCCGGCGAACCAGACCGGCGGGTAATTTCCTGACTGAATTCGTGATCCGCACGCGGCAGCCAATACTGATTCGCGAAAAGTTCCTGGAAGAAGCGCAAAAGCTGGGCGTGGAACCGATTCGCAAGCAGGGCTGTTTTTGCTGCGTGCCGCTGGTGGCATATGACCGGGCCATCGGGGCCATGGCGGTTTTTTCCGATGAGGACAAAGCCTTCGATGAAGGGCATCTGGAATTGCTGCGGGTGCTGGCGAGCGAGGCGAGTATCGCCATAGAAAATGCGCGGCTGTTCCAGGAGGAGCGCACTAAAGCGCGGCACCTGACTTTGCTCAATACGATTTCACGGCATGCCATCGGTACACTGAATCCCGATGAAATGCTGGCGAAAATGACGGAAGAGCTGGAAACCGGGCTCACCTATGACCACATCGGAATTGCAGTGCTGGAATATTCCACGCGCGAGCTGGTGATTCAGGCCGAGGCCGGAAACCGCCGGGGCGCGCTGGGACAACGCATTCTGCTTGGCACCGGGCTGGTCGGCAATGTAGCGC
>WNFP01016540.1_pt1 | contig 22341 bp, 30 predicted proteins | sample 5400201 | NCBI WGS metagenome assembly WNFP01 (sample SAMN13153355, study PRJNA577476) | soil metagenome | isolation source: 115 cm saprolite under Madrone tree | place: USA:California | collected 2016-06-14
AAGGCGTCTAATTCTGACGCTTGCAGAGTTTGCCATCAAGGAGCATCGGGCTTACAGGCCGATGCTGCACCTCAAGCCTGGCGCTGTCAGCAACTGCCGCAACGCGCCACAATGTCGTGCAGCGTTTTATATGCCTTAGCGCGTCAGTTTCTATCTAGACAAGGCAATTACGAACTGGCTGCGACTGTGCTACCGCAAGCTTTCATTACGAGTTACCTGAGAGGCGTGGTGCGCGCTAAATCTTTTCATGTAAGATGTTAGAACCACCGCAGGGGCGTAGCTCAGTGGTAGAGCAGCGGCCTTTTAATCTGAAACCGCAAAATCAGTAAGTGCCGCAAAATCAGTAAACCATTGATTTGTAAGTGTGTTAGCGTTCGATTGCGTTCGCTTCCGTTTCGCTCTTTTAGGTTGCTTTCAACTCGTTCGGGGACAATTCGGGGACAATTTTGAGGTACAAATCTCGCAGACAATCGGGCACCTCTCAAATCGGGATGCTAGGATTAGGATTCTAGAGGTCTGCTTTTGGGAAGTTTCGCGGCAAGACCGCCAGGATGAGAAGGTGACATGAAGGCATACCTGTTAGCAGTCACTTTGGCTCTGGCTCTTGCGACGTGGGTTGCTCCGGCCGCCACGGCTCAGGATGAGTGGAAAACGGCGACATTTGCCGCCCCCTTAGACTCGGTGTATCACGCCGCCGAGATAGCGATCGCGAAAAGGCACGAAATCAAATCAAAAGATCCGGACCTCCATATCATCCGCTTTCACGTCGGCACAACCTCTTGGTCTTGGGGCTACAACATGAGCATAGCGATCGAGGACGCCCGGCAATGGGATGACCCGCGCCTCCGTCGAGGTTGAAAAGTCGGGCGGCCCGGCATTTTCATGGGGCTCAGGGAAGAAGGAAATCCACAAGATCTTCGATCAAATGCGAAAGGAATTGCTGTCAATTCCTGCCGAGAAACGGAAGTAGAAAGGCGGGGCGCGCCGCTGCGCTTATCTCGGTGCCCCGCGAACGCGGGTCTCGGCGGCCGTTGGTCGCCGCTAGGCCACTGCAACTGCGATGCTTAGACAGGCGATTGCACTCGATTAGCACAAGTGCTGATAAATGAGCGCGTGCCATACTACGAATGGCGAAATTGAGGTAGAACAGTTCAGGAAGCTTTCTTCATCGCTGAAGAAGGGCGATCTAGCTTTTCAATTAACATTGCGTGGATTCTCTTTAGTACCATCAGCAGAGTTAAGAGGAAATTTGTCGTGAGATAGATGAGGATCACAGTCATCGGACGTCCAGTGTGAGGCGTGACGTCCGGGCCTCTCTCCAAAGTGGCCGTCGCAACGAGGGAACAAATCACGACGAACACAGAGACTAAAACGGCAAACTCAATGTTTTCACTTAGCTGCCTTACGAACCTCTTGATAGTGGCTGCAAAAAGGTCGGCCTTAACGTCTTCGCCCGCCCGGGCGTAGACGAGAAGAAGCAGGTTCAGCAACAATCCTGCAAAAATCGAGAATGACGCCAAAATCGCGTTAAGCGCGTCCGAGGTGAGCGTAATCCGATAATAGAACGCTGCGCCAGATGCGATCAAAGGCACACCAAAAAAAATGACAATATCTGCGATGCTTCGTCTGCCCGTGGCGTGATCGCGCAGACTCTCAAAGTGCCTTGCGACGATGGGCAGCACGTCAATCTTGCTCATTTCTAGCCCTCCCCATCGGGTATACCTAAGCTCTTTTTGACTCTTCCAGCCAGACCTCTCGCAAGTTCGTCGATCGAGTCGAAGGAGGGGTGGCCGGTGGCCCCGTCCACTTTAACATCGTCAGTGATATCGTAATAGGACCGCAAGAGCTTGAGCGCTGCGAGACTCACAGTTCTTCTGCTACGACCCACTTTCGTTTTTAGTTTCACGTCTTGGTATTTGAATTTTGTCTCCTGCAAGGCGATGAATTTGTTCAACTCTACTTCCTTGTTGAAAAATCGACGTATGCGGTCTTTCACGTTCAGAAATGATCCTCTACGTGCCGTGATCACTAGCTCAACATGACCGTCGAATTTTTTGTGGCCCGTGTTGAGCGCGTCAGCGATGTCACCAGGCACGTCGTACCCAACAAATCGAATAGTTTCGACCTGACCGTCCTTGTATTTTTCAAGATCGCCGGGCTCGGCAAGAGGATGCAACCTCAAGCGATAGTCGGGAAACTGCGAGTCGAACCAGAAGTCAATGACGGCTGTCAGAATCTTTCGGATTCCAAACATGCCCGTACGTTGCAAAACCAGAATACCGTCTTCTGATCCAGCGGGCAAATCAAACAGGAAATAGAAGGGCAGCATATCCGCTTCTTTAATCTTCCGTTTGTAAACGATGGTGTGTATCGGCATCGCGCAGTTTGCTCTCACTGCCATACTCCCCAGTCTCGATGATTCCGCAGAGCGTCCGGCCCTTCTTGTCAATCTTTAGGATTTCCACCGTCAATAGTTGCTGCTTTTGCTTGTCGTGTGATGGTTTAACTTGCAAGATGGAAAGGAAGTCCGAAAGTAGCGCAAGAAAATCTTCTTCGTCTGCGAAATCAGAGAGGACTTCACGCTCTCTTTCTTCGAAGTTCCAGATATTGATTGAGTATGCGGCCAGGGATTGAGAGCGGGACATATAATCGGAACTATATACCACCACCTGGCTGATTCACGAAGGACTCGTTATTTTCGAGCAGTGTAAGTATCACCTGTGACAGCCTCGCTTCTTTCGTGTCAATAGGCGTAAAGAGTTTCGGTCGCGCTGGAGCCCCCGACGGCAAACAGGGTGCCATGACTTTGAATGTAGGTTGCGCAACCCGTTTCTCAGCCGCAACTCTGGGCAAATGCGCAAGTTGAAGCCTTGGTTGCACAGTCTTTGCACATTTTGTGGGCAGAGATTGCTGGGACGGCCTGCTGGCTTTTCAGTTGTCGGGGAGCGTGGGCTATTCGGATGACGTGCGGGCCGGACGTTTGCGCCGGCGCGCGCTGCTGGAGCGTCCCCAGGCCGTGCTATCAGGTGTTGCGCGTGAGGACACGCAGCGGGGCAGGTCCTGCGGTGAAAGTTATTTTTCGTCTTTCTTGGTTGCGCGTGGAGGGGGTGGGATTCCTTCCGCTGGCGGAGGTGGGATTCGTTCCGCCTCGTCAATTGTCGGTTGTTCGCCGTAGAACTGGAGTGTCTGCGCGGACGGTGGAATCTGCAGGGGCTCACTCTCGCTCGAGGAGAACCTAGCGTGCCGAGAGATGCGCCTAGAGGAGCAATTGAGCAATTTGGCTGCCACCCACCAAGCTGAGAATCATGGGACAGTGCACCTCGCTCAAGCCCGAAGGGAAGCATGTTCCTTCCCAACCTTCGACGATGCCAATGGCTACAATACCTACCAGCGGCCCGCTGCAACCCACCGTGCGGGCCGAAACCGACGAGAATTACTTGCACTTTATGTGCAGTAGCTTGCAGTTCTGTGGGATAGAGTGCGCGCGCCAGCGAAGACGCCGCGAACCTATAAGTATAGAGATTGCAGTTCTTTGGAAGTAATTGAGTGGCAATCGCTTGGATGGTATGCAGTGTGCAAGCAATAGGACGGGGTTGGTCTACATGTTTTTCCTGTACATGGCAACGGGTGCTGGATGAATCGACTTGTCCAGGTGTCGCAGGCTGTGGTTCTGGTAGCTCTTGCTCTGCTCGCCGCCGTGCCAGCACACGCCGATGGTCTCACGGTCATTCCCATCAGCGGTACTGCACAGTTTGTAGACGAGTGGGGCTTCTCGTTGAGTGGTCCCGGGCTTACTTTCGGTGGTGGTATCCTTCTTGATCATAGTATTTTCAGTCTATGCACCCAGGGAGCGTCCTGCGATCTAGGAGGGAGCCTACAACCCAACCACCTGGACTGCTTCCAAGCCGGATGCTTCGCTTCGTTCAACGGTGGACCAACCTACCGCTGGATTACTGGAACTTTCAATCTTGTTGGGTCCGTATTGGCACCCATCGTCTCCGGGGGTAGCTTCACCACAACCGCGCCTGCTGCCGTATACGGGCAATTATTTGCACTCAATTGCCCAAGCGATATCTCCTGCGATTACTCGACGGCCACTGCTGTTTTCGGATTCGACATCATCGGCGTAGGGACGGTCACAGCCAACGGCATTTTCTTCCCTAATGTTGGCGGCCCAAACCTTGATGCGATTCAGACGATCAGGTACTCGTTCTCTGGGATCGCGATAGAGACTCCCGAACCATCGTCCTGGCTGCTCAGTCTGTCCGGACTCGGCATCCTCGGCTGGATAGCTCGAAAGAGAAAGTTACTCCGAAAAGCTTCATTCCCCAGTAACGCTTTCTAACCTCCAGCGAACCGCCGCGCGGCTTTAAGAAACGCTTATTTTTTGGAAAGCCCGAAGATGCGGGCGCGCGCCGTTGATGCGACACATCCGCACCTCGTTACCGACGTTCGGTGTACGGACCCGTTTCTCACCCCTAAGTTGAATTGACTGAAGAGCTTTCGCCCTCCATTGCACGCGAATTGCGCAGATTTGAAAAGTCTTCCAGAAGCGCTCTAATCGGCCGCCGCCGTCTTCGACCTGGTGAGAGCTGCGTCATTTTCCACCAGTTTGTCGAACGCAGCGAGCACGGCCCCACGGTAATTGATAGCCCCTCGGATGCGCGAGGCCAGGCAGGGCTCCTGCTCACACCAGCGATCGACCTGCACCATTTCTTCCGTCGTGATCGAAATGTCACCGCGCAGCTCTTCGATGGTGTGACCGTTGCGGCCAGCCATCAGGAAAAGTTCCCGCGCCTCCCGCTTTGCCGAGCCGCCCACGTACCACACATTTGTTTTCTCTTCTGCCGCATCCGCTTCATGCGCGACCGGCAACGTGGGGCCAAATTTCTCGCCGGCTCTGTGCCCGCGCCGATTGTTCCAACGGGCTCCTTCATTCATTCTGCCCAGGTAAATGTCGGCAGCGGCTTGCAATCGTGACATTGTGGTAGAATCCCTTCCGTTCATCACACAACGTCGCTATCTCATCGCGCCCCGCTGTCCGCCGGCGGGGCGTGTTATTTCTGTCGGCATCGTGAGCCGTTCAACTCTGCGGGGCAAGGCACGCGCGGCGATGAAGGACGCGGCTCGTGCCCACCCAGTTGCATGCGACGGAGGAGTCGCTGCCCCGCACATTCCGCACGCTGCACAACGCGCGGAAACTCTTAGGACTCTGCCAAGCCGCACGCCTTCAAAAAGCCGCTCAACCCGGCGCTCGATCGCAGCGAATCGCCCGCATCACTCTGCGATGGGAGCAATTCCGCATCGCCTATATCTCCCATCAGCGAATGCATTTCCGAAAAATGTTTTTCGCGGTCGCTGTGATGCTGTGAAAGCGTCGAATGAAATTGGGCCAAGTCTCGGTGACCTTGCGCCTTTCCCGCGTGCTCGTCGTGGTGGCCCGCAAGCGTCTCGTGGGTCTTGCTGATTTTTGTGTGCAGAGCTGCGACTGCCGCGTGATGCGTCGCACTTTTGTGCAGATGGTCTTGCACGTGTTCCCGAAAAGTCATGTGGTGTGTCCTTTCTGCTAAAAGTCTTTTGGGAGGATGGCTCGGCCCGTCCCGGTCTGGTCGGGTAACGGCCATCCTCCAACTCCAGACGCCCTGACCGGGATCTGCCCGGCGTCCGAAACTTACGCCGCTGCGAGCGAACGCGCGATCTCCCGCTGCGTCGCTGTATCGTTCTCGACGTAAGCCCGGAGGAATCGCGCGACGTCTGAGTTGTCGCCCTGGCTCGCGGCCGCTGCCCGCGGGATAATTCCGGTGCGTTCGCTTGCGCGCCTGGGCACGGATTGGACCTTGTTGATCGCTTCGCGCACCAACGTTTCGAGCCATGTCTCTGCACGGCGAGCGGGCCCGAGCAATTTTTCGAGATCCCTTCGCTCCTGCGCCTTTCCTCGCTGCTGGCAACCAGGTGATTGAACTCACCGAGTTTGTCCCACTCGACGCGTGCCGCGGCGAGCAACGCATCTTTTTCCTCCTGCGATTTCACTTTTCGAATAAATGGATTCATGGTTTTCCTTTCAGTTCACTGCCGCGCCCGTGTGACCGGGAAGGAGAGGCCACGGGCGGCGAGAATTTCGACTACACCAAGCCTGCATACTCCCGCAGCGTTTCGCTATGCCAGCGAGACAGTTGATTGAGCCCGGACTGCAACGCCAGCCATCGCGGAGTTTTCAGCGCCGCCGGGATCACTTCGAAGAAAGCCAGACCAGCTTCGCGTCGCTCTTTTCCGATATCCGCAGTGATCGACGCGATCGCTGCGTCGTACAGCCGCAAATCTTCGCGTAGCTCGCGCGCACGTCGGACCTCCCAACGCTCGATCTCGATCGGAACCACAGTGCGCGCTAGCATTCGTCCTCCTTGCGATGGACAAACTCATCCGCCATATTTACGATGCCAAATTGTTTTTGGAAACTCCGGGTCAACATGGCGATTCTCCAACGTTCGAGTACGCACGCGTTGACCGGCCGCGGTAGGGAGTTCTACTTTCAGTTCCAACGCTACAACTTGCTAAGCTGTCTTTCCACACCTTTTTTGCCCCTTTATCGTGATGCGGCCAAGTCGTCAGCGTCTTCCAAAGCCTTGGCGTATTGCCGTTGCGCTTCGTCCAACTCGACGTCGAGGAGATGACGTTCGCGCTCCAGGCTCGCCCGGAGTTCCGGCGAGACCACCTGGCCATCGTGCTCGAGCTCGAAGTCGGCGAGAGCCTGTTGTGCGTGGGCCAGTCTTTGCTTCGCGCCTTCCACCATCCCTTTCTGCTCCAACGAAATCGTTTCTCTCATCGTCTTCCTCCGAGTCCAACCAGCCGCGCGATAGCGCGATGAAAGCCAGCCGGATTGAATCGAGCTCCTCCGCTGAACGATTCCAACTCCGATCGCTTTATTCCGTAATGAACGACATTGCTCTGCCAGCCGCAGTTGTTACAGCGTTGCCCGCCAGGAATCGTAGTGAGAAGCGGTTCGCCGCAGCATGGGCCGGCGACCGCCACCACCGAAATGGGGTCTTTCGCCGTTGGATTGGCGAAGACGCTGCCGCACTGCGAGCAACGAAACCCGCAGCCGCCGATGAATACGCGCGGACCTTGACACCTCGGGCATGGCGGTAGTGTTTCCGCAAGTATTGGCGGAGTGGACGTCGTGATGCCGCGCAGTTTCATTTCGAGTTGCAGCGCTTCCACTCTGCCCGGCGACAATTGCGGCTCCTCTGGTTCTTTGAAGATGCCCGCCGCAATGCCTTTGAGCCATTCCACCACGCCGTAAACGTGAGAGTGGGATTGGAGCCAGATCGAAGCCTGGCTCATCATGTCGGCCATGTCATCATGGCGGCTGGAAGGGAACATCGTGATCTGCTGGAGGAATGGTTCCGTCCAGGCTGCATTTCTCTCGACGTACCAATCTCCGGCCTGCCACTCAGGGGAAGTGGCGTACATGCGGGCGATCTTTCCCCCTTCCGGCTCGATCTCGATCACTCCCGAAACGTTCGCCTTGAGCCGCGAAATCACGGCGGCGCCATTAGCTTTATCTTCTACAAGCACGGCAGCCACAGGCCGGTGAAGTTCATGCTGGCGCCTGATTTCCGCTTCCGTTGCCGCGGCGTCCAGGTGCGCGTTGACCACGTTCAGCAAGAATCTCTTACGACCTTTGATACCTATCACGCCGACCGCAACGTAGTCACTCGTGGCGAGGTCTTTGAACGCGCAATCCACCGAAATGATCTTCTGGTCAAACGATGCCGGCAGAGCTTCGTCACGCTGCGCCGTGAGCGGATCGATTCCGCCGTAATAGCGCACATCACTTCGGCGAATGAGATTTCCCTCAATCGGCGCCGGCTCTTGTTGGAATTGACCAGCCCAAACCAGTCGATTGCGCTTCCGCGCTTCCACGACTTTGCGTGGGAAACGTCTTGGATCCAGGCACTCGCCTTTCTTGCGTCTGACCACGCGGCCAGAGATCGGAAACGTCACGACTTCATCTTCTTCGGCGATGAGCGCCAACTTGACGTGCGTCCATTCGCCGCGCTGTGTCTCCAGCAAGAAGCCCGTGCAATCCGCCTCATGCAATCTTTGCTGGATGACCACGATGGGCGATGTCGCCGGATCGTTCAGCCGCTGTGGCAGCATGTATTCCAACCATTCGTTCGTCGCCTTGCGGACCACATCGCTGAGCACATCGTCCGCGGAATTGGGATCGTCCACGATGCAGTAGTCGCCGCCTCGGCCTTGAGCGCGGCTGCTCGTCGAGACCGCTAGCATTCCGCCGCCCATTTCGTTTTCGAACCCCTCGATTTGCTGGCGGTCTTCGCTCAGACGAAATCTTTCCGCGAAGAGCGATTGAAACCACGCCGACTGAATCAGCCGGCGGCGTTCGAGGTTGTGCGTGCTCGCCAAGCCCATCTCATAACTGGCACAGAGGAACGAACTGGCGGGGCTATCAGTCCAGCACCATACAGGGAAACAAATCGCAGCGGTCGTGGACTTACCCGTGCGCGGCGGCACGTTCAGAATCAATCGCTGAATCTTACGCTGCTTTACCAGCGTGAGGTATTCGCAGATGAGATCGTTACTCCATGACCAGCTCAGCTTCGCTCCCGGATGTAGGACTGGCCAAGCGCTCCGAACGAAGGCGCCCAGGTCGTTCGTCAGAGCGTCTGCTGTGGGCGTGCGGAAGTTCCACTTCATTGTTGTTGCTCCGTTTCTGGCGCATCACAGGACACGTCTGGTGGCAGCCAGGAGACGATCTCCCGCAGCCATTCAATAATTCCCGTGTTGGAAGCCTTCACTGCCGTTTCGATTAGCACCTTGGCCATCCCAAGCGCTTCTGCGTGGCTTACAGGTTGTTCCGCTGCTGGCCGGCCGAGCATTGTGTTTTCGGCCTTCTTCTGCATCCCCACCCACGCCCTGATTTCCCTGCTGATGGACAACACAGCGCTCATATCGCCTTTGCGTCTGGCGGTGGCCTGTGCGCGGCGGAGCCGGGCGATCTCTCCCGCGATGTCCTCATTGGCTGCTGAAACTGGCGTGATGTTCGCGGCGTGAGAGTGAGCTGATTCTGCCCAACGGAGCTCGCTAGTGCTTCCAGAGTAATAGCGGCGTTTAATTGACCTGGTGGAGCCTCGGTTTTCCAATCCGTCGTTCATCTTCAGCGTCCTGTAACAACGTTCAGCGTCAATGATTTGCAGGGCATCGTTTTGCACTGTCCCCGTTTTGTCCCCGAACCTTCTGGCCCCGTTCCACGTCGCTGCACTCGGCTCTTTTTGGCCTGACAAAACGTCCCGCCAGGCTCGTGGGTACGAACTATCCGCATGCGAGTGTTTTGGGTTGGGAATCCCCTGAAAGGGGTTCCACCCAACGAGCGGATACGCACCTGTTTTACTAAGGGGTTCGTATCCGCGTATCCATTGGGATATGAGGGGTTCGTATCCGGTGCGTATCCACGTATCTCCGTCATTCAGCGGCCTCGCGCTTGTATTTTTTGACTGCGGCTGCGCTGACTTCTACGCCAACAGATTTGAACTTGCGCTGGAGTTCGTTGATGCTGGCGTTTTGGTCGGCATCGAGCCACTCCCGGACCATGGCGATACGCCTGACGCGTTCCTGACGTAATTCCGGCGATGCTCCACCGAGACTGCGCTCCGATTCCTGCTCCTCCATCAAACTTCCGCACTCTCCTGGTCTCTTGTGCAGCCGGAAGTCGCCGGTCTCATTGATGAACGGTCGGCCTACAATCTGGAAGGGGCCGCACGGCTGAAAATCGCGCGGCTTGACGTTCTGAACATGGATAATGTTCTGGTCCGCGTCGAGCTGCTTGATTCCCCAGCACGTGGTTAACATCGCGCCAACGTCGCCGCTGCCTCGTAAAACACCCTCCAGCGTCATCACACTTTCCTTTGCAAACGGCTTTGGTGAATGGTGGGCACCAATGACGCTGCGCGCGCCAGCACCCAAGAGAGCGAAGATGTCTTTGGCCAAGCCGCGTTGGTTGTCGCCCGCGCTGTTCTCATCACCGTCACCGAACCTCACCGCGGTATCCAAAATGACGTGCGCACCCTTGGCTGCGAAGAGAATGTGCGGATCGGACAGGCACGGCGTCACTCCCTTTGATAAAGTGCGCACAAGTAAACGTCCATCTTCCGGCCGCAGATAATCGTAGAGGCCGAAGAGCCGCAAACGGTGTTTGAACGGCGTGAGCGAACATTCGGGAATCAAGTACACGACGCGCACCGCAGATTCCGTGACCGCGAAGAGATCCCAAAGCTTGGCGCCCTTGCCGGCGAGAAGTGCTTTTGCGATCGAGAGATTGACTAGAGTTTTTCCATGGCCGCTCAAACCGCCAATCATGGTCGCCCCGTCGTTCTGCAAAAATCCGTCGATAGCAAAATTCAGCGGTGGCGCACTTTCGAAGTCTTCGTAGCTGTGAAACATCTCGCGCCAGGCAGTTGATTCAACGGCTGGTGTCAGTGACTCCAAATAAGCTTTCGCCTTGAGCTGCAACTCAGCGGCTAATATGTGGGCATCGCCGATTGACTGAATTGTTTTCTCGCACGCGTCGAGTAGGATTCGATGTCTTGAATCGCGTTTGACGATTTGCACATATCCCGCCAGGTCATTGGAGTTACGTACTACCAGAAGGCGATCGAATAGCTCCGCGACTTCCGCCCTTTCCATCTGGTCCAGCTTCATCTCGTCCGCGATGGTCGTAATCGAGAGCGACAATTCCTCTTCCACAGCCCGCTTGATGTACTCGTACAAACGCCCATGCAATTTATGGAAAAAATCCTTGCAGGAAAGTTCTCGGAAGGCCGGAAGAGGATCCGCACCCTGCAGGAGCGCGCTCAGTACGCCACGTTCCGCATCAAGATTCTGCGGCATCGGTGGCGCGATCGGAGATTTTGTCGGGCGGTTAGTTTTGCTCACTCGCGCTCCTTGCCTCTCGAAGCAGGCAGCCCGAGTCGTTTCCTTAACCTCTCCAGGTTCTCTTGGACTTCCTCCCGTTCTTCCGGTGTGAGCTGGCGCCGACGAAACCGCTCATCGGCACGATGCAAGGCGGTAATGCAACAATCCTCGAAGCCCAATGGAGCGATGTCGGTTTGAGCCGCAGTCATCAAAGCATCGAACCGAGCAGCTTTACCCCGGCCAACACGTCCAGTCGCCATGTGAGATTCTCTCCAAAAATCCGCGGGTGACCGGTCCAGCGGACGAACTCTTTACAAAAGACTTTCTTTCATCTCGTCATAGCTTTCTGCGTGATGACGATCGTTACCTCGTCACCGGGCTTGAATCCTGCATCCCGCATGTCCGGCATTTCGATCACGCGCGAATAGCCGCTGGTGCGGATCTGCGTGACGTTCGCGTTCGGCATTTGCTTATGCGCCAAGATGAAGCCCCGAACACTAATGCTTGCCGGGAGCGTCATCCCTACATCTCGGCTCGATGTCGGTATCGCGGCCATGTTTTTTTACCTCACTTTTTCCAAGTCACTGCGCGCGCCGCTGCTTTTTGAGAATCCACCGATCAAGCTCCTCGCGGCTGATATAGAATTTTTTCCCTATTTTCTCGGAAGCGACCTGCCCGGTAGCAATCAACCCCCGGATGAAATTCTTCGTCGCAGCGTCTGCGCCGATGCTCCTGAAATATTCCACCGCGGCCACAATGTCGAACAGCCGGCGGTCGTCAGACACAACGGACCGTGAATCTCGTTCGCCACTCCCTCCGGCTGTCACTGGACCAAACCTCGGCAACTTCCGCCAACGATTGCCGCACGTTGCTTCTCGGTGAGCGTCAGCGTCTCGATTGAATCCCGCCGAAAAAGCACGCGCCGGCCGAGACGGATCGGCTCGATTCGCCCTTGCCTGACGAGCTTGTCCAGCATCCCGACGCTGATGCCGAGAAGCACAGCCGCGGTTTTTTTGCTGATAAGAATCGGAGATGCGCTCATGGACACACACCATGAGGCATGCAATCAGACAAATCACGGAAAACAACCTAGTACCAAAAAAAGTGGTACTACGTGGTGCTAGAGACGGGAAGAAGAACCTTGCCCTCGATTACATCGAGACACGTTTTTCTGATCGACGCGCAACGTATTTCACTCCTTTTCTCGAAATTTTTCAGGTTTCTGGCGAGCAAATCGTAGTTAACCTTTTGGTAGAACTTGGGATTCCCGCTGGCCACGAGGCCTGCTTCCAAAACGGCGGCGAGCTCCCGGGGCGTGGGCTTCAACCCGCACCGCGCGTGGAGGTATTCGCGCAGAACGAAGGCGACCTCGCAGTACTCGGCCAGCCCCTGACGCCGAGTATCGAACGCTCGGTCCGCGTTCAGAAGAATCTGGTGGTGAGTCGAAACGCCCTGGCCAGATTTCCGTGCCTTGCGGGCGGACCTCCGCAATCTGGATTTGAGCTTCTCCCCTCGTTCATTGACATCCGCTAGCAGCCGCGTTTCGAGTTGTGTGCTCACGCCGAGGATAACGAACACCGCAAGGGCGAGAACTCGACATCTTGGCAGTAATTCCCGAACAAGCCGAGCTGCATCACGATTATCGAGAAGACTTTGCAGAAATGCCGCGAGCCAATCCGAGCGTAGCTTCGATGCGCTGAACCCCAGGCTACTGGCGGAAAGCTGATTTATGCGGGTATTTTGCTCAGCCAGCCAGCTATCCAGTATGGTGTTGGCTTGGTCCATGTCGCGATGCTACTAAAATACTTGACAGATATCCAGTACTTTGCGATAGTCCGGGACCATGAAGCCATGCACAACCGGACAGGCCGCGCGCGCTGTGAAAATCTCTCGCGCAACCCTCCAGTTCTGGATTAGCTCGGGGAAGATTGCAGCTCCGGCCGTCCAGCTCGTTGAGGGCAGAGCAGTGCGACTATGGAAGGCGGCCGATATCGAGGAATTGCGCACGGTCAAGGCGATGATTTACCGCAAAGGCCGGGGACGAAAGGCAAAGAGGAAGGGAAGTGCACGATGAGAGAGCGCGGCACTGGAAGAATCTTTCAGCGGGGGAGCACGTGGTGGATTCAATTTTACGCGCGCGGACAACAGATCCGCATGAGCGCCGAAACGGATGACCCGAAGAAAGCCGCAAAGCTACTAAGGAAGAAAATCGGCCAAGTCGAAGCCGGCGTTCACAAGGACACGCGGCGCATTACCTACGAGCAGCTCCGTGCCAGCTATTACGAGGATTATTCGGTCAAGAAACGGCGGTCGTTGCGTTTGGACAGGGAAGGGCATCCCCGCCTCGACAAGGTCATTCGTTTGGATAGTTTCTTCGAGGGCTATCGCATTTCAGACATCGATGCAGACTTAATCCGCAAATTCATCGCGGACCAGCAAGCAAAGGGACTCAGCGACGGCAGCACAAATAGAAGCATCTCTGCCTTACGACGAATGTTCAACTTGGCCCAGGAGGATGGCAAGATTCAGGTCAACGACATCCCGCACTTTCCGACCGTAGCCGAGGCACCGCCGCGGCAGGGTTTTTTCGAGCGCGAGGACTACGACAAGCTCTTTGCCGTTCTGCCTGATTACTTAAAGCTCCTCGTTGCGATCGGCTACTACAGCGGCATGAGACTCGGCGAAATCCTTGCGCTCGAATGGAGCAAGGTTGATTTTCTTCATGGCGTCATTCATCTTTTGAAAACAAAAAACGGTCATCCTCGGGATCTTCCCATCGTGTCTCAGCTTCGGACCTTGCTCATGGACCAACACGCGAAGAGCCAGCCTGGTTGTGCGCACGTGTGTTTCCGGTTCAATCGAAAGGGCCATGCCGTCAAGATTCAAGGATTTCGGAAGGCATGGTACAGTAGTTGTATCAAGGCTGAACTCGGGAAGATGGTTCCCGCAAAGGATCGCGTCACCGGCGAACTGCTCTATGCACCTCCTCGCGGACCTCGTTCGAAGCCGAAAGTAAAAGGGGAGTATGAGGGAATGATTTTTCACGACCTGCGGCGAACTGGCGTCCGAAATCTTGTCCGTGCGGGCGTGCCCCAGAGCGTCGCCATGAAATGTTCGGGGCATGAAACCGCCAGCGTCTTTAAGCGCTACGATATTACGTCGGGAGAAGATTTTGCCGAAGCCGGCCGCAAACTGGAACTTTTTCACAGTCAGAAAGTCGGGGACATTTCGGGGACAGCTTGCACCGACATGCAGCAGCCGGATTCGCCAATCAACTGATTTAGTTACCACTTAGGGGCGTAGCTCAGTGGTAGAGCAGCGGCCTTTTAAGCCGAAGGTCGTGGGTTCGATCCCCACCGCCCCTACCAACCATCCTTCTGAGTGGTGGGCACTTAGCAAGAACGCGAGGGCAAATAAACTCGATGATTCGGGATTCACGAGTCGCACTCCTCCGATTTAGTGTGTCCGCACCGCATAGCCTGAGACGTATCGGATCAGTTCGACACTCAATGCGGCGCAGTGCAAGCGCGATCTGGTCCAGGCTGCGGTTGCACAAAGCGGAAAGTTCATCGGCTGGCGTCTGAGCGTTCTGACCTTATGAATGTGTTCCTTTGCGGACAGACGCCCACCTACTCGACGTTGGAAGCCAGGCTTGCACTCCATAGTATTTACTTTCAAACCGCTCGGCCCACCGCCGAAAATCCCGAGGGTGGCCTGCTCGACAGTCAGGCGCAGATACTGGAAACCCTCGCGCGGGACTTCACAGCGTATCTGAAATACAAGCCTAATGCCCACTTGATCCTCGGTGGCTATGCAGACCCCCGCGGCTCGGAGGAATACAACAAAGCTCTTACGGCGCGACGCGTTGAACGCACCAAGACCTTCTTGGTGGGACACGGCGTCCCTGCGGACCATCTTGAGACGCGGTCCTTTGGCAAAGGGAACCAACTGACTGTCGACCAGATAAAGGAGCTGATATCGCAAGATCCGGACTTGAGTCCGGCCGACAGGCAACAAATGCTGAATAATCTGCAGGTGATGGTCCTGGCCAACAATCGGCGCGTGGATGTCTCCTTGAGTACCACCGGACAACAATCCACTCGCCTGTACCCGTTTAACGCCAAGGATTTCTTGGCGCTGATCAGCACCAAGGGCGGAGAAAAAACCCGCCCAGCAAAAAAGAAAAAGCCCTGAAGCTAACGATGGAACGTGGCCAAGAATTGATAGGCATTTAGCTTTAGGCTATACCTGCTCAGTAGACGCATGTCCCCAGCTCTAGGAGCGTAGGCATATGGGAGAAAGCATGAAATTTCGTGGTTTCTCTTTGTTGCTTCTTGTCTCAATTCTCCCGTTGTTAGCACCCAGTGCCTATGCCAACGCGACTCTTCTTGGCACTGCAGCTCCTTTTGCGGTCCTGGCTGGCTCGGCGTCGAATACCGGCTCGAGCGTCATCACCGCCGGGGATCTAGGTGCCTGGCCCGGTACTGCGATCTCTGGGTTTCCTCCGGTTATCGTCAATGCCCCGGGAACGATAGTCCCCAATCAGCTGTGCATCCATTCACCTCTGTAATGCGAAAACAAAAACGACCATCTGAGTTGTCCTCCAGATGTGAAAACAGTTCCGGCATCAACGGATCTCGATTGCGATGCAATTGGCCTTAAAGATCTGCGGCTGCCCCGCCCCGAAGATTCCCTCACAGTAGTACAAAACAGAACAGCTAATTGTCTTGAGCGCGTTTACCGTGTAGCTATACGGCGAGAACGAGAGACATTTGCCGGGATGCAGGGCTGGGCCAGGTGATTTCCCTCCTCTCGCCGTTCTCCTCAGCTAAACCCTGGAAAGCGGTCTTCCATTCCAAGCCGAGCGAGAAGGGGAAACCTTGAGTTTGTTACGAGAAGGCCATCACGTGTCGCAATTCTCCGGGCTGCTCCTGGGGCTTAGCCTGTATTCCTACCACGTGCGCGAACTTCTAGTCTGCTGGTGATCTTCACCTTGCTTTTTTGTCTGCCTGACGCTGGTAATTCTAGGCGGCGTACTCGCTGTTCACGTAGGAGAATACCTCACAGTTTGGGCGCGCACACTAGCAGGAATGACGCCAGTAGTTGCGCTCGGCCATGTCGAACTTCCTCCGAAAGATATCTCGGACGTAAGAAAGCTCGGGTAACCTTCTCCGTCGATCGTCGCGAAATTGTATGCATCGCGTTCTGGTGGACGTCACCGGTAGCGTGGCCGCAGCGCTGCGAACGTTGTTGCTGCATCGCTATGCCGTGCCTGACGTTGTTACTGCTGGCGCAGCGTCTGCGCTATTTTCTGCTCCACCAGACGATGGTGACGCCGATACAGACTACGGCGATTCCGATCCACCGGTTACGGTTGATGCGTTCACCCAGGAAGGCTTTCGCTCCAAAGGCTCCCGCGGCATAGCTCAGGGCACTGACCGGCACCACGAAACTCACTTCCTGGAATGACAGAATAGCGAGAAGCGAGAAAAATCCCAGGCTCATCAGTGCTATTCCTAGCCGCATCCACGGCAAGTGCAAGGATTGCAGAACGAAACTCAGGATGGACTTGAGGCTAAAGTCGTGGACCTCCCCGATACTCTTCATGGCCCGACTTACGCACAGCTCTCCCGCTGTTCCTGCTACAACAATTAAGAAAAAGAGCGCCGCTTCAACCACGATTAGGTGCTCCTGTCGTTCTGGGTGAGGTCCGACCTACGAGGAAAACGCCGAGACAAATGACTGCGACGCCAAGCCAGCGCAGAAGAGAAATCGTCTCTCCGAGAAGAAGGTAACTGAGGATGGAGATAGACAGGTAAGACAGAGAGGTGGCAGGCTGCACATAACTGTAGTCGGCCCACGTCAGCAACAACATGTGGGCGATGAAAAATCCCAGGAGGCAGGCAATACCGAGCCAGATGTAACCGGATGCCAGTACGCGAGACGCAATTGGGACGAGATCAAGAATTCTTGCTGAAGTGACCGACCCGATGCCTTTCATGGCCTTGCCGAGAAATACGTTGCCAAGCGGTCCCAAGACGATGCTGATCAGAATCAGGGGAAGCGTTTTCAGTTGTAGCCTGCGAGTGTGCGTCACGTATTCACTTCAACCAGTGTTTCAGAATAGCAAAAATCAACAGGACAAGACGCCCGCAGGTGGGGAAGTTTGCAGCGGCGGCATTCAGGAATTTTCTCGATTCAGGATACAATCTTAGGGCGGAGTGTTGGATCCCGGGTAGGGACAGCGCACCTGTGGTTCTTCCGTATGGCAGAGTTCACAAACTGGCCGCGCTCGAATCAGGAATGAGGTGGCGTGCCCTCAAGCGTTCTAGAATTCGTGGTCCTTTTCACGGCAGGAATTCCGTTTATTTTCTATTTTCTGGCGATCTACAGTTCCGGCCGCTACTTCCGGCAGTCTCGAAATCACTCGGGAAAAAATCTCGATTTCACTCCGCCGATAAGCAATCTCAAACCGGTTCGAGGCTTAGATCCTGATGCTTATGAAAATTTCGCCAGTTTCTGCCGCCAGGACTATCCCGAGTACGAGCTCATTTTCTGCGCGACGGACCAGACCGATTCTTCCGTGCCGGTGATCCAGAAATTGATGCGGGACTTCCCAGAGCGAACGATCCGGCTGCTCTACAGCGGTGGCTACACCGCGATTAACGACAAGGTCGCCAAATTGCGGCTGATGGAACGCGAAGCCCAGCACGAATACCTGGTCATCAACGATTCCGACGTGCGTGTAGATAGCGAATATCTGCGAAGAGTGGTTGAGCCATTACGCGATCCGAAAGTCGGAGGAGTGACTTGTTTCTACGTATCCTCGCGGGAAGGATCGTTCGCCGAGAAACTTCAGACGATTGGGATGATTTCAGACTTTTACGCGGGTGTACTGGTGGCGTGGCAGCTTGACGGGGTGCACTTCGCACTTGGGCCAACAATGGTGTCGACGAAGCAGCGTGTCAGGGCCTTCGGGGGCTTTCAGGTACTCGAAAATCGACCCGCGGATGATCTGCTCTTTGGGCGCCTAATTGCCGAACAGGGAGTGGAAATGAAGCTGTTGCCGTATGCAGTGAAAACGGTACCTGATTTCCAGGGAGTGAGTGAGCTCCTGGCGAAGCGCGCCCGCTGGATGACGGTGATGAGAGCCATGCGGCCATGGGGCCACTTTGGGTTGCTTTTTACTTGGGGGTTGCCATGGACCACCCTCGCCGTTTTGGTTCACCCAACATTACCCGTAGTCGCGGCCTATTGGGGTTCGTACCTGGTCTTTCGCGTAGCTATGACGTGGCTCATCGGAATCCAAGGATTAAAACAGGCAGGACTTTGGACAAAGATGCCGTTGATTCCGCTTTGGGACGCGATGGCGTTTCTCATCTGGCTGGTGAGTTTCACGCGAACGTCGATTCGCTGGCGTAACGTGGATTACCAACTCCGAAACGGCCAATTTGTTGCGACCACGGATGCTCTTGTTCCGAATTCTTCCAGCAAAAGCGATTCCTAGATGATGAACTGGCCGCCGCCGATAGAGCCTTCAGTGCTTCTTCGGGTTATCGCTCGCCGTACGCAAGTCACTTATTGGCCGCGCCAACAGAAACTCCAGCAGCGATGTTGGTTTGCAGCCGGCGGTCATTGCGCGGTTCACGCCAATTCACTTGTGGCAGCATGATCGTGGGATCTACCCGGTCGCGATACTTCAGGGCGATATTCATAAGCGAATCAAGAAGAGATTCCGAGAGATAGTGGGGTTGCAGACCCAGATCAAGAAGCTTGGAATGCTTGGCGTTATAATAGTGCTGTTCAGCTTCGACGCGCGGATCCGGGATGTGGTCAATTTCCACCTTCATCCCAAGGTCCTTTCCTGCTTCCCGCACCTTCAGCGCGATATCCAGTACCGAGAATTGTTCCGTGAATTGGTTGTATACGCGACATTCTCCCCTGGCCGCAGGATTAAGGCAGGCGAGTTCAACGCACCGAACGGTGTCCCGGATGTCCAGAAATCCTCGCGTCTGGCCGCCTTTCCCGTAGACAGTTAACGGCTGGCCGATGGCCGCCTGTACACAAAAGCGATTCAGCACCGTGCCGAAGACTTCGTCATAGTCGAGGCGATTGATCAAGGCTTCATCCAGCCCTACCTCGTCCGTCATCGTGCCGTAGACCACACCTTGATTCAGATCCGTGGCGCGAAGTCCCCAGATCTTGCAGGCAAACATCATGTTATGACTGTCGTGCACTTTAGACAGGTGATAAAAAGAGCCAGGCTGTTTGGGGAAGGGCAAGAGATCGCGCCGCCCGTTATGCTCGATATGGATGTAGCCTTCTTCGATATCAATGTTAGGAGTTCCGTATTCCCCCATGGTTCCGAGCTTGATCAGGTGGCAATCCGGCTGCAGCTCGCGAATTGCGAACAAGACATTTAGGGTGCCGATAACATTGTTCGTTTGCGTGAATACAGCGTGCTTTCGGTCGATCATCGAGTAGGGAGCCGAACGCTGTTCGGCAAAATGGATGATCGTCTCCGGCTCAAACTGCCTGACTTGCCTGTCAGGCGAGTCCATGTTCTAAGACGATCACTCAGAGGAAGGATGGGTGTAAGAGTCTGGGCGCCCAGTTCGTGATCCCATTGACGGCGCACAAAGTTATCCACAATCGCTACGGAGTGCCCTCTGGCGGAAAGATATAGCGCGGTTGCCCAGCCACAATATCCGTCTCCGCCGAGAACCATGACTTTCATAGCTTCCCCTCTTCTATAGCTTGCTTCCATCCAGCCTCCTGGTTGAGTTACTTTGCGCCTTTAAGCAATTCCCGGCGAGAGTGAAATTAGTTCCAGTGCCCTAGAAGTCCACGAGCCGGATTGACTTCGATTCTGGAGAATCGGCAAGATCGCTGCCTTCAGATCAATTTGTCGATTCTGCTTCTATGCATCCAGCTCCTGCTTCCCCAGACTCGTATTCATAGGGATAGACGCTTCGACGCATCCCAAATAGGTACACAACTAGACCCAATAAGCTTACAAGAACATTCCATAGGCGAACACAGAGCAGGGTTTCCGCTCCGCCGCTTATTCCCGTCAACTTAAATAAAGCGTTAAACGCTGTCTCTCCGACGCCAATTCCCCCAGGGGTTAAGGGCAGGCTATTCACCAAGTGGCCGATCGGCGCGACCAATGCCAGCCGTATGGAGAAGGAAATGGGATTGACGGCGTACACGCCCAGGGCCGTTACCACGATTAGCGCCAGATTTGCCAGAAGTGAGAGAAGAAATACGTACAGCATCGTGGCTTGCGCCTTGCCGTGCACCGCCATTGTGTCCAGCACGCGAAGGGCAAGGCCCTTGATTCCTGGCCATCTGTCCAGCAACCAGGTAACCCATGAACGTGTGGGGGTAAAAAACATCACCAGGGCCGCACCGACAAGCATCAATCCTGCCAGCAAGGCATCCATATATAGAAGGCGCCTGAGCACGGGAACGGAGCGCAATAGGTCAGGAAAGGAAGGGGCAAACAAAAGAGGGAGCACGACAAGCGAAAATAACCCCGCAAGGCGATCCAAAATCAGAACCGTTGCGACCTCTGCACGCCTCCCGTGATTCTCCCTGGTTGCATACACGAGCTTGGCAATATCTCCGCCCGCCGCCCCAGGGAGAAACGTGGAGAAGAGAAAGCCAATCAGGTTCAGTTGTACGGAATTCCACATGGAGAGAGACAGCCGCGCACTGCGGAACAAGAGGGATGCTCGAATGGACATCAATAAAATATCCAGGAGCAAGAATCCCACTGCGGTCACAGTTATTGGCCAAGCATGGGAAAGCCTGATTAGAGAAGAAAGATTGATCTGGCCCGATTTCGCAAGATAGACAAGGATTGCTATCCCGATGGCGACCCGCAAAAGCAGAAAAAGCGCCTTTCGCAGGGCCGAGCGGTGAGAGCTTGCAGCAACTTTGTCTGTGGCTTCAGTCGTGAACATCATTTCCTGGGGACAAGGAAGGGAATGGGGATGCAACGGTTCGGCGGGGCACAATCAGCAGCGTGCTGGAAGAACGCTTTGAGGCGATGTTGGTTAACAATAATTTCCCTCCACTGGTAGCAATGGTCTCAAAGTGCTCTTTGCCAACCAGAGTTTCGATGCGATCGGCTCCCTTCTCAGACGCCACTAAATAATATCTGTTCTCGCTTATCCACAACTGTTCGAATTCTGAATCGGTCAGAAAAACCGCTGGAGCTCCTGGCGCGGCCGCTCCATATTCCAAATTATTGAATTTGCCGTTCAAGAGCAAGGGGTGCCGCCCTGTATAGAAAATAACTGACGAAAAGTAATAGTAATGGCGATCCACGATGAGTTTTCCCGGGGGTGCCGATTGAAATGCCTCCGCAAGGGGACGAGAAGAAAGGTAAGGATCGAAGACGACGAGCGCCAGCCGGGCTGCATGAAAAAACAGAACCATCATGAGTCCCGACGCCAGGAAGGCACGCATGCCTGACCACCGAAGGTTACTCACGGCTCCCAGCAAGAAAGCGGCCCCTGCCAGGCATAACGGCAACCTAAGGTAGGCGAACGAACCGAGGGTAAGATCCAGCATATGCCCTAGCGATAGCGTATAAGCCGAAGGGTGATGCGATAGCGCAGACGAAATATCTCCGGGAGTGGGCAGATTGCGGACAGCAAAGCCAATAGCAAAGGCGGCTAGAGCAGCGAGAGCGACGATTGCTCCCAAAACGCGTGTTCCTCGATCGATCCACTTGCCTCCTGCTGCCATTGCGGAGCCAAGCAGAAGAGCCAAGGCCGGATAGCACGGCATTGAGTAATATTCCTGAGTCGTGGAAAACGTGAAGAAGATGAGAATGAATCCCGCCCAGCAGAGCGCCAGAAGCCTGGTTTGTCCAGCACGATCCACAGGTTTAAAAGAGAGTTTTGTGATTGCCGGCAGGTACACAGACCAGGGAAAGAGCCACAAGAGGTGGAACAGCCAGAAGTACAGTCGTGGAACGGTGTTGTAATCGCGCGGGTATCTTAGGTTAAGAAAACGCAGCAACTGTTCATTCACAAAATAGAACCATAGGAATCCGTGGTACAGGCCCGGGCCGCTCTGCAACGTCCAGGCAAAATAGGGCGGATTCCGGAGTGTCGCCAGCACATGCCAAGGAGCGGCGATCAGCAGCACGATTAGAGAACCACTCACAGGCCGCAGCCGCAGCCAGGTTCTCTGGGAGAACAGTTGTTTGGAAAAAAAAAGGTAAATCAGAGCCGCTGCAACCGGAAAAACAATGCCAACCAGACTTTTGAGCAAAAGCCCTGTGCCCAGACTTGCTGCAAGAATGGCTGCCCAGAGTCGCGGCCGTTTTTCATCTTCATCCAGGGCGCGCAAGAACGCCCACATGGCAAGTGCAATGGTGAATGTGAGCATCAC
>WNFP01000979.1_pt1 | contig 22311 bp, 14 predicted proteins | sample 5400201 | NCBI WGS metagenome assembly WNFP01 (sample SAMN13153355, study PRJNA577476) | soil metagenome | isolation source: 115 cm saprolite under Madrone tree | place: USA:California | collected 2016-06-14
AGCGCCGTTTGAAGGGCGTGGCAACCCGACCAGAAGTGTGGGGCTGATTCACTCGGCCTTTCGGCCGTCGGACGATGCCTGCATCTACCCGTTTCTCATCCCCTCGAATTTCTTCGCGGTGGTTGCGTTAAATCAGCTGAGGGAAATCTTTTCGGTGGAACTTTCAAACAAGTCGTTCGCACGAGAGTGTCAGGACTTAGCGCATGAAGTGAAAGCCGCGCTTGAAACGTATGGCAAAGCCCGTCATGCGAAGCACAATTCAATTTATGCGTATGAAGTTGACGGCTTTGGGAACCAGCTTTTCATGGACGATGCAAACGCGCCGAGCTTGCTGTCTCTCCCTTACTTCGGCTGTTGCGCCGCTGACGACGCCACCTACTTAAATACCAGGGCATTCGTGCTGAGCGAGGACAATCCTTACTTGTTTCGCGGGCGCGCGGGTGAAGGCATTGGCGGGCCCCACGTCGGGCTGAACATGATCTGGCCCTTGGGAATAATTATGCGGGCGCTAACCAGCCGCGATGATCGCGAGATTCTTTTCTGCCTCAGGATGCTCAAAACGACCCACGCGGGAACAGGCTTCATGCACGAATCGTTTGATCGGAACGATTCTCAGAAGTTCACGCGCTCCTGGTTCGCCTGGGCGAACACGCTCTTCGGCGAGTTGGTGCTGAAGATTCATTCCGAACGCCCGCAGCTATTAATCCGTTGAATCAAAGGCCGCAGGCTCACTTCGGCAATTGCTCGGCGATCAGATGAGTTATTTTGGGAGGCTCAGGGCCGAGGTGAAAAGCCTCAGCGCGTTGTTCGACTTCGCGATCCTCGGCGGTCACTCTTTCGTGCTGGCGCAAATGGTCGGCCCACGATTCAGTCACAAAAGTTTCGATGTACCTCTCGGGGTCCGCAGTGTCACGCAGGAGATTCCAGCGGATCGCGCCGTCACGTTGTCGAATCCGCTTCATCTCTTTCATGGTCTGGAGGAATTTTTCGGCGGTTTTTGGATCGATTCGATATTCAACCAGAGTAACAGCCGGGCCCTCCGAAGCCTCAGGATCGATCAGCACTATCGGTTCGGGCCAATGGAGCGAAGGCGTTAGCGACAACTCTTCGTCGTCAACTAGACGATACCGCCACGTCGCGACGAGACCGATGAGCAGCCCAACCGCGGCGAACATGAGCGCTGAAGAAACGCCGACACGCGCTGCGACAAAACCCCAGACGGCGCTGCCGGCGGCCAGCCCTCCCATGAAGACGAGCAGGTAAACAGCCATGACGCGCGCGCGCACCCAGGAAGGCGTAACTGTCTGTGCCGAAACATTCAAGCTCGAAAGCACCGCAATCCACGCGACGCCACCGGCCGCTAATGCAAAGGCAAGCACTGCGAAAGAATGAACATAGGCAAGGGAAGTGGTAGCTAGCGCAAACACGACTGTACTCGCCGCTACCAATTCATTTATTGAGAGCCGTTCTCGGACTCTTGGCAGCAACCATGCGCCCACTATGGCGCCAAGGCCGATGCAACCCAGAAGCAGTCCATAACCGAACGAACCCAGGCCTAAACCTCTGCGAGCCTGCTGCGCCAGCAGGGCCCACAACGCACTCGCGCAGACAGTGAAGATGCCACTGCGAACCAGAACTGTTTGCAGTTCCGGCGAGTGGCGCAGATAGCGCGTGCCGGCGCGCATGGCGCCAATGATGTCTTCCGGAGGCAGCTTGCTTTTCCGTGAGGCCGGACGCCAGCGATATACAACGACCATGATCGCCATGAATGAAGCTGCGTTAAGGATAAAGACTGCCCACGGGCCAGACATACCAACGATAAACCCACCTAACGCGGGCCCAATTGCCCGCGCGATGTTAATGCCGACCGCACTTAACGTGATCGCCGCGGGTAAATCCGGCGGACGAACCAACTCGGGAGTAATCGCCTGCCAAACCGGGTTACTCATGGCCGACCCGACGCCAAGTAGAAAAGTCAGCGAGAGCAGACGGGCCGGAGTCATCTGGCCCATCAACGCCAGGACGCCCATCGCGCCCGCGGCCACGACCATCCAGCTCTGCAGTACGAGAAGCAATCGACGACGATCGACTACGTCGGCGAGCGCTCCTGCCGGCAGAGCCAGGAGCACAACTGGCAGGCTGCCCGCGGTCTCGACCAGCGCCACCAGCACAGGTGAAGTCGTCAACGAGGTCATCAACCATGACTCGCCTACGTCTTGCATCCACGTTCCAATGTTTGAAATGACCGTCGCTATCCAAAGCGCTCTGAAGACCGATTCGCGGAGAGGACTCCAGGCTGATGCGACTTTTTGGGAAGCACCTTCCGGCTCAAGTTTCTCAGCCGCGCTTTTCTTAGCGGACTTCGTCTCCAGTTGAGCTACTCCTGAAAGATAGTCAGTACAAGCATTGACAGGCAGGGCTCTAATTCACGAGGCTACCCGTCGAGATCTGAGGATACCATCCTCTGTAGTCTACGGTCTCTTAGGTTTGTTTCTCTCGCAGCGTTTTCAAAGCGCCGCCCCAGGCGATGACCTGATCAAGCATGGCGTTAACAGATTGCTCTTGCTGAGGAGCCGGCTTGAAGACACTAAAGTTCTCGAAGTCGGTGAAGAGTGAAAGACCGACTTGAGCGCGCACGTCGGCAACCTGCATTTCCCCCATGATCAATCGCAAATTCTCCACCGCGCGCACCCCAGCTGCGCCGCCGTAGCCGACGAACCCGGCTGCCTTGTTGACCCATTCGTGATAGAGAAAATCAATGGCATTCTTGAGCGCCGCCGAAGTCGCGTGGTTATACTCGGGCGTAACGAAAACGTAGGCGTCGAAGGACGCGATCTTCGCCGACCAAACCTTGGTGTGCTGATGGGTGTATTGGCCCATAATCGGCGACACGGGTTCGTCAAGGAGCGGCAGGTTGAAGTCTTTGATGTCCACAAGTTCAAACTCGGCGTCGCCGCGCTTTTGTGCGATTTCGTAAACCCATTTGCCCACGGCCTCGCCCTTGCGGCCAGGCCGCGTGCTTCCGATGATGATCCCAATCCTTATCACGAATTCCTCCCGTGCTGTTTCCGTTACTACCATCTGTCTTTGGGGATTGCCTTGGTTTCCTTCGCGCCTTTGGATCCGCTTTGCGTCTTTGCAAGTAATTCTCGATGTCTGTTCACGCAAAGGCGCGAACAGAAACTCAAAGCGCTAAGAAAGACTACATCCAGACACTGTTCTATCTATCACGTCCGTTGCGCAAATATCCCGGAGAAGTATTGGCGATGCGCATAGAAGACAATCAGCCACAGGATCGTCACGACGATTGCCAACGCTATACCTGTTGGATTTAAAAGAACGTGATACAAAATGATGTTCACGATTACTGGTCCAAGCAGCACCAGACCGAGCGGCACGAACCGATTCACCAGTAGCAGCGCACCGCCTGCGATCTGTAGCGCAGCGACTACCCAAAAGTAATGAGACAGTACGAGTGCGCCAATAAATTGTCCCGCCAATCCTGAGGGCATAGGGCCCATGCTGAGGAAATTAAGAAATCCATTCAGCCCAAACACAACGAAGATCAGCCCAAGCAGTAACCGCGCAATCAAAGTTAAGATTTTCATTTTAACGTTCCTTTCCAACTGTAGTCTTAGCAGCCAGGTCTCAAATATTATCACTCGTCAAGGCCGAAGACCCGCGTCAACGGACCGTCCGTTGAAGGTGCTTCAAGCGTTAATCGCGCCCATTCTGCCTTGTTGGTAATCTTCAATTGCCTGACGAATTTCGCGTTCGGTGTTCATTACAAACGGACCGTAGCGTGCGACTGGTTCGTTGAGGGGCATGCCGGCGATGAGCAACACTTCGAGCGTAGCCTTCGCGTTGGCCGGATTTTCGATTCTCACTTCGTCGCCGTCCTGGGCGAACAGAACCATTTGCCCGTCCGAAGCGCGCTCGCCTTCCGGTCCGAACTGACCCTCTCCCTCCACGATGTACGCGAAGGCGTTGTAAGCGCCCGGCACCCGTTGGGCGGCCGCGCCTCCCGGTTCGATCCTGTAATGCAAGTAGATGATCGGCGTGCGCGTCTCAATGACGGCTTTCTCACCCATCGCTTCGCCCGCGATCACACTCACCCTCACCCGGCCGTCGGCCGAAGTCGCTTTAGGAATTTGCGAGTTAGGTATCTCCTGATAGCGCGGCTTGATCATCTTGTCGCGCTGCGGCAGGTTCACCCAAAGTTGGAAGCCGTGCATGCGGCCTCCGTCGCGGGCGAATTCACGGCTCGGCATTTCTGCATGGACTACGCCGGCCCCGGCAGTCATCCACTGCACGTCACCCGCTCTCAGGCGTCCGGCGTGGCCCCGGGAATCTCGATGCTCCATGTCTCCTGAAAGTAGATAGGTAACCGTCTCGAATCCGCGATGCGGATGATCCGGCGCGCCTTTCGCTTCACCGGGCGCTACTTCCATTGGCCCCATCTCATCAAGTAACAGGAACGGATCAAATTCTGAAAACGATGATTTGGGGAATGGACGGCGAACCAGAAAGCCCCCACCTTCTAAGGTCTCGATGCTATTCACGACTCCGGCGACCGTGCGCGTTCGGTTCGCGCGAGTCTCCTCATTTCTCAATGCTTCACTCACCATCGACATAACAATTCCTCTCCTTCCCAATTTGGCGCGCGCCAGGAAGTGACGTAAATGACGCGAACGACTCACGCCTTACTCTTTTCTTCAGTTTCATCTAACGCGCCTGCCGCCTGATAGCCAATCTTCTTCAACAGGCTTATGAGCGTCTTTCGCTCCGCCCTGGTCAGCGAGGCCGACGAGAGTCGCTCCATGTCGGCCGCATGATCGCGATAGGCGCGTGTGATTACCTTTCTGCCTTCCTTAGTCAAATGGACTATCCTCGCCCGCCGGTCGGTGCCGTGAGCGCGCCGTTCCACCAAACCCTTCTTCTCTAAGCGGTCCACGGCCACCGTGATCGAGCCGCTCGTCAGCAGAACTTTCCTCCCGATCTGGTTAACGGCAAGCGGCCCTTTGTGCAGCAGGGCTTCGAGCACGGCAAAGTCGCTGCCGCACATCTCCAACCCTGAGATGCTCTTTTCGGCGTAGCCTTCGGCCGCGCGCGCCGCCTTCCACAACACCAGGAAAACGTGAACCCCACTCCCACCCTTTAACGATTCCAGTTTAACTGCTTCAAGCATAAGTATCTTGATGTCAAGATACGTTATGTTAAGGTAGATGTCAAGAGAAGGCGGTCTAGTTCCTTCGGCTCAGGCTGTCAGGCATATAATCGAGATCTGCGAGCCCGAAGAAAGCTACGGTTGTTGTCGGCATGGTGTCCGCCTCAACCTAATTGATGGGCAAAGGTGTGATGAGCGACTTGAGAGGCCCGCCGGATCTGAGATATTTCGACCGGAGGACGAATACCCGAACTTTCCAGTCCTCCCCAGACAATTATTCCGGGCGAAAAGTCTTGACGAAACCTTTGCTTGCACTTATGCTGAGCGCGATCCACGTCATCTTGCTATTGTGGGTAATACCGCAGTGACAGTTATGTTTGGACCCCAGCAAATTCTGATAGCAGCGGCTCGAGGCCTAAATTGAAGCCGGGAGCCGGTAGGCTTTCATAAATCGAATTGCCAGTGATCCATAACGAAAGGTTTCGTGATCACTCTTGACGGAGTGTCATTACTTTTTCTATGCCTGGGAATTAATCTCTTTAGATCCTTATCTCAGGGCAATTGGCGGACCTGCTCGCCAATTGTTAACCGAAAAGGGCTCGCATCACACATCAGGAGGAAAATGACATGCCTGATTGGTCAATAAAAATTGTTCCAGCAAGTTCTTCCGGCGGTGGAGCGGCGTTTCAGCCGGATATTCCTGGCTACGGTCCAGGGGATCCTTTGCCGGCCCAGGAGGATGATCTGGTAAGTTGGAACAACACCACGAACGACACTCATCAGCCCTGGCCGACCGATTCCAGCTATCACCCGCTGTCAGAAGCCGAAGTCTTGCCGAGAGGCTCGGCAAATTATTTGTCGGATCCAATTCCCGGCGGTGAACCGTCAACTCCGGCCTACAACGTATCCGCGCCTGGTAGTGCGCCTCCGACGTGGACCGTCTACTACTACTGCAAGCTTCACCCGGAAATAACGAGTGAACGCGGCACAATTGAAGCTACGGTGTTGCCGACGAATTGAGCCGCTCGTGACTTCGGTTGGTTGGCTTCGTTTTGGTAATCGTTGGCGAAGAAAAGTTTGACCTCTACCAGCAAGAAAGGATGATACTGCGATGATCGTGCACCACTCACACGGTTTCTGTTCGAGAAGTCTCTCCACCTCGAAGAGAATTCTTATGCCGGTCTTCCTGAGATCGATTTTGGCAGTGCTTCCGATCTTTCTGACGGCCATCGTTTTGATCGTTCTGCCCGCGGGCCCGACTCGGGCACAAAGTCCAACGCCCACTCCGACACCCAATGCTTCGCCGGTTAACCCTTGTCCGACCGCTTTGATGCCCGGCCAGAATTTTATTCCGGTGCCGGTGATCGGATCTGCGAGCGGCAAACTGCAGGGAACGATCTTGCTGAGCGACGAACAGGAGTGGATGACCTTCCGCGTACCACCATCGGCCCCCAGCGATGGCAGCAGATCGCAGTGCACGCCGCAGCATGTGCGAATGTTTCGAGAGTTCGGCGCAAAGACGACGATGGCGTCTGCGCCCTACGGGCCGTACGCGAAAGTTCCGGTTGCTCTGCCACGACCGGGGCCGACACTTCGTGCGCGCGTCGGCGACCTGATTCAACTGACTTTCATTAATCAAATCAATCCGGCCAATTTCCCTTACTCGATTGATCGCGGCGAGACGGGGCAGGGTGGCGGATGCGACGAAAGCAATGCCGGCTACCCTGGCGCCGACAAATTCCCTGACTGCTTCCACGGTTCGAGTACCGGCAACATTCATTTTCATGGAACGCACACCAATCCCAATGCGACTGCCGACAATGTCTTTATCGAAGTGCGCCCGTCACCGATAGTAAACGGAAATCCAGTGGTCACGCCGCAAACCGTGGCCGCGTCTTTCCAGGATTTCTTCAGGCGCTGCGAAGTCGAATTGAGCCACAATGTTCTCAGGGAGTGGCCTACAACCTGGAACGACTTTCCCGCCGCATGGACTGCCGAGCAAAAGAAGTTGCTCCAGCAATACGACAAGGACATGGAAAAGAAGTACGGGCCCGGAGTTCGAAAGCTCTGGCCAATCGACGAAGCTCAATTGAAGCAAGGCGCGTGGCCACAGTATTACATCGGCGCGTTCCCGTATTGCTATCGGCTTCCCGCATTCACGGGTACTGTCTGGCCGCCGCCGCCTCCGACCGCAATGCAAATGGGAGGAGCCGGGACCGCTGAAATTGGCGATATCGAGGGCCGCCCTTTGATGATGGGCCAGTCGCCCGGAACTCATTGGTATCACGCGCACAAGCACGGCTCAACCGCCATCAACGTGGCGAATGGGATGACCGGCGCCTTCATCATCGAAGGACAATATGATGACGATCTGAATAACTGGTACGGCGCCAACTGGACTCAGACACAGAAAGTGCTGGTGATTAATCAGCTCGGTGTTTCGCCGAATCTGATGCGTGGCGGAAGTCCCGGAGGCGGAAAAATCGACAAAGGACCGGACTTTTCGATCAACGGCCAAATGAAGCCGGTAGTCTCAATGCAGCCTGGCGAAGTTCAGATGTGGCGCATGGTAAACACCTCGGGACGCGCGAGTGCGTTTTTCGAAGCCCCGACCGGCCCTCGCGGACTCGAGTGGAAGCAGTTGGCCCAGGACGGTGTTCAGTTCAACAGCGTCAATTATGGGAAGAGTCATAACAATACTTTCCTGATGTCACCCGGCAATCGAGTCGATCTGCTGGTCAAAGCGCCGTCTTGCCCGAACAATCAAAAGACTTGCACGTTGGGAAACTTTCCGGTGATCGTCAAGAACGAGGTTGATCCGTCGGATCTGACGAATCCGCCGTCAAATCCGCCGGCCAATCCTATAACCCTGGTCACGGTTAATGTATCGGGCGCGCAGATCGATCCGACATCGAACGCGGGGCAGTTCGTTCCCGTGGCAAAGGCCCCTACCTTCCCACTATTTCTCACCGACATTGCCGACGCGGAGGTAAGCGGCACAAAGACGATTCAGTTCACATCGACCCCTCCTTTTCAGGCGATGCACATGATCGATGGAAAGAAATTCGATGGCGAAGTTGGCGCTGTCGTGCTCTTGAACAAGGTCGAGGAATGGAAGATTGTGAACAACACGTTCGGTCCGCAGATTGCACACCCATTCCACATTCACATTAATCCGTTTCAGATCGTCCAAGTATTCGATCCGAATACTCCGCTGATTGATCCGGCCACGGGCAAGCCGCCTATCGATCCGAAAACCGGCCTACCCTATCTCGATCCGCAGACTAACCAGAACGCCGTCAAGTATGCCTTTCATCCGGACCATCTGGCGCCGGGACAGTGTTATCTCGATCCGAACAATCCCGAGACCTGGAACCCGCGAGGCTCTTCGACGGTGCCCTGCAATATTCCGCCCCCGCAGAAATCAAATCTGATTTGGTGGGATGTCTTTCCGATTCCATCAGGGTACGCAGCGACGGTGGCGACCACGCCTAATGGCCAAACCACTAAACCCTTGCTGAATGCGGCTGGTCAGCCGATTCAAGTTCCCGGCTATTTCAAGATGCGCAGCCGCTTCGTCGACTATCCGGGGCAATACGTTATCCACTGTCATATTCTGGCGCACGAGGACCGCGGCATGATGACCATCGTTGAAGTTGTTCCGGTGCGGACGCCCTACTCGCATCATTGAGAATTCGGCAAACAGCCGGCGCGGATTGATTATGTTCGATTCTTTCGTCGAGCCAACGAACCTCAAGCGCGGCGCCGCGCTTCGGATCAGAAATCGGCGCACGGCTTTGCTGACTATTAGCTCTGCGCTTTTCGCGGTCGCGCCTAAATGTCCGATTTGTTTTCTGGCTTACTTCGGAATCTTTGGCGTTGCCGCTGCCTCAACCTCCGCGTATCGAGTTTGGCTACCCCCGGTTACCGGATTCTGGCTCGCCCTAACCATCGTCATGCTGGGATTTCAGCGACGAGGAAAGCATCGATATGGCCCCGTAATTACTGGCGTGTTCGCAGCATTACTCCTCTTGATCGGCAAGTTCATGTTGGATAGTCAGGTCATGACTTTCGCCGGCCTGGTTGTCTTTTTAGGTGCAGCCGTATGGAACTCGCAACTTCGGGAACCGGTCTCGCCTGAGGGCTGTTCGCGGTGCGAAGAGAGTGCCACTAACCCATAAGTACTTTATGTGAAGACGTGCGCAGCACGAGTTGCGATAGAGATTAATCGAAGGAAGGAACAAGGCTCATGCTCGATACCGCACAGATGACTCGCTATGAAAGAGTCAAGCAGCTCCTCGACCGCGGCGCCGCCGGCAGTTCGGTTGACTACGATGGCCTGGGCGCGTTCTGGCAATTGCCGTTGTCGCAATTTCTGCAGGTTGAGATTCGCGGCATCCGGATGATCGCACCGGCTGAAACGCCGGCTCCTTCGTGTTGCCATGGCGGAGATGCCGATGCGGTCGTGGAAAGTCGCGGCAGCCGATCAGGATTAATTCGCGGCCTGCGCGGCCAGGCCCCTTTCGACGGATCCCAGTTTCCTCCTTTGCTCTGGGGCGGACGAAGCATTTCCGAAGAAGACATCGGCTTCATTTCTGATTGGATAGATGACGCGTGCCCCGCGAGCGATCATCAATCGACGTTCGATGTTGCGGGAACAACCACGCCGACCACGATAGAAAAAATCGATCCGAGCAACTTTGAGGAAGTGGCCCGCACCTTCCCGGTTTTAGATGCTTCGCCTAATGAATACACTTACAAATACGGTGAGCTGAAACAGCGTCCGAACCTCGATTGCATGTCAGCTCCACAACTCGAAAAACTTCGCTGGGCTTTTCGCGAACTGTATAGCTTGAATAAGTGGCCTGAGGATCGTCGCAGCTATAACAACATGGCGCTGATCCATCAAAACCATTGCCAGCACGGCTGGGAACGTTTTCTTCCCTGGCATCGCATCTATCTCTACGAGTTTGAGCAAATGCTTCAGGACATCTGCCCGGGAGTCACGATGCCTTATTGGGATTTTACGATGGCAGGGTACTGCCCTGAGCATCCGGAGAAAGGGCAAATCATCCCGGAGTCTTTCAAAGCCTTCCTCACTGACGAATCGATCGCGTTTCTCGAAAAGGCCGATCCGAAGTTGCCCGTTGAGGTGGGCAAAGCGTTGCGAAAGGAAATGGTGAAACTGGGAAAGACCTACCCCTCGCCGACAACATTTTTTGCCGCGGTCGCCGAGATGACGGACGAGAAGTATACAGTCGGCAAGCATCGCGATCGTTTCATTGATGCTTTGCTGGCGGCCAATTCGCTTTGGTATCCACTGCGCTATCCGGGTGAGTACAAGGGTGGAACCATCAACCAGGTGATTCACTATCACTACCCAACGGCCGGGGACATGAAGCAAATCCTTTCGTTAAGAACGTTCCGTGATTTTGGCGGCGGCAGTTTTTATGATGACTCGTTCGGCTTTCTCGATCAGAACCCGCATAACACTATGCACATCTGGACGGGTGGATTGAACATCAACGCGGCCGCTACGCCTGTCGTTGAAGGTTACCAACTTGAGCTTTCAAACAATCCGGCGAAACAACGAAATCGCAGCGTGCGCGTTGCCGGGCGGCGCTTCCATTCTCTCGATGACTTTTATAGTCAGCCGGACAATGGCGACATGCTCAGCAATTTAACCGCGTCCTACGATCCAATCTTCTGGCCGATTCATGCCAACATCGATCGTACCTGGCACGAATGGCAGCAACTCAATCCGCACTCGCTGCCGCAGGATCTGGATGCCGTGCTAACGCCGTGGAGTTATACGATTGCCGATACCCTGGACATGGCGCGTTTCGGTTACGAATATGTAAAGTGCGCTTTCGTCATACCGGTGGGATTGGGCACGCCTGTGGGCCGCTTCATCTCGCAGCCCATCGCTATTCCTGGTACGGTGCGAGCTTCATTTCGTCAAGCCGAGGTTCGGTTGCACCGCGTTCCGCAATTGCCGCGCTCCTGCTTTATTCGGGTGTTCCTGAACTTACCTGAGGCCAACGGATCGACGTCTATCGAAGACCCAAACTATGCCGGGTACCTCGCCATCTTCGGTCATGCGGATTGCATCGGGGGTCCAGGCCATTGCGATTTGCCGCCAAGCAGGCCGCGCCAGTACGACCAACGGCCGCGCCATCACAACACGCCACGCAATCATCGGGTCAACGTGACAGACACCGCGAAGAAGCTGTTTGAAAATGGCGCGACGTCCTTGCAGATTACTCTGGTCGTGATTGGCGCGGATTATTGTGAAGAGAACGAGTTGCTGCGGCTCGACGGCGTCTCGCTCGATTTTCTCGATTGATCGTAAGGAGCTGGAACAAGACTATGCCTACGACTTATCGCATTCATCCCGGCGTCGGCATCGCCCGCCTTGGTAACAGTCCCGACGCTTTCTGCATAACGCCGGAAAGGCCGGCCGCGCTGCCAATTGATTGCGACCAGCGCGGCAATCCCTTGCTGAGTCCTGATGGCGTGAACGAACTTCCGGTTGCCGCTTTCAAAGACGAGCAGGGAAGAATGAAACGCCAGGCCGCGCGGTTTCAGATTTGGGCCTACGATGACGAGAATCCTGCAGGCCGGCCATTGAAGCTGGGCGATCAGATCGAAGGCGGAGGAAATGCCGGTACGCTTATCGACATTCAGTGGCGCGTATATCTGGCGAACAAGAAGGCAGTCTGGTACGACTTCCTGCAGCTTCAGGGCGAACACGGATATGACTCGAACCATCCGCTGCGCAACGCCGCCTTAACAGATGAAGGAGCGCGCCAGCGTCTGATCATCGACCCCGGCCCGCGGACAGTTGACCATCAGACCACGCGGACTGCGCATTTCACGCGCGACGACGCCGCTTATGCGACGACTTTTCCGCCGCCGTTAAAGCCCAATTCGATCGATACACTTGGTGATTTGTTAACCGATGATACGGGCCGGCTGCTGGTTCTCGGTGGCCTTGGGAACTCGGGCTCGTACCTGTTTGATGATGAATTCGGTCAACCGCGGATAACCGACTATGCAAATAATGACGGATGGTTTGACGATACTTCGGATGGGCCGGTGATGGCTCGTCTGGTGATGTTCTCTCCGCTGGTGCAGCGGATTCGCTACATCGATGTCGAGAGTCCAGCCTGGGTAGTCTGTGCTTATCCCGCGTATGTACCTGAGATTCTCGACGTCGTTACCATGGACGACGTGATCGAGGACATGGCGATTCGCAAGTTTGCTGAGCGGACCGATCTCTACGGCACTTCCGGGACGTTCGATGATCCCCAAAGAATCGCTCCTACCGACGAGCCGGCACTAATTCATTGGCGGGCCGGCCGGCTCCGTTGGAACCCGGAATACAAACCGTGGTTCTATCGCGACATCTGGAACATTCTCTACCGGCCCGATCAATACAACTATCTTTGCGACACGCTCGGCCAATCTAATTATCCGCACAATCAATCGACCCGCGGCTCGTTTGACTATGAAAAGCTGGGATGCCCTCCGGTGATCGATAGACGGGCGGTAGCGGAGTGCGAGAAGGAGTGCGTCAGCGCTCATCATTCGGGCGAACTCTTCGTCGAAGAACTGGCCACTGAACTCGCACAGTGGGAGCTAACTATTACCGGCGTGGCCGGCCGAGCCACAAACGCGCAGCCGGGTCTGCTAACTGAAAAACGCACCGGCAGGTTGCGCGACGCCGTCGCGAAGTTCGCGCGAAAAGCGTTTGGCAAGAACGCCGATAAAGATGCCGACGATTATCTTCAGCGTTTGCAGACCGCTTCTACCTCAGAGCCTGAGGCCAAAGAGAAACTGAAGAGCGAGGTCGATCAGATCATGGGCGCCGATTCGTCTTATCCCGAGGACGTCGCGAATCTGCTCTCCCGGCGCGTGCACGAACATTTACAAAAATACTTGTCGGGCCAACTCCTGCGCGAGTGCCGTCGCAAATGCATCAAGGCTAATACCTACGATCCATACGGGCCAATGCGCAAATACCTTTTCGACCTGCTGCGCGCGCCGGGAGAAGAGAACCAGTTCATGATCTCGGGCCGGCCGGACAGCCGGGTCCATGGTCTCCCGCGTATGCCGCTGCTGTGCGGAGACAACCCGATCACAAATGTGCTGCCTTCGAAGTTTTTCCGGCTGACCGATTATCAGTACTACTTATTGCGCCAATGGGCGCTGGGCCTTTTTTATAACGAGAAACTGGAAGGCTGGGCTGATCCGGATCCTTTGCATCCATACTCCGGTTGGGTAAACCGCACGGGACGCGACGTGGATCGGGGCGTGATCAGCAATATCCTCGGTGGCTCGTTTTGTCCCGGCGGTGAGATCGGATGGGTAATGCGCAATCCTTCCATCTGGGTCGAGCCATACAGAATCAAATCCGATCGGGCTTTCTCAGACTTTGGCGAGACTGCGGCCCAGGCGAACGCAGCCGGTACGGTGCCAGACAGCCAATATGCTTTTTATGCCGGCGATGATCTTAGCCAGACGAACGATTTCGCTAGCGGCCTGCAACCCGGGGACCTTACCAAGTACATGTCCGTTCCGTGGCAGGCGGATTTCAACGAATGCTCGACTCAGCCTGTTGACGTGACTTACGAAAAGTTCAATCAGATTTTTCCGGACAGCGACAATGACAAATTAATGAAACGCGAACAGAGAGTTTGGGAGACGCTGTGGTGGCCGGCGCACAGGCCGATGCAGACTTACGAGCTGGTCCTGGCTCCGGACGGTAGTCAATCGATTAACTGGCTCGACTGGACTCCCGGCGTACCCCAAACAAATGCCGGCGATCTCAAAATGGTGACTGAGTGGTGGCGCCTGAGTGTCGTTCGCAGCAACCCCTCAGGCGATATCCAACCGAGTCCGCTGGGGGTCGATAACAATAACCCACCTTTTATCAGCGTGGAACGCACTAAACGAACCGACTGAGAAAGAGGAGAAATCATGAGCGAGAATCCTTTTGTTGGCACCTGGACTTATCGAAGTTTTCTCAACGATCCTGATTTGGCGGCCGATGCTAACGTGAACAATTTGTTGTTCGGCGATGGCACGCTCGAAATCACCGCGCCGTCTTCCGATACCCTGGGCGGAACCATCGGCGGCAACCTCGGCCCAGGCGCCGGCAATTGGTTACTCAACCTGCACGGATCGATCGGTTACGGCTCTCCCGGGCAGGTTCGATTCCAGGGTGTCGGCGTCGTCAATGGAGAAGAATGGATCTACGACTATATCGGCTGGCTCGTGCCCGTTTGGCCCAATAGCAATAACTTGCTACAGCGCGCCGCGATTGTCGGTTCCGTTGTGCGCACCATTCCGCATTCGGGAAGTGGTAACACGGTTCACCCCGCGGGCGTCGTTGCCTCGTTCTACGCGGTGCGAGTTGGGTAAGTCCGCGAGATGATGCCTTCGTCTTTTGACGTCGCAATAGCCGGCGGCGGGCCCGGCGGCTCCGCGACAGCTATCGCACTCCTCAGCCGCGCGCCCTCCCTCTCTATAGTTCTGATTGAAGCGTCGCGCTACGATCGTTATCGGGTGGGCGAAACTCTGCCGCCGCCCGCGCGCGCTATTCTCGAGCACCTTGCCGTATGGAATAGCTTCAAGAGTCAGCTGCACCACGAAGCACACGGAACAAGTGCGGCGTGGGGTGACGTTTGGCCCCATGACAATGATTTCTTTTATCAGCCGGCAAACATCGGATGGCATCTTGACCGCGCCGCATTCGATGCGATGCTCGCAAACGAAGCGCAACTTCGCGGAGCAGAGCTGATTCTCGATACCCGCGTTCGCGACGCGCAGCGGGCAAACAAAGGATGGCGTCTAAAGCTCTCAAACGGAAACGCGATCGCTGCTCGCTTCATAGTCGACGCGACCGGAGGCGCAAGTTTGGCTCGTCGCTGTGGCGCTCGATTTGAGGAAACTGATTCGCTTGTCGGCATTGCCGGATTCTTCGATAATGCTAACGGCAATCCGCGGACTTTGGTAGAAGCCTTCGAGTTCGGTTGGTGGTATACGGCAGGTCTGCCTCAGAGCCGCCGCATTGTCGTATGCATGAGCGACGCGGACGTCGCTCGTCGCCGGCGAATGCACGAGACGAAAGAATGGCGGCGAACGCTGGCCGCGATGCCCCATGTCGGGGCCATGGTTGGGAAATCCGAAATCGCGAAGACGGTCATCATTCGCTCCGCGTCATCACGCCGGCTTGAGCCGGTGATGGGCAGCGATTGGCTGGCGGTAGGCGACTCAGCTTCGCGCTTCGACCCGCTCTCTTCTCAGGGCATTGTCAAAGCGCTGCGGTCGGGAATATTTGCTTCGTATGCAATCAGCGATTTGCTGGAGCGAGGCGATCAGGCGGGTTTGAAAAGATATAGCCGTTTCGTGTCGGAAGAATTCAAAAGCTACAAGGATATTCGCGGGAAATATTATCGCGAGGAGAAGCGCTGGCCCGAGAGCGAATTCTGGCGCCGGCGGCAAGGCCGGGCTAATGCCCCGGTTATCGTGACGTAGGCACGATCGCCTGCTGCGGATAATAGATAGGCTGTTGCGGATCACGATGCCAATCGTATTCCGCCTGCCTGGCTGCTGTTTCAGCGACTGCCCGTCCCGCCAGGCGATCGACCAAATGAAAGGCCATATCCGTTCCGGCTGAAACTCCCGCGGACGTCACATAACGTCCGGCATCGACCCAACGCGAAACGTTGTCCCACAAAACGAGGGGCCCGAACTCCGTTACCCAAGCGAAGGCCGCGTGATTAGTCGCAGCAGGTTTGCCATCGAGCACGCCGGCAGATGCGAGCACCGCTGCTCCCGTACAAACTGAAGTGGTGATCCTGACTCGCTTATCCATCGCCTTCACCCATTCAACCAGAGCTTTTACGGCTTTGGGTTTGGTCGGATCAAGCAACGGGCCCGTGTTCCCGCCAGGGATCATGAACAGATCAAAGGACTCCTTAAGAGCATTATCGCGAAACATGTCTGGTGCTACGCGAGCACCGTTAAAACTCTTAACGGGCGCCGGAACGGCCGAAGATGATTTTCCTGCCGGTCGAACTTCGTTCGAGATCAACAAGATCTCGAAAGGATATGGAGGCGGACTCTGATAATCCGTGCCGATGAAACGCGAGATGGCGAAAGCCTCGGTAAATCCCCAAACATCGATCGGTTCGAATCCTTCATAGACGAGTATTCCGATGCGGATGGTCGGAGGAAAATCAACCTTGGGTTTCATGGATTTCTCCCTGAACTAATTGGTCGCGCGGACGCCTCGCAACTTCAGTGTCGTGTTAGTGCCGGCCAGCACCAATCAAAAATTGAGCTTGATCGCAAATTGGATTACGCGGGGATTACTACTGGTCGCAACGATGCGGCCGAAATCCCCGGCACTCCCGATAATTTGTCCGGTCGTGGCACTGAGCGATGTCGTAGGGATGGCGCTGACGTTGCTAACCGGATTTGCAAAATTGACTTGGTTCAAAAGATTAAAGACTTCGGCCCGCAGTTCAAGCGCCTTCGACTCGCCGAATCGGAAACGCTTTATCAGCGAGAAGTCCATGTTCGTTTGTTTGGGCCCGCGCAGGACGTTGCGACCAACGTTACCCAGATCGGTCCCAGTAGCGCCGGCAATCGCCGCACCCTTCGAACTCGGGATAACCTGGCCAGCCAAAACAACCGGTCGAGCGAACGCGAGTGGATTGAAATAATATCCCGCAGGTATGTTACTTGTTGCGGTGCGCAAAGTGGCGCCGGGCGCCCAACCTGGACGCACCTGTGCGTTATTCCCTCCGGTCAGACCGAAGAACGAGCCCGCGCCGCCATCCAAAATGTCGATCGGCAAGCCGGACATCGCGGTAAGAATTCCGCCGATTTGCCAGTCGGCGAAAAGCGCGCGTCTGAGCGTTGACCGCTTGGCAAAAGACGGACGCCCAAGGTCCCACAAAGTGCTCAACACGAAACGATGCGTCCGGTCAAAGTCGGACACGCCACGGTTCGCGCGATTATCCAACTGATTGCCGCCAATGAAAATCGTATCGCGAACGTCTCCGGTGCCGGCACTGCCGCCTGAAGCATTGTCGATTGACTTTGCATAAGTGTAGGAAGCGAGAAATTGTAAGCCATGCGAAAGGCGGTGAGTCAGACTGAACTGCGCCGAGTTGTAAGTTGATTGGGCCGTCGATTGAATCTGTAAAAAGCCGCCGACTTCCACACCCTGATACGGGGCGCGCAAAGCCACGTTGGTGGCGTCGGGTCGGTTAGTCGTAATCACCTGTCCCGTGACGGCATTGATTATCGGATTCTGCGGACTGGCGAGACGTGCTTGATTAATGGCCACGTCGCGGATCAAATTGAGTCCACGCGATCCAACATAAGCCACTTCAAGAAGCAGATTGCGGCGCACTTCATACTGCACACTGGCGTTGTACTGCTGGATGTAAGCTGTCCGCATGTCGCGATCAAATACCTGGCCGGCAAGCGCGACGCCCTTAACCAGCGAGGGAAACTGATCTTGTGAAGGCAAAGGGAAGAACGGATCCGTGAGTGGAATGGCGACACCCGTCGGACTGCGCCGAACTGTGTACATTGGCGGCGCATTGATCGAGGTGGCAACGTAGCTGTTCGAAGGCCGCGAATAATAAATGCCATATCCGCCGCGCAAAACGAGACGCGCCGAGTCGAGCGGCAGGTAAGCAAAGCCTACCCGCGGCGCGAAATTATTTGGATCGATGGAGTTAAGAAGTCGCTTGCCGACATTGGGCACGTCCGGCAAATCGTATTGCGGGATCACATTTCCCGCTTGCACGAATCCGGCGGCTGGCGGCCCCACGGGAACGCCGCTGCTATCAACTTCCATCCTCGGTTTGTAGAGTGCCGGATCAAAAGTTGAGAATCCGCCGCGCGTCTCGTAAGGAGGCAGATCCAATTCATAGCGCAGGCCCAAATTGAAAGTCAGCCGCGGAGAAAATCGCCAATCGTCCTGGAAAAACAGACTGTAATCCGCGGTCCGCAGAATCCGGGTGCTGAGGCCATCGGCATACACCGAAGCGTTAACCGTGCCCAGCAGAAAGTTATTAAAGCTCTGAAAGTTAATTGTGCCGCGGCGGTTGTTATTGGCCTGAAGATCATTTTGATAATAGATGATCTGCCCACCAGTGCGAATATTGTGCTTGCCCCGGCTGAGCGAAACGATGTCAACCAGAGTCGTCGATGACTCACTATTTCGCGTATCGATGTTCGTGCCGGCATTCCCGATCGCCAGGGCATTCGTTCCCGTCGGTCCGATACGAATTATTCCCAGGCCCGGATACAAATTAGCGTTCGCGCGCTTGATACCCAGGTCGGCATCCTTCACTGGATTCTGTCCGGTCGCATCACTGCGAATAAAGCTATAACCGAAGCGTGCTTCGTTTACTGTTCGCGAACTGAACAGGTGGACACTCTGAACAGACACTAATCGATTGTTTTGCGTCTGATCGGCGCCGAAGCCGGGAACATTAGAACCACCACCGGGAAGCGCCAGGAACTGGCGCGTGTTGGAGAAGAAAAACTTTACGGCCAGGGCGTCGCGTCGGTTAATGCGATAGTCAATGTTTGTATTGAATTGATCTTCGTTGGCAGAAGAGTCGCTTGAGCCGGAGTAGTGCCCGTCAGTCTGCGGTGTCGGGATCACGAATGAGCCATTGGGCAACCTCGCATTCAAAAGAGCAAGCGCAGCCGAATTAATTGAAGTGGCGAACATGCCATTTGGCAGTTGTGGCCTGAAGGTAGCGAGTAACTTCTGCTGCGACCGATCGTTCGTCAAGCCTGGCGCGATCAGAACGCCTGAGCTCAAGCTGTTTGGCGAGGCTCCATTTCGCTCGCGCGTGCCCTGATACGAGATAAAGAAAAACGATCGATTTGTTTTGATTGGCCCGCCCAGCAATCCGCCAAACACATTACGCCGCAACGTCGGACGACGAACGCCCGCTGCTTTCAAGAACGGATTGTTGGCGTCAAGCACGTCATTGCTCAAATACTCGTAGGCAGTCCCGTGAAAATCATTGCTGCCATTCTTGGTCACTACCTGAACGTTGCCGCCGCCACCGCGTCCGAAGGTCGCGTCATAGAGTGAGGTCTGCACCTTGAATTCGTGAATGGTCTCGGGCGCTGGAACGGCGATCGTTGCCGCGGCATTGGTGGCCAGGTTATTCGCATCAACGCCGTTAATTTCAAAATCATTTTGGGTAACGCGCGCTCCGTTGACCGAGACATTCTGTGAACTGCGTCCCAACGCTGTGTGATCAGGTAGAGCCACGGCGGTACCGGGCGAGAGCGCAAGGAGCTGCGTGAAGTTACGGGTTGCCAGCGGAAGTTCCGACGCGGCCCGCATCTCAACAACGCGGCCAAGTTGCGGACCGTCGCGTTGGATCAGCGAAACAATTTCTATGGAAACTGTGTCCGGCCCCGCGGGAAACATACCAGCATTCACCGTAATACTTTCGGTGATTACCACCGGCACGAGGTCAAACACGGCCGGAGCGAATCCGGGAGATGTAATCCGTACCAGATAGTTTCCGGGAGAGAGAAGTGGAACGCTGTAGTTTCCCTGCTCGTCAGTCTTGACTTCTCGTTCTTCCGCAGTGGTGTTGTTCCGAATTGTCACCTGTGCGCCGGCAATCCGAGCGCCTTGTTGATCCTTGACCGTGCCGATGATGCGGCCGGTGGTCTGACTCTGCGCGAAAGCAGCCGATGTCCACAGCCCGACGAGTGAACCAGCAACCAGCAAGGCGATCAGAATTCTGCTGAATCTCGCATCTGATCGCGGTAATTTGAGGCGCGAGGCCGGGAACATTGGCGGACTCCTTATTAGATCTGAATCAAATTTCCGGTGTTATTGAATCGGTCCCGAGAAGGCCCGCAAGATTAATTGCAAAACACGTTAACCCTGAAAACCTACTTACTAATTTAGCCTTCGCGAGGATACTTTGCGCGAGCCTGCTCGTCAATAACCTCGCTGTGATTCAGAGAAAACGTTCTTCGATCAATGATCGAAGCTATCTCACCGAACTATTGGTTCAAAATCGCGTCCGAGCCAGGCGCAGGCGCCGCAGAGCTTGGCGCGTTTTGGCTGGCCGGTATGTGCGGGTAGAAGTAGTCATTACTTCGACGCTACCGTTCGTTCGATTAAGTCGGGCTGCCCCAGGATATTCGTTTCGCCGTGCAAGAGATACGCGTCAAAGCGTTCTCCATTTCACCCATTGCAGAAAGTTTTTTCGCGTGACCTGCTTCCCGATGCTTTACACTCGACCCTTCGGACGCTAGAATGCGATCGCTCGATAAGCTCGCCTCAAGAACCTGGAGCACAAGCACGAAGGTTCTTTGTCTCTGAGATCTCGCACCTCGGAGTTCCATAAATTTTCGTAACCAAGCCGCCCCCAAAGCGATGGTGTGTTCGGAGAATTGTGCAATTTCACCGAACGACTTTACTACCGCTCTAACACGACGGAGTGGACGCCTCGTGGGCCTCTCCTCAGCACGGATCTTAACCGCCAAGTGTCAAACACACTTGTTGCCGCTCTTTCGGAGAACCCTTAATGCGTTTCACCATTCGTTCCACGGCCCGTCCCTCTCATTTACATCGGCATCGTGCGCCGCTTTTCATGTCTCGCCATCTGACACTCTGGTTCGTTTTAGTGATCCTGGCTGCGTTGGTTGTGCTGTCATCGGTCCTGGCCGGTGAGCGGGGCGAGAGCCGGAAGAGTGCGGCCGCAGGAGGGCAGAAGCAGGTCACGAAGTCCGTGGCAGACGTGTTCAGCCAGCAGGTCAAAGCAAGACCGCGAGGCAACGGGGTCTCCACCATGCGAGACTCAGATCCTGAAAGATTGGAAGCAGCACTTTTCGTAGATCCGCCTGCGCCTTTGGCCCGAACAGCTCTGGTGCCAAAATCACTTGCGACGCTCGGAGCGAACAATGTCATCGAGACTCAACAGAACCAGACGCCGGGGAAGGGGAGTCTCCAACAGGATGAACTGAGCGTCCAGACTGGCCCCCAGCAAGACAAAGAACAACGTAAACCCAGGGAAGAGCGGCTCACTAAGGCGACTACGTTCAATGGCGATCTTCGCGCTCTCCCCCATCGCAAACCTGTGCAACGCGAGCGGCCGGAACTCAATGAGCCGGCGCTAAATCCGACATTGGCTCCCGGCATTCCCGCCACGGCGCCGTCTGCGCCTCAGATCGGCGGGCCGAGCGCGCCCGCGCCTGCGCCACTCAACGTCTTTGAGGGTCTGGATCGCTTCAACTGGGGCGCAGGTAGTCCTCCTGACACGAATGGCGACGTCGGTCCCAACCACTACATCCAGACCGTCAACACTTCGATAGGCGTTTACCGCAAGTCCGATGGATTTCAGGAGGCCGCGTTTACCTTCGACACCTTCATGAGTCAGGGCCACTTCGGCAATCTGTGCGATACGAACAACTTCGGCGACCCGGTAGTTCTCTACGACTCGTTCGAGGATCGCTGGATCATCACTGACTTCGCGTTTGTGACCGACATTAGCGGCAATGTCCTTGCGCCGGCGTTTCAGTGCATCGCCGCCTCGAAGAGCGGCGACCCGGTCACCGGCGGCTGGAACTTCTACTCGACCCAGATTTCGGACAACTTGAACGATTACCCGAAGTTCGGCATCTGGCCCGACGGTCTCTACATGTCCGCGAACATGTTCTCCTTCGGCGCCGGCTCCACTTTCAAGACCGCGCGCGCCTGGGCCTTCGACAAGGCGCAGATGTATGGCGGAAGTCCGACCGTGAAGGTGGTCTCCTTTGACATCCCGGGCGGCGATTTCGCGGTCATGCCGAGCAATGCGCGCTTGCAGACCGGCACGCCCCCTGCCGGACGGCCGAATCTGTTCATCTCCAGCTGGCTCTTTACCAACGCCCTGACCGTCTATAAGTTCCACGTCGACTGGAACAGCCTTGCGCTCTCGACCTTCACCGGGCCCGACGTATCGATCGCCGGCACGAGTTGGCCAAATGCAGCCGTAGCGAATGCCGCGCAGCCTGGTACAGCCACGCTCCTCGATGTCCTTCAGATCCGGGCCATGGTACACAACCAATACACGAATTTCGGCGGCACG
>WNFP01000982.1_pt1 | contig 22282 bp, 21 predicted proteins | sample 5400201 | NCBI WGS metagenome assembly WNFP01 (sample SAMN13153355, study PRJNA577476) | soil metagenome | isolation source: 115 cm saprolite under Madrone tree | place: USA:California | collected 2016-06-14
ACGGGTCTTTTGTCTATGTGCCCAAAGGGGTCCGCTGCCCGATGGAACTTTCCACCTACTTCCGTATTAACGCGGCGAACACCGGCCAGTTCGAACGCACGTTGATTGTCGCTGACGAGGGCTCCTACGTCAGTTACCTCGAAGGCTGCACGGCACCCATCCGCGACGAAAACCAGTTGCACGCCGCTGTGGTCGAGTTGATCGCGGTCGACAACGCGCAGATCAAGTACTCGACGGTGCAGAACTGGTACCCGGGCGACAAAGAAGGCAAAGGCGGGATCTACAACTTCGTGACCAAGCGGGGCAAGTGCTTGGGCGCAAACTCGAAGATTTCCTGGACACAAGTGGAGACCGGTTCAGCCATTACCTGGAAATATCCGAGCTGCATCCTGCAGGGTGAGAACTCGGTGGGTGAGTTCTACTCGGTTGCCCTCACCAACAACTACCAGCAGGCCGACACTGGCACGAAGATGATCCACATCGGCAAGAACACGCGCAGCACCATCGTCGCCAAGGGCATTTCTGCCGGCCACGGCCAGAACACCTATCGCGGCCAGGTGAAAATCATGAAGGGTGCCACGGGAGCACGGAACTACACGCAGTGCGACTCGCTCCTGATCGGAGACAAGTGCGGTGCCCACACTTTCCCCTACATCGAGGTGAGGAACTCAACCGCCCGCATGGAGCATGAAGCTTCCACCTCGAAGATCGGCGAGGATCAGCTCTTCTACCTGCGTCAGCGCGGGCTAAAGGCGGAAGATGCCGTTTCCATGATCGTAAACGGTTTCTGCAAGCGCGTCTTTCGCGAGCTGCCCATGGAATTCGCGGTGGAGGCCCAGAAGCTGCTAAACGTCAGTCTGGAAGGCAGCGTCGGGTAAGGCTGAGCTCCTGCAGGAAGTAGCAACTACTCAGCCAATGAGAGGAACGGGAATGAGCTTGCTGGAAATCAAGAATCTGCACGTTAGCGTGGACAAGCACGAAATCCTCAAGGGCATTGACCTGAGGGTGAATGCCGGTGAGGTGCACTCCATCATGGGACCGAACGGATCGGGCAAGAGCACGCTGGCGCAGGTGTTGGCCCGCCGAGAGGCCTACAACGTCACCTCGGGCGAGGTGTCTTACAACGGCAAGGATCTGTTAGCCATGAAGCCGGAGGCGGCCGCGTGTGAAGGCATCTTCATGGCCTTTCAATACCCGGTAGAGATTCCCGGCATCAGCAACGCTTACTTCCTCCGGTCTGCACTCAATGCCATCCGCAAGCACCGCGGGCTGGATGAAGTAGATGCCATGGACTTCCTGCCCATGTTCCGGGAGAAGCTGAAGCTGCTGGACATGGACGAGAAGCTGATGAATCGCTCCGTGAACGAAGGCTTCTCCGGTGGCGAGAAGAAGCGCAACGAGATTCTGCAGATGGCGGTGCTAGAGCCAAAGCTCGCCATCCTGGACGAGACCGATTCCGGCCTGGACATTGACGCGCTGAGGATCGTGGCCCAGGGCGTCGATGCCATGCGTAACCCGGAGCGTGCCATCCTCGTGGTAACTCACTACCAGCGCCTGCTGAACTATATCGTTCCGGACTTTGTCCACGTGCTAGTGGATGGACGCATCGTGCGTTCGGGCGGCCCGGAACTGGCGCTGGAACTGGAAGAGAAGGGCTATGGCGCGATGGAAGCCGAGGCGCGGCATGCAACACCCGCCTAGTGAGAACGAGGGAAGAACAACGTGATCACGGCAACTCAGCAGTTAGAAAGTTACCTGGAAAGCTTCAGCGAATTCGAGAAGCTTGCTACCGGGCATGACCTGCCATGGCTGCGGCGGTTGCGCCAGGATGCGTTTGCCCGCTTTTGCGAAGTCGGGTTCCCAACCACTCACGACGAAGACTGGCGGTTCACCAATGTCTCGGCGATCGCGCAGACGCCTTTCCGACTCGCCCGGAAGGGCCGCTTCCGGTTGTCACAAAAGGAACTGGAACCGTACCGGGTCGCGGGCGTTGCCTGTCAACTCGTGTTTGTGAACGGGCGCCTGGCGCGCGAGCTATCGTTGCTGGGCAAACTGCCCGATGGGGTGAAGGTCAGCAATCTTGCCGGGGAGATTTCCAGCAATCCCGGAGCGTTTGAAGCGCACTTCGGACGCTATCTTGATGTCCGCCGCGATGCCTTCTCTGCACTGAACACGGCTTTCACGGAAGATGGAGCGTTTGTACATATCCCCAGAGGCACACTAGTGGGGGAGCCCATCTGCCTGCTGTTTGTCTCGACCGGGGACGACGCCCCATCCGTGAGCCATCCGCGCAACCTCATTGTGGCCGAGGAGGACAGCCAGGCCACGTTCGTCGAGGACTATGTGTCGCTCGACGGCGGCGCGGTGTTCTGCAACACGGTCACGGAACTGGTCGCCGGCGACCACACTGTGCTTTCGCACTACATGATCGAGCGTGAGCACACGGAGGCTTTCAACATCTCAACGCTGCGTATCCAGCAGGGGAGAAGCACCAACGTTGTGTCGCACTCAGTGCTGCTGGGCGGGGCACTCGTGCGCAACAACGTGCACCCGGTGCTGGCAGGCGATGGGGGAGAGTGCCTGATTAACGGCCTCTTCATCGGCAATGGCCACCAATACCTGGACAACTACATGCTGGTGGAACATGCCAGCCCGCACTGCAGCAGCCGGCAGTTCTACAACGGGATCCTCGATGGCCACGCCCACGGTGTCTTTCATGGCCGGATCATCGTGCACAAGGATGCGCAGAAAACCGACGCCAAGCAGACCAATCGCAACCTGCTGCTGTCCGATGACGCCCAAATCGATACCAAGCCGCAACTGGAGATCTACGCCGACGACGTGAAGTGCACCCATGGGGCCACCATCGGCCAGATTGAGGGGGACGCCCTGTTCTACCTGCGCTCTCGCGGTATCGACGAGGTGTCCGCGCGCAAGCTCTTACTGTTCGCCTTCGCCAGCGAGTGCCTCGACCGCATGAAGCAGGGACCCGTCCGGAAGCACGTGGAAGGGCTGATCAACCGCTGTCTGTTCCAGATGGCCGACTCTGCGCCTGGTGTGTCGACAGAGAACCGCCGCGAGGACAGCGGGAGAAGCTGGGAGGAAATCGGATGACCACCGCGACCAGATTGCCCGGGGAGTCCCACCCACCTCAAGTGCGCGACGCCCGTGCGGAGGTCGATGTGCAGAAGGTCCGCCGTGACTTTCCTATCCTCCGGCAGAGAGTTCGCGGCAGGGCGCTGGTTTACCTGGACAACGCAGCCACGTCCCAAAAGCCGCAGGTGGTCATTGATGCGATCCGTCACTACTACGAGCGGGACAACGCCAACATCCATCGTGGCGTGCATTTCCTTTCCGAACATGCGACGGAAGAGTACGAAGGGGCGCGGAGGACGGTCCAATCGTTCCTCAACGCCGCGGATGAGAGCGAGATCATCTTTGTTCGCGGCGCCACGGAAGCCATCAACCTCGTGGCGCAGACTTACGGCCGCACGAACGTTCACGCCGGGGACGAAGTGCTTATCACCGCCATGGAGCATCACTCCAACATCGTGCCCTGGCAGATCCTGTGCGAAGAGAAGGGAGCAAAGCTGCGGGTTGCGCCAATCAGCGATAGCGGCGATCTGCTGCTCGAGGACTTTGAGAAGCTGTTGGGACCGCGAACGAAAATCGTCGCCGTAGCCCACGTCTCAAACGCGCTCGGTACGATCAATCCTATCCAGCAGATCATCGAAATGGCACACCGCGGGAACATAGCGGTGCTGGTCGATGGGGCCCAGGCCGTGCCTCATCTCAAAGTGGATGTCCAAGCCCTGGATTGTGACTTCTACGTTTTCTCCGGTCACAAGGTGTATGGTCCCACCGGCATCGGCGTTTTGTATGGCAAGCACGCTTTGCTGGATGCCATGCCTCCGTACCAGGGCGGTGGCGACATGATCAGTTCCGTGACCTTCGAGAAGACGATCTACAACAAGCTGCCCTACAAATTTGAAGCAGGCACGCCCCATGTGGCGGGTGCTATCGGCCTGGGCGCAGGCATCGAGTATGTGAATGGCCTCGGGATGGACAATATAGCCGCCTATGAGAACGAGTTGCTGGCTTATGCCACTGAAGCTGTTTCCGCGATCCCCGGTATCCGTCTGATCGGTACCGCGAAAGAAAAGGCTGGCGTGCTCTCGTTCCTGCTGGACAGCATCCACCCGCACGATATCGGGACCATCCTCGACCAGGAGGGAATTGCTGTCCGAACAGGGCATCACTGCGCCCAGCCTGTAATGCAGCGCTTCGGCGTCGCGGCCACGGCGCGCGCTTCGTTCGCTCTCTACAACACCAGAGAAGAAGTGGATGCTCTGGTTGAGGGCCTCCAGCGAGTGCGGGAGGTGTTCGCCTGATGTCCGATCTACGGGAGCTCTACCAGGAAGTCATCCTGGAGCACAGCAAGGCGCCTCGCAACTATCGCGAGCTCGCGACGGCAAACCACAGGGCGGAAGGATATAACCCGCTCTGTGGTGACCACCTCACCGTCTACCTGGACTTGGAGGGCGACTCGATTCGCGACATTAGTTTCCAAGGCTCAGGATGCGCGATTTCCAAGGCGTCGGCGTCCCTGATGACACAGAGCGTGAAGGGTAAGACCAGGGCGGAAGCGGAAAGACTCTTCGACCAGTTCCACAAGCTGGTGACGGGCGAGTCTCCGGCGAACGGGAATCGGGCTGAACTCGGAAAGCTGGCCGTTTTTTCCGGTGTCTCCCAGTTTCCTGTGCGGGTCAAGTGCGCAACGCTTGCCTGGCACGCGTTGCACGCTTCGCTGGAAGGGAAACAAGGCACTGTATCCACGGAGTAGCCCTCAACACGGAGAAGGAAAAAAATAGCTACCAGGAGAGTTCTATATGGGTGCGAGTGGACCGATCACGCTGAGTCGGGCTTGTGAAGTCATCGAAATCCCCAACGGGATTCATGGCATCCTCCCGGCCGGCACCCTCGTAAGGATCATGCAGTCCTTGGGCAGCAGCTACACGGTGACTACCGATCGCGGCCACATGTACCGTGTCGACGCCAAAGATACAGATGCTCTGGGGCTTTCCAACGCAGCGACGGCGCAAGCACCTGCACTTCAAGAAGGGACTTTCAGCGATCAAATGGTCTGGGATCAGTTGAAGACCGTGTACGATCCGGAGATTCCGGTCGATATCGTGGATCTGGGTCTGGTGTACTCGTGCGTGATTGCGCCCCTGCAAGAAGGCGGGAACAGGGTTCATATCAAGATGTCCATGACCGCTCCCGGTTGCGGTATGGGCAACGTGCTCAAGGCCGACGTGGAGAGCAAGCTCTCGCGGTTGCCCGGTGTCAAGGAAGTTCATGTTGAAGTCGTGTTCGATCCGGCATGGCACCCCGGCCTCATGTCGGACGCGGCCAAGCTCCAGCTTGGCTTCGACCTGGACTACGGCACAACACAAGCCTCGCTACCGATCTATGGAGAAAGAAAGTGATCGTCCACATTTGGCTCAGAAGACCCTGGATCCCGGTGCAGGGCTAGAAACATTCGCCAGCACGGCCACGAAGCCCGCGGAGTCGTGGCTCGTGCCCGCCTAAGCTGCTGGGCGTTTCGGTCTAGGGCGAGCGTAATTCACGTTCAGGGTGCGATCTCTTAGAATGCTGCCATTCAGAGCTTTGATTGCCTTCTCGGCCTCCGGCTCGTTGGTCATCTCCACGAATGCAAACCCGCGCGGCAGCTCGGTGTCGCGATCCAGGACGATATGGACCTGCTCTACTCGTCCGTAGGCTTCGAACAGCCGCCGAAGCTCCTCGGGCGTCACCTCAGAACCCAAGTTTCCAACAAAGAGGTTTTTCACAACGTTTCCCCTATCGGTCACTGTTTGATTGTGGGCTGTTCTCGGGCAAATAGGCAAGAGGAGGAGGTTGAGAAAACAATGGCAGCGTCGTCCGTTCTAGTGGGTCAGGTGGCGGGCGACAAGGGCGGCAAGGGAGGACGGTTTGGGAAACTTTAGACTCCTCGCACATCCGTGGTGGGTAAACCTTCTGCTCCTTGTGCCGTTCGTTGCCTATTTCCTGTTTCGACGCGAGAAACCCCGACTCACAGGCCATCAGCTTCTCACTTCCGCAATCTTTGCTCTCTCGTTTGGCTTTGTTGAAGGTGCAGTAGCGATCTATCTCGGGGCTGCGGTTGGCCTTTTACCCGGATATGCTGGCACGCTCCGCGATGTCGCGCGACTATCCGCAGATCTCCATGGGCAGGAGATCCTGCACCTCAGCAATCTGCCGCCCAGCTTGCTAACAGTCGAGGTGTTTCGTGAAGCAGCTACGATGCTAATGCTGCTCTCTGTCGCCATGCTTGCTGAGCAGAAGCGAGGAGAACGGCTTGCTACCTTTCTCTGGATATTTGCCCTCTGGGACATCGGGTACTACGTAGCGCTGCGGGCCACGGTCCAATGGCCAAACTCACCCACAAGCCCTGACGTGCTGTTTCTCATCCCGGTGCCGTGGACCTCGCAAGTGTGGTTTCCGATCCTTATAAGCATTCTGACCGCGGCTGCGATCCTGTTAACTCGACAGCGTGGTTGCATGACCGAATGCTCAAATGTGGAGTCCGCTGCCGACTCGATTGAGCCCCTCTAACATGAGGACTAGAATTCGTTACAACATCCTCCACGGCGAGGAGGCAGGAGATGCGTTTCGATTATTTCTCCTTTGGCTCGCTCCGCGTCGACGACAGCACCTACAAGCATGATGTGGTCATCGATCGTGGGGAGATCCGCGACCGCAAGAAAAGGCCGTCCAAGAAATTCCGCGATGACTTTGGACACACGCCACTGTCCATCGCGGAGGACATACCCTGGAAATGCCGCCAGCTCGTCATCGGTACTGGTGCATACGGAGATTGCCGGTGATGAAAGAACTAGAGCGCGAGGCGAAGCGTCACGGGTTGACATCCTCCCCTTCATGAACGGAGGGGATTCCTACCGGCTGTACGCTCGCGCATACGATGCCCTCGGTGGGTTCCTGACACGACGCATTGGCAGCATGCGAAGATGACGAACAGGCTAACGAGGCGAGTCCCGCCTCTTTGATGTTTATCGCACCAACCCAATCCGCAGGGGCGGAGAAGCCACACTCGACGCACACGAAGTTGCTTTGGGTCTTGCGATTCTGTGCTGCTGTGTGGCGGCACTCAGGACACTTGCGGCTTGTGTTCTGGGGCGGCACGGGCGCAACCAGCCGAACGGCTCATCTGCCGTTGCTGTTCACCCTTCGGCAGCAACTCGAATTGGAACGCTTGCCTACGTTCCATGCTGCCATTATGATTTGGTCTATGTCGCACTTCAAGGAAATTCGGCACGGTAGACACTGCGTCTTTGCAATGCATGTCCATCTGGTCTTCGTCACCAAATACCGCCGCTGTATGCTCGACGGCGAGGCGATTGAGAAATTGCGGCATATCTTCTCCAAAGTCTGCACCGACTTTGAGGCGGGGTTGGTGCAGATGGACGGGGAGGGCAATCATGTACACTTGCTGGTGAACTACCCGCCGAAAGTGTCCGTCTCATCGCTGGTGAACTCCTTAAAGGGCGTTTCCAGCCACGTTCTACGACGCCAGTTGCCTCGCATCACCAAGGGCTACTGGAACAATGTACTGTGGTCGCCTTCCTACTTCGCCGCTTCCTGTGGCGGCGCACCGCTCGACCTCATCCAACGCTACATCGAGCAGCAAGCGACACCGTTATAGTCGGGGCTTACCCCGTCCTGAATTCCGGGGCTTGCGCCACTCGCTGGTCACGTGCATGTCGGGAACCCGTTTTAGGGCGCCGCCGACGTATTGTTTGGCGCCCTGGGGTCCGGGAGGCAGTCCGGGCGGGACATCGGCGCCGTGGTCGACGAACTCGGGCGCGAAGTTCACATCGCCGATGTCGATGTTCTTGCGATTCACGAATTCCTCAAAATGGTTGCGGACGAACTGTCTCATTTCTTCGAGAGTCATGCTGGTGTCGGGCACGGGGTTTCCTCGACGATGCAACTGGCTGCATCTAAAGGATGCTCGCGAAGCTTCGCCGACTCAGCAAACTAAACGCGCCGGACGGAAACAGCGCCGACAGCGGCATATTAGCGGTGCGACGCGGGAGAGCTTTTGAAGTCGCGAAGGGAAAGCTCGAGCCCCCCATATTCAGGATGGTCGTTGTGTCCGATGGTGAAGGCGATGTCGACCGAATCGCCGGTAAGAAGCTTGGCAGCCTGGAACCGTTCCGCCATGTGCCAGCCGAGGCTGTCGAACGTCATATTCCGGCGCCAAGTGGAGTTTTCCTTTGTCGGTCCCCGGTTCTCAGTTACCGCGCGCCGGTCGCTCCGACCGATTTCGCTGGCGTCGGGATGACAAAGGGGAGTAGTCAGAATTGCGACTGCGCTGAGTGGCTGGCCCTCCTCTTGCACGTCAGGAGCGAGCGAGGCGGCCAGCTTCAACTTGATGTGCTTGTCCTTGAGGATCTTCGGAGGGGCCATCAGGCGCACGGCCCGCGCGCTGAAGATCGGTTCAGGATTGCCTTGCCCGAAGGGTTCGAGGCGTTCCAGCGCCTGAAACAGTTCCGGGGTTACCTGCTCAAGATTCAGTTCGGCATCCAGATCAAGGATCGGTTCGAAATCGGCGGGGGTGAGCCGCAGGCGGGCATATTCGTCGAGATGGGCGCGCAATTCGGGAACGCGCGCTGAAGGCAGGGAGAAGCCGACCGCGTGGGAGTGCCCGCCGTAACGGGTGAACAGGTCGCGGCATGACTCGAGCGCGTCCAGCAGGTGAAAGGCACGAATGGATCGGCCCGAGCCATGGGCTTCGCCGCCCTCGTGGGAGAGCACCAGGGTTGGACGCCCGTAGCGCTCGACCACGCGGGTCGCGGTGATGCCGATCACACCCCGATGCCAGCCGTCGCCGTCGATGACCACGCAATGAGCGTCCTTTAGGGTCGGTTCCTGTTCGAAGCGGGCCTCGATGGCCTGCAGGATGCGGCGCTCTTCTTGCTGGCGTTCGCCGTTGAGCTGATCGAGACGCCCAGCGATCTGTTTTGCGCGCGCTGGATCTTTCACGCTGAACAGCTCTATGACATCCCGGGCAACGTCCATCCGCCCGGCGGCGTTCAGGCGGGGTGCGATGCGGAAGGCAATTTCGGTGGAGGTCGGCGGCCGCGTCGCGGGAATCTGGGCAACTTCCAGAAGCGCCTTTAGGCCGGGATTCACGGCTCGGCGCAGCGCATCGAGGCCGAGCTTGGCGAACACGCGATTCTCCCCGGTGAGCGGAACGGCGTCCGCGACGGTGGCGATGGCGACCATCTTCATGAATGAGGTCAGCAGGCGCGACTGGTCTTTTTCGGGCAGACGTTTTTCCATGAGCGCCTGCGCCAACTTGAACGCCACACCCGCGCCGCACAGCGCCTTGCAGGGGTACTCGCATCCCGGCTGATTCGGGTTGAGCACCGCCAGCGCGGCGGGTACCCCTTCCTGTCCGGGCAAATGGTGGTCAGTGACGATGAGGTCCACGCCCAGCCGTTTCGCCGTTTCGGCCGCGGCCAAGGCGCGGATGCCGGTGTCGACGCTGATGATCAGGCGGACGCCGGCCGCAGCGGCGCGCTCAATCACGTCGTCCTTCATGCCATAGCCTTCGCGGACGCGGTGGGGGACGTGGAAGTCGGCAGCGCCGCCGCAGAGCTCCGTAGCAGTCTTCAGGATGACGATGGCGGTCGTGCCGTCGACGTCGTAGTCACCGTAGATCAGGATTCCCTCTTTGCGCTCGATGGCAGCGTCGAGCCGGTCGACGGCCGCGCGCAGGCCCGACATCAGGTAAGGCGAATGCAGGTGCGAGGGGGCTGGCGCCAGGTAACGCTCCGCCGATGTGGCATCCTGGATGCCGCGCATGACCAACAAGCGGGCCAGAGTAGCGGCTAGGCGGGGATCGTCATGCAGGGAAAGAGACGGAGTCGAACGGAGTTCATCGGCGAGCGCGCAGATGATGGTTTCGTCGACAGCCTTGCGGAGCCACTTCATGGATTCACTGGGTGGGATGCTTGGCTGGTGGGACCCCTCGCGGGCAACAGTGCCCGCGCCCCACTGGCACGCTAGTCTTCCTCATCCGGTCCGGGTTCGTCGATGGGAATGCCGCCGAAATCCTCGGCGAGTTCAATGAGCCGCTGGTAACGCTCGTACCACTCCGTGCTGGACTCGTACAGGAACATGCTGCCCTGAAAGGCCCAGCCGAGTTGCACGAAGCCGGTTTTGCCGATGTAGGTGCGCAGCCAGCGTGCGTCTTCGAGGTCTTCATCGTTGGTGTACTCGGCGCTGGTCAGGCGCTGGATAAGGGCCTCGAGATCATCCCGCTTCAGCGCCCAGGAGTCCATGGTGAGGAAGGGGGCACCGGAAGATTTTGCGAGTTCGACGAAGTCCTTCCATCCGTCGGCGTTGTCTTCCGCCTTCCACATGATGCACTGGACCTCCTCGTAGTCCACGTAACCGTGGAAACGGCGCAGGCCGTGGCCTTCGATGAAGGCGATCATGTCGTCTTTCAGACCAGTAAGGTCGTCGGGTGTAGCGGTCATCTCGGGGTCTCGTTGACGAATTATTGTATGCCTTTTTGTGGTCAGCGAAACCATAACCGGACACTTGTCCAGCGGACCGGACACTCGATCGCTCACGCGCAACGTTTCCGGCGATGCCGTTTTCAGCGCGCCTCTGCTTCAACGCAACTCGAACGGAGGCAGCGCAGCATAGGAACCGGGGAGAGCTAAATGCCGAGTTCGCGGTGTGTTAGACTATCGGTTTCACAACGAGCCCCCGAACCAGACAATGCTTTTCTCCAAAGAATATGTGGGCTATCTGGCCCGCGAACTCACAAAAAAGCTGATCGCCGGCGAACTCATCGAGACCGAGAAGGCCGCTGCCGTGACCGAGCGCGTGCATTCGGCGATGCTGGAAGAGATGTCGCTCGAGGATCGCATCAATGACGAGGTTCGGGTCATCCTGGAGGCCTACTCGGACGAAATGCGGCGCAGCGGCGCGAACTACCAGGAAATGTTCCGCAAAGTGAAAAGCGAGCTGGTGAAGAAGTACAAGGCGGTTCTATGAGGCTGAGCCGCGACAAGGTAAACAAGCTCGCCCACGTGGTCAGCGACGCACTCGCCGAAATGTCTGAGGTCGACTTTCTGGAAGACCGCAACACGGTTCGGCTTGAGACTCGCAAGATTCTGGAAGATCTGCTCAACCAGGAAGCAAAAATCGACCTGTTGGCGCGCCAGAAGATCGAGAACCAGAAGAAGACCATCCTCGAAGGCAGCCAGGAGTGGGACATTCTCTACCGCAAGTATTACAACGAAGAAGTGAAGAAGCTGGGAATTTAGACTCCGTCGTCGGTCGTCAGTCGCCGGCAATAACAGCCAAGTTTGAAATTGCTGGCCGCGGCCACCAATTTTTGGTGTCTTGCAGCCTGGAGCCGAGCTGCGCGCGGAGGACAGACGAGGGCGTCTGTCCCTGCGCGGTTCCTGGCATCGGCGGCGTTCGGATCACGGTCCCGGTTCGAGAGCCGGCATCCGCAACACGTCGTCGCCCTGCTCTTTACGATCGACGCCGAGCGCGTGCATTTCGCGGGCGACCGGTTGCACCATGTCGAGCATTTCGCGCAGTGCCGCCATCGCGCCGACCGCCTCCTTGTCGCTGTTGTCAGCGCCTTCCCGCTCCATGATCGACTCCAACAGAGTCTTCGCGCGGGGAAAGGGGACGATCTTCACGTCTTCTTTCTCGCCGATGTTGGCGGCTTTTTTGGCGAGGCCCAGGGCTGTGTCGAAACCGCCCAGCTCGTCGACCAAGCCCAGGGCTTTCGCATCTTCGCCGGACCAGATGCGACCCTTCGCGATCTCGAGCACCTTCTCCCTGGGAAGCTTTCGCCCGTCCGCGACTTTGCTGGTGAAGTCGACGTACACGCGATCGAGCCACGCCTGAAAGCGCTGCCACTCGGCCGGAGTGTAGTCCTGAACGCCAGTGAACATGGTGGCATTGGCGCCGGTGTGGACTTCGTCCCAGGAGAGGCCAACCTTGTCCCAGAAGCCGGAGGTTACGATCTTGCCGCCCAGCACACCGATGGAGGCCGTGATGGTGCCGGGTTGGGCGACGATCTTGTCGGCCGCCATGGCTACGAAATATCCGCCCGAGCCTGCGAGGTCACCCATGGACACGATGACGGGTTTTCCCGCTTTGCGCGCGTTCACGACCTCGCGCCAGATCGTGTCGGAAGCAACGTAGGAGCCTCCCGGACTGTCGACGCGGAACAGGATCGCCTTCACGTCTTTGTCGGCGACGGCGGCACGGAGGGCGCCGGCGACCGTGTCCGATCCCATGGTTTCCGATCCATTCACGGCGTTGTAATCGGTTTTGCCCCGAGACACGCCGCCCGCGCCATACACCAGGGCGATGGTCTTGCCTCGGTCGTGGGGGCGCCCGGCGCGGTCGAGATACTTGTCGAGGTAGAGGAACTGGGCGTCGCCGCCAGCCTTCTTCCTGGCCTGATCAAAGACTTCGTCGCGGTAGGCAAGACCGTCCACCAGTTTCGCGTCCAGGGCTTCCTTGCCGAGGTAGGGTCCTTTGTCGACGACACTCTGAAATTGATCGGGCGGGATTTGCCGGGCGGTGCAGATGCCTTCTTTGAGCTGGCCAAACCAGGAGGTTAGAACTTTTTCGAGCGCTTCCTTGTGCGGCGCGGTGAATTTCGTCTCGGTGAAGGTGTTCATGGCATTCTTGTATTCGTAACGATGGTCGCCGTGAAACCGCATGCCCAGCTTCTCGAGGGTGCCTTTGACGAAGGGGGTCTCGAGCATCACACCGGTGAGTCCGATGTCGCCCGAGGGCTGCAGGTATATCTGGTCGAACGACGTGGCCAGATAGTAGGCGCCATTGCCCGGGCCGAATTCGCCAAAGGTTTCCGCGTAGGCGATGGCAAACTTCTTGTGGGCGCGGAAGCGCTGCACGGCTTCGCGCAACTCCTGCGTCTGCGCCATGCCCATTTGCACGGCACTGACACGAGCCACCATGCCCTTGACGCGGTCGTCGCCGGAGGCGCGGTCGATGGCGTCAACCACATCGCGCACCGTGGTGCGATCGGTGAGTGTGAGCTTGGCTTCGGTCGTCTGCGGGATGTCCTCGACCAGGGGCTGCTCGAAGTTGGCTTCCAGGATGGTCGTGGACGGCACCTTGCCCTTGCGCCCCCAAAGCAGCATGACGGTCGCGAGCACGGTGAGTAGGTAGATCACGCCCAGTGTGACCAAAACGCGAACGATGAATTTCTTCATAGCGGAATTCTCCTGGTGCTGCAGGACGGATGAGTCTATCGCGGGGAGGGAGCAGGAGGCGAGGGGAGGTCGGTCGCTGGCCGTTTGTCGCTGGTCGTTGGTGTTACGGACCGATCATGACGCGGCGTGTCACAGGCTGCGGGCCTGCTATCTTTGCCTTGGGCAAAGCTCCTGGCCAGTCATTACCAAGTACCTCAAATGACGAGAATCGACGACATCACCGCGACCGTTAAACAGGCCGCCAAAAACGCAGGCTTTGAGCTGGCGGGCATCGCCCCGGTTGGTGATTTTTCAGAACTTCGCTACTTTCCGGAATGGGTGGCTTCAGGTTACGCGGGCGAGATGAAGTATCTCGAATCGAGGCATGACGCCGGAGATCTGAAGCGGGCGTCTCTACGAACGGTCGCACCCTGGGCACGCAGCGTGGTCGTCTGCGCGATCAACTACAACACCGACCAGCCTTATTCCACCCAAAGGAACGATTGCGAGCGTGGATGGATTTCGCGCTATGCCTGGAGTCTGGAGGACTACCACGAGTTGGTGATGCGGAGAATGCGGGAGGTGGAGCGGAGCCTTGTCCAGACCTGGCAAGACCCGCAGAATCCCGCAGGGCCAGCGGTCGAGACCCGATGCTATGTCGATACCGGGCCATTAGTGGAGCGCGTGTATGCGAAGTACGCAGGCGTTGGGTGGATCGGGAAGAACACCTGCATTCTGAATCAGAAGATGGGGTCGTGGCTGTTCCTGGGAGTGATTCTTGCTTCTGTGGAACTGGTGCCGGATCTGCCGGCACCGGATCGCTGCGGGACCTGCACGCGCTGTCTCGACGCCTGTCCTACCCAGGCTTTCATCGCACCCTACCAGCTTGACGCCAACAAGTGCATCTCGTACCTGACGATTGAGAAGCGCGGCGCGATTCCCGAGGGGATGCGGGAGGGGATCGGACGGCATGTGTTTGGTTGCGACATCTGCCAGGATGTGTGCCCGTGGAATCGCAAGGCTCCGGTCACCCGTGCGGCCGATTTCCAGCCGCGCGCAGGACTGGTCAATCCGGCACTGGAGTGGATGGCTGAAATGAAAGCTGAGCAATTCCGCGAGATGTTTCGGGGCTCGGCGATCCGCCGCGCCAAATTGAGCGGGATGCGGCGGAATGCTGTCATTGCGATGGGAAATAGCGGGACTCGGGACTTCGTCCCGGCGCTCGAGCGATTGCGGGAAGATGGTGATCCGATCGTGGCCGAGAGCGCGGAATGGGCGTTGGAGAAGGTGAGATCCATCAAGAGCCCTTGACCGCAGAGAGTGCGGAGAAAAGACGCTCAAGGCGACCCAGGGGTTCGTCCCCCGAGCCAGCGGTGGAGACTCCTGGCGCGGCGGGAGGCGAGTGAAGCGAAGCATGGGATCGGTCGACTCCGTGGGTCGTTCGCCAATCACAGATCAGGACGGGAGTCCAGAGCGTGCTTCGGCAGGCCTGTTTTGGCAGGTGCGCTTCGCCCAGACGCGCCCGGCCAAGCAGGGTCCGGACAGGGCGCGCTGCGGGTCCCAGGACTAAGGTTAGGAGGCGAGCCGCAGGCACCTCGCCGTCTGCAACGAATCCTCTCCGTGGTAGCATTTGCTCAGTCCATGTCAGCGCAGCTCACCATGGGTCGCTTCTCGTCTCCGACACTTCGTTTCACACCCGCGGTGCTCGTGCTTTTCGTGTTTAACCTTTGGCCTTCTGCCGTGTCTGCCGCCGAGCCGGAATGGCTGGAAGTCCGCTCGGCGCATTTCTCGGTCATCACCGAGGCGGGAGAGAAGAAGGGCCGCGAAGTCGCGTTGCGCTTCGAGCAGATGCGGGCGGTGTTCGGGCAGCTGCTGGCGCGGAAAAAGCTGAACATGCCCGTGCCGCTCACCATTTTTGCCATTAAGGATGACAAACGCTTCTTTCAGACGGCGCCGCTGCACAACGGGCAGCCCATCAGCGCGCCCGGCTTTTTCGTGCCGGGCGAGGACCACCAGTTCATCGTACTCAATGTTTTTGAGGAAGATTCCTGGCGGGCTGTCGCCCATGAGTTCGCGCATCTGCTGCTCAACTACAACTACCCGCCCACACAGGGGTGGTTCGACGAGGGCTTCGCTGAGTATTTTTCCTCCCTCCGGCTCGACAACAAGCAAGTTGAAATCGGCAACGATCCGGAACTGGGGCCGGGGTACGCCGAAGACCTACTGGGCAAGCCGAATGAAGAGCGCAACGCGCCCAAGTCTCTGACTGAACTGCTCAGCGGATGGGTCTGGCTCTCGGTGCCGGACTTGTTCAGCATGCGGCACGACAGCTCGAGCTATCAGGAAGGAACCCATCGCACACTTTTTTACGCGCAGTCCTGGATGGTGATGCATTACCTGCTGAACAAGGACAAACTGGCCGAAACCGGGACTTATTTTGACCTGGTGGAAAATCAGAAGGTGCCGGTGGATGAGGCCATCGAGCGCGCATATGGGATGACGGCGTCCCAGTTCGACAAGGCCGTCAAAGACTATTTCCACTCGCTGACCCAGTTGTTTCAGGACCAGGAGGCCGCCAGGCAACCGGGAGGGCTCACCACCCGCCCGGAAATCTACCACTTCGCCACCCCGGTGGTGGCTGGCGAACTTGCCACCGAATCCAAACCGGTCAGCGGGGCCGACGCGCAGGCGCAGCTGGCCGAGGTCATGGTACGCATTCCCGACCGTCGCCAACAGGGATTGAAGGAGATCGACAGCGTCCTGAAACTGACCGACAAGAAGGGCCAGCCCTTGGACAACGAGATCGCGCACCGGGTCTTGGCATGGGTCCACATGGACAAGAAGGAATTTCCGCAGGCGGCCGAGGAGTTGGGTAACGCGGCCGCCATCGACTCACGCGATATCTCGATTCGCTACTACCTGTCGCTTCTGAAGTACAAAACGGCGCAGGCGAATCATGAGGAAATCCAGGGTCTCGCGAACATGATGATCGACCTGAAGGTGACGCTGGACTGGTATCCGGAATTCGCCGAGGCCTACAACATGCTGGCCATGGCCCGCATTGAGGGCGGCGGAGCGGCGTCGTCCCTGGAAGCGATCAGGGCAGCCATCAAACTCAGCCCGCGCAATGAACAATACCTGTTTAATCTGGGTCAGATTGATGAGACGGCAAAAAAGTGGGACGACTCGCGGGCGATTTTCGAGCGCCTGAAGGCGAGCGGCAACCCGCAGATCGCCGCGGCCGCCCGTCAACAATTGGACCAGCTCGCGACCATCCAGAAATACGGGATTTCTCCGAACGCTCCCAAACACGCGGTGCAGTCTTCCCCCTTTGACGAACTCGAGCAGGAAGCGCAGAAGCGCTCCCAGGCATCCCCCCAAGACGCCGCCCTCGTCCCGGATAAGCGCCCCACCCAGTTTCTAAAGGGGACACTGGTCAGCGTTGACTGCTCCCGAACCCCGGCTGCCGTCCTCATTGTGAATACCGGAGCGAAGTCACTGAAGCTACGCACCGCCGACTACAAGTCGCTGCTGGTGATGGGCGAAGACCGCTTGTCCTGCGAATGGAAGAATCGGAAAGTTTCGGTCAACTACAAGCCGGGCGGAACCGTAGACGGAGACCTGGTATCGGTAGAGGTCGAGTAGTCGGACCACCAGCCCGCCACCTGCTCCCCTCAAACGCACGGAACGATCCTGCAGAAGTGAAATTGGAGATCCCAACAAAAAACCCTCCCAGACAAAAGCCGGGAGGGGTAGCCAGTGGGGGAAGCGGGATCAGACGCGAACCACGTTCGCTGCCTGGAAGCCCTTGGGGCCTTTGAGCAAGTCGAACTCCACGGTCTCGCCCTCATTGAGCGTGCGGTATCCATTCTCCTGGATCGCGGAGAAATGGACGAACACGTCCTCGCCGGTGGAGCGCTGGATGAATCCATAGCCCTTTGCTCCGTTAAACCACTTCACAGTTCCCTTCTCTCTCACAGAGAAACTCCTTTCGCCTCATCGCGAAGAATTCATCTCGCCGTCCCCCGTTGAAGCCTTCGGTTGAGCGAAGGCACCCCCTCAAGAGATCGGAAAGACAGGTCGCGTTACCGCCGACAGAAGAAGTTGTTGCCAAGGGCAAAAGGCTCCTGAGTTCGACGCCGGGTAGAGAAACCACGGCGTCCAGCTCAAGAGCCCCGAGACGATGGCGCGAATTTCGACCGCCTAACACAGAAACGTCAACCCAAATAACCTGATTGTCACTACCGACCTTCCGGTAGTGAGCCCCAGATAATATTCAGGTCAGTGCTTCTTGGCAAGAAAAGAAATTGAACAACTCGCTTAGAGTCATAGGCTTGCGCCGGGCCCGAACGAAGGGTTATGTGACCGAGAGTCATTTCAGGAACTGCGGAGGGGCCACAGTATCCAGTGCATCCCTTTGATACGATTAGGAGAAACCCGGTGCCGGAGCCCACCACAACCACCGTTCCCAGACCCGCCGAAGGCCTGCGAACGCGCGCTCAAACCGCGCCGCAGACCTACCGGGCCCTGGTGATCTCCACCATTCGCTACCTGATGCGGACCGAAGTGCACACCTTCGCGTTCTCGGTGGCGGCGAATGCGATCCTCTCCTTCTTCCCGTTCGTGATGCTGCTGATGGTGCTGATCCGGCGGGTGTTTCGATCGCCGGCGATGTATGACGTGGTGGTGCAGTTGCTGCGCGACTATCTCCCGGCCGGACAAGAATTCGTGATCCGCAATCTGAACGCGATGGTGGGCGCCCGCCATCCGGCACAGATTGTGTCCCTGGTAATTCTGCTGATCACCTCCACCGGAATTTTTCTTCCCCTGGAGGTTGCCCTGAACCGGATCTGGGATTTTCCGGAGAACCGTTCCTATCTGGGGAACCAGCTCATTTCCCTGGGACTGGCGTTCTGGTGTGGCGTGCTGGCCTTGCTGTCGGTGGCAATGAGCGCGGGCAATGTCGAGTTGATGGAGTCCATCCTGCATGGCCACGCGACCTCGCTGGTTCGCGTGATCGGTTTCCTGATGATGAAAGTGTTCGCCATCGCGGCCAGCATCGCAATCTTCTTCCTGATTTACTGGCTGTTGCCGAATGGAAAAGTCCCGCTTCGGGCTGTGCTTCCCACAGCGCTCGTCATGGGCTTGCTGTTCGAGGTCCTGAAGTACGCCTACATTCTCGCCCTGCCCAAGTTAAATTTCGCGGAGGTGTACGGGCCGTTTTCTCTCTCCGTCAGCCTGATGTTCTGGGCCTTTCTCTCCGGACTTCTTCTGTTGACCGGTGCGTACCTGTCGGCGCAGGAACACTTGCGGAAGAACTAGCGTCCGCGCAGCGACCAGGGTTTGGCGTCGCCCTCGTTCGCGAGCACCGGCACCGTCAGGCCGGACACCGCGAGTGCGATTCCCCCGTTTTCCCTCCGAGCAGACCTTCGGCGCACGGCGCAAGCGAAGACGATCGGGGTCGGAAAAGCACCGGTAAGCTCGGGGCAGCGTCACCGGCACTGCCGGCTGCTCCCAGGCAACAGGGCGGGCGCCACCAACAAAGCCGCTATTTCTTTGTCCACTGGTCGACCCAGTCGTTGACGGTTTTGTACCAGAGCCGGGAGTTCTGCGGCTTCAGCACCCAATGGCCTTCGTCGGGAAAGTAGAGCATCTTCGACGGCACGTTCCGGCTCTGGAGCGTGGTGAACAGCTGAAAGCCTTCGGAGACGTCGAGCCGGTAGTCGAGTTGGCCGTGCACGACCAGGGTGGGCGTCTTGAAATTGGTCGCGTACTGGTGCGGCGACCATTTCTGGTACATCGCGCGATTGTCGTAAGGAGTGCCTTTGAACTCCCAATCGTTGAACCAGAGTTCTTCGGTCGTCCCCCAGGCGGACTCGGCGTTGAACATGCCATCGTGCGACACCAGGCACTTGAAGCGGTCGGTGTGGCCGAGGATCCAGTTGATGGCGTAGCCGCCGTAGCTGGCACCCAAGGCGCACACGCGGTCCTGGTCGATGAACGGATAGGTTTTCTCGGCGTAGTCGAGGCCCTTCATCAGGTCCTCGAACGGAGCGCCTCCCCAGTCGCCGTTGATCGCGTCGATGAACGGCTGCCCGTACCCGGTCGAACCGTGGAAGTTGATCATGATGACGGCGTATCCGTTGGCGGCAAACAGTTCGGGGTTCCAGCGGTAGGACCAGTCGTCTCCCCAGGCGCCCTGCGGGCCGCCGTGGATCAGGAACTTCACCGGATATTTCCTGGCGGGGTCGAAGTTGGGGGGCTTGACGAGGAAACCTTGGACCCGGTCGGCGTGCGCGCCTTCGAACCAGAATGGTTCGAGCGGGGACATGGCAAGCGTGGACAAGCTGGGATCGTTGAGGCGGGTCAGGGCTATACCCTCCTGAGGAGCGCACGTACCGGCAGTCTCGGGGTGGCGGGTTTGCTCCGCACAGATTGCTCCAGCCCGGAGATCGGCTTTGTAGATCTCGTTCGGATGTCCCAGCGCCATCCGTGTGAATACCAGCGTGTTTCCATCGCCCGCAACCGCGAGATCATCGTTGAAATGGGCCACCGCTTTGACAGGAGGATGAAAACCGCCCATGTCTCCACCAGACGAGAAGACGATCTCGTAAACCGGTGATTGTCCGGCTTCCTCCGCAGCAAGATAGATACCCTTTGAGTTCGCAAACCAGACGAAGGTCCCCACCCATTGGTCCCACTTGTCGATCAATCCATGCTTATTTCCCGTCTTCCGGTCGTACAGCATTAGCCGAAACCGGTCGCTCTCGTATCCCGGACGCTGCTGCGCGCGGTAGGCGATCCACTTGCCATCCGGCGAATAGAGCGGCGTCGAATCGCTGGCGGGATTGTCGGCGGTGATGTTCTTTGCAGCACCACCGGTCACAGGGACCAGCCAGAGATCGTTGTTCGTGGAAGTGGCCTCGACCGGGTCGTGGTTGGACGTGTAACAGATCTCCTGGCCATCGGGCGAAAAGGCGTAGTTGTCCTGGCCGCCCAAGGAAAACACGGGTGAGTCGTAGTCACCGGGCGTGAGGTCGCGGGCTGCGCCCGCCGGACAGACGGGGGCGTCTGTGGCTAGGCAGGCATCGGCGGACATGACAAAGATGTGGCTGCGCATGCCTTCTTTGTAGGTGTTCCAATGGCGATAGAGCAGACGATCGAAGATGAGAGCCTTTACTTTCGATTTCTGGTGCTCGTCGAGTTTCTTGGCGTTGCAGGCGGCGGTCTGCTCCGGCGTACCCGTGCATTCCGGATAGACATTCGAGACGAACAGGATGTTGTTGCCATCGGGCGACCAGAGTTCCCCGTCCGCCTCAGTCGCAACCGTGGTCAGCTTGTGAGTGCGCGTCACTTTGCCCGACGCGGGCTCGAAGTCGGCAATCCAGATCTGCGAGCCGCCTTCTTTCGTAGAGACGAACGCGAAATGCTTTCCATTGGGAGCCCAGCGCGGGCGGTCCGCGTTCTGCTCGGAAATGATCGCGCGGGATTCGCCGCCGGCCGTCGGAACAATCCAGATGTGCGGCGTTTTTGTGTTGGCTTCCAGGCTCACGTCCACCACGCTGAACAATATCCACTTGCCGTCGGGCGAAGCAACGGGCTCGCCGACGCGCTTGAGCTTCATCATGTCTTCAAACGTGAATGGGTGCTGGCTCTGGGCCAAGAGCAGGAGGGGGGAAAAAACCATGAAGAACAGCGAGAATGCACGGCGCATGAAAACCTCCGCAGGCAAACGCGTAAGTGTAAATCAGGCCGCGAATCACAGCGTCACCAATCCCTGTTCGGCCCCATGCCTCCTCCCAAAACAGGATCGTAAAGAAATGTAAAAGGCGCAGTCTAAACCGAAGATGACGAATGGCTAATTCCCGACTGCCAATTGCGGTTCTCGCTGCAACCATTCGCGGGAATCCGTCGTCTAACGGAGCAGGCAGAAACTGCAGTCTTCCCTACCCTCCGGGCTCCCTGAGCGGAGAGGGTCCGGGGGTAGGAAGGCAGCAGCTCAGCCTGCCGCCTGACTCTGTCCAGTAATTCTTCTACACTATTCCTATGAGACTGCTCTTGCGTTCAGGCCCGCTACCATCGGCGCTGATTGGCTGCTTGCTGTTGACAACGTTGGTCTCCGCGGAGGAGGGTCCGCTGGACAAGTCCGAGCCCAAGGGGATCAGCTCGCAAGAAATCATCAAGCGTTTCGCCACCAAGGAAAAGGAGTTCAAGGAGGCCCGCGACCAGTACACCTACCGGCAGGACGTAAAAGTGCAGGTGCTCGACGGAGACACGGTCAAGGGCGAGTACCACGAAGTGTTCGACGTGGTGTTCGACAACAACAGCAAGCGCCTGGAGAACGTCGTCTTCGCCCCGCAATCGACGCTCGAGCAGGGAGGCCTCTCCATGGACCAGGGGGACATCGAGGACATTCGCAACCGCCTGCCCTTCGTGCTCACCAGCGACGAGGTCGGCGAATATGACGTCCTCTACGTGGGACAGCAGCAGGAAGACGAACTGCACTGCTACGTCTTCGACATCGCCCCCAAACAGATCGTCGGTAAGAAGCGCTATTTCCAGGGCCGCATCTGGGTGGATGATCGCGATTTCCAGATCGTCAAAACGTTCGGCAAGACCGTCCCGCAGATTTTCGCGGGCAAAAAGAAGAAAAAAGAAGAACACCTGTACCCGACCTTCACCACGTGGCGCGAACAGATCGACAGGAGCTACTGGTTCCCCACCTACACCAAGGCGGACGACACTCTGCATTTCATGGCGGGCGATATTCACATCCGCGAGATTGTGAAGTACGAGAACTACAAGAAGTTCGGATCGAAGACCCGCATCACCTACGAGGGGAAAGAACTGCCGCCGGGGGAGAAGAAAGAACCGGAGCCACAGACACCACAGAAGTAGTTTCGAGTTTCAGGGTTTCGGCCGGATCCACCTGCAGAAAGGCCGCGGTTGACCCGCGGCCTGCTTGTTGTTGATCC
>WNFP01001521.1_pt1 | contig 22274 bp, 20 predicted proteins | sample 5400201 | NCBI WGS metagenome assembly WNFP01 (sample SAMN13153355, study PRJNA577476) | soil metagenome | isolation source: 115 cm saprolite under Madrone tree | place: USA:California | collected 2016-06-14
GGCGGGGCCCGGCAGCCTGCCGACGGTGGGCGCGCCCACGAAGCCGGGGCTACCCGCCTCCCAGGTCATCTCACCGGTCGAGAAGATGCCCTTCACCTTGAGGTCGAAGTCGTCCGGGTTGGTCGCGGCGTCCCGCGCCGTCTCGTAGGTCACGAGCTCCTCGCGGTAGAGGCCCAGCAGCGACTGGTCGAAAGTCTGCATGCCGTACTGCGCCTGCCCAGAGGCGATGACGGTAGGGATCTGGGGCGTCTTGAGCTTCTCGCGGATGGACTCGCGAACGAGGCCGGTCATCATCATGACCTCGACCGCGGGCACCCGTCCCTTGCCGTCGGCGCGGACCACCAGGCGCTGGGAGACCACTCCCTGGATGACGGCGGAGAGCTGGGCGCGGATCTGGTCCTCCTGGTGCGGCGGGAAGATCGAGATGATGCGGTTGATCGTCTCGGTCGCGTTCAGCGTGTGCAGCGTCGAGAGCACGAGGTGGCCCGTCTCCGCGGCGTGCAGCGCCACCTCCATCGTTTCGGCGTCGCGCATCTCGCCGACGAGGATGATATCGGGGTCCTGGCGGAGGGCGGCGCGCAGCGCCTGCGCGAAGCTCGTCGAGTCCTGGCCGATCTCGCGCTGGCTGATCACGCACTTCTTGTCCTCGTGCACGAACTCGACCGGGTCCTCGATGGTGACGATGTGGTCGTTACGCGTCCGGTTCATGAAGTCGAGCATGGCGGCCAGCGTCGTGGACTTGCCCGACCCGGTGATGCCCGTGACCAGCACCATGCCGCGGCGCTCGAGGCAGAGGCGCTCGAGGACCTTGGGCAGGTGCAGCTCCTCGAAGGCGGGGATGCGCTCGGGGATGTGGCGGAGCACGGCGCGCACGTCGCCCTGGCAGAGGAACACGTTGATGCGAAAGCGCCCGATGCTCGGGACGGTGTGGGCGAGGTCCATCTCCTCGCCTTCCATCAGCGCGTTGTAGCGGATCTCACCCAGCAGGGTCATGGCCGTCTTGCGCATGAAGTCGCGTGTCACCGCCGGCAGGTCGTCCTGCGTCTCGAGATGGCCGTGCACGCGCACGATAGGGCGCGAGCCGGACTTGAGGTGCAGGTCGGAGGCGCTGCGCTTCACGCACTCGGTCAGGAGCTGGTGGAAATCCATTCGCTCTCCTACTTGGCCACTTTCTGGGGCTCCGTCGCCGGCGCGCCGCCCACCGGCCGCAGGCCGAGAGCGGCCCGCACCTTGACCTCGAGGTCCGCCATGAGCTTCGGGTTGTCCTTGAGGTACTTCTTGGCGTTCTCGCGGCCCTGGCCGATCCGCTCGGTCTTGTACGTGTGCCAGGTCCCGGACTTCTCCACGAGATTCTGCTCGACCGCGGCGTCGAGGACGGAGCCTTCCCTCGAGATGCCCTCGCCGTAGATGACGTCGAACTCCGCCTCGCGGAACGGCGGCGAGAGCTTGTTCTTCACCACCTTGACCTTGGTGTGCACGCCCACCGACTCCGTGCCGTTCTTGATCGTCTCCTGCCGCCGGATGTCGAGGCGGATGGACGAGTAGAACTTCAGCGCGCGGCCGCCCGTCGTGGTTTCGGGGCTGCCAAACATAACGCCTATTTTTTCGCTGATCTGGTTGATGAATATCACCTCACGTCCACCGCATTCGACCGTACCAGCGTCTCGGCGATCTCCAGCGCCTGCTCGCCCGTGTCGGGCTGGGAGATCAGGAGCTCGTCGGTGTTGACGCCCAGGTTCTTGGCGTAGATGGGATCGAGGGCATGCTCGGCGTCGATGAACGCGGCCGTGCCGCCCCCGCGCTGGGCCTCGGCGATGATGTGCAGCGCCAGCGTCGTCTTGCCCGAGGACTCCGGACCGTAGATCTCGGTGACGCGGCCGCGCGGGATGCCCCCGATGCCGAGCGCGACGTCGAGAGACAGCGCCCCCGTCGGGATGACCGAGATCTCGTCGAAGACGCCGCCCTGGCCCAGGCGCATGATGGCGCCCTTGCCGAACTGGCGGTCGATGGACGCGATCGCCAGATCGAGGGCCTGCCGCCGATCGCTCTTCGCTACTTCAGCCATGGATTCTCCTCCGAGGCGCGGGAACGCCCAATTCGACGAGCAGATTAATCATTGTAGGGGCCCGTGGACCCCAAAGTCAATCGACGCGTCCGACGCACACATCCTGACGCACTCTTCCGGGCTGTCAATGTCCCGAAAGCGATACGCGGCGAGGAGTCACACGTCGTACTCGGAGGACAGCGGCACGGAGGCGATGCCCGTGTAGCGCGCCCCTGACGTGTACAGATCGCTCCGCATGAGCGCGATCGACGTGACCGGCATGGTCCCGAAGGAGGCCGTCGCCCCGCGCGTCACCGCTGAGCGGAGCTCCGCCATGCCCTCGCGCCGCCAGCTCTTTTCGTCGGTGACACGGCCGATGGTGACGTGCGCCTGCCAGGCGCGGGCTTCGATGGGCACGCCTCGCCGCTCGAGCGCCTCGGCCACGCGGGCCTGGAGCCGCTGCACCTCGGGCACGCCGTCGGAGATGCCCATCCAGAGGGTACGCGGATGATCGAGACCGGGGAAGGCGCCCATCCCCTTGAGGCTCAGCGTGAAGGTCGGCACGCCCGAGGCGGCCTCCTCGAGCGCCGGCACCACATCGGCCAGCTGCTCCTCCGTTTGATCGCCCAGGAACCGGAGCGTCAGGTGGAGGTTGTGAGGTGGCACCCAGACGACGGCCTTCGAGAGCGGGCGCATCCGGTCGATCTGCGCGGAGACGGCCCGCCTGATCGGCTCGTCCAGGAGGACAGCGACGAAGGCGCGAGGCATCAGCCCAGGAGCCGGCGGCGAAGCATGTCGAGTGCCGTCTGGGACGACTGCCACTTGATCGCCACGCGGTCGCCGGAGAACCGGCAGCGGAGCGTCTCGACCCCCGCCGGGGTCGCGCAGCCGATGTACACCGTGCCGACCGGCTTCTCCGCGCTTCCGCCGTCGGGGCCTGCGATGCCCGTGACGGCCAAGCCGCAGGAAGACCCCGAGATGCGGCAGACACCCGCCGCCATCGCCTGGGCGACCGGCGCACTGACGGCGCCGTGGGCGCGCAGGAGCGGCTCGGGGACTTCAAGAAGCTCTTCCTTGGCGCGGTTCGAGTAGACGATGACGCCGCGCTCGACGTAGCGCGAGGAGCCCGCGATATTGGTCAGCCGGTGGCCGAGGAGCCCGCCCGTGCACGACTCGGCGAGCGACACCGTCCATCCCCGCTCGAGGAGGAGTCGCCCGACCACCGCCTCGAGGAGGTCGTCGTCCTGTCCATAGCAGTCGGCGCCGAGCGCCGCGCGGACCTCGACCTCGACCGGTGCCAGCGCGGCCTCGGCGAGGGCGCGGGTGGCGCCGCGCGCGAGCAATCGGACGTGGACATCGCCCTCGGTCGGCACGCAGGAAACGGCGACGTCGCCCTCCTTGCCGAGCCATGAGCCGACGCGCGCCTCGGCCTCCGCCGCCGAGAGCCCGGTCGTCAGGAGCACGCGCTGGACCACCGCCTCCGCAGCGGAAAGCCCCGCCGATGCCTTGAGAAAGTCGCTCACCATGCTCCCGAGGTGCGGAGAGCCCACGGGCAGGACGACGACGCTCCCGTTCTTCGTCGGGAGCGACCAGCCGTCCAAGCCGTCGGGAGCTGCGGGCAGGAGCTCGGCGCCCTTGGGCAGCAGCCCGAGCCGGTCGAGCCTCCTCGGCATGGCCTGGCCCCGCTGGGCGAAGGAGCTCTCGAGCAGCGCCAGGCGACGCTCGTTGAGGACGAGGCGTGCGCCGGTGATGCGGGCCATCACGCGCGGCACCAGCTCTCCTGCCGAGCCGCCGGGCTCGCAGAGCACGACCGTGAGCCCGCCCGCCTCGAGCGCTCCGCGGAGCGCGGGCTCGAGCGCCGCCTCGCTCGGATCCACGATATGGCGGGACACGACCAGGGCGCCGAGGCCGGCAAGCGCGCGCGCCACCTCCCGGGCTGCCCGGTCGTCGGCGCCACCGTCCGATACCGTCAGCACGTGAGCCGGGCTCATCGCGGCACCCCGAAGAGCATGCGCGCGCCCATCACCAGCACGAGCGCGTATGTGCCCGCGATCAGGTCGTCCACCACGACGCCAAAGCCGCCGCGCAGGGACTGGGCCTCGCGCGCCGGAAAGGGCTTCCAGATGTCGAAGAGGCGAAAAAGGAGGAAGGCGCAGAAGAGGACGGCCGGCGTGCGGGGGAGCAGCGCCACCGAGACCATCATGCCCGCCACCTCGTCGATCACGATCACGCCGGGGTCCTTGCGCTCGAGGGCATCCTCGACCCGGTGCGAGGCCCAGGTTCCGACGACGACGACGACCGCGAGCGCGACCCAGAAGCCGAGGGGGGAGAATGGGATGAGCCAGAGCCCGACGGCCGCCACCAGACTGCCCGCGGTGCCGGGCGCAACAGGAACATAGCCGGCTCCTGCGCCGCTGGCGATGACGAAGGCCAGGCGGTCGTCGAAGCGGATCGGCTATTCTCCCACGAGCTCGTAACCGTCCACTTCGACGATGCGGACCTCCGCGAAGCGTCCGGGGGTGAGCTTGGAATTGCGAAGATACACGACACCGTCGATCTCGGGCGCCTGTCCCGCGGTCCTCCCCTCGAGGGGAAAGGCGGGGTCGGCGCTCTTGCCGTCCACGAGGACGGTCTGCGTCGTGCCGCACATCGCCTTCTGCCGCTGCCAGGCCAGGCGGTCTTGAAGATCCTGGACCTGGTGCGCGCGCTCGGCCATCACGTCGGCGGGCACCTGGTCCGGCATGGTGGCGGCGGGCGTGCCCTCCTCGACCGAATAGGTGAAGACACCCAGGCGGTCGAAGGCCGCGTCTTCCACGAAGGCGAGCAGGTTGTCGAAGGCGGCCGCCGTCTCACCGGGGAAGCCGACGAGAACCGTGGTGCGGACCGTGATACCGGGAACCGCCTCCCGGAATTGCGCGACGATGTCCTTCATCCGGCGCGCCGTCACCGCGCGGCGCATCGCGCGGAGGATGGCGTCGTCGCCGTGCTGCACCGGCATGTCGAGGTACGGCACCACGCGCGCTCGCCGCCACTTGTCCACCAGGCGTTCGCTCACGTGCGCGGGATGGAGGTACATGGGCCTGATCCATGGCATGCGCGTGTCGGACAGCGCGAGGAGAAGATCGCCGATGTCGCCGTTGCCGGGCAGCTCGCGTCCATAGGCGAGCGTGTCCTGGGACACGAGCACCGCCTCCTGGATGCCCTGCCTGGCCAGCCCTTCGACCTCAGCCACGATGTCGGCGAGCTTCCGGCTCCTGTGCGCGCCCCGGAACTGGGGAATCGCGCAGAAGGTGCAGCCCATGTCACAGCCTTCGGCGATCTTCACGTAGGCGTAGGGAAGGCGGGAGGTCAGCAGCCGCGGAGTCTTCGAGTCGTACAGGTATCCGGGCGGCGCGCTGGTGACCCAGTCCTGCCGGCCGTCGGCCTGGTTGACGAGATCCACGATCCTGTCGAGCTCGGAGGTGCCGAGGATCGCCGTGATCTCGGGGATCTCGCTCAGGATCTCGCCCCCGTAGCGCTGGGTCAGGCACCCCGTCACGATGAGCGCCCGCGCGCGACCGGCTTCCTTCACGCGGGCCAGCTCGAGAATGGTCTGGATCGATTCCTCGCGCGCCCGATCGATAAAGGCGCAGGTATTGACGACGAGGCAGTCGGCCGTCTCGGCGACGTCCGTGATCTCGTGGCCGGACCGGGCAAGCATGCCCAGCATCAGCTCAGAGTCCACCTGGTTCTTGGGGCATCCGAGAGTGGTGAAATGGACTTTCATGACGCGGCTTTATGATCCCACACCCCATCATGGAGAGTCAAACAACCCTCGACGGAACAAGTTTGAGCGTGGCGCGTTACAGGTGTATGGTACCCGCCATGTCAGGCCTGCTTCGATCGGCTCGACCTTGCGTCGTCGCGCTGCTGGCCGCCGCCCTCGTGGTCGGGATCAACGGTTTCGAGGGCGCGATCCATTCGGTCCATCACCCGCTCGTTCCCGTCGAGAGTCACGGGCACGACGGGCACGGACACGACGGCGAGGGCCGCCAGGCGCCCGCCGGCGCGACTGACGAGGGCTGCCCCGTCGCGGCAGCCGCGCTGCACCTCGCCGCGACGACGACGGAGGCGCCGCCTGTCCTGGGCGCGCTCTCGCCCGTCGCCGACCTCGTGACGCTCGGCACCCCGGACGGCCCGCGCATCATCTGGCGCGAGCCCGCACACGGCCGCGCGCCTCCCTCCCTCCGTTCGCTCCCAAGCTAACCCGCCGCTTCGCCAAGCTTCCTCCGGCAGACGTCCGCCGCGTTGCCTCGGCGCCGCGGCCGCCTTTCCATCTGACGCTGGGGGATTCCGATGGGATCACGCCGTCTTGCTGCTGCAGTGGTTGCCGCGCTGGTTCTGGGCGTCTGGCCCGCGCTCGCGGCCGCGCACGGGCTCGCGGGCAAACGCTTCTTCCCGTCCACGCTCACCATCGACGACCCGTTCGTCTCTGACGAGCTCTCGCTCCCGACGTTCTTCCACATCAAGCAGCCCGGGGACAGCGGGACACCGCCGGGACAGGTCACCAGTCTCTCGGGCGAGTTCTCCAAGCGCATCTTCCCCGACCTGGGTCTCACCCTCGCGGGAGACTGGAATCTTCTCGATCCCGCGTCGAACGGCAAAACTGAGAGTGGCACCGGCAATCTCGAGATGACGCTCAAGTACCAGTTCTTCACGAGCGCGGCCCACGAGACGATCCTCTCGGCCGCGTTCGGCTGGGAAGCCGGCGGCACGGGCAGGAAGAAGATCGGCGCGGAGTCCTTCGACGTGTTCAAGCCCGCCCTTCTGTTCGGCAAGGGATTGGGCGACCTGCCCGATCAGCTGGCGTGGATGAAGCCTTTCGCCGTCACCGGCCTCGTCGAAGGCGTGTTGCCGACCCGGAGCGGCAACAAGACCTTCTCCCTCAACGACGACGGCGACCTCGACATCGAGATCGAGAAGAACCCCAACGTCCTCCACTGGGGCTTCGCCGTCATGTACAGCCTGCCCTATCTCCAATCCTTCGTGAAGGACGTCGGCCTGCCCGCCATCATCCGGCAGCTCATCCCGATCGTGGAAATCGACATCAACAACCCGCTCGACCGTGGGTTCGCGGGCAAGACCACGGGCACGGTCAACCCCGGCATCATCTGGGCGGGCAAGTACTTCCAGCTCGGGCTGGAGGCCGTGGTGCCCATCAACGAGCGGACGGGCAAGAACGTGGGCATCCGCGGGCAGGTGCACTTCTTCATCGACGACATCTTCCCCAACACGCTGGGCAAGCCGCTCTTTCGCTGGTGAGTGTGACAGGAAGGCGGGTGGCCGCCGTGCTGGCGGCGCTTCTTCTCGGGGCGGGCGTGGCGTCGGGCCACGCCTTCCTCGACCACGCCGAGCCACGCGTGGGCAGCACAGTCAAGGCGGCGCCCGCGCAGGTGCGGGTGTGGTTCACCCAGGACCTCGAGCCCGCCTTCAGCACCCTGGAGGTCGTGAGCCAGGCCGGTGACCGCGTGGATCGTGGTCCCGCGAAGGTGGACTCGGCGAGCCCGGCCCTGCTCCAGGTACCGCTCAAGCCCCTCGGCCCCGGCACCTACCGCGTCAAGTGGCGCGTGCTATCGGTGGACGCCCACGTCACCGAGGGGGACTTCACCTTCCGCGTCACGGGCCCGCCCTAGCCTTCCGCTATTGAGTTTTACCGGTGAGCTCGACGACCTGGCCGGCTCGGAGCACCCGCGTCACGAACGAATAGCCCGACGGTTTCGAGGCAAGCCTCGCGCGGATCTTCTCCACGCTGTCGCCCGATTCCGCGCCGATCCCGTCCACGGTCAGAATGATGTCACCGCCGACGGCGATCTGCTGTCCCGCGATGGTGGCGATCTTGTCGCCGCCCAGCAGACCCATGTCCCACGCGGGCGACGCCTTGGCCACGGTCTTGACGAGGAAGCCCGCGGGCTGGGGGACGTTGAAGATGGCCGCGAGGTCGCCGGTGAGCATGATGCCGTCGATGCCGCTCCAGAGCGATCGCTTTTCCAGCAAAAGCTTCTTGGCCGTATTGATCGTGACGACGAAGCCCAGCCCCTCGCTGCCGCCGGATTTCGAGATGTTGTGGCTGACGATACCGATCACCTCGGCCCCCACGTCGAACATGGGCCCGCCCGAGTTGCCCGTGTTGATCGTGGCCGTGGTCTGGAAGAACTCCGCCAGGGGCATGGTCTTGTAGACGGTGTTGGGCGGCCACCGTGCGCTGATCCAGCCCGCGCTCATCGAGTAGGCGAGGCCGTACGGCGCCCCGATGACCATGACCTGGTCGCCGACCCTGACCGTGTCCGAGTTCGCCATCTTCGCCGGCTGCATCCTCACGGGCACCCGCTCGAGCTGGAGGAGCGAGAGATCGGCCGCCGTCTCGGACGCGACAACCTTGGCGGACACGCGCTCGCCCCCGATGACCTCGACGGTGATCTCGTCCATGGCGTCGACCACGTGAGCCGCCGTCATCACCTTGCCGTCGGCCGAGATCAGCACGCCCGAGCCCGTCTCGCTGAATCGGGTGACGCCGCTCAGCCCGACGTCGCGCCCCTTCGCCCGGACGACGACGACCGACGGCGCGGCCTTGCGGAACGCGTCGCTCAGGCTCTGCGCCCGGGCCGGCACCGCGGTCCCGAGGAGAACGGCCCCCGCGAGCAGCGCCGCCAGGAGCCGTGGCATCACGTCGACCGATAGTTGGTGAACTGCAGCGCGATGCCGAAGTCCTTCGCCTTCACGAGGGCGATGATGGCCTGGAGGTCGTCGCGGTTCTTGCCGGATACGCGCACCTGCTTCTCCTGGATCGAGGCCTGAACACGGATCTTCGAGTCCTTGACGAGGCGCACGATCTCCTTGGCCTTCTCCATGGGGATACCGTCCTGGAGCGTGATGCGCTGACGCAGGGTGCCGCCGGCCGCAGGCTCGGCGTCCTTGATCGTGAGCGCCTTGAGGTCGATGCCGCGGCGGTGGAGCTTGGACTGAAGGATGTCGAGCACGGCCTTGAGCTTCATGTCGTCGGCCGAGGTCAGGACGAGGTCCATCTTCTCTTCGACGATCTCGTTCTTCGAGCCCTTCAGATCGTAGCGCGTCTCCACTTCCCGCCTGGCCTGGTTGACGGCGTTGGCGACCTCCTGCATGTCCACCTTGCACGCGATGTCGAAGCTGTTCTCCGCGGCCATGACGGCTCCTACTTGATGTCCAGCGGGACCACCGCCGTCCCCTTGGGCGGCGTGAATGCGAAGAGGGTATCACCGAGGCCGGGGTTGAGGACAACCCGGTTGAACGTCATCGTCACGGTGTTCTGCAGCTGGTCGTAGAGCACAGCCTGGCGGACCAGGTAGTGGTCCTTCGGGTCGACCGTGAGGACCAGCCGCGTCAGCAGCGGCGTCGGCTTCTTGGGCGTGAGGTCGAGGACGGGCCGGCCGGACGCGTCCGTCTTGCTGGCCGGGTTGAGGAAGCGCACGGAAAATTCCTCGCGCACCTTCCCGAGCCCCTGGAGAAAGCTCCCGGCAGGGCCGGCGAGCGCCTTGGGCGCATCGCCCTTGTTGACCTGGTTGAGCTCCGGCGTGTAGACCCAGAGGTACGTGCCGTCGGAGATGATCTGCTGGGGCGCCGGACTCCTGTACTCCCAGCGCATCTTGCCGCCCTTCTTCAAATACACCGTGCCCTCGGCCTTCACGTCCTGCCCCAGGCTCTTGTTCCGCGCCACCTGGGTAAAGTCGGCCCGCAAGTCGTTCATCTTGCCGTACGTCGTTTCGAGCGCGTCCACCACCTGCTCCAGCTCCTGCGCGGCCGCGGCCGCCGGAACAACGAGCATGCACGCAACGACGAACGCTGCGAGGCCCCTCACCCTGCCCTCTCCCCCGAGGGGAGAGGGTGACCTCGGCCGCATCACTTGCCCCGCTTCGCCAGGTACTCGGGGCCGACGAGGATCTCGCGGGGCTTGGCGCCCTGGCCGGGACCGATGATACGGTCCTGTTCCATCATGTCGATGAAGCGCGCGGCCTTCGGGTAGCCGAGTCCGAGGCGCCGCTGGAGGAAAGAGATCGAGCCGGCACGCTGGGAGACCACGAGCGTGACCGCGTCCCAGTAGACGTCGTCCCGGTCCTCGTCGCTGCCGCCGCCCTCCTCGGCGACCGCGGGCAGCTCGACCTTCTCGTAGATCGCCGAGCCCTGCCTGCGCAGGAAGTCGCAGACGGCCTTGACCTCGTTGTCGGCGACCCAGGAGCCGTGCACACGCAGCTGGCGCGAGGCCCCCGGCGGCACGAAGATCATGTCGCCGCGACCCAGGAGCTGCTCCGCACCGTTGCCGTCGAGCACCGTGCGGGAATCCACCTTGCTCGCCACCTGGAAGGCGATGCGCGTCGGGAAGTTGGCCTTGATGAGCCCCGTGACCACGTCCACCGACGGCCGCTGGGTGGCGATGATGAGGTGGATGCCGACGGCGCGCGCGATCTGCGCCAGGCGCACCAGCGAGTTCTGGACGTCGCCCGCCGACACCATCATGAGGTCGGCCAGCTCGTCCACGACTACGACCCAGTACGGCAGCTTGTCCTCCGGCGCCACTTCCTTGTTGTAGCCTTCGATGTTGCGCACGGCCTTGGCCTGGAGCGCCTTGTAGCGCTCGTCCATCTTGCCCACGATCCACTTGAGCCGCGCCGAGGCCTCCTTGGCGTCGGTGACCACGGGCGCGAGCAGGTGCGGGATGCCCTCGTACACGCCGAGCTCGAGCCGCTTGGGATCGATGAGCAGGAACCGCACGTCGGCGGGGGTCGCCTTGTAGAGGAGCGAACAGATCATCGTGTTGAGCCCGACGCTCTTGCCGCTGCCGGTCGAGCCCGCGATGAGCAGGTGCGGCATGGCCGTGAGATCGGACACCACCGGGTTGCCGGTCGTGTCCTTGCCGAGGGCCAGCGGCAGCCTGCCCTTGGACTCCACGAACTCCGGCGAGACGAGGATCTCGCGCAGGTAGACCGTCGAGATCTCGGGATTCGGCACTTCGACGGCGACCGTGCCGCGCCCTGGGATGGGACCGATGATGCGCACCGCCGCTGCCTTCATGGCGAGGGCCAGGTCGTCGGCGAGATTGACGACCTGGCTGACCTTGACGCCGGCCGCCGGCTCGAACTCGTAGGAGGTGATGACGGGGCCGGGGCTCGCCTGGACGATGTGCCCGCTGACGCCGAAGTCCTCGAGCTTCTTCTTGAGCGTCTGCGCGTTGGCTTCGAGCTCCTCGCGCGTGCGCTTGAGCTCGGTGGCGGGCGGGGCCTGGAGCAGGCCGACCGACGGCAGCTGGAAGGCGCGGGCGCCGCCCTTGCCGAAGTCGAAGGTCTCCTGCCACGCGAGCCCCTTCTCGACGAGCGACCCCTTGAGCTTGGCCGGCTCCTTGACGACAAGCCTGGGCGGCTCCGTGGGCCCGTCGGGCTCGACGGCGGGATCGAGGCGGGCAGACGCTGCGGGCCTCGACGCCGGGCTCGTCGTCTTCCCGCCGCGGAGGAACGGCAGCGCCGATAGCCTGTCGCCGGCGGCGCGCGACATGGCATGGAGCGACACTCGTGTGATGAACAGCACGGCGACGGGAATGATGGCGACGAGGACGATCCAGGCGCCCACGGAGCCGACCGAGACACGGAGGGCATCCGACACGGCCCAACCGAGGACGCCGCCCTTGTGGATCCGCTGCTCCGAGAGGGTGTCGGACAGGCGCGTGAGGATGCCCGTGACGCTGATCAGGAGGAGAGCGAGGCCCGTCCCCGCCGGCCAGCCCGTGACCATGCGCGACCGGATGAAGGCCGAGGCGCCGTAGCCCGCCAGGAGCAGCGGGAAGAGATAGCCCGCGTAGCCGAAAGCCCAGAAGAAGACCCATCCGAGCCAGACGCCGACGGGGCCGACCGGACTCGACTGGTCGAGCAGGTGCAGGGTCGGGTCGAAGGCATAGAGCGCCACGAAACCGAAACCCGACAGCGCGAGCGCGAGGATGCCCTTGACCTCCCGCACCCAGCGCCCCTGCTCGCGCTTGGCTCGGCGGGCCGCGCGCGCGGGAGTCTCGGCGGATCTGTCGGCCATCAGACCTCCAGGACCAGCGGGATCACGACCGGCTTGCGATCGAAGCGCTGGTTGATGAAACGGCGCACGGCGCTGCGCACGACGGCGCCGATCAGCTCGCGATCGATCACTTCGGGCTCCTCGCGCGCGGCCAGCGCGTCGCGGATGGCCCGCTTGACCTCCTCCATCAGCTCCTCCGACTCCTTCACATACACGAACCCGCGGGAGGCGATCTCGGGTCCCGCGACGATCGAGCCGGTGGTCTTGTCCACGGTGAGCGCCACCACGACCATCCCCGCCTCGGCCAGGAGCTGGCGATCCCGCAGCACCACCTGCCCGACGTCGCCGATACCCTTGCCGTCCACGAAGACGCGCCCCGCCGGGTAGCCCGCGAGGACGCGCGCGCCGGTCTTCGACAGCTCCAGGCCCAGGCCGTCCTCCACGAGGAAGATGCGGTCCTTGGGGATGCCGGTGCCCTCGGCGAGCCGCGCGTGCTGGAGCAGGTGGCGGTACTCGCCGTGCACGGGCACGAAGTAGCGCGGCCGCGTCAGCTCGATCATCTGCTTGAGATCGTCCTCGCTCGCGTGGCCCGAGACGTGGACGAACGCGACGTCCTCCCAGAGCACCTCGGCGCCCCGGCGGAGGAGCGCGTTGATGGCGCGGCCGATCACGCGCTCGTTGCCCGGGATGACGCGCGAGGAGAAGATCACGAGGTCGCCCGGACCGACCTCGACGTACTTGTGCTCGCCGGCGGCGATCAGCGACACGGCCGAGTGGGTCTCGCCCTGGCTGCCCGTGGACAGGATGACCTGCTTGCGCGCCGCGAGGCTGCCCAGCTCGTCGAGCGAGACGAGGAGTCCCTCCGGCACTTTGAGGTAGCCCATCTCGGAGGCGACGGCGACGTTGGCGACCATGCTGCGGCCGAGCAGGGCGACCTTCCGGCCGCACGCCTGCGCCAGGCTCAGGACCTGCTGTATGCGGTGAATATGCGAGGCGAAGGTGGCGACGAGGATGCGGCCCGGCGCCTTGGCGAAGCGGCCCTGGAGCGCTTCACCGACCTCGGTCTCCGACCCGGTGCGCCCGGGGCGGCCGACATTGGTCGAATCCGAGCAGAGGCAGAGCACCCCGCGCTCGCCGAGGGCGGCGAATTTCGCGTAGTCGGGCTGCTCGGCGTCCACGGGACGCGGGTCGAGCTTGAAGTCGCCGGTATGGATGATCGTGCCCACCGGCGTCTCGATGGCGAGCCCGATGCCGTCGGCGATGGAATGGGTGACGCGGATCGGGATGACGACGAAGCCGCCCGCCCGGATCTCGTCGCCCGGCGCGTAGGGCCGCAGGTCCGCGCTCTCGAGGGCGCCGAGCTCGCCCAGGCGATGCCGGGCTATCGCGAGCGTCAGCGGCGTGCCATACACCGGTACGTTGAACTCCCGCAGGAGGTAGGAGAGCGCGCCGATATGGTCCTCGTGGCCGTGGGTCAGCACCACGGCCCGGAAGCGCTTCCGGTGCTCGCGGAGGTAGGTGAAGTCCGGGATGACATAGTCCACCCCCGGCATCTCGTCGTCGGGGAAGAGGAGCCCGCAATCGACCGCGATGATGTCGTCGCCCGACTCGATCAGCATCATGTTGAGGCCGATCTCGCCGAGACCCCCCAGCGGGATCAGGCGGACGACGGGCTCGGCGGGAACATCGATCGGGACCGGCTCGGGTCGGTAAAGGGTGCTCACGGCGGCGCTGTCATCGTATCACCCCGACGCGCCCCGACGAAAAAACGGCCCGGTGGGCGGTCAGTGCTCGGGCGCGTGGGCGAGCTCGGCAAACTCCGCAAGCGAAAGCGTCTCGGCCCGGCGGCCGGCATCGATGTCCGCGGCGGCGCACATCGCCCGCGCGCGCTCGGCGGAAAGGCCCAGGCCCGAGGCGAGGGAATTGGCGAGGCTCTTCCTGCGCTGGCCGAACGCCGCGAGGACGACCGCGCGCAGTCGCGCCGGATCGCCCACGGGCACCGGCGGCACCCGCCTCACGCGAAGGTGGACCACCGCGGAGTCCACCTGGGGAGGTGGGCGAAAGGCCCCGGGCGGGACCGTGAAGGCAAGCCGCGCCTCGCAGGAGAGCTGGGTCAGCACGGACAGGCTCCCGTAGGTCTTGCCCCCGGGACCAGCCGCGACGCGCTCGGCGACTTCCTTCTGGAGCATGAGCGCCATCTCGTCGAGGACCGGCCCCGCCTCGACGAGGGCCTGGAGGATGGGCTTGCCCACGCTGTACGGGAGATTGCCCACGACGACGACGCGCCCGGTCGGGTGGGGCTTGAGGGCGGACAGCCCCGCGTAGTTAAAGGAGCGCGCGTCGGCCAGGAAGATCTCGACGTGGGGCGCATCCGCGAAGCGCTCGCAGAGCGCCGTGGCCATGACCTGGTCCACCTCGAGGGCGAGGAGCCGGCCGGCCGCGCGGGCGAGGCGGCCCGTGAGCGCTCCCAGCCCCGGCCCGATCTCGACCACGAGGTCCTGCTGCGTCGGCTGGACGAGGCCGACCATCCGCTCGGCCACGGCGTCGTCGCGGAGGAAATGCTGGCCGAGCGCCCGCGTCTTTCCGGAGGCGGCATGACGCTTGGGCCTCGGCGTCAGAGCCCGCGCGTTCCTGCGCGGGCTCATGCCCGGCGCCGCGCCGCCAGCTCGGCCAGGAGCGCGCCGTGGACCGCGCGCACCTGGCGCTCCGTCTCCTCGCGCGTGCCCGAGTTGTCGATGACGTGATCCGCGAGCTTCGCTTTCTCGGCGATGGGCATCTGGCTCGCGATCCGCGCCCGGGCCTCGGCCTCGCGCAGACCATCGCGTTCCATGAGCCTCCGGCTCTCGGTCTCGGGATCGGCGAACACCACGACCACGCGGTCCATCTTGGCGACGCCGCCGGACTCGAAGAGGAGCGCCGCGTCCCAGAGGACGACGCCCTCGAAGGCCTCCTCGTCCAGAACGGAGAGCATGCGCTGCTGGCGCGCGCCGATGGCCGGGTGGGTGATCTCCTCGAGACGCTTCCGCCTCGCGGGATCCGCGAAGACGATCGCGCCGAGGGCCTTGCGGTCCAGCGAGCCGTCCTCCTGGACCACCTGAGGGCCGAACTCCTCGACGATCCGCGCATAGGCGGCTTGGCCCGGCATGACGACCTCTCGCGAGAGGAGATCGGCATCGATGACGCGGGCGCCGAGATGGGCGAACATCCGGCTGACCGTGCTCTTCCCGGTGGCGATGCTGCCGGTGAGGCCGACCAGGAGGAAGGGCCTCACGCCTGGGCCCAGTCCGCGCCCGTCTTGATGTCCACCTTGAGGGGGACGTCGAGCGCCATGACGGACTCCATCACCTCGCGGGCGAGAGCCTCGAGCCGGGACACCTCGTCTTCGGGCGCTTCGAAGAGGAGCTCGTCGTGGACCTGGAGCAGCATGCGGCTCCGGAACCCGCCCTCCGCGAGCGCCCGCGCCATGCGCACCATGGCGATCTTGGTCAGGTCGGCCGCCGTCCCCTGGATCGGCGCATTGGTCGCCATGCGCTCGGCGAAGCCCCGGAGGTTCGGATTGCCGCTTCTCAGCTCCGGGATGTAGCGCCGCCTCCCGAGCAGCGTCTGGACAAAACCCCGCTCGCGCCCCTCGGCGACGGTCCGCTCCAGGTAGGCCTTGACCTTGGGGTGGCGCTCGAAGAAGCGGGTGAGATATTCCTGCGCCTGCTTGGGCGTGATGGAAAGACCCCGCGAGAGCCCGAAGGCGGTGACGCCGTAGATGACGGAGAAGTTGGTCGTCTTGGCCACGTCCCGCTGCTCGGAGGTGACCTGGGCCAGCTCGACGCCGAAGACCTCGGCCGCCGTGCGCCGGTGGATGTCCTCCCCCGCGCGAAACGCCGCAGTGAGGCTCTCCTCTCCGGAGACGTGCGCGAGGATGCGCAGCTCGATCTGCGAGTAGTCGGCCGCGACGAAGCGATGGCCAGGGTCCGGCACGAAGGCCGCGCGGATGCGGCGGCCGAGCTCGGTACGGATGGGGATGTTCTGGACGTTCGGATTGCTCGACGACAATCTCCCCGTCGCGGCCACGAGCTGGTTGAAAGATGTGTGAATGCGCTCCGTACCCGGATTGATCAGAGCGGGCAGCGAGTCGGCATAGGTGGACTTGAGCTTGGTGAGCGTCCTGTACTCGATGATCTTCGCGGGCAGCTCGTGGCCGAGGGCCAGCTGCTCCAGGACATCGGCATCGGTGGAGTACCCGGTCTTGGTTTTCTTCACGGGCGGAAGCTTGAGCTTCTCGAAGAGGATGCGCGCCATCTGCTTGGGCGAGCCGATGTTGAACTCCTCGCCGGCCAGCGCGTAGATCTCGCGCGTGAGACGCTCGATGGTCAGGTCGAGCTCCTTCGAGAATTCCGCCAGCCTCGCCGGGTCCACGCGGATGCCGTGTCGCTCCATCGCGGCCAGCACCGGCACCAGCGGCCGCTCCAGGTCTTCGTACAGCGAGTGGAGGCCCACTTCCTTGAGCGCGCGCGGCAGCATCTCCCAGATCTGCCAGATGAAGCGCCCCCGACTGCCCGGCGCCGCGAGCCCCGGTCCCTCGCCGAGGAGCTCTGCCGAGACTTCGTCGAGCTTGTAGTTGTTGCGGTCGGGGTTGAGCAGGTAGGCGCCGACGGCCGTGTCCTCGAACGCGGGGGCATCGCCGCCCCGCGCCGCCCACCACTCGACGAGGTGCTTGACATCGTGGCCGATGAGCCGCCGGCCGCCGAAGTCGGGGAGCGAAGCGCCCAGGGGCAAGAGCGCGCGCTCCGCGGCCGGATGGTAGAGACCGAGGGCCGTCATGGACGGATCGGGAGAGGTGCCGTCCCCCACCCAGTCGACCGCGACGGGCGCGTCTGCGGGGACGGCCTCCAGCCATTGACGGAGCGCCTCGGCGCCGTCGAGCACGGGCAGGGGCTCTCCCGTCACCTGGACGGGCGCCGCGGCGGGGAGCTGGCGCAACAGGGTGTGGAACTCGAGCTCGGTCCAGAGCGTCCGGAGCCGCTCCCAGTCCGGCTCCTGACGCCGGAAAGCTTCGAGGTCCTGCTCGATCGGGACCCGCGTGCTCACGGTGGCCAGCTCCCGCGAGAGGAGCGCCTGCTGGCGATGGGCCGCGAGAATCTCGCGCGCTTTGCCCGTGACGAGCGTGAGATTGTCGTAGAGCCGCGCCACGCTGCCGAACTGCGAGATCAGCTTGACCGCGGTCTTCTCGCCGACGCCGGGCACGCCCGGAATATTGTCGATGCTGTCGCCCATGAGGGCCAGGAGGTCCGGGATGTGCTCCGGCCCCACTCCCCACTTCGCGGTGACGGCGGCCTCGTCGAACCATACGGGCTCACCCCGGACATTGGTCGCGAGCACCCGCACCTTCGGGCCGACCAGCTGGAGCATGTCCTTGTCGCCCGTGACCAGCACCATCTCGACCGGCTCCGCGCGCATCTTCTCGACGAGTGTGCCCATCACGTCGTCGGCCTCGAAGCCCCGCACCTCCAGGAGCGGAAGGCGCAGCGCCTCGAAGAGCGTCTTGACGTAGGGGATCTGGCTCCGGAGATCGTCGGGCGTCGCCGCACGCGTCTCCTTGTAGGACGGCAGCTTCTCCTCCCGGAAGGTGGGCCCCGGCGGATCCCACGCCACCGCCACGTACTCCGGGTTCTCCTCGCGCAGGAGCTTCCAGAGCATCGTGGACATCCCGAAGATGGCATTCGTCAGCTGGCCCCTCGAGGTGCGGAAGTCGTACGGCAGCGCGTGGTAGGCGCGGTAGAGATAGCCCGGCGCGTCCACGACGAAGAAGCGCGCGCTCACGCCGGCACCACACGGTCGTAGAGCGCGCGCACCCAGGCGGTGCGCCGCTTGTACGCCTCGAGGAACTCCTTGCGCGACGGGTACTCGAGGCTCTTGGCCAGGCGTGCGGGCATGGGGCCCGCCGGCTCCAGCGTATCGGCGGGCCGCGCGCCGAAGAGCCGCAGGTCCGCCGACACCCGGCGGAGGAAACGGTAGTGCTCCGCGAGCGTCTCCGCGTCGTCGGGCGGCAGGAGGCCGGCCCTGCCGATGTGGCCGAGCGCGGTCACGGTATGGGGGCTCGTGATGGCAGGATGCCGCCTCCCGTGCGTCATCTGGATGGCCTGGGCGATGAACTCCACGTCCACCAGCCCCCCGCGACCGAACTTGACGTGGAGCCGTCCCGGCGTCTCCTTGCCGAGCTCCTTCTCCATCCGACCGCGCAGCTCGCGCATCTCCTTGAGGTCGGGCGGCGGTGCATCCGGCCCATGGACGAGGGCGCGGATCTCCCGCCTCACCGCGCGACCGAGCCTCCCGTCACCACCCACCAACCGTGCGCGGGTGAGAGTCTGGCGCTCCCACGGGTCCGCCCACTCGCGGTAGTACTGGCCAAGCGCCTCGACACTGGACGCGAAGCCGCTGCCCTTGGAGCCAGGGCGGAGACGGAGGTCCACGGGCACGACGACGCCGGCCGCCGTCACGTCACCCAGGATCGACGAGAGCGCCTCCACGGACCGATCGTAGAACACATGAGCCTCGACCTGCTCGGATCCGTCCGTCTCCCCTGCCCCGCCATACACGACGAAAAGATCGAGGTCGGAGCCCGTCGACAGCTCGCGCCCGCCGAACTTGCCCAGGCCGATGATGCACGCGGGGATCAAACGGCCCGCGGCGTCCCGCGGCACGCCGAAGGCCTCGGCCGTCTCGCCGAGGGCCATCAGCCACCCGGCTCCCAGCGCCGCCTCGGCGAGCGCCGTCATCTCGCGCGAGAAGCTCTCGGCATCCGTGACGCCCAGGAGCATCCTCCAGGTGATGCCGAGCTCCTCGGCCTGCTTGAGCCGGCGCAGCCGGTCCATCCGCTCGGGCGGCATGAGCCGCGACCCCAGCGCCGGCGCCAAGGCCCGTCTGAAGTCGGCGCGGCGGCGAGGAGCCGCAAAGGTCACCGGGTCAGCGAGGCCCGTCAGTAGCTCCGGCTGAGTGAGCAGGAGCTGAGTCAGGAGCTCGCCCCGGGCGCAGAGCTTGACGAGATTGGCGAGGAGGTCCGGGTGCCCGGCCAGCAGCTCGAGATAGGCCGTGCGCGGGCCGGCGGCGGCCACGAAGCGCTCGAACTGGTTGAGCGCCTCGTCGGGGTCGGGGCTCTGCCAGAGCGCGTCGAGCAGCACGGGGAAGATCGCGTGGAGCGCGCGGCGCAGCGGCTCGGCGTACGGGACGAGCGGCCGTCCCTCGAGGACCAGTCGCAGGTTCTCGCGGGCGCGGTCGGGGTCGGCGAAGCCGGTCGCCTTGAGCGCGGTGTAGGTCGGGATGCGGGGCGCGAGCGCCCGCGCCTTGGGCGGGGCGGCGAAGAAATCGCTGAAGGCCCCGTGCACGCCGCGAGTCACGCGGCGGTATTCGGCCTCGAAGCCGCGCCGCGCGGCGACAGGCAACGCGGTGCTCCCTGCCTGGACCAGGAACTCGACCTCGCGGATGCCGCCCACCCCCAGCTTGACGTGGCGCCGCTGGACGCCCTTGGCGCGAAGGGACTTGTCGATCTGCGCCTTCATGCCGCGCACCTCGGCGACGATCTCGGGTGCCAGCCCTGGACGGAATACGAAGGGGCGGACGAGGTCGAAGAAGCGCGCGGCCACGCCCGGGTCGCCCGCGCAGAAGCGTGCCTTGATCAGCGCCTGCCGCTCCCACAGCTCCGCCCGCTCCTCGAGGTACCCGCGGTAACCGTCGAGCGAGAGGATGACACCACCCGACCGCCCCTCGGGACGGAGGCGCAGGTCCACGCGGAAGGCATAGCTAGTCGCCGTTCGGCACGCGCCCCTCGGAGCCGCCCGTGGTCAGGCCGTCGTCGCCGTACACGAAGACGAGGTCGATGTCGGAGGAGTAGTTCAGCTCGTCGCCGCCAAGCTTGCCCATGCCGATCACGGCGAGGCCGGTGGGGGTCCCGTCCTCCGCCCGCGGCTCCCCGTACCGTCGCCGCAGGTCCTCCTCGGCCAGGCGCCAGGCCGCCCCGAGGCAGACATCGGCCAGGCGCGAGAGCTCTTCGGTGGTGACGGTGAGATCGGCGTCGCCCAGGATGTCGCGGCACCCGATGCGGAGAAGCTGGCGGTACTTGAAGCGGCGGAGCGCGTTCCCGCGCGCCTCGGGTCGGTCGAAGGCTCGAACGCTCTGCTCGAGCTCGGTCTCGAGCTCGTCGGCGAGCCACTGCCGCATGGTGTCGGGCTCGAGGAGCCACGGCAGCAGCGTGGGCCGGCGCCTCAGCGTGTCGGCCAGGAACTGGCTCGTGCCCCCGAGCTTCGCCAGGAGGTGGAGCGCGCCCGGGTGAGTCTCCAGCAGCCGGAACAAGGCGGCGCGCTCGCCCTGCGAGGCCAGGCGCTCGAGATTGTTGAGCGCCATGTCGGGATCGGGCGCCTCGGAGAGCGCCTGGAGGAATCGCGGCAGGAGCGGCGTCAGCAGCAGCGCGTCCGCCGGCTCGGGCGTCAGCGCGTGGAGATTCGCGAGCGCGGCGCGCGGGTCGGCGAATCCCCGTCGCTTGAGCTCGCCGAGGGCCTTCCTGTCGTCGGCCGCGGCAGCGAGGAGGTCGGTCATTGGAGAGGGGTCGGCTAGATGGCGGATTCGCCCTTTTCGCCGGTGCGGATGCGGATGGCCTCGCCCATGGGGATGACGAAGACCTTGCCGTCGCCGATGGAGCCCGTGCGCGCCGCGGCGGCCACCGCGGAGACGATCTTGTCCACGAGCGCGTCCGGCACGACCAGCTCGATCTTGACCTTGGGCAGAAAGTCGATCGTGTACTCGGAACCGCGGTAGAGCTCGGTGTGGCCCTTCTGCCTTCCGAAGCCGCGCACCTCCGTCACGGTCATCCCGATGACGCCCAGCTCCGTCAGCGCCTCCTTGACGTCGTCGAGCTTGAACGGCTTGATGATCGCTTCGATCTTCTTCATCGCGACCTCCGTGACGGCCTGGCGGCCTGCGGGCGGAGTATCTTCTTGTACAGTGTGGCATACTCGCGGGCCGAGGCGTCCCACGAGAAGTCTTCGGTCATCGCGTTCTTGACGAGCGCGCTCCAGAGCTCCGGCCGCGCGAAGGCGGCCGCCGCGAGCCGGACCGCGTCCAGCAGCGCGTTCGAGGAGAGTGCGTCGAACAGGAAGCCCGTCCCGGTGGGACGGGCGGCGTCGAACTCTCTCACTGTGTCCGCCAAGCCGCCCGTGCGCCGCACCACGGGAATGGCGCCGTAGCGCAAGGCGATCAGCTGCGCGAGACCGCATGGCTCGTAGCGCGACGGCATGAGGAAGCAGTCGCCCCCCGCGTACATCCGCGAGGCGAGCTCCGCATCGTACCCGATGCGCACCGCGACCTCCCCCGGGTTGCGCGCGGCCGCGAGCGGCGCCTCGCCCGAGCCGAGGAGCGCGACCCGGCACCCGGCCTCCAGCATGCCGGGCAGGCTCTCGAGGGCCAGGTCGAGCCCCTTCTGCCACGCGAGCCGCGTGACCATGGTCACGAGCGGACCCGGCCCCTCGTCGAGCCCCAGCTCGCGGCGCAGGGCCTCGCGACAGACGGTTTTGCCCTCGGGCTCGTCCGCCGAATACGGGCGCACCAGCGCGGGGTCCTTGGCCGGGTTCCACTGCTCGTAGTCGATGCCGTTGACCACGCCGTAGAGGTCGCCGCTGCGCTCCTCGAGCACCCCCTCGAGCCCGTTGCCGAACTCGGGCATTCGGATCTCGGTGGCATACGTGCGGCTGACCGTGGTGAGTGAGTCGGAGAAGACGAGGCCGCCCTTCAGGAAGTTGAGCTTGCCGTAGAACTCGATCCCGGCCGGAGTGAAGACGTCCCACCCGAGGCCGGTCAGAGGCATGTCGTGATGCCAGAAGACTCCCTGGAAGGCCAGGTTGTGGATGGTGAAGACGGTGGCGATGGATGCGAGCGCCGGGTGATCACGGTAGAGCGTGCGGAGATAGACGGGCAGGAGCCCGGTCTGCCAGTCGTTGGCATGGACGATCTGCGGGCGCCACCCGTCGCGATCCATGCCGTCGAGCGCGATCAGCGCCTCGAGCGCGCCGCGACAGAAGAAGACGAAGCGCTCGCAGTTGTCCGGGTAGTCGTCGTCGCCGGTGCCGTAGAGCCCGTCGCGGTCGAAGTAATGATCCTGCTGGAGGAAGTAGACGGGCACGCC
>WNFP01012810.1_pt1 | contig 22274 bp, 17 predicted proteins | sample 5400201 | NCBI WGS metagenome assembly WNFP01 (sample SAMN13153355, study PRJNA577476) | soil metagenome | isolation source: 115 cm saprolite under Madrone tree | place: USA:California | collected 2016-06-14
CAATTGAACGATTGGCGGAAGCGGCCAAACTGCCAGGGAGCCATGTGACTTACGGCTATTTGCGTCTTCACCCGCTATGGGACCCGCTGCGGGGCGACCCGCGCTTTGAGGCAATCGTCGCTTCACTCGCGCCAAAATAAGATTTCGGACTGCCTGTCCGCCCTGTGCGGAAAGTGCCTTCGGAGTGCGGCGGTGCTCCGCCGCTTTTTCCCGCTACAGGAAGATCTTAGACTATCGGCGATTATTTTTGCGCCGTCCGAAGGCGCAAGGTGTTCAACGTCGCACAGCTGGGATCGTTCGATATTAAACTTGGCGCCGATGGCGATTTGATTGCCAACGCGTTGAGCACCCTTCGTATCGCTGCGGTGCCGAGGGACAACGCGTTCCACCTTCTCTCTGGTGTTCGCACTTTGCTCTCTGCTCCTCGCGCTTGGCTCGTTTTGCCAGTTATCACGTCTCAACCGATCAGCTTTTCTGGCTGCTGATTAGGTAGGTGAAAACCTTACACATGTTTCAGCGTCCCATCAACTTGACCAGCACTGCCCAAAGTGCCACGATAATTCTTTTGTTTTTTATTCTTGACATTTATTCGCATTGCCCGTATGCGTGCCAGCTTATGAAGAACCCACCTGGAATCAGAACACATTTAGTCGCGGCAATGCTGGTGACTGTAGCAGTTATCGGTCTTAGCGGCTTTGCACTGCATGCGCCCACTCAGAACCAAAACTCTCTGGCTCGTTCCCTGAAGAGCATTCAAACCGATAAGGCGACAATGTTTTACGCGTGCTGGAAAGCACCGGACACCAAATTCTCGACAATGAAGCGGTCAAAGCTTTTCGGCAATGGCGCTTCAAGCCGAGAACGGTGTCTGTGGTCAGGATTCCAGTACTGTTTGGCATGCGACGTATACAGTTGGTACCCGGAGGAGGGGCAATGTACGGCCTGAAACCGGAGTATCCACGCGAGGCGCGCGCCAAAGGTTTGACGGGCAAAGGGGTAGTCTTACTGAAAATCGACCCGTCGACTGGCTACGTCGCAGCAGCGTCGATGTTGAAAAGCACAGGACATGAAATTCTCGATAATGCAGCCGTGCGAGCTTTTCGGCAATTGCGTTTCAGGCCAAGAAGTGTGACCACCGCTGAGATTCCCATTCAATTTACTCCGAATGGCGTCTTCTATTAAATGAGCTATGCGCAACTGATCTGGAAACAGTGCAATCTTGCGACGAAAGAGGCGGGATTCAACCGACCATTCCTTAGGCGTGGATCCAAAACGCGCTGTCGGCAAACTGATCGCCTTTCCACCACCGGATCGGCCCCGCGCGATAACGAAAATTCGTCACGCCTGCCTGGCTTTGCAGCGGGCTGGTCACTAACCCATCGCTGTCTCGCTTTGCTTTCTCATCATCGGTCTCCGGAGCTACGGCCACGATGTGCCCGGATTTTCCGTCGATCTTCTGGGAAATTCCGTCCGGCCTTATCGATGGTATCGCCGACACAAAGTTCTAGAATTTTCGGAATACTTAATCGTTTGTCCACGAGCACCGGCCAAACTTCGCCGCTTTCCTGGTAGGCGATGGCCGTCAACATATCCACGCTGAATGGCGTGTGCACGACGGCATCTTCGAGTTGTTTATTAAAGCTTGTTTTGAACCACCCCAGTGCTCCCCGTGTTTTCATCGCAAAAATGTCGAGGCTAGCTGGTCGAAGCCGGTTTGTCCGGAGCGGGGGGCAGCGCCGGGGCGCTGGTGGGCCGTTTCTCGATGAGAGTCGCCAGCGCAGGACGGAGACTCGTCAGATTCTTGAGCAGATTAAACCAAAAAGGTGCGCCGAGAGTAAGCAATCCCGCGGTGAGAAGCACGCCAAACAGATGCGGCCAGAATTGAGCAAGGCGAGCCCAAAATCCGCTTCCTCGGTCTCGATTGTCCCAGCGCCCCAAGAAGGATCCGGGCACAACGTCGAACTGCGCGTTGGTTAATGTGCCCTGCAAGGTGCGAGCAGTTTCGCCACTGTTTTTCAAAAACTTCTCGGTGCCTTCGTTTTTTAGCGCGTCGTAATCCGCCAACAACGAAGCGGCTTCCTCAGACTTGATCGAGCCTTTCGCCACTTCTTCCTGCAACCGTGCCGCGATCGCCTCGTTATAACTATCGGACGTGCCGGTTAGCGGAAATTTTTCGAGGGGAAACTGCGGATGTTTCTTGAGCCAGAGAAGATAACTCTCGTGGGCCGGGGTGTTACCCGGATCAATGACATTTCCTCCCTGTTTCAAGATTTCTGGCGCTGACTTGGCCAGCGCTTCGACAAGTTTCGGCTGAGATTGCAACTGGCGATAAATGTCCACGGTATCGAGCTGCAAAAGGAAGGCCGCCAGTACCGCCATAACGATCGTCACAATGCGCACGTGCATTTGAAACCATTGCTCCGCCCGGTCCTGGGCGCTGCCGAACCATCGCTGAAATCGGTCGTACGCTTGCGTAGTAGCCCGTTCGACAGTCGCGCCGAAGTTGGCCAGCGCCTCCAGAACCGCTTCCTTTTGTCCCGGAGAGCCGAAGACCTGCGAGACCTGCGCGATGACGGCAAGTTTCCCCTGCGATTCGATGGTAGGTTGGTCCCAGCGACGCAGTACGGCGATGAGTCCCCGCGCCTTGTTCACTAGCTCGGGAGGAATATCGCGCAACGCCGCCTCGGTCTCGCTCATCTCCCTTAGTTCATGCAGAACGCGATAGATTTCGCCAGGGCGGATCGCGCTGCCGAGCTGCGTTCCTCCACCCCAAGGCCATGTCCAAAATCCCCACTGCTTCATGCGATTCGGCTTCACGGCCGGCACCGTCACGTTGTTCCTCGCCCGCGCCACCGCTTCCTGCGCATCCGCGATTGCCTGGGACCTGCCCGGATCGTCGCCTTTTTTAGCCCGGGCATCCCTGAGGTTTCTTTCCGCGTCAATAAAACCTTGCGCGGCGGCATCGAGAACTGGGCGGGATTTTTTCCGCCAGATCGAGTCGCTGAAAATCGGATCGCGCAAAATTTGGGCGGCCAGCGAATGGGCATCGTCGCCAATCTTGGGGTCGATTGTTTGAAACGTGAGTGCGAGCGCATTGGCCAGATTTTTTCCACGCAACGAAAACGCCGCCGAGATCATCTGGACGATAATGGTGATGAGCAGGCTCAGCACAGTCATGATCACGGCAAACGCGATGACGGTATCGATCGTGTTTAGCATCGATTTCGTTTGCCGTTTACATCATAACAACGCGATGCCGACGGCCTTGTTCACGGCTTCGCGGACGACGCCGATGGCGGCGTTGATTGCGTCCTGCGCCGCGATCATTCCGATGGTTCGGACGGCGGTCAGGACCGATTGTGAGGCGTTGCTCTGCATCCTGAGAAGGATCTTCGCCTGAGCATCATTAATTTCGCCCTTGGTATATCCATCCGCAATCTGGAGACCCGTTTCTGCCATTTTCTTTGCTTCGGCCTGGAGGAACGGGTGCGCCTTGTCAATATGCACTTTCAGAGCGGCAGCCGCTGCTTCGAACGCAGCCGTGCCGACAGTCTTAACGTCAAATTCTTCCATGGATTACGTCTTTGGCGCAGCGACCCCGCTGCTGAATTTTTTATGAAGTTCTATTTGCAGAAGCGATTCAAAGTGAACATCCATCGTATTGGCATATGCGGGACCGACCAAAGGCCCGGCTCGGTGGGCTTCCTCCAAGTCGGTGAAAGCAGCGTCCAATCGGTTCAGGTTATCGACGGTCCCCTTATTTTTGTCCCCGTACAGCTTTGCTCGAGAGAGAAGCACAGCCACGGATGCATGCGCTTCTCGATAGAACGCGATATTGTTACCATAAGCCCCCCGTGTGGCACTCATTTTCGCCAGAAAGACACGCGTCCGGAGGTGGAGTTCGGTGAGCTGCTTGTCGATCGCTTCATCGTACGGAGCGACTAACGAAATCGCGCACCCGGCGATGAGAACCGCTACAAAAACGGCGAGCAAGGGACGCAATGCAAATCGAGCCGAATGCCAACAAGCGACATTTCGCGGACGCATAAGTATTCTCCGAATTCGGCAGGCGGAAGTTGGTCGCTTTTTATCGAAGACAAATGTCTCTTACAAGACCAAATGCTACTTCGCGGGCAAAGCAACGGAGAACTATTGGATCATAAACTGCGTTCCTTCGCTTTGCTTCAATAGCTGAAAAGCTGTATCAACAACCATTCGCTCCAAGCGAGCCCAACGCGAAATGTCTCTTCTCCCCCAACTTTGCGACGCGATTGCAGGCGCAACCAAGACGCTGCAATCGCTTGCCGATCTTGATGCGCAGGTTCGAAAGGCCGCCGATCTGATCGAAGAATGTCTGCGGGCGGGAAACAAGTTGCTCGTTTGTGGAAATGGCGGGAGTGCGGCTGATGCCGCGCATTTTGCGACCGAGCTCGTAGTGCGTTTCGCGAAGGACCGCCGGGCGCAGCCGGCGATTTGCCTCGCGAGCGATGGCGGACTTCTCACTGCGGCCGCAAACGATTACGGCTTCAGTGAAATTTTCGCACGTCAGGTTGCGGCGTTCGGCCAGCCAGGAGATGTGCTCATTTGCCTCACGACCTCCGGCAAATCGAAAAATGTTGCCCGTGCGTTGGAGGAAGCGAGAGCGCGCAAGCTAAAAACGATCGCGCTTCTAGGGCGGGACGGCGGATCGACTATCGGCATGGCCGATGTCGATCTTTTGGTCAAAAGCGATTCGACTGCGCGAATTCAGGAAAGAGGCAGGTGTGCCGCCTGCAATTCAAGAGGAGGCGCCGCCGACACGGCTGCCACTACAGCATCACTCGGATTTTTTTAGCAATCGCTCGCGCTCGCGATTCAATTGTCGCCGCTCGCTCGCTGTCAAGCTTCCCATCCCAGATTTTGAAATCTTATCGAGAATAGGATCGATCGAGGCATAAACATCGTCCGGATCCGCAGGACGTGTCGGCCGCATTTTCGGGACAACGCGATACTGCGGCCTGGGACCGAAGCGCGTTTTCAAGGCGCTCCACCAGGCAAGCTCTGGCCCGGCGCCACTCCATTCGATGAACAGGAACGCCACGCCAATACTTGTCCAGACGACGACCAGATCGCTCCAGGCATGGTACGCGAGGAGTTGAAGCGTGTAGATGGCTGCAAGGATGAGGGCGACCCACTTAGCCATGATTCGCAGGAATAACTCCGCACGCGGATAGATCGTTGCGAAGGCAACAAAAATTCCAAAGTGCAACGCCTGCGAACCAGCGAGGACAGACCGCTCCCAGAGTCCCCAAATCGTGAGCAGCGCCGCAGGCGTGATTAGCAAAATGATATAGAGTGCGACGTAAGAACGTCGTCCAACGAAGCGCTCCACTTCCCGCCCAAATACAAACAGCAAGTACATCTCGATGGCGAACCACAGCAGAGCTGAGGGCGCATGGACAAACCCGTAGGTGAAAAGACGCCAAACCTGACCGCCATACCAGATCGCAGCGCTGTCGAACTGCATCCAAGTCAACACAGAGCCAGCTCCGGCTGCCACGAGAATCGCCGCGAAAACCGCCGCCGCAACGTGCAACCCCACCAGCATCGTGGTTACATCGACTGGATAGCGACCCATCCACGCAACCGGCCGATAATCATCGGACGTGGTGACCCCGAACATATTTTCAATTAATGCTGCGCATTGCGTCTACGCAAGCGTGATTCGTGATTCGTTAAATCGTTACACCGGGAAACGCTTCAACCGTTTCAACTATTCAACGTGGCGAACCCGTCCGTTCGTGGTTAAGATGGAAATTCTTCTTTTATGAAAAGTGTCGCACCAGCCATATTCCCGCCAGCTGGGATCGGTGACGCAAGGCCGGCGAATCAAGCCGTGCTCGATTGGGTGCACGAGATCGCCACGCTCACGCAGCCAGAAAATATTTTCTGGTGCGATGGCTCGGAGCGGGAAAACGAGTTCCTGATTGCTGAATCGCTCAAACAAAATGTTCTGATTAAACTAAACGAAAAGAAAGTTCCGCGCTCGCATTTGCACCGCTCAGATCCAAATGACGTGGCGCGAGTCGAGCAATTCACGTTCGTTTGCACGCCGACAAAACAGGAAGCCGGTCCAACCAACAATTGGTCTGAGCCGGGAGAAACGTACACGAGACTTCGCGGTCTTTTGAAAGGCGCGATGCGCGGGCGCACGATGTTCGTGGTGCCTTACATCATGGGTCCGCCGGATTCCCCGCTGACCAAGGTCGGGTTCGAGATCACCGATTCAAAGTATGTCGTGCTAAACATGCGGATCATGACGCGCATGGGCGAGGTGGCCGTAAAACGCCTTGGCAAGGACCCAAATGCGGAGTGGAACCGCGGTGTGCATTCGTTGCTGGACGTTAGTCCTGAGCGCCGCTCCATCTGCCATTTTCCACAGGACAACGCGATTATTTCCGTCGGCTCCGGTTACGGCGGCAACGTTTTGCTGAGTAAAAAGTGTCTTGCGTTACGGATCGGCTCGTATCTGGCGCGCAGACAAGGCTGGCTCGCCGAGCACATGTTGATCCTCGGCGTCGAATCGCCCGATGGAAAAAAGCACTACGTCGCCGCTGCATTCCCCAGCGCGTGCGGCAAAACCAATTTTGCCATGCTGATTCCACCGGCGCATTTCAAAGGCTGGAAGGTGACGACCGTCGGTGACGACATCGCCTGGATGCAAATTCGCGATGGCCGGCTGTATGCGATCAATCCGGAGAACGGTTATTTCGGAGTCGTGCCCGGCACGAGCTACCAATCAAATCCAAACGCGATGCGATCGATTGCGCACGACACGCTTTACACCAATGTCGCGCTCACGGATGACGGAGACGTCTGGTGGGAGGGAAAAGACGGTCCACCACCGGCGCACGCGATCGATTGGCGCGGAAATGACTGGACGCCGGACTCAAAGGAAAAAGCTGCGCATCCGAATAGCCGGTTCACTACGCCAATGCGCAACAATCCGGCGCTGGATCCTGATGTCGAGAAAGGCGAAGGCGTGCCGATCAGCGCGATCATTTTTGGCGGACGCCGAAGCGATACGGTGCCGTTGGTTTATGAGGCCTTCGATTGGAACCACGGTGTTTATCTCGGGGCGACCATGGCCTCAGAGACAACGGCGGCCGCCACCGGTGCCGTCGGGAAAGTCCGCCGCGATCCGATGGCGATGCTGCCGTTCTGTGGATACAACATCGGCGATTATTTCCAGCATTGGCTCGATATTGGAAAACGCCTAACCAGTCCGCCGCGTATTTTTGGCGTGAACTGGTTTCGCAAAGGCGCAGACAGAAAATTCTTGTGGCCCGGATTTGGTGAAAACATGCGCGTGCTCAAATGGATTATTGACCGCTGCGAAGAGACTGGCGGCGCGCTCAAATCGCCCATCGGCTGGTTGCCTGGCATTCACGACATCGATCTCGCCGGCCTCGAGCTTGATCACAAATGCATCGACGAGCTGCTCGAGATTGATCACGAGCAATGGCAAAAAGAATTGATTGAGCACAAAAAGTTTTTCGATTCGTTAGGCGGCGTGGTGCCGGAGGAATTGTTGCAACAAAACAAACAACTCGCCGCACGATTTAACGAATAGAGCGCAGGCATCTTGCCTGCCGATTCGATTTACCAGGCGGGACGCCCGGTTTCCACACAGGCAAGATGCCTGTGCCACGGCTCCAGAATTTGCGAACCGCTTGACTGGCGGCGAATATTTCCGGTGGGTTCAACGATCGGGAAAGAGGAACGCATTATCGCGACACCGCAGAATGATTACGTGGAAATTCGCGGGGCGCGCCAAAACAATCTCAAAGGGATCGACGTTGATCTTCCGCTCGGAAAATTGACGGTTATCACGGGGCCGAGTGGCTCTGGAAAATCGAGCCTGGCCTTCGAGACGATTTACGCCGAAGGCCAGCGCCGTTACGTCGAGACGTTCAGCCCATACATGCGGCAGTTCCTCGACCGCATGGACAAACCGCGGGTCGACGACATTCGAGGCATTCCCCCGGCGATCGCCATCGAGCAATCCAACCCGGTCAAGACCTCGCGTTCGACGGTCGGGACAATGACGGAGATCAATGATTATTTGAAGTTGCTCTGGCCACATGTCGCGAAAGCATTCTGCCCGAATTGTGGTCGGGAAATCCGCCCGGAGACTGCGCAGTCGATCGCGGAGCAAATACTGCATGACTGCGCCGGAAAGAATGTCCTCATCACCTTTTGGGTTGCAGTTCCGCCGAAGACCGCGCCGCGTGCATTTTTCGATTTTCTCCAGCAGCAAGGGTATCTCCGCGTTTGGATCGATAACGAAATCGTGCGCGCGGATGCCGATATAAAGATTAAGCGGCTCGGCGCCCGTGTGCAGGTGATTCAAGACCGCATCGCGATCAGTGAGGAAAATCGCGCGCGATTAGTTGAGGCAATCGAAACCGCGCTCCGTTTTGGGAAAGGCAAGGTGAACGTCATTCCGATTGCGGATTGCGGAATGCGGAATGCGGAAAGGAAGAATCCGAACATCAGCGGCATGGCCAATCTCTCCGAAATCCGCAATCCACAATCCGCAATTCCCTTTTCCACCGGCTGGCACTGCGCCTGGTGTGACCTGGACATTCGCGCGCCCACGCCCGGGCTTTTGAGTTTCAATAACCCGCTCGGGGCGTGTCCGGAATGTCGCGGCTTCGGTCGCACCATTTCGATCGATCTAAACAAGGCGATTCCAGACCGCAGGCTAAGTATCAAACAAGGCGTGGTGCGCGTTTTTCGCGGCGCCGAGTTTGGCGAATCGCAGAAGGATTTGCTTCGAGCGTGCGCGCGCGAGGACATCGACATCAATGTGCCGTTCGACCAATTGCCCAAGGCTGACCAGCATTTCGTTATCGAAGGCGAAAAGCGATCAGGCGATTACACCGAAGAAGACTACGAATACGATCGGTGGTACGGCGTCCGCGGCTTTTTTCGATGGCTTGAGAGCAAGACTTACAAAATGCATGTGCGCGTTTTGCTCAGTCGCTATCGCGCCTACATCACCTGTCCCAGCTGCAAAGGCGGACGCTACCAGCCAGAGACGCTCAATTACAAAATCCCCGTCAGATCTGAAATCAGAAATCAGAAATCCGAAATTATTTTGTCCCTTCCCGAGTTTCAGGCGCTTCCGATTTCCGATGCGCACGATTTTCTCGGCAAAATCGACATTCCTGCCGGTAACAAAACCGCTCAGATGTTGCGTGGCGAAATCTGCGCGCGCCTGAACTATCTCTGCGAGGTCGGGGTGGGTTATCTGACGCTCGATCGATCCACCCGCACGTTGAGCGGCGGCGAAGTCCAACGCGTGATCGGGCAACTGGTGCGGGTGATGCACAACTTGCGCGATAAAGGCAACACACTGCTGGTCGTCGAGCACGAGGAACAAATCATTCGCGCCTCAGATAACTTGATCGATGTCGGGCCGGGCCGCGGCGAACGCGGCGGCGAATTGGTTTGGAGCGGGCCGATGGATCAGTTTGTAAATGGAGGCGGCGAGCCTTCGCGCCCCAACACATCACAAACCCGGAGCGAGGGCGCGCCGGCTCCATCGCTCACACGCGATTATCTCAGTGGGCGAAAATCAATTCCGGTTCCGAAATCACGGCGAAGAGGGACCTCATCGATCAGGGTCGTTGGCGCCCGGCAGCACAACCTCAAAAACATCGATGTCGATCTGCCGCTTGGCGTGTTCGCGTGCGTGACCGGGGTTTCGGGCTCGGGTAAGTCCACCCTCATTCACGATGTGCTTTACCGGAATCTTTTACGTGCAAAGGGCCAATCGTCAGATCAGGAGCCCGGCGCATGCAAATCGGTCACCGGTGCCCATCGCGTCGGAGACGTGGTGATGGTCGATCAATCGCCGCTGGCGCGCACCCCGCGGTCAACTCCGATTCTTTATCTCGGTTTGTTTGATCGCGTCCGGGAATTGTTTGCGGCACAACCGGAAGCGTTGGCGCAAGGGTTAACCGCAGGCGCGTTTTCCTTCAACTCTGGCGGCGGGCGATGCGAGCGTTGCTCGGGCACCGGTTACGAAAAGATCGAGATGCAATTTTTGAGCGATCTTTTCGTGCGCTGCGCCGAGTGCGAAGGCAAACGTTTCCAGCCGCACGTCTTAAAAGTACGCCTGCATGACAAATCGATTCACAACATTCTCGAGTTAACCGTCAGCGAAGCGATTCAATTCTTTGCGCAGATCGGCGAGGAAGAAATCAATGCTCGACCCTCACCTTATTCCTCTCCCTACGAGCGAGAGGCGGATGCGCAGCGCCAGGTGAGGGTGCAGCGCTGCAGACAGGTTGCGGACGGGCTGAAAGTGCTCGAGGAAGTCGGACTTGGTTATCTTCGACTCGGTCAACCGCTCAACACACTCAGCGGTGGTGAATCGCAAAGACTAAAGCTGGTTGGGCATCTCGCTGAACAGGGAAATGTCGAACACCGAACTGATGGCAAATCCGCAATCGGAAGTTTGTTTATTTTCGACGAGCCGACCACGGGCTTGCATTTCGATGACGTCGCCATGCTCCTGCAATTATTTCAGCGGCTGGTCGATCGTGGACATTCGATCGTAGTGATCGAGCACAACCTGGAAGTGATCAAGTGCGCGGATCGGATCATCGATCTCGGTCCCGAAGCTGGCCATGCGGGCGGCGAAGTCGTGGCGGCCGGAACGCCGGAAGAGCTTGCGCGCGTCGAGCATTCGCACACTGGAAAATTTCTCGCGCGGATTCTTTCGAAATCTCTCAAAGCGGTCATTCCGAGGCGCGAAGACGGCGAAGGACCTCACAAAATCTCACGCGAGTTGGAGAGATCCTTCGCGTACGCTCAGGATGACAACATTGAGTTAGCGCGAGCCGCAGAAACAGCTCCGCGTCTTCGTGCAAGTGCACGCAACGGCGCAATTTACGTCCACGGTGCGCGGGAGCACAATCTAAAGAACATCGACGTTGAAATTCCGCGCGAGCAACTGGTGGTGATCACCGGTTTAAGCGGCTCCGGCAAATCGACCCTCGCGTTCGATATCTTGTTTGCCGAAGGACAGCGTCGGTTTCTCGACAGCATGTCGCCGTATGCGCGGCAATTCATCGAGCAACTCGAAAAACCCGATGTCGATCTGGTCAGCGGATTGCCGCCGAGCGTGGCAATCGAACAACGCGTCACGCGCGGTGGAGGCAAATCTACTGTCGCAACGGTGACGGAGGTTCACCATTTCCTTCGGCTCCTGTTTGCGAAAACCGGAACGCAATTTTGTCCGAACTGCGACTTACCTGTCGCAAAACAGAGCGTGGCGTCGATCGTGAAACAAATCGAGGCTGCTGCAAACCGCGCGCCGCTCAAGGTTGTCGCGCCGCTCGTAAAAGCGCGCAAAGGCTTTCATACAGACGTGGCGCGCTGGGCGGAACGCCAGGGATTCGACACGCTCTACGTCGATGGCCGACTGGTCCCCATCTCCCATTTCCGGAAACTGGAGCGTTTCAAAGAGCACACCATCGACGTAGTGGTGGGCGTGATCGATAGTCGGCGAATCGAGAACGCGCGCGACGTTGCCCGGCGTGCGCTGGAAATCGGGCGCGGCACGGCGCGTCTGCTTGATTCAAAAAATCGCCTTACCGTGATGAGCACCGAGATGAGCTGCCCTGCATGCGGCCGCGCCTTTGAAGAACTCGATCCGCGTTTGTTTTCGTTCAATTCGCCTCACGGCGCGTGTGAAGAATGCGGCGGGTTTGGCGAAATTTGGGACCAGGAATTGCAAACATCGGCAAATCGCGATGGTGAATCGGTTCTGGAGACCGAGCTTGCCGCCGAGCGCGAGTCCGAATGGATTGAGGAAGGCGAAGCGCGCGAATGTCCCAGTTGTCACGGCTCGCGTTTGAACGCGGTGGCGCGTCATGTGCGCGTGCAAGGTTACACAATCGATCAGTTCACGAATCTCTCTGCCAGTCGAGCAGCGCGCATGATCGAGAAATTGAAATTGCGAGGAACGCATCAAACGATCGCTGCGGGGCTTATTCCTGAAATTCAGCAGCGATTGCGGTTCATGGAAAAGGTCGGACTTGGCTATCTCGCGCTTGGGCGTTCCGCGAAAACGTTGAGTGGCGGCGAGTCGCAGCGAATCCGCCTGGCGGCACAGCTCGGTTCGAATTTGCGGGGTGTCCTTTACGTGCTGGATGAACCGACGATCGGTTTGCATCCGCGCGACAACTTGCGCCTGCTCGAAACGCTTACCGCGCTGCGCAACAAAGGTAATTCGCTCGTCGTTGTCGAGCACGATGACGAAACAATGCGGCACGCCGACCACATCATCGATCTTGGGCCGCGCGCCGGAATCCACGGCGGCGAAATCGTAATCAGCGGAACCTTGGGTGATATCGAAACGAATCCGAATTCCGAGACCGCACGCTGCCTCAAAACGCCGCTTTGCCATCCGATCCGCGGATCGCGTCGATCGCTGCGGGATGTCGAGAACTGGATCGAAGTGACAGGTGCGCGCGCGAACAACTTGAAAGACATCGATGTTCGTTTCCCCGTCGGCAGGCTTTCGGTGATCACGGGAATCTCCGGCAGCGGCAAATCCACATTGATGCACGACGCAATTTGGCCTGCAGTGCGCGAGCAACTGAAACAAAGGAAACGCGCAGGCAATGGCGACCTGTTTAACCTCGTTAGCGGCGCGCAAGAAATCGAAGCTGTTTACGAAGTCGATCAATCACCCATCGGTAAAACCTCGCGCTCGACGCCGGGCACGTACGTGAAAGTGTTCGACGAAATTCGGAATCTTTACGCGCAACTGCCGGTCTCGCGCGTGCGCGGGTATTCTGCCAGCCGATTCTCATTCAACGCCGAGGGCGGGCGTTGCGAGACATGCAAAGGTCAGGGCGTGGTCAAGCTGGAGATGAATTTTCTACCGTGCAGTTATGTGCTGTGTGAGGACTGTCACGGTCGCCGTTACAATCCGCAGACGCTGGAGGTTCTCTATAACGAAAAATCCATCGGCGATGTGATGGAGATGACCATCGAAGAAGCGGCGCAATTTTTCTCGGCGCATCCGAAGATTGCGCGACCGCTTTCGCTGCTCGTCGATACGGGACTTGGCTATCTAAAGCTAGGTCAACCAAGCCCGACGTTAAGCGGCGGCGAAGCGCAACGTCTCAAACTCGTGACGCAACTAAAACGCGGCGTCAGTCGTGCGGCCGACGAGCGGATTCGAAAAATGCGCAAACCAGGATCAACATTGTATTTGCTCGAGGAGCCCACCATCGGCCTGCACATGGCTGATATCGAGCTGCTCCTTAACGTGCTCCACCGTCTCGTGGACGAAGGGAACACCGTGATTGTGATCGAACACAATCTGAGTGTGATCGCCGAAGCGGATTACATTGTCGATCTTGGACCGGAAGCAGGTGACGCCGGCGGCGAAGTGGTGGCCTGTGGAACGCCGGAACAGGTCGCCAGGAATCGGGTGAGCCGCACCGCGCCATTTCTGCGAAAAGTGTTGAAGATGCCGCGCGCGAAAACACCGCTGTCATCCTGATCAACGCGAAGCGGAGTCGAAGGACTCCCATGAAATCATCTCTGAGTTTCGTAACGCGATTCCTCGACTTCGCTGGAAATGACAGCGAAACTCGCCGCAAATGCTCGCCTATTATCTGCACCATCTCGATCCGATTATCTTTCGGATTTACGACAATGTTGGCCCTCGGTGGTATGGCCTTGCCTATGTGCTCGCATTTATCTCGAGCTATTTCCTTTTTTTTTGGCTGGCCAAACGCGGGTACGCCGATCTTTTCCCGCAAAGAGTTGGCGACTTTATCACCGGCTGCGCGCTGTTTGGCGTAATTATTGGCGGACGGCTTGGCTACGTTTTCTTCTACAAACCGGAAATGTTGCGTGAGCCGTTATCGATTTTGCGCGTATGGGAAGGGGGAATGTCGAGCCACGGCGGGATGTTTGGCCTGTTGGCCTTCACGTTGTACTACGCGCACGAGCACAAAATCTCGTGGACGAACTTGGGCGACAATCTGGTCGTAACTGCGCCGATTGGCTTGTTCTTTGGACGCTGCGCCAATTTCATCAACGGCGAACTGTATGGGCGCATCACGAACGTTCCCTGGGCGATGCAATTTCCAAAGGAACTGCTCGATCATCCCCAGGAAGCGGAGCGCGCGGTGGCGGCATGCGCGCAAATCGATCCGGCACTCACAACGCCGGACGCAATTGTCAATGCGGTGAACAACCACCCGCAAGTAGCAGCCGAGTTGCGCCCAATTCTTTTACCGCGCCATCCGTCGCAGCTTTATGAGGCGTTTTTCGAAGGGATCGTTTTGTTCGCGATTTTGTGGGTCCTCAGGACGCGCACGCGCCAGCCTAACGGCGTGTTAACAGGACTGTTTTTCATTTGTTATGCGATCTTTCGCATCGTGATTGAAAATTTCCGCGAACCCGACGCGGAGTTGATTGGTGCCTTCACGCGTGGCCAATTCTTTTCGTTCTTTTTGATCGTCATCGGCATCGCGTTTGTAGTCGTGGCAAGAATGCGACCGACTTTTCCGAGGCGGATGTCCTCGTAGGCTTTGTCACGTCGAGCGAAGTCGAAACATCGCTGGATTATCACTTCCGTCCGCTCAACTATTAGCCTGCCGTTGTGTCGCGGATTCCAACCGCTCCGTTCTCACTCCGATGCGCTTAGTCGAAATGACAAGTAGCGTTTCCGCAAAACGGCGCTATTACTTATGCCGGTGAAACGGGAATGCTCGTTCCGGAAATCGTAGCAGCCGGCGGCGGTCTCATCTTTGCGTTCGATCACGCGACGATCGCAGGAAAAATCGTCCTGTCTCTTCTAGCCGTCGTATCCATCTTCGTTTGGTCAATCATGATCACGAAATTGCGCGTGATCCGCTTCGCCCGAAAACAGAACGCGCGTTTTCTGGCCGCCTTTCGCCAGGATCGACAGCCGCTGCGTCTCTTTGAGAAGAACGCACGTTTCCCGGGATCGCCGGTTTTTAACGTGTATCGCGCGGGTTGCCAGGAGATGACGTTTCACCTGCTCGGATCGCCCGAAGTGGATGATACGTTTCGTGCCCGACTCGAAATCGCGGACAAAATTTCGCCGGCCCAAATGGGTGCGGTGAACGCTGCAATGGAGCGCGCTGTCGGCGAAACAGCGCTTTCACTCGAATCTCAAATGATTTTGCTCGCCACCGCAGTGAGCGGTTCGCCGTTTCTTGGATTGCTCGGCACAGTTTGGGGCGTAATGGATGCGTTCACGGGCGTAGCCGAAGCCGGTTCGCCCAACCTTGTCGCGATGGCGCCCGGCGTATCCGGTGCGCTAATCACCACGGTTACCGCGCTGTGTGTCGCTATTCCGGCGATGTTCGGTTACAACTTTCTCGTCACCAGCATTCGCGGGATCATCGTGGAAATGGACAACTTTGCCGCCGAGCTCGCGTCCGAGTTCGAGCATAAGTATGTCGATCACGGCTCGCGCCAGTCTGCCGTAGCCTCAGCGCAGGCGGGTGAATCGGCCTTTAGGAGATGAAGCAGTTGCGAAGTTACAAACGTTGCATCGTTACAACCGTGAATCGGTGCACACTACGTGGCCTTTGTAACTATGTAACTCTTTTAACGTTGTAACCGCACATGCGACGTTACTCACAACGCCAGAGTCTCTCCACGCTGAGCGAGATCAATATCACCCCGCTACTCGATCTGGCGTTTGTGTTGCTCATCATTTTCATGATCACAACGCCATTGCTCGAAAGCAGCAAGAACGTGGTGATCCCATCCAGCGGCGCGAAGAACCCGCCGATCAATAGGTCGCAGGTCCAAACCGTGTCGATCGACCGCACCGACACGATTCGGTTTAACAATCAAGTCGTGGACTTGCGAACGCTCACTGCGCAATTGACTGATCTAAAGGCAGCGAATCCAGATCTGGCCATCGTGATTCGACCGGATCGCGATTTGCCCACCTTCGCGTGGCTACTCCGAAAGTTTTCGCGACCGGGCGGCCGTGGCAAGCGGCCGATTTTGGCGAAACGTTGTCCTGATTGCTCTCGCGCACGTTGCGCTGATTGCGGGACTTGTTCGCTGGACTCTGGCAGCGAGGGCGTCATCGAATCCGGAGAGCATCGTTTGGTTAGGTAGCGCTGAAAATCTCGCGGCTGGCGAACCAGAAAACGAGCTATCGCCGCCGGCAACGCGGACAATTCCTCCGGTCGAACCCAAACCGGCGAAAGATGACGAACCACAAGAAGAAAAACCTGTCGTAACGACGGCGAAAAGCGAAATCGAATTGCCATCGCCAACGCCGAACCCGACGCCACGAGCGACGCCCTCGCCAAAACCGACGGCAAGTCCCACACCGAAACCGAAGGCGACGGCAAAACCACTCCCGAAACCAACTCCCAAGAAAACGCTGGTGGCGAAGGCTTCGCCGAAATCGCCGGCCAAAGCCAGGCCGAGCCCGGCGAAATCCAGTGAGAAGCCAGCGAAAAATGAGAAAAGCCTTACGGCAAAAACCGGAACTGCGTCTCAGACCGGCAGTGGGAAAACAAGTTCAGCGGGGAAAGGTGGCAATGCCGGCGGCGGAACCAGCGGGTCTGAATTTGGTTGGTACGGCCACATGCTTCATGATCGCTTTTACAGCGCCTGGATCCAGCCAACAACCAACGTCCCTTCCGGCAGCAAAATTTCGACTCTCGTTAAAGTTCGCATTGAGAAAGATGGGCGCGTTTCTAAATTCGAGATCGTCAAGCCGTCAGAAAATGTCGTGGTCAATGAGTCGGTAGCGACGATTGGAAAGCGAGTAAGCGAAGTTGACCCGCCGCCAGCTGGACTCGCCTCTGGCGATCACTATGACGTAAAAATCAATTTCGAGCTGAATACGGATCAGACACCCGCGAAGTGAGCGACGAATCTGGATTGGCGGGGGCGCTCCTCAGGCTTTACATCGCGAATTTCTCTTCGATTAACCGCTGCAAATGCTCAGCGATCGTGGGGTGATTGAGACGCTGTATTACTTCATCGAGGAAGCCGGTGACGAGGAGACGCTGGGCGACTTTTGTCGGAATGCCGCGGGTGCGCAGATAAAACAGTTCATCCTCATCGATCTGGCCGGACGTTGCGCCGTGGGTGCAACGGACGTTGTCGGCGAGAATTTCGAGGCCGGGCATTGAATTGGCTTCGGCGTCATCACTCAGAAGTAGATTGCGAACTTTTTGATAGGCGTCGGTGAAATGCGCGTGCGGCTCGACGCGAATGAGTCCGCCGAAGATGGTTCGGGCGCGATCGTCCAATGCGTTTTTGTAAAGGAGATCGCTTGCTGTGTGTGGCGAGACGTGGTCCTGCAGTGTGCGGGCGTCGAACTCCTGCTGGTGTTTGGCCACGGCGACCGCCAGCAGATCGCTACGCCCGCCTTCGCCAACCAGCCGACTCAAACTTTCAAAACGCGAATACCGCGAGCCGAGATGCAGATTCAAGCTCATGGCCGAAGCATCATGATCGACAGTTGTCGAGTTCATTTGCAGCGCGACGACATTCTCTCCCCAGTTTTGGGCGCATACGTAGGTCACCTTCGCGCCGGGTCCAGCGATAAGGTCGTTCACGCCACAAGCGAAGCCCGGGGCGGTCCGGTTACACGAGCGGAAGTGCTCGATGACCGTGACCTTCGCCAGTTCATCAGTGACCAGGAGTAGGTGCGGGAAGATCGACATGTTGTCATGTCGCAACCAGTGGAAGATCTCGATGGGTTGTTCGATCTCCACGCCGCGCGGCACGAAGAGAAATGTTCCCGATGAAACGAGCGCTCGATGCAAGGCGGCGAACTTCGCCGAGCCAAGCTTCGCTTCGGTGGACATGAAATATTTTTGGAAAAGGCCGGCGTGCTCGACCATTGCGCGTTCGAGCGGCTGGAAAATCACACCGCGTTTCTTCAGGTCTTCGGAGACGACATCGCGCTCGATCAGCTGATCGTTCGCGAAAACCATTCGCCCCGCGTGTTGCTCGAGACCGTGGGAATACTTCAGAACATTCTTGCGGTCGTCTTCAGAAAGCGCCCCACTGATTTTGAAGGGCGTCAGATCAAGAAGACCGACATTGGCAAATCGCCAAGCCTGATCTTTTCGCGTCGGATTCGGCAACGTCTCAAATTGTTCCCAGGCCGCGCGCTGCTGATCACGAAACCAATCGGGAAAATCGCGCAACTCGCTCCGGCCGGAAAGAATCGATTCCGATTTCGCGACTTCGTGATTAGCGACTGAAGACATCTTTGGTGTTGCCTTAGAATCAGAAGGGTGGTCAGAGACCGCCGCTACAGGAAATTGTGGAGGGCGGAAAACTATCCGACCGAGCCTTCCATCTCCAGCTCGATCAGCCGCTTTAGCTCGACGCTGTATTCCATGGGGAATTGGCGGACGAGATCGTTGACGAAACCGTTAACGCTCAGACTCATCGCCTGCGCCTCGCTAAGACCGCGCTGTTGCATGTAGAAAATTTGCTCCGCGCTCACCTGGCTGACGCTGGCTTCGTGCTGAACGGCATTGCCAGTGCCGCGCACGGTGATAGTCGGATAGGTGTCGGTGCGCGAAGTCGCGTTGATGAGCAGGGCATCGCACTCGGTGTTGTTTTTGCAATTCTTAAGGTGCTTGGGCACGTGGACCAGGCCGCGGTAAGTGGCGCGGCCCTTGCCGATGGAGATCGATTTGGAGACAATGTTACTGGTTGTTTCATCGGCAGCGTGAATCATCTTCGCGCCCGTGTCCTGATGCTGGCCGTCGTTGGCGAGAGCGATGGAGAGGACTTCGCCGCGCGCTTTGCGACCTTTCATGATCACGCTGGGATATTTCATGGTGAGGCGCGAGCCGATGTTGCAATCGATCCATTTCACCTCGGCGTTTTCCTGCGCAAGACCGCGTTTTGTGACGAGATTGAAAACGTTGGAAGCCCAGTTCTGCACCGTGATGTACTGAATCTTTGCTCCTTTTAGAGCCACCAGCTCTACGACAGCGCTGTGAAGTGTCGGAGTGTTGAACTTCGGCGCCGTGCAGCCCTCCATGTAAGTCACTTCCGACCCTTCGTCTGCAATAATGAGGGTGCGCTCGAATTGACCGAAGTTTTCGGCGTTGATACGGAAGTAAGCCTGCAGCGGGTGTTTCACTTTCACGCCGGGCGGGACGTAAATGAATGAGCCGCCACTGAACACGGCGGAATTCAGCGCGCTGAATTTGTTGTCCGCGATCGGGATGACTTTGCCGAACCATTTCCGGAAAATTTCCGGATAATGTTTCAGCCCTTCGGTCGAGCCAACGAAAATGACGCCTTGTTCGCCCACCGCTTTCTTGATGTTCGAATAGACGGCCTCGCTGTCGAACTGGGCTTCTACCCCGGCAAGAAATTTGCGTTCCTGCTCGGGAATGCCAAGACGTTCGAATGTGCGCTTAATGTCGTCCGGTACTTCATCCCAGCTGCGTTTCGCCTCGGTCCCGGGAGACAGATAGTAACGGATTTTATCGAAATCGATCGCTTCGAGGTCCTTGCTCGCCCAATGCGTGGGGAGCGGTTTTTCCAAAAACGTCTTGAGACCCCGGAGCCGGAATTCGCGCACCCAATCTGGATCCTCTTTGACATCCGAAATGTAGCGAACGGTTCGTTCGCTCAGGCCGGCGCCAGCATCGCGCACGTGAACTTCCGGATAAGAGAAGTCCCCGATGCTTCGGTTGATATTGACTGCTGAAGTTTCGGTTTTCATTGTGAATTTTGCCCTGTTTACCTAAACGCTGGTTCAATCGCCCCTTCGCGCGCCCAATCGTAACCTCTCTCCTCGAGCTCAAGAGCGAGCTCTTTCCGCCCGCTCCTAACGATTCGCCCAGCCACCATCACATGGACGTAGTCGGGAACGATGTAATTCAGGAGGCGCTGATAGTGCGTGATTAACAATATGCCAAGATCAGGTCCGCGCAATGAGTTTACTCCATGCGCAACGGTCTTGAGCGCGTCGATGTCCAGGCCGCTATCGGTTTCATCGAGAACAGCATATCTGGGCTCGAGCATCGCTAATTGCAGAATCTCGGCGCGCTTCTTTTCGCCGCCGGAAAATCCTTCGTTGACTGCCCGGGACGTAAACGACCGATCCATGCCGAGCAGTTCCATTTTTTCATAAAGCTTCGCGTAATAGTCGGTCGCCTCGAGCTCTTCACCCTCGGGCAGACGCGATTGCAACGCTGCACGTAGAAAATTCGCAATTGTGACCCCCGGGATTTCGCTGGGATACTGGAAAGCCAGAAACAGACCGCGTCGCGCCCGCTCATCGGGCTCCAGTTCGAGCAGATTCTCTCCGTCCATCAATACCTTGCCGGCGATGACATGATAATCGGGGTGACCGGCCAAGACTTTGGCGAGTGTGCTTTTGCCTGAGCCATTTGGGCCCATGAGCGCGTGCACTTCACCCCGCGGCACGCGAAGAGTCAATCCGCGAACAATCTCCTGATCGCCCACGGTGATATGCAGGTTCTCTGTGTTCAATTCCTTCATAAAAGCGAACAACGAATATACGTTGAATCGGCAGATTTGCGAATGCTTTGGCGCTCTCGATCCCGCTCTCTTTTCGTAGCACCAGTCCCTGACGGGCACGAAACGGTCTGCTGATGCACCGACCTAGTTTGTTGTATCTTCTGAAGATTCGAGAAATTGTTATTCTGAATCGCTTCGCGAGATGGGGGGAACTTTCGCCTTCTGCTGAGGCGTGAGATTATCGCTCACTGAGACCCGCTTCAATTGTTACGAACGTGTTACAAGATTTCCCTACTGAAATAGAAGGCTTTTCGCGATGGGCTGGACGGTGTATAACGACGCTTAAGTCAATTTTGCGATAACGTAATGAGGTGATGGAACTCGCAGGAACTTGGACCTTGCTAATCGAAGATATGGAGCTTCTCTGTTGGACTGTGGCAATTCAGCCGGAGGCGTTGTTTCGCAAGCAACTTTCCTCCGAGTTCAGAACCAGATGGAGTTGGATTACTATCGCCTGGTCGATGGCAGCTGCCGCGTGTGCGACACTGGCGCTGATCTATCTGAAGATTTGCTTCGACGGAAGTTCGCAAATCACCCATTTACTCTTCGCATTAATGGCTTTTGGCGCGGCAGGGGGAACGCCCTTGCTGAATTGGCAATGATGAAGGCTACGACGGTGGGAACATATGCGCTTGCGCTTAGGATCTCGTTTGTGCCAATCGCACTTTTGATTAGTTAAGGCAATAGAAGGGCACTGCGTAAATTCGTTTGATCGAGCGTTTTCAGCAATAGTAACTCCCCTTCGATTATGAGAGCAATTGCCCAACCTCGGGACGGTGGGATGTCGTCCCGCTCCAACCAAATCCCAAAAGCGAGAGATCGCGCCAGCGGAGCGACAGAGCTTGTTTGCGTGGTGGACGATGATCAGTCGGTGCGTCGCGGTTTAGGGCGTCTACTTAAGTCCGCTGGGTATGCGGCGGAGACATTTTCTTCAGCCGAAGACTATCTGGCGCGAGAAATCTTCAAAGGCCCGATCTGCGTTCTTCTCGATGTCCGCATGCCCGGATTGAAGGGTCCGGGGTTACAAGAAGCGCTCGAAAAGCGAGGCGCTTGCGAGCAGATTGTTTTCCTTAGCGGCCATGGCGACGTGCCGACCGCCACTCGGGCGATGAAAATGGGCGCCGTTGATTTTCTGACGAAGCCTTTTGACGACGAGGAACTGATCCTAGCGGTCAAGCGTGCTTTGGAACGTGCTGAGGAACAATTGCGCAGACGCGGGGAAAGCCGGGAAGCGCGTAGACGTATCGAGAAATTGACCCCGCGTGAGTTTGAAGTCCTGCGTTTCGTCGTTATGGGCCTGTTGAACAAACAGATTGCGGCGGAACTGCACACGGCCGAGAAGACGATCAAAGTTCATCGCGGACGCGTCATGCAAAAACTCGGTGTCACCTCGGTGGCTGATTTGGTTCGCATTTCGCAGCGCGCCGGCGTCTCGCCGGCCCGCCACCGCGCGTAAGACTAAGGTCCATTAGACTAAGGTCCCACTACCCTGCCGAACTTTCGGGACTAATGTGTGGCATGATTGCTACCTCCCAGATTCAAGATGGGGCGATCGCGCAAATGCGCATGACCCCCTTTGAAACGCCTTCTTCGGAGGTTGTTTGCGTGGTGGATGATGATCCCATGATGCTGAGAGCGATGGGCCGTTTACTCGCCTCAGATGGATTCGC
>WNFP01001602.1_pt1 | contig 22258 bp, 13 predicted proteins | sample 5400201 | NCBI WGS metagenome assembly WNFP01 (sample SAMN13153355, study PRJNA577476) | soil metagenome | isolation source: 115 cm saprolite under Madrone tree | place: USA:California | collected 2016-06-14
GAGACGCCGATGGTGCCGGACGAGGACGCGAGCACGATGCGCTTCACCCGCGCGCGCGCCGCGGCCTCGAGCAGGTTGCGGGTGCCGTCGACGTGCAGCTCGTACATCTTGCGCGCGTCGGCCGGGTCGCGGCTCACCAACCCGGCCAGGTGGTAGAGCCCGTCCACTCCTTCGAGCGCGCGGCGGATGGATTCGGGGTCTCGGACGTCGCCCTTGACGCTCTCGACGCCAGCGATGCGGGCGTCCGACCGGACCAGCGCGCGCACCTCGTGGCCCGCATCCTGGAGCATCGGCACCAGGGTGGAGCCGAGGAACCCGGTCGCCCCCGTCACCAGGAGCTTCACCGGGAGGCCTCCAGCAGGCGCCCGGGGCGTCCGATCTCCGGCGGCGGCTTTCCGTCGCGCAGGGCCTCGATGGCGAGGCGCACCAGCCGCGTCACTTCCTTGTGCGCGGCGGAGCGGGCCAGGCCCTGCGTCGCCGCGCGGAGCTCTTCGTGCCGGAGCACCGGGCCGATGCGGACGATCAGCTTCCGGCGCTTGCGCGGATCGGGGAGGAAGGAGCCCTTGGGCATCGCCTCGTGCGTGCCTTCCAGATACACCGGCAGGATGTCGGCTCCCGCCGCGAACGAGAGATAAGCGATGGCGGGTTTGAATTCCTGCAGGGTGCCGTCGGGCGAGCGCGTCCCTTCGGGGAAGATGAGGAGGTGGTACCCGTACTCCAGCGTGCGGACCGCCGTCTGCAAGGACTCCTTCAGCGATCCGCGGCGCTGGATGGGCACCAGGTTGGTGAAGTTCCCGAACCAGGCCCGCTTCCAGGGATTGTCGAAGAAGTAGTCGCGCGCGGCGAGCGAGGCGAGCTTGCCGCCCTCCTGGCCGAGGGCGATCTTCACCAGCCCGACGTCGAGATGGCTGGCGTGGTTGGCGGCGACCAGGAACGCGGCGTTGGAAGGGACGTTGGCCTGCCCCGTGACCTCGATGTCGAAGACGCCGCCGTAGAGCGCCTTCTGGAAGAAGCCGATGGCCGCGCGCCCCGCCGCGGCGACGGCCGCCGGAATGGGAATGTCGGCGTTCTTGTCCTCGAGCGCGATGTCCGCGGCGCCATTGCGCGCCCATGTCCCCTCGCCGTGCTCGATCAGACGGGCCAGCTCTCCCGCGGTGGTGATGCCCGCGGTCTGCGCTTCCGACGGAGGCTTCACGCCCGCCTTCTCCAGGGCCACCGTCAGCTCGGCGACCAGCAGCGAGTCGAATCCCAGGTCGGCCACCAGCCGCGTCGCGGCGCCCACCGTGCCGCGCGGCTTCTGCGCCAGGTCGGCGAGGAGATCGTACAGCCAGCCGTCGCTCCCTCGCGGCTGCGTGGCGAGCTGGGTGGCCGCGGCCGTGGCTTTCTCCAGCCGCAGCAGCTCGGCCACGACCAGCGGGCGCTTCACCTTGCGCGTGGCCGTCTTCGGCAGGTCGCCTTCCCAGAAGTGCAGCACCTTGACCCGCTTGTAGAAGGGCAGGTCGGCCGAGATCCGCGCGAAGTGCTCCTCGATCGCCGGGCGATCCTCGCGCTGCTTCGGGATGCAGAGACAGGCGACGCGCTCGTGCCCCTTCCCGTCCGGCAGCCCGGCGATGCACAGCTCCTGGATCAGCGGCGACGTCCCGTACCGCTCCTCCAGCTCGTCCGGGTAGACGTTCTTTCCGCTGGCGTCCAGGATCAGGTCCTTCTTGCGCCCGACCAGCGTGAGCTGTCCTTCGTCGTCCAGCTTGCCCAGGTCGCCCGTGCGCAGCCAGCCGTCCTGGAGCACCTCGCGCGTCGCCTCCGCGTCCTCGAGATAGCCGGCCATGACGTTGGGACCTCTCGCCAGCACTTCGCCCACGCCCTCGGCGTCCGGATCCTCGATGCGGATCTCGACTCCGGGCAGCGGCGGGCCCACGCTGCCCGTGCGCAGGCGGTTCTCCGGCAACGTCACCGTGAGGACCGGCGACGCCTCGGTCAGCCCGTAGCCCTCGGTCAGATCGAACCCGAGCTCATGGAAGGTCTTCTGCACCTCCTCGGAGAGCGCGCTTCCGCCGGAGACGAGCAGCCGGAGCTTGCCCCCGAATCGGTTGTGGATGGGCCAGAAGAGGAGCTTGCCGACGTTGAACGGAGTGCGGTTGCGAAGCTCGCCGTGCAGCGCCATCGCCCCCTGGACAGCCGCCTCGACCGCGCGCGGGCGCGCCGCGAGCTCCTGGGTCAGCCGGCGGTGGAGCAGCTGCCAGAGCGCGGGGACGCCGACCATCGCGTGGATGCGGCCGGTGTTCAGCGCCTCGGAGAGCCGGTCCGCGGTCAGCTCGTCCAGATAGGTGATCTCCGCGCCCATCATCAACGGCACCAGCAGGCCGCAGCTGAACTCGAAGGTGTGGTGCAGGGGAAGGACGCTGAGCACGCCCTCGCCCACGCGCAGGTCGAAGAGGCCGGAGAGCTTCGCCGCCAAGGCGGAGAAGTTCCGGTGCGTGAGCAGGACGCCCTTCGGCTTCCCGGTGGTGCCGCTGGTGAAGAGGACGGAAGCGACCTCGTCCGCGGCGGCCGCCTTGCGCAGCGGAGGCAGGTCGGGCTTGTCCGATCCGCGCAGCGCCTGGGGAAGCGTGATCGTGCGCAGGCCCTCGAGGGCGCCGAGGCGCTCCTGGATGCGCGGGCTGGCGAGGAGCACGGCCGCGTTCGCCGCTTCCGCGCAATTGAGGACTTCCTGGGCGGAGAGATTCTGGTCGAGCGGCGCGGCGGCGGCCCCCGCCTTGAGGATGCCGAAGTAGGCCATCGCCCATTCCGGCCGGTTCTCCGACATCAAGAGAACGCGATCACCCGGCTTCACGCCGGCGGCCTGCAGCGCGCGTCCGGCCCGATCCGAGAAGCGGGCCAGCTCGTCGTACGTGATGCGGTCGTCGCGGGTGCGGGCAAGCTCCGGGGCGCTGTCCTCGCCGGCGTAGAAGCGCAATGCCACCCGCTGCCCGAACGCGTGCTGCGAGGCGGCCAGCAGCGCGAGCAAATCCTTTGGCTGCGCCACCTCGCGCTTGAGCGCCTTCCGCTCTTCTTCCAGCCCGGGGAACACCCACTCCTCGAGGCCGCGCATGTGGACTTCCATCCAGTACGTGCGCCAGTCGATCGCCTCCGGGTCCCAGGGCAGGTTGTCGCGGTCCTCCGGGCGGAGCCGCGCCCAGAGCTCGCGGGTGTGCTTGCACTGGAAGATGAAGCGCTCTCCCGCGACGAAGGGGAGGAAGAGGTCCCAGGTCATTTCCAACACGGCGAGCTGCCGGTCCACGCTCTCCAGCGCCTGGTCGGCGCGCGCCAGCAGCGCCGTGGTTCGCGGCGCCCCCCACGACGCCCCGCGCTCGGCGATCAGCTTGCGCAGCCCCTTGGCCGCGGCGCGGAACAGCGGCGTGCTGGTTTTGAAGTAGAGCTCCTTCGAGGCCGGGTACGGCTCGAGGAAGGTGTCGATCCAGTTCTCGAACGCGCTGCGCTTCCCCTCCGCCACGCGCTCGTCCATCTTGCGGCGCTTGTAGAGGGCGACCAGCTCCACCGAGCGGCGCACGTAGAACGGGTTCACGTCTCCCGAGGCGAGCTGGTACACGCGCTGATCGAGCTGGTCCGCGCAAGCCGCGCCGGCGACACCGAGGATTCCGGCAGCCACCAGGTCCACGGGGATGAGGTCGAGCACCAGCTTGTGCTCCGCCGGGAACACGCGCTGCCCCTTGAGCCCCATGAACACCAGCGGCGCCGAAGTGGTGAAGCCTTCGTTCCAGCCGGGGAAGGGGAAGCGCAGCGCGCTCTCCACGATCGCGGGCCGGACCAGGGCGTACTTGCAGCCGCTGGCGGCGACGGCCTGCTCGCCCATCGCCTTGGTGTACGTGTACGTATTGGGCCAGCCCCAGGCCTGCGCGCGCTCCATCCCGGCTTGCACCAACTGCTGGGAGAGCCAGAGCTTGCGCTCACGGCCGGCGGCGAGCCGCAGCGCCTTCTCGTCCTGGGTGTCGCGGCCTTCCTCCTGCAGCCGGGTGACCGCGGCGGCGCGGAACCGGGCGGCGAGCGCGCCGTCGTCGGCCTGGGCGCGCAGCCTGGCCACCAGCGCCGCGACGTCCTTCAGCTCGGCGCCGACGGAGAAAGGCACCCGGGCCGCCTCGTCCAGGTCGTGCGCCTTCGGGTAGCTGCCCACCACCGGCTCGTCCTCGAACACCGGTCCGCGGCGCGCGCCGGCGACGAAGCAGGTGGAGATGTGGACCAGGGTCGCGCCGGTCTGGTTGCAGAGATCGCCGGCGTGCTTCGCGCCCTCGGTGTTGACGCTGACCGCCAGCTCCAGGCTGGGATTGAAGGTGACCAGACCCGCCGAGTTGATGACGCAGGCCAGCTTGCCCGCGAGCGCGCGCACCTGCTCCGCGGAGAGCCCCAGCGCCTCTTCGGTGATGTCCCCCGCGAGCGGAACGCACTTCTCCCGCAGGAACGCTTCGAACCGGTCGCCGTGGCGCTCGCGCAGCGGACGGAACGGCGGGGTGTAGACCACCTTTCCGAAGAACCGATCCTCCGCGCTGCCCCCGGCGCGCGGCCGCACCAGGACGTAGACCTTCCCGATCTCGGGATACCGGTCGAGCAGCATCGTCAGCGCGACCTTGCCGAGAAAGCCCGTGACGCCGGTGACGAGGATCTCGCGCCCGCGAAAGGCGTTCTCGAGATCGATGCTCAAGGCTGTTCCTTCGCCGCGATCGACGGCTTGGCCGCCGACGCTCCGCCTTGCTCGGGAAGCTGGCGGACGCCTTCGTGCGTCTGGAGCGTCACCTCCGTCATCACCATCGGCGGGTGGTGCATGAGCGTGATCTCCGCCGACCGCCCCTGCCGCCCGCGCGCCATGTCGATCGCTTCCGCGAGAGTATCGGCGCGCTCCCAGCCCATCAGCTCGGGGACGTGCGTGTTCTCGGTCCCCACCGCGATGATCTGCCCCAGGTGCTGGCGGCCGTTCTCGCCCCAGTACCACATGTAGAAGGGATGGGCGCCGTGGTACGCGTTGCCCTTGCGGTAGAGGTGCACGTACGAGGGGTTCTGGGCGAATTCCCGCTCGTACTTCATGTGCAAGGTCATCGCGTCCGTCGTCTCCGGCAGCAGGCGATGGAAGAACTCGATGTAGCTGGGGTGCTGCACGGGGTCGAACTCGTCCATGCAGGGATGCGTGACGATGAGCGTGCCGCCCTTCTTCACCAGCGGGACCCCGCGGTTCATGTTGAAGAAGTAGCCGCAGGCCATCACCTGGACGAGCAGCGGGTTGAGGATCGAGTTGACGTTGTACGGGCTGATGTAGGGGATGCCGGCGATGAGGACGTCCGCTTGCCCCCGTACCTTGACGAAGAGCTGCCGCCGGCAGACCGCGAGGATCTTCTCGTGCGTGAGCTCCGTCCTGCCCGCCGCGCAGGCGATGAGGCCGTAGCCGGCGGGCACCTTGTGGAAGATGCTCTGCCGCAGCGCGCGCGGCGTCCGCTCCAGGGTCCAGCGCAGCCCCGCCAGCGCCGCCCGGTCCAGGTCGGTGAAGTCCTCCTCGCGCTTGCCGAGAAAAGCCATGGGCCCGTCGAACATCTTGTTGTTCAGCGCCGTCTCGATGTGGAAGACGTTCAGGTGCTGGTCGATCACGCGCCCGATGCGGTCGACGGAGCTGTGCAGCTCGGAGTGCTTGGGCTCCATGTAGCTCTTCGAGCCGCGGATGGCCTGCGGCGTGTGGTGCGCGCGCAGACCCAGATAGTCGGTCAGCCCGGTGCCGACGGACTTGTGCCCGCCGTCCATGGGGACGAAGTTCACGTTGAGGTAGATGACCAGATCCGCTTCGGTTGCCCGCCGGGAGATGCGGACCTTCTCGCCCGCGTCCGTGCTGCCCAGCTCCACGATCGCCCCGGGCTCCTCCGCGTCGTGGTTGGTGTAGTGGTCGGGGTAGTAGGCGTCGAAGATCTTCGAGCCGACCATCCGCCGCATCTCCGCCTCGGTCATGCGGCGGTGGAGCGCGTTGGCGATCAAGAGATGGACGTCGTCCACGCCGGAGTCGGCCAGGAGCGGAAGCACGATCTCCAGCATGATCTGGCGCACGTCGGGCGTGCGCATCGGCGGCAGGGGCAGCGAGATGTCGTCGATGGCGATGACGACCTTCATCCCCGGCCGGAGCTGCGCGTGCAGCGGATCGCATCCTTCCGGGTGGTTGATGGCCCAGCGGATCGCCGCCCGCCAGTTGGCAAGCTCTTCGACCGGCGGATTGGGGAACACCACCCGCGTCCCCACCGGGACTTCCTCCAGGAGGATCCCGGTATCGGAGAAGAGCATCCGCGGCGGGGATCGCTTCTCCTGGACGACGACCTGCGCGTCCTCGTCGTAACTCTGGCGAAGCCTGTCCAACGAACGCATGGGAGGGCGGTTTTACCTGAAAAACCCTAGCCGTTGCAGCGCCCGCCCGTCAGGCCAGCTTCTTGGAGAAGCGGGAGGAAGCGAGCAGGACGAGGGCCACCAGGATGCCTGAGAGCCACGCGAGCTCGCGGGAAATGTCCGCAAATCCGCTGCCTTTCAGGGCAATTCCGCGGACGATCCGAAGGAAATGGGTGAGGGGCAAGACCTGCGAGAGCCGCTGCGCGGGATCAGAATCCGGTGATGCGCCGGAGCGCATGGTCCTTCGCATCGACGACGTACGCGCTGCCGTCCGGCGCGATTGCCACGCCTGCCGGCGCGCCGAATGCGGCTTGGTCACCCGATCCGTCGGCCGTGCCGGCTCGTAGCCCGCCGGCCAGCGTGTCCACGGTTCCGTTCCGGATCGCCCGGATGCGCGCCGTGGCGCCGTCGACCAGCAGCACCTGCCCGTCCGAGGGTCGCACGGCGAGCGCCACCGTGTGGTACGTCGTCGCGGCCGACGGCGGGCCGTCCTGCCAGCCCTCCACGAACAGCTGCCCGGCGAACCGCGACGTGAAGTGCGGCGCCGCGGCGCTCACGCGGCGCAGGACGCCGACGTCGGGCTCCACGAAGAGCGCATCGCCCGAGGGCAGGACGGCGATCGCCATGGGGAACTGCAGGACGGCCGACGCGCCGGCGCCGTCGACCACTCCGCGGGCCCCGGATCCGACCCAGGTGCTCACCGCGCCTGCGGCCGTCACTTGCCGGATCCGCTGGTTCCACGAGTCGGCGACGAGCAGATTTCCGCTCGGCGCCACGGCGATGCCCATTGGCTGCGTGAACCTCGCTGCAGTGCCCTGGGCGTCGGCAAAGCCCTGGGCGTCGGCGCCCGAAAGGCCCCCGGCCACCGGCGAGACGGTGCCGTTCTGGATGACGCGGATGCGGTTGTTGAAGGTGTCGGAGACGTAGATCGCGCCGCTGGGAGCGACGGCCACGCCGCGCGGTGAGGCGAATCGTGCCTGCGCAGCGGGACCGTCGACGTTCCCGGTATCCGTGGATCCCGCGAGCACCGTGACGTTCCCGGACCGATCGACGCTGACGATGCTGTTCCCGTCGGCCACCACCGCCGTGCCGTCGGGCGCTGCCGCGACGGCCGCGGGCTGGGACAAGGCGCGGGTCACGGTGCTGACGCTCACGAGGGGGCGATGGTTGGGCGCCGGCGCTCCGGAGGGGATGTCCAGGGGCGTCACCGGGGCGGGCAGCGTTCCGTCCCCCGCGAGCTTCGAGAACAGGTTCGCGACCAGCTGCTGCACCAGAGGATCCCACCGGCCCGGGCCGGCGAGAATGCGCGAGAAGCCGATGCTGCCGGCTTCGAAGACCTGCGCGCCGCCGGGCGCCGTGAAGAGCGTCGTCTCGGCCTGGTCGAATGCCGCTAAATAGGACTGGCCGAAACCGCTGGCCACCGTCTCGACCCCGGAAGGCTCGGCGCCGTTGTCGAATCGCTGGTCGCTCTCGCTCTGGTACAGCCCCGCCACCGTGGTCTGCCTCGTGGCGCCAGTGCCGGCCCAGATCCAAGCCCCGGGATCGTCCACCTGGAGCGGCGCCGCGGCCCGGAGCCAGTCGCCGTACATCGCGCCGATCATCGCGTTCTCGGGCCGTCCGATTGAAGAGTCGCGCCACAGGCAGGTCGCCTGCTCGGGATCGACGGCCCGCATCGGATCGCGGTCGCAGTACTGCTTGTAGCCGAGGAGCAGCCGGCGGCTTTCGCCCGAGAACCGCACCTGCCAGTAGGAGGTGTTCGCCGCGAGGAATGCGGCGTGGGTCCCCGAAGCGATCGCAGCTTCTGCTGCGTTGCGCATGGGGCTTGTCCAGTACTCGCTGTGCCCTTGGATGACCAGCAGGCGCCGGTGCGCGAGGAGAGCGGGATCGGCGTCCATGTCCGTATCGGTGGCGTACCCGACGTCGTAGCCCTGTCCTTCGACGAAGGTGATGAAGTCGCGATCCTTGGAGAGGAACTCTCCCGTTCCAAGGCTATTCAAGTACGGCCTGTCGAAGGAGACGGCGAACGCATGCCAGGGCGCCGGCGAAGAGCCGGACGGGTTCCAGCGGATCTGGTTGACGTAGAGGCTCGTCCCTCCCCAGGTGTTGTAGGCCTGGTACGTGTTCGTCGACACGGGGTAGAGAATCACCGCGCCCGGGGTGCTCTCGCGGACGACCAGCGGGATTAGCGTGTCGCCCTCCGGCGCGCTCAGCTTGACCACATAGACGCCGGTCACGGCGCTGGAGGGAATGGTGAAGGTGAATGCGACCGGCCAGGGCGCGCTCACCGCTCCGGTGACCGGATCGACGACGTTCGGGGGCTGGGCGGGGATCGCCGTGGGTCCTCCCGAGGCGACTTTGCGGCCTAGCGCTCCGCCGTAGTACCCCATGCGCCAGAGCTGCCAGGTCGCGGTGGTCGCCTTGGAGGCGAAAGCGGCGCGGATCGCGACCTGGTCCCCGGGGAGATAGCTGGTGCGGTCGGGATATCCGGCCAGCCCCGGGTTGTAGTGCGCGCAGTGCCAGCCGCGGCTACCGGGCAGTTGGTTTTCGAGAGCGATGGGCGACCGGCGCAGCGAATAGCGCCCGCCGTCTCCCGTCCCCCCGTCGCCCGTCCCCACGTCGCCGCCCTGCGCCGGCGAGCCTCCGTCTGGATTCCCGGCCCCCGCGTGATCGGCCTGGGATCCGCAACCACTAGCCGCAACGAGCGCCGCGAGCCAAGCAACCGCAGAGTGCCTGGACATGGACCTCCCCCGGTCGGCTCGGGGAGCAAGTGTCGCGCCGCGTCCGTTCTGTTCGCTCGCCGACAGTTCGGGCCCTCAGCGCGGCCCCGGAGTTCACAGCGCGAGAAGCGCCGGGGCGTCTCGAGAAATGTCCGGCGTGCGACGGACGTCAGACGCGCAGCCGGCGGATCTTCGTGCGCATCTCCCCGGCGGAACGGGCCGGGGCCCGCGTCGGGTGAATCAGGAGGCGGTGGAGGATGGTACGGGCAGAAACAGGCCGGACTGTCGGTAGTTACCGAGGCAAGTGTTTACGGCCGGTCAATGTCAGGTCGAGGATCGGCCACTCGTACGCGCGCGCATGCGAGCGGAGGCGGCGGTCCGGGTTGACCGCGGTCGGCCGGCCGACGACGGCGAGCATCGGATAGTCGGACAGCGAGTCGCTGTAGGCGTGCGAGACGTCCAGGCGAAGGTCGTGGCGCGCGCAGTACTCGCGGATGCGGTTGGCCTTGTTGGCCCCCTCGACGATGGGCGGGATCACCTTGCCCGTGGCGAAGCCCTCGACGAACTGGAGCGAGTTGGCGATCAGGTCGTCGGCGCCGAGATACCGGACCAGGGGCCGCATGGTGATGTCGATGGCGCCGGTGCAGAGCACGATCTTGCAGCCTGCCTTGCGGCACTCGGCGATGATGTCCAGGGCGCCCGGGTAGACGGCGGGCTTGAGGACCTTGTCGCAGAGGTCCTGCGAGAGCTCGACCAGGCGATCTTCGGAGAGCCCGCGGTACGAGCGGTAGAACAGCTCGTTGAAGACCTTGCGGTTCATCCGGTCGGCGAGGGCGTAGATGGGAGCCATCGCCAGGCCGCGGAAGAGGCGCTGCGCGGTGCCGAAGATGGTCCCCCGGTGGAACACGTAATACGCGTAGGCGTCGACCACGTTGGTGGAGATCAGCGTGCCGTCGACGTCGAAGAACGCGCCCCGGTCGAAGCGCCTGGAGGCGCTCTCAGTCACGCCGCCGGCCCATGAACCGGAGCAGGAAGAGGAACAGGTTGATGAAGTCGAGGTAGAGGGCCAGGGCGCCCACCAGTGCGTGCTTCTCCTCGCCGTGCTCGGCCATCTGGCGCAGCTTCTGCGTGTCGTAGGCGGTGAGGCCGGCGAAGACCAGCACGCCCGCGCAGGAGATGACGAACTCCGCCGCGTTGCTGCGCACGAAGATGTTGACGATGCTGGCGAGGATGATGCCGATCAGGCCGATGAAGAGGAAGCTGCGCCACGCGCTGAGGTCCCGCTTGGTGGTGCTGGCGTAGAGGGAAAGTCCGAAGAAGGCGCCGCCGGTGACGAACAAGGTGGAGGCGATCGAAGTAGCGGTGTACGCCAGCAGGTAGACCGAGAAGGTGACCCCGGTCAGCGCGCAGTAGGCGAGGAACATCGCCACCGCCGCGCCCACCGAGGCGCGCTGCACGACCGGAGCGAAGAGGAACACCAGCGCGAGCTCGGCGATCCCCACGGCCCAGAAGAGCCCGGTGACGCCGACCAGGTGGCCGTCCTCGAAGCGGTAGAATGCCGACAAGAGGCCCGGCGTGTTCGAGACCGCCCAGGCGACGATTCCGGTCAGCGCCAGGCCGAAGGCCATCCAGCGGTAGACCGCGGCCATGAACTCGGTGGTTCGGGTGCGGCTGACGGGAGCTTCGGAAGACCAGCTGTCCATGTCCGGGTCCCTCCTGGGACGACGAGGGATGCTAATCGTCAGGGCTCGAGGGCGCCACCGCCCAGCTCCTCCCAGAGCGCGACGATGGCCGCGCAGCGGGCGGTGAGCATCGCGGCCAGCGCGGTGAAGCCGGTGAGCGAGACGCCCCGGGCGAACCAGAGGCGCGAGAACAGATCCAGCGCCTGCGAGCACTCGCGTTCCAGGCGCTTCAGGGGCAGCTCGCCGGAGGGTGGAGCGGGACAGAGGACCTCGACCCAACGCGAAGGGGCGCCGCCGCGGAGCGAAGCCCAACGCACCGGCTGCCAGGTGCCGAGGGCGCCGAGCAGCGCTTCCGGGTCCGCGGCCAGGCTGCCGGCGCGGGCCTGGTCCCCGAGCTGCCGCAGCGCCGCGGCGGTCCGGAGCGATTGCGAGAGTCCAGCGAAGAAGGTGCGGAACGCCGGAACGTTCGCCGCCGGATTGTCCGCGAGCAGCCGCGCGAGCCACTCCTCCTGGGCGGAAGCGAACCCCTCGCCGCGGGCGTCCATCTCCTCGAGCAGCGCCGGGAGGCGCGATTCCGGCAGCGCTCCAGCGGCGGCGTCCTCTTCTTTGACCAGGAGCGGGGAAACCGCGGCGAGCCCCACCAGCCGGAGAAGGCAGGCGTGCGTGGCGACGAGGGCGGACGCGCCGCCGGCCTCGGCCGCCTGGCGGCCCAGCGCGACCAGGTTCCCGGCTTCGGCGTGCGCGCGCCGCTTCAGCTCTCCTCGCTGCTGCGTCCGCTCCGGCCGGGCGCCGAGCCCGTCGACGACGGCGGGACCGGGAGCGAGCGGGTTGCGCCGGGCGAGCCCTTTGGCCAGGACCACGTCCCAGCCAGGCGCGCCGTCCCAGGCGTAGACGTCGGCGCTCTGGGCCAGGCCTTCCAGCTCGGCGAGCGCGGGCTCCGCCGGCTCGTGCCTGGTGAGCGGAAGCGCCGCGGACACGGCGTCCAGGATCAGCTCGGAGAGCTGGCGGGCCGTGGCCGCCGCCTCGGGGAAGTCGGGCCGGAACCCGGCCAGCAGGGATCGGGCCAGGGACTCTTCCGGACCGCTCATCCCGCCACCCATCTCCCCGCGAGGAAGGTGGCGGCCGCGGCGACCGCGCCGATGGACACGGTCTCCAGGCCGCTGCGCAGCCAGGGCCGGCCCGTCATGTACGTCTTGGCGGCGCCGGCGACGAAGAGCGCCACCAGGGTGCATCCCACCGAAAGAGGGAAGGCGAGGGAGTCCCCGATGGGCAGCGCGTAGGGAAAGACGGGAAAGGCCGCTCCGAGCGCGTACGCGGCGGCGACGATCACGCCCGATGTCAGCGGCGCTCCGGTGGGGACGGCGCTGAGGCCGAGCTCCTCGGTCATCATGGTGTCCACCCAGAAGACGGGGTCGGCGGTCACGTGCTGCACCATCTGCTCCAGTGCCTGCCCGCGGAACCCCTTGCGGGCGAAGATGGAGCGGACCTCCTTGCGCTCCTCGTCGGGGAACTCGCGGACCTCGCGCTCCTCCCGCTCCCGCTCGCTGAGGATGAACTCGCGCTCGCTCTTCACGGCCAAAAAGGCGCCCAGGCCCATGGCGATGGTGCCGCCGATCAGCTCGGCGAGGCCGGCGAGGAAGACGATGTGCGTGGAGACCGCGGCGCCGTGGACTCCGGAGACCACCGCGAACGCGGCCACCAGCCCGTCGTTGGCGCCGAAGACGAAGTCGCGGAGGAACCGGCCGCCCGGAATGTGCGCGGCCTCGGTGTGCGTGGCGCCATCGTCCCGCGTGCGGATGAAGTACTTGGGGAGCCGCATGTGCGTCGCGCGACGACTTGCCACGGTTCCGGGGGAGTGACAACAGCCCGCTTGCCGACTATCCTGACGGTCAGTGTTGAGAATGATTCTCAGTCTCAGTCTCGTCGCGGCCGCGGCGGGCGCGCAGCCGGGCGAGGCGCAGCCGCTGCGCCGGGTGGCGGCGCTCCTGGACTACGTGGCCGGAGACTACGCCAAGGCGATCGGCGAGCAGGGCGAGGTGCTCTCGGAAGCGGAGCACGCCGAGCAGATCGGTTTCGTCCAGGACGCCGCAGGGGAATTGCGCCTGGAGGTCGGCGGCCGGGGCGAGGACCTGGCGCGCCGCCTCGACGCGCTGGCCGGCCGCGTCGAGGCGCGCGCTCCGCCGGCCGAAGTGGCCGAGACCGCGCGCGCGGTCCGCGCCGAGATCGTCCAGCGCTTCCAGGTGGTGCTGGTTCCCCAGCGGGCGCCGGACCCGCGCCGCGGAGCAGAGCTGTACGCGCAGTCCTGCGCCGCCTGCCACGGCGCGGACGGGCATCCCAATGCGTCGCTGGGCCTGTCGACCGATCCACCCGACTTCAAGACCGAGTCCGGGCCCTTGACGCCGCAGCGGATCTTCAGCGCCGGGACCTACGGCGTGCCGAAGACGGCGATGCCGGCCTTCGACGCGGGCCTCACCGACGAGGAGCGCTGGGACATCGCCTTCCACGTGCTCACGCTGGCCCATCCGGCTGCTTCGGCCCGCGGCGTGGAGTTGGCCCGGGCCGCGATGCTTCCCACCCGCTACCAGGATCTCGCCACTCTCTCGGACGACGATCTGCGCCGGCGCCTGGTTGCCGCGGGGCTCTCCCCGCGGGAGCAGGAGGAGGCCATGGCCGCGGTTCGCGCCGGGCCGTTCGCCGAGGATCGGGAATCGCGCCCGCAGGGCCTGGCCCAGGCGCGCCGGGCGGTGCAGCGAGCGGTCTCGCTGGCGCGGAGCCGCGACCGGGACGGAGCGCGCCGGGCGCTGATCTCCGCGTATCTCGATCATTTCGAGCCGCACGAAGCGGGCCTGCGCGCCCGCGAGGGCAGCCTGGTGCAGGACGTCGAGTCCGCTTTCCTCGCCCTCCGCTCCTCCATCGACGGCAAGGACGCCCGGCTCGACGCCAACGCGGCGCGGCTCGACTCACTTCTGGAGAAGGCGGACGCGCGCGGCCCGGGCGGCGCGCTGGTGGCGTTCGTGGCGGCGCTGGCGATCGCCTTGCGCGAGGGAGTCGAGGCCGCGCTGCTGGTGGCGGCGATGCTCGCGCTCTTGCGCAAGGCGGGACGGGAGGACGACGCCCGCGCCGTGCACGTCGGATGGGTTTCGGCGCTGCTGGCGGGCGCGGTCACCTGGTGGGCGTCCGGGGTGCTGCTCGTCCGGCTCTCCGGGGCGAACCGGGAGCTGGCCGAGGGCGTGCTCCAGCTGGTCACCGCGGCGCTGCTCCTGTACGCCAGCCATTGGCTGCTCGCGTCGCTCTCGGCGCGGAGGCTGGTCTCGTTCCTCTCGGCGAAGACCATGGCCGCCGGGAGCGCGGCGGTGATCCTCGGGCTCACTTTCGTCGCCGTCTATCGGGAGATGTTCGAGACGGTCCTTTTCTTCCGCGGGCTCTTGCTGGAGTCGCCCGGGAACGGCCCCGCCGTGGCGGGAGGAGCGGCCGCGGGAATGTGCGCGCTGGTGGCGGTGGTGGTCGTCTTCCAGCGGGTCGGCCGCAAGCTGAAGCCGCGGCCGCTGCTGGTCACCTGCGGCGTGCTCCTCTGCGTCCTCGCGGTGCTGATGGTGGGGCAGGGAATCCGCTCCCTCCAGGTCCTCGGTGCGCTGCCCTTGACGGTGTGGGGCCGGTTCGAGGTCCCGGCGCTCGGCTTGTACGCGACGCGAGAGGGCCTCTGCGCGCAGGCGTTCGTCCTGCTGGTGTTGATCGGGTCCGCGCTGTGGACGGCGATGCGCCGCGACCCGCGCGACGGCGGGCCGGCGAATCGCCAGGCGCCTGCAGCGGCGTAGAGACACTGGAGGCGCTGCCCGGTCGTTCCAACGGCCGCGAGCTCGTCCCGGGACGGGTTCAAAAACGAACATCTTTACTCGTGCCGGCACGAGTTGCTCATTGGGGCAATCCCGCACTCCTCGCGACGCACCGGCCCTCCACGCAGCCGGCCGCGAGCTCGCGGGTCGGCGGGCGGCAGAGAGGCTGGGGACACTCGCGACCTTTCTGGCAGACGGAGATGGCCGCTTCCAGCGCGGCCGCGCGCTTCCAGGTGACCGCCCGCGCGGTGCACAGCATCGGGCAGCAGCCGCCCGAAGGCACGCGGGTCAAGGCGCAGTCGGCGTCGGTCGCGCATCCCGCCGTCTCGTCGCCGGCATCCGCGCGATCGCCAGCGTCCGTGCTGGCTGCGTCCTGCGCGCTCTCGCGGGCCGTGGCCGTCGTCGCCGCCCCTGCCGCGGACGGCGCCGGCGGTGGAGGGTCGTTCGGTCGCAGCGCGCAGCCGAAGGCCAGCAGGCAGAGGCAGGCGAGGCGCATGGCCGGGACAGTGGCCCCTCTCAGGTCTTGTGTCGACCCTTGCGGGGCAGCCGGGCGGTGAACGTCGTGCCCTCGCCTTCGCTCGAGCGGACTTCGATGGTGCCGCCGTGCGCGAGCACGATCTGGCGCACGATGAACAGTCCGAGGCCCAGGCCTCCGGAGCGGGCGTCGCCGCGCCGGCCGGGCTCGAAGATGTGGGGGAGGACCTCGGCGGGAATGGGCGGTCCGCCGTTCTTCGTCTCGAACAGGACGGAGTCGTCCTCCCCGCGCAGGCTGACGGCGATGTCGCCGTCGCTGTGCTGCAGCGCGTTTCCCACCAGGTTCGAGATCACCTGGGCGATGCGGTCGGCGTCCCAGTCGCCCCACAGGTCGCCCTCGGTCTCCAGCTTCACTTGACGGGTATAGGCGAACTCCAGCTCCTCCACCATCTGCTCGCAGAGCTGCCGCAGGTCGACGCGGCGGGGATGGATGGGGAGCTCGCCGCCCAGGCGGGTGCGGGCGAAGTCGAGCAGGTCGTCGATCATCCTCGTCATCCGGTCGGCGCTGGCGGAGATCCGCGCCACCACCCGCGCTTGCCGCTCCGGCAGCTCCCCGTAGCGGAGGAGAAGGTGCGCGGAGGTGACGATGGCGGTGAGCGGGTTGCGCAAGTCGTGGCTGACGATGCCCAGGAGGTGCTCGCGGAAGCGCGCAGTGCGCTCCTTCTCCTCGTCGCGTCGCTTGGAGTCGGTGATGTCGGCGATGATGGCGATGGCCCCGGAGACGGAGCCGCCGGCATCGCGCAGCGGCGCGATGGAGAGCGCCAGGTCGATGGGCGTTCCGTCCTTGCGCGTGCGGCGGACCTCGCGGCTGCGGATGATGCGGCCGGCGTCGATCTGCTCACGGATGAAGCGCGATTCCTCCGCCATCTCCGGGGGGACCAGCGGATTCAGCCGGCCCACCACCTCGCCGCGCTCCCAGCCGAAGAGCTCTTCCGCGGCGCGGTTCCAGATCTCCACCTGGGCGTTCCGGTCGATCGACATGATCGGGAGGGGCGAGGCCTCGATCAGCGACTGGAAAGTGCCCAAGGTGTGCCGCAGCCGCGACTGCGGGTCGTCGCCGGCCAGCAAGGTCGCGGCGCGGGCGGCAATGGCGCGGAGGAAGGCGAGCTCGTCCGCGCCGAACTGCCAGGCCGTGCGGGAAGCGACGCGCAGCACTCCGAGGACCTCGCCGTCGGGCTGGAGCGGGATGGCCAGCACCGCCCGGGCGCCCTCGGTCTCGGTCGCCTGCACCGTCGCGTTCTCGCTCAGCGCCCGTCCCGCGACGCTCGCGCGAGCCACGGCTTCGGGCGGCAGCTCCAGTCCGGCCAGGGCCCGAAGTACGAGCGCGCCGTTCTCCTGGATGAGCAAGGCGGCCGAATCCGCCGATGCGGCTCCCTCCAGCACCAGCGCCGGCAGGTGCCGGACGGACGCATCCGACAGCGCATGCTCCAGTGCCTCCAGTGCCCGGCGTGGGGACGCCAGTCCCTCCAGCATCGCGCCCTGGGCGGCATCGATCTCCCGGCAGAGCAGACGGGCGTCCGCCAGGCCGAGCGATCCCTCTTCGCAGAGCTCGAGGACGGAATCGCGCAGCGTCCCGCAGAGCCGCGAGGCTTCCACCGGTCCCGCGCCCGCGCACGCCTCGGCCACGAGACGCGCCACGCGCTGGGCGGCGACTTCTCCTCCGCCGCCCCGGAAGAGACCGGCCAGTTGCCTGGCTGCGCCCGCCTCGGCCCCCATCGGGGCGAACTTACGCATCGCCGCTGTGGAGGCCGAGCACTCGGCGCTCGCCGCCGCGGGACGGCCGATCAGGCAGGCCAACGGCCGCTTGCCCGCGACTTGGGGACTTCTAGGACCGTCCGGCCGCGGCGCGCTGGTCGCGGCGCGGAGGCGGCGGCTGCGACGTGCACTCGCCGTCGCAACCGGAGGGCGGGTGCAGGCCTTCCCAGGACTTCGCCCAGAGCGCGTCGTTGGCGGCGATGAACCGGGTGACCGCGTGCCGCCCGACGATGTCGCTGCGGTCGAACTCCACCCCGACCTGACCGTCGCGGGCCCACACCACCCGCGCGTAGGACAGGTCGTGGAAGGTCAACCGGTCCGGGGAGAGCAGCCGCAGCTCGACCCGATCTCCGGGGACCAGATCAGCGAGCCCGGAGAAGCGGGCGCCTCCCGCGCTCAAGTCGAGCATGTGCCCGGTAGAGATCCGCCGTTCCGACCGCGCCTCCACGGGAGCGTCGCAACCCGTCCGCACGCTGCGCCGGGGGGTCGCCGCGGCCAGATCGCGCAGCTGGCGGGTATCGTCGAGCTCCACCCAGGTGCCGCTGCCGTCGACCGGGCCGGCGGCGCGGCCATGGAGCAGCCGCGGCACGTCTCCCGTCTCGAACGAGAACGCCAGGCAGACCGGCGCGTCGGGCAGGAAGCGCAGCTTGTCGTCGGGGATGAAGAACAGGGCCCGTCCGCCGGCCTCGTGCACGTGGGCCCGGGCATGCTTCACGTCGGTGAACCGGTAGCGGAGTCGCGTCGTGCCGCGGCCCTGGACGATCAAGGGTTCCTCCCGTGAATGGACCGGCGTACGGGAGCACGAACGGCGTGTAAAAAAACAAGCACCCGAGGTGAGCGCCCCGCGCACCTCCTCAGACCGCGAGGAGCGCCGCCTGCGCCGGGAGCCCGATGGCCGCCCTCGAGAAGGGTCCCGTCCGCGAGGCGATGCAACACCGGCTCTTCACGCCGGCATTCGTCGGCTGCCGCTGCCCGGCGCAGCAGCGGATGCGAGAGGGCCGCGCCCACCGCGCGCGCCGCCGCCGCAATCTCTTCCGGCGTGGCGCCCACCAGGCGTCCCTGCGCGCGGCAGGAGCGATCGATGGCGCCGGAATCTGCTCCGAGCTCCATTTGCGAGAGGACGGCGTGCACCAGCGTGCCGAAGCGCTTCCCGCGCGGCCTCTCCAGATCGCGCAATTCCACGGTAGCGACATCCACGGGCTCCGCCCCGGCCGCGGCCAGGGATCGCGAGGTGGCCGTCTCCACCCGCAGCGACGGCCGGGCGCCGCGCTCGAGCGTCTCCGCGCGGCGCTCCTGCCAGCGCTGGTGCGCCTCGGACGCCGGCCTGGCGGCTCCGTCGTCCACCAGCAGCAGATCGCGCTCGCGCAGCCAGTTCTCCACCTCGCGGCCCAGATCGAGCGTGCGGGGATCCCACCACACCACCTCGTGAGAGCCGGCTTGCGGCGCATGGAGCCCCGGAGGAACGTTCAGCACGGCGAACACGCCGCCGGGGCGGTCGAGCACCGCTTCCTTCCCGAAGGCCGGGCACCCCGGACCCGGCCGCGGCTCGCGCCGCAGGAGAGGAGCGGGATGGACGCTGGGGTTGAGCGGGTCCAGCCAGCTCTGCAGCTCCTGGTCGGCGGTGACCGGAACCACCAGGAGATCGCGGGCCCGCGTGGCCGCGACGTAAGCCACCCGGACCACCTCTTCGCGGTCCCGCTCGAGCAGCGCCCCGGCATCCGCCAACAGCTCGCTGGGCGCGCAGTCGGCGAGCGGCATGGCCCAGACGTTGCGCTCGGGGTCGACCAGCCGCGACGGCGTGCGCGGCGCCGGCGGCGCGCACGGGTCGCAGAGGACGACCACCGGGAACTCCAGTCCCTTGGCCCGATGGACGCTCATGATGCGGACGCCCTCGGTCCCTTCCTCCACCACCGGCGCCTCCGACGCTTCCCCGCGCTCCGCGTCCGACTCCAGCCGGGCGACGAAGGCGCGGAAGCTGCTCGCTCCCGCCGCCTCGAATCGGCGCGCCAGCTCCAGGATGCGCAGCACGTTCCCCAGCGCCTGTTCCCCCGCGGGCCGGATGGCGATGCCGGCGTGCGCGCGCGTGGCGTCCAGGAGCCGCGAGAGCGTCTCCGCGATGGATCTGCGGTTGCGCCGCAGATGCAGCTCGCCCAGCAGCGCGAGCGCGTCGAACACTTCCTGCTCCAGGGGAAGGAGATCCTCGGGCCGCTTGCGCAGCGGGTGCAACCGGCCGTGGCGCTCGCGGAAGAGCACCAGCGCGTCGTCGCCCAGGGCGAAGAGAGGCCCCTTGAGCGCGGCGAACACGGCCAGCTCGTCGTCGGGCCATTCGATGGCCCGGACCGCGGCCCGCATCGCCAGCACTTCCTCGCGCGAGTGATACGAACGGCCTCCCACCAGCACGTGGGGGATGCCCCGCGCTTCCAACGCGCGCACGTACGGACGCGTCAAGTCGCCGTCGTAGTTGCGCAGCCTCTTGAACAGCAGGCAGACGTGGCGCGCCTCCACCGGCACCGGCTCGCCGCGATCGCGCTCGCTCACCTTCCAGCCGCTCTTGGTCAGGAGCCAGTCGACGAAGGCGCCCACCGCGTCGGGATACGACTGCTCGATGCGGAAGTTCGCCACTTTCTCCCGCTCTCCGTAGATCTTCGGCGCCGGCAGGGCGACGACGGCCGGTTGGCCGGCGATGTCCTGCCGGAACGGGTCGAGCGCCACGTAGCTGGCCTGCGTGCCGCCCTTCATCACCGGCGCGAATCCGGCGTTCACCGCCTGCTGGATGGCGGGGACCGAGCGGAAGCTGGTGGTGAGGTGCAGGAGCTCGGCTCCGCCCGCCAGCAGGATGCGCTTCACGTCTTCGTAGAGGGCGATGTCCGCCCGGCGGAAACGGTAGATGGACTGCTTGGGGTCGCCCACCACGAACAGCTTGCCGGACGCGGGCCGCGCCTCCCGCCAGCGCGAGACGGCGCGATCCCCGGAGGCGATCAGCATGAGGATCTCCGCCTGGAGCGGATCGGTGTCCTGGAACTCGTCGACCAGCACGTGCGTGAAGCGCTGCGAGAGCTCCGCCCGGACCGAATCGTCGTCGCGTACCAGGTCGCGCGCCCGCAGGAGCAGGTCGAGGAAATCGAGGCACCCCGCGCTCTGCTTGAGCGCCTCGTACGCCTCGCAGAGCGGCCGCAGCTCCTCGCGCAGGCAGGCGGCGAGGTCCGCGTCGCACCGGTCGAGGAAGACCTGAAGCTCCGCCTTGACCGCGTCCCGCTGGGCCAGGACGGCGCTCTTCTCCAGCTCCTTGGCGAACCATTTTCCCCCGCCGCGCCAGTTCCACAGCCGGCGCCGGGAGAGCTCACGGAGCTCGGCCTCCAGCCCGTCGCCGTCGCGCGCCCGCACCGCCTCGCGCCGGCGCAGCTCGCCCACCCAACGGCCGATCTCCGCCACCGACTGCGCGCCCCACTCGTCGGGGCGCTGCGCGCGCCGGGCGAGCTCGCCCACTTCCTGCAGGCGCGCCAGGATCTGCTCCAGTCCCGCCGCCCGGTCGAACGGATCCCGCCTCCACGCCCCGGTGAAGTCGCGGTGCTCGGACAAGTCGCGACCCGCCTGCCGCAAGAGCTCGCGCGGCGGAGTGTCGCTGGGCCGCACCTTGCGCCGCAGCAGCCGGCGCACGCCTTCGGGTGGAGCGGCGATGACGCCCTGGAACCAGGCGTCGAAGGCCTCGTCGAACAGGCGCTCCTGCTCCTCGCCCGCGGCGATCTGGAAGAGGGGATCGACGCGCGCTTCCACCGGCCGCTCGCGCAGCAGGTCGGCGCAGAAGGAGTGGATGGTGCCGATGGGCGCCACTTCCAACCGCTCCAGCGCGGCGGTGAAGCGGTCGCGCTCCGCCGCTCCGGCCCCGGCGCGCGCGGTCTCCAGTTCGGCGCGCAGCCTCAGCTTCATCTCCCCCGCCGCCAGGTCGGTGAAGGTGACCGAGAGGATGCGATCGAGCGTGGTGCGCCCGCCCCGGATCAGGGCGACGATGCGGGCGACCAGCTCGGTGGTCTTGCCGGTGCCCGCCGCGGCCTCGACCACCAGCGTCGCGTCCAGATCGCGCCGGATGCGCTCCCGCGCCGCCGTATCGGGGAGCCTGGCCGTCACGGCATCCCTCGCAGTTGCACCAGCGGCTGGAGCTCGGCGGCCGGCTTGCGCTGCGAGCGCGCCCACTCGGACGGGCCGCAGACCTCGAGGTAGTCGCAGCGCCCGCACTCGCGCTCGTCGCGCGGCGCCGCCGGCAGGAAGCCCTGCGAGAGCGAGCCGGCGATGGTGCGGGACAGCATCTGGATGCTCTCGCGCGCCTGCGTGTCGAGCGCGACGGGGATGGAGGTGAAGTCGCCCACGTACGTCGCGTAGTACAGGCGCCCGCCTTCGACACCGACGCCGGGGAAGAGCTTCTCCAGCGCCAGCGCGTACAGCGCCGGCTGCAAGGTGGCTCCTCCGCCGATCACGGTTCCCGGCTCCGCCCAGGCCTTGCCCGTCTTGTGGTCGGTGGCCCGCAGCGATCCGTCCGCCGCCTGCTCCACCAGGTCGATGGAGCCGCGCAGGCGGATGCCCTGGTCCAGGACCACCGGCTCTTTCGAGCTGTGCGGGTCCCGCTGCGAGATCTCGGGAAGGCCGAAGGAGAGCTCGAATCGCCAGGGCGTCCAGCCCGGTTCCTCGCTCATCCTGCGCAGCCATTCGCGCAGGTCGATCTTCACGCCCGCGATGCAGTCCTTCCAGACCCGGTCGATGGCGGGCGCGAGCTCGTCCTCCCAGCGGGTGGCGACGCGGTCCACGACCGTCTCCAGCCGCTGCTGGGCGGCGGTGAGGTCGCGGATGGGCAAGGAGCCGGCCTCCGACAGCTCGCTCAAGAGCTCGTACTGGACCTCGTGGATGAGCGACCCCCGCGAGAGTGGATCGATCTCGTCGATGGCCTCCGGCACTTCGCGCGGCGCGAGCCGGTGGATGGCCTGGAGGACGAACTTGTACGGGCAGGCGGCGTAGTTCTGCAGGGCGGTGGGGGAGTACGGTCGCGCTTGCGGCTGGTGCGCTTGCAGCGCCCGGAGCGCTTCCGCATCGGGCTGCACCAATCCGTCGGCCGGCGTCCAGCGGCGCAACCAGCGCCGGGCGCGGGCGCGGATCGCGCGGCGCAGGTGCGGATTGGCCGCCAGGAGATATGCGGCGGTGCCCTGGCTCGACTGAGGATGGCGGAACGCGCGCTGGAGCAGCGCGAGATCGTGCTCGGCCTCGTCGATGGCGTCCGCCGCGTCGGGCGGGGCCGGCCAACCCGCGCGGGCGCGCGAAGCCTGCTCCGCCCGGCGGGACAGCT
>WNFP01001181.1_pt1 | contig 22221 bp, 25 predicted proteins | sample 5400201 | NCBI WGS metagenome assembly WNFP01 (sample SAMN13153355, study PRJNA577476) | soil metagenome | isolation source: 115 cm saprolite under Madrone tree | place: USA:California | collected 2016-06-14
TAGCCATAGGAACCTCCGTTTGGTTTTTTTGGAGACGAGAAGATTGGAAAGGCGCTGTCGAGTCGCGACATTGCGAACTCCTATATAGCCCTGGACGGCCACTTGCAGGTCACCCGAGGTGCAGGGTTTAGTCACCTAGGTGACCGCCTGGTTGGGGGACCATATCCGACCGGGGTCCGGCGTGTCAAGTAGCCCTCGCTTCTAGGACAAAGGTAGGAGCCGCTGACCTAAAGGGTCTCTCTTGGTCTGTATAAATTACGCTCGCAATACCGTCCTACTGTCTATCTCCGCTTCCTTGGTCAATCATTGAAGAACCTAAAACCGATCAGTGGGAATACTCTCTTGACGCTGGTTTCGCGCTTGAGGTAGGGGTTAGAACGCGAGTAAAAAGGAGTCGCCTATGAATAAGCTGGCCGTGGTTACAGGTGGTGCATCAGGGATTGGCCAGGCAGTGGCAGAGCGATTGGCTAATGACGACTTTACCGTGGTGATACTGGACATAAATGAGGACGATGGGAACCAGGTCGCTGCCGAAATCCAGGGGCGGGGCAAACGCGCAATCTCCATGTACCTAGACGTGACACAGGAAAATGGAGTGGAAGCCGCCTTCAAGAAGATCATTTCGGAGCACGGCCGCGTCGATGTCCTCGTCAACGTCGCCGGTGGGAGTTTGCATAGACACAATATCGAAGAGTTTCCGTTGGACCACTGGCAAGCAGTCATCGACGTTAATCTGACCTCGACTTTTCTCTGCTGCCGAGCAGTTATCGGTTTGATGAAGAGTCAGAAAAGCGGCGCAATTGTGAATATTTCTTCCGACATCGGTTTCAGCGGGGATGCTACCCGCTCGGCCTATGCCGCGGCCAAAGCCGGTATTGTGGGATTCTCGAAGACGTTAGCGCTCGAACTCGCCCCCTTTGGCGTACGCGCCAATGTGGTAGCCCCCGGCCGAATCGCCACCAAGAGGGTCCGGGCGACTTACTCCGACGCTGAGTGGGAGGCCGCATCTAAGAAAATCCCCCTCGGCCATGCCGGAGAACCGGATGACGTTGCCGAAGCCGTGGCCTTCCTCGCCAGCGACTCGAGCCGCCACATGACGGGACAAACGCTTCACATCAACGGCGGGAGAATTATGGGATAGTCGTTCGTGCGATAGTTCATTCAATTGTTGTAAAGGGTCCTGCGGAAACCGCTGCGTTCGATCTCCTGCAAAAAACTTGCGTCCATAAACTCTTCCGGCTTGAAGCTCTTGGCTTTCGGGTCGGTTTCCCGGTCCAATACGGCTTGGATCGCGTCTCGTTGAGGAATCGGCAGAGGCTGAAAGTCCTCGGTTTGATCCGCGTGAAGCAAAGAGAGAACCTCCGGTGAAAAGCCGCCCATGTACTTCGTCATGATCGCGACGGACTTCTCTCGCTGGGTTTTGAAAAAATGAACGGCTTCAACAAAGCCCCGCATGAACCGCATCACCGCATCGCGGTTTCGCTGGATATAGCTCCGGGTGGCCATCAGAGTGCCGTTAGGTGCGAAAATATTGAATTCCTGCGCCGTTACCAAGACACGAGCGCCGGCTTTATCCGCCACTATGAGGCCTTGAACGCCCAGTATTGCGGCATCGAGTTTGCCCGCGATCAGAGCCTGGGCAGCCTGGGAGTGACCGCCGAGTTGAAGGATGTTGACATCTCGCGGCCCAAGACCACCCTGGGAGATCATGATACGCGCGACAACGTCGGCTTCAGAACCGTATTGTGAAACGCCGAGGACCTTCCCTTTCAGATCCGTGATGCGTTTGATTCCCGACTTCGGGTGCACCATGAGTTTCATGTTGGAGACGCTGCTCAGCGAAGCCAGGATAACAGCGTCGGCACCTCCCATGCGGCTCGGATCGCCGGAGTGGCCCCGCAAAAAACCGTAAATCTTTTTACGTCCCAGCATGTCGCCCAAGCGACCAAGCTCAGAACGAAACCGATAATGGTGAATTGATAAGCCAGCGGGATCCATTGCACCACGTTCTTGCAGAAGCGATCAATGGATTTGAGTGGCTTTGCGCGGCTTGAGGAAACACACAGAGCAGCAAGATTAGCCACCAGACACGGGCCTTCACCGGGACCTAAAACCTCCTCATCGTGAATCCGTCATCGAAGCTATATCAAGTCTTATCTGCTACACAAGTGAGGACGTAATATTGCGCTCGCCCGCAGGGCGGTTGCATCTCAAATAACTTTCTGTGTTCGCTTATCGACGCCACGCATTCCCGAAGTTACCACAGTGAGCGCTGTCAAACCCGCGATGATGAGCCAGGATCTCTGGAATGCTTTAATAAAGACCTCGGGGCTTTCTGCCCATTGCGTATAGACCGGTACGATCGACCCGCTCAACCCATAGTAATTCAACCAGCGCAAAAAACCGCAAATCTTTTGACGTCCCAGCATGTCGCCCAAGCGACCAAGCTCAGAACGAAACCGATAATGGTGAATTGATAAGCCAGCGGGATCCATTGCACCACGTTCTTGCAGAAGCGATCAATGGATTTGAGTGGCTTTTCCTTCCTCAAATTTGTTTCACGTACCCTGGGTCCCGGCGGCTCAAAAAAAAACCGGAGGTGTGAGCGTTTCACCCTCCGGCTTGAACTAGAACGATTTAACCGTAAGCAAACGGTTAAACTTAGCGCGCAGCGATGACTTCTAACATTTTTTCATCGCTGGAAAATTTGAAATCCCAGGTTTGTCTCTTGCGGGCTTCTTCGTGTTCGGCTTCTTCGAGGAGTTCCACGTCTTCCCTAGTTATAACGGAGCCGCCTTTTTTTTGCAGCATGTCGAGAATCGCCTCGATCTTGGCTTCCATCTCGCCGGCGGTGAAACCTTCTTTGGTCGCCAAATACCCGTGCCTCTCTCGGCGTCTTGTTTGGCGACACCGACGAGCCCCACGCTGGCCTTGCGCGACCATCCGGTAGCTGAGATCGGAATCTACCAGTCTTCTTTTTCGAATCGCATGCCGGTGGTTTCCGCAGCATATTTGATATCTTCCATCGACCACGGGTTGCCGCATGTAATAACAACACTGGTTGTTGGATCCATTCGGTCACGCAGCGTTTCTCTAGTCAGATGCCTCGGTAATGCCGGTTTGACGGTCTTCTCTAAAACCGCTTTCGCCTTTGCAGTGTCGCCATTGTTCGCCACAATCTGTTGCAAGTCCTCTTCTTCTTTGAGAGGCATCTCCAGCAGATAGCGCAGCATGTTATTCGCACGTCCCCTGCCGAGTTTCGGATCGTCCCAGTCGCGCTGGGTCGGCCGGCTCACTGAAGGAACGTAGACGAAGTCAAAGCGCTGCGCCGCCTCGATGTCCAGCAAGTCTTGGTAGTAATCGAGCTCTTCATAGGTCCGGTTGGTATGGAGCAGCGTGTACCTGACGGAATTGCTCGTGCCTGACTTCGCCTCAAAGTCTAGCTGCTTCGCCATCGAGATAAACGGTGCCAAGCCGGTTCCCGTCCCGACGAAAATCACATTCTTAAAGCCGGCCGCTCGCTTGTCTAGCGTAAAGTCTCCCGCGATCTTTTCGTAATAGACCATCTTGTTGTCTACGTCGGGGCCCATACGGAACATCGACTCGGTAAGCCTTCCCTTCACGCCCTTTTCATCGATCTCCAGAATAACGTAAAACTCCAAGAAGCCTTTTTCCTCGGTCTCAAACGGTGCGGAGGCGATCGAATAGGAGTGAGTAACCGCTCCGCGCTTGGGGATGCCCTGCGTATCGAGAACAGTCAGGTATTCTACTTTGCCTCCATCTCCGACAACTTTCTTCGTCAGCCTGCAGTCACTACGCTGCAAGGCCATGTACTGACCGGCCTTATAACTCGGAAAATTGCTGACCCCCTCCGGCACGAGACGAAAGACCGCCAGGATATCGGAAGAATATCGCCAATAATTTACGGTTCCGACCTTCTTTTCAGCCATGCCACGACCCCTTATCCCAGTGATAACCCGAGAGGAAGATGAACTCCTGTTGTCGATGCTCCCAAGTCAGTATGCAATTATAAAAGTTTAATTCTGATTGGAGACCGGCCGGTCTTGGAGACCCTAAAACCTAGCCAGACCACTCGGCAAGAATCTAAGAGGATTCTATTGCAGTTGCCTTTTACTTTCGTACTCTAGCTCTGTACCGCGCGAGTCCTTATGGGTGAACGAGACTAGCTCCCACGAGCCATCCTCAAGCGGTCCCTTGAGAATATAAGAGTTTTGGTCATCGCCCAAGACACGGTAATAGCATGCCTGCTCACCGTACCAGCGATCCACCACCGCCTCCACGCTAATGGTTCGGGTCCCCAACAAAAACCCGGATGGAGTTTCTTGCCCTTTCGAGTCAGGAAGTGATTCCACCTTAATTTTCATAAGTAACGTTCTTTACCAAGTGCCATCAACTTAATATAACGTAAATCTTATAAATTTCAAAGGAGTTTTATGCAGCCATCACCCCGTGGACTTAAAAAAGATGTGATTAGCGCATGCCGGATTCTGTCGCACAAGAGATTGGTCGAAGGATTTGGCCACGTAAGCGCCCGCATCCCCGATAGTGAACTTTTTATTTTGACGCCCCGGATAGGTCTTGCGCTTGTGACGGAGAAAGAGCTTCTTACTATAAACTTCGACGGAGCAGTCGTCGAAGGTAATTATCCCGCGCCTTCTGAGACGTGGCTTCATACATCGATTATGAGAAGCAAACCGACAGTCAACGCGATTACCCGTATCCACGGGCGCGTTGCCAATATGTTTTCCGTCACCGATAGGAAACTCGAGCCGGTGCACAATCACGGAAGTTTCTTTTCCGGCGGAGTGCCCGTCTTTCAGACGCCGGATCTGATCACGACCCAGGCACTCGGCGATCAAGTCGTTCAGACGTTGGAAGACAAGCCCGCCTTGCTCCTCCGCGGCAACGGCCAGGTGACGGTGGGAAGAAGTGTCCCCGAAGCTGTGATGATGGCGATCTATCTCGAGGAGGCCGCCGAGATGCTTTACGGCGCTTTGCAAATCGGCAAGCCGATTCCACTTACAGCTCGCGAATCGGTACACCGACAAGTCGAAGCGCTACCGCCGGTGGACTTGGAGCGCGCCTGGAGTTTTTTTAAAAACCGCGCTGAGTCTCGCTGAGCCAACTCACTTCCCTTAGAAGCTTACAGCAGAGCCAAAAAAAGCACGGCACCCATCCGGTGCCGTGCTTGGTGCAAACCTTGTTTTTCTTGCGCGGCTTCTTACTTGCCCGCCATTTCGAAGTTAACTTTTGCGTCTTCCTTCGCTTTCACCGTGACTTTCTGTGTGGTTTTGCCAAGTTTCTGCTGCCAGACCTCAACCGTGTAGGTTCCCGGCGGCACATCGGTCAGCTTAAAGCTTCCTGAATTATCCGTTACGGCAAAATACGGATTCGGCGTCGCAACCAGCCAGCCCTCCATCCAGCCGTGAACATCGCATCTCACTTCGATGGTCTCAGGCTTATCGATCTTGACATCCATGGTTTTCTTGAACTTGGGCTGAGCCATATTAAAAGGAGCATTCACCTTGCTGTAGGAGTGGATATTGTGCAGAATCCCGTCCGGATTCACGATCGTGACAGTCGAACCGGCGGGAAAGGCCAAAACATGGGGATGGTAGTCGCATCCTTGTTGATCCAGGGTAACTTTCGCCACTTCCATTTTTTTCCCTTTGGAAATGTCGGTGATCGTAATAACCGCGTTGACAAGATTGCCGTTCGACACAATGAGGGATTCATCGACTTTCGGCGTTTTGTCGCAAACTTCCTTGTCCTTGCTCACATCCACTTTTTTTGGGGCCGGAGCGGTGCCTTTGAATTTGACGGTTCCGGAAATGGTCCCGCCGTCTTTTACATCACCGCCTTCGTAAGCCGCCATGCCAGTGACGGGCAGCGCGATCAAAACGGCCGCCAAAACCATTGAACTCAGTTTATTCATAATGCCTCCTTCACGCTACAATAACGTTAAACTATTGGACGTTCAATAACATTTGATATTCACCGACCTGCGACCTTTGCCCTCGGGACCGCAGGAGGAGCTGACGGGGCTGGAGGTCCGCCGTCATGGCCGAGGCTCATGATGTAATCACGCAACGCTGTGATTTGGGTGTCCTCTTTTCCAGCCAAGATATCGTCGGGTCCACCAGGATAAAAGGATGGCATCTTTGTGCCGGGCTGAACCTTCTGCGGATCGTGTAACCACTTAATGATCCAGTTCGGGTTAAGTCGCTGGCGCGCCAAAGTCAAATCGGGCGCCCAGCCGTCAGGCGGCCCCTCAGGCTTTTTGTCACCTTGCTGGTGGCAACTGAAACAATTGAAGTAATCCTTCGAAACCAGTTTCTTGGCCGCATCAATGTATCCAGGCGGCACGGTTTTATCATTGAAGTAGGCGTACGGAATTTCGACCTTCGAAAGATCGTTGAAGTAGTCAACCAACTGGTTCGTGTGGTCATCGGAGAAACCAAAGGTCGGCATCCGAAGTTGAAGCCATGGCCTTATGGGGACCGGAGCCTTCAAAAAGCTAAAGAACCAATTCGACTGAACCTTTTCACCCTCGCCGTTGAGAATAGGAGGCGCGAGAGTAGGATTCTCTTGATAGTATTTTCGGATGAACCCGCCGCGTCCCTCGATCTCATGACAGCCGATGCAGTTGTACTGATGCATGAGCCGCCGCCCCTCCACCACCTGAACGACACTATCGCCTTGATTGGCCTGGTACCGGCGCGCCACCTTGCGCTCACGGAACCCCGACAACAGAACTCTCAATGCCCTGATATCTTCGTCGGCGAGATCGAACTGCGGCATCACCTGCTCGACCCGCTCTGTGGCGTAGATCCGTGGAGTTTTCAGTTTGTTATAGGTCCAATCGTCCCAGGTTTCTTTTATGTCCGTTCGGTTGCCGAAAAAGAGCTCTTCGAGCGCCTTGGAGCCAAAGGTCGTCAGCTCGACACCGATACGAGATTCCTTTTCCATTCCCTTGATATCGTGACAACCGAAACAACCCCATTTCCGAACCAGTGATTCGCCGCGTTTAATATTGTCAGCATCGGCAAACTTCTCCTGAATGCCGGGCATCGGCTGGGGTTTGGCCCCTAAAGTCATCAAATACGTCGTGATCGCCATAGCCTCGTCGTCGGCCAGGCGAAGGCTCGGCATGCGCGTATCTGGATAATAGCCGCGGGGATTTTTAAGCCAATTATAAGCCCACTGGGGACCGACTTTCGACGCGATATCTTTCAGGTTGGGAACAAGGTCCTTGTCTTTGCCCAGCACCGTGGTGAATTCGCCTTCGGCAAAACCGTGGCAACCTTTGCAACCGATGCTTTCCACCAACTTTTTACCCTTAGCAGCCTCGTTGGCGTCGCCGTCACGAAAACCCGCCGGAAGCGGATGCTCATTCGTCCATTGGTCCCCTTCTTCTTTTGATAGAGACCAGAGGTAAGCAGCAATGGCTACGGCTTCGTCCTCTCGCAAATCGAAATTCGGCATGCGTGTCCGCGGCCGGAACTTGTGCGGGTTCTCAATCCAGCGCACCATCCAGCCTGGGTCAACTTTGGCGCTGATCTTCTTCAAGCTCGGAGCGATCTTTGGAATATTCTCGTAACCCTTCGCAAGGTGACATCCGGTACAGCCCACCTGCTCAAATAATATCTGTCCCTGCGTCAAGAGAGGCGTCTCCTGAAATTTTTGCACGTCGAGGTGACACGACGTGCAGCTCGACTGCACTTTAGCGCCGCGCAGCAGCGGAGCTTCCCAGTACTGCACTTCGCCGTGGGCCTGATTAACACTATTAACCGCGACCCCCTGCCCGTCGTGACAAGAGGTACAACCGTACTTATCCGGCGGGTGGGCGTTATCGGCGAGCAAGACCTCACGCCTCGGATGGGTTTTGAAGGGATTGGCTTCTTTCTCAAATCCGGCGCGATTGATCGCTAAGTGGCAAGTCTGACAGCGATCGACCCGAGCAACCGGCTGGTCGAACCGATTGCGGTCGTACTCATCCAGAGACACCTGTTGGATTTTGGGAATCTTATAAAAGGATGCGGGTCCAATCTTAAAAGTGTCATTCTCCATCACCCGAACCCATTTATCGCGGTCCGCAGCGAGTTTGGCTAACTCGTCCTCCAGGTCCTTGACCCCGGCGTGAATCTTTTTTATTTCCTCTTTGATCTGGTCGCGTTTGACGCGCGCCGCTTCAAGCTGCGGGTCGATCTTTGCTTTAGCCTTATCCAACTCCTGGATCTGGTCCTGGTAGGGTTTTGGATTGCGCTTTTGCTGGACCGCATGGTCATATTCGTACCACACTTCTTCGAGCTCGCTCTTGATGAATTTGACCTCTTGGTCCAACTCCTTAAAGCGGACCGTCGCGTCTACTTCTTGCTTTTCGAGGGCGGCTAGTTTCCGGCCCAACTCCCCGCTTTTTAAGCTCGCCTGCTGAGCCGCCAGCTTTTTGCTTAACTCCTGATAGTTAGCATCCGCCTGGAGCTTTTTGTTCTCTTCGTCATAAGCAGCCTGCGCTTTCCCGTAATCGAGACGGTAAAAACGCGCTTGGATTGCCTTCCACGGGCGCCGCGTCAGGTTGTCGTCCCAGTATGCCCAAAGGGAGAACGCCACCAGCAAGCCGATCCCTAAAAGGAAGATACTACCGTAAGATTTTTTCTCTTCGTTCTGATCGATACCTCGTTCCGCCATCCGGTCTTACCTCACGCAACTTTGCGCTCGAGCACGCGGCCCAAGGAAAACACTCCAAGACCAATGAGCGCCAGCACAATTTCTTCGGCCATCGAAAAGTTTTTGGAGATCCCCACAAAGAGGGCGTAACCCACGTCGGCGAGTCCCAAGGCCTGGAGAATCTTAGCCACGTAAAACATCAGATATTGAGCCAGGGGGTGACTAGGATATATTTGACATTGAACACGAGTCTGAGAAACATTTTGGCAGGAAGAGAGATCATAAATGCCGCGAGCAAAGCAGTGATTGTGAACCGAACCATGCCCCAACGCTCTAAGAATTCTTGACCCTTCACACGCAAAACCCACCAGTAAAAGACTCCAATGAAGGCGACAAAATAAGCACCGATCACAAAAACACCAAAAGCAGCCGACCACCAATAATCTCTGAAGCCCATCAGATAGGGCAAATCAACGTTGGTCAGCGCCACGACTTTGTGGGGATCCCAGCGCTGCCAGGGCCAAAATAGGTTCCATCCCGGTCCGCGGAAAAATGTCCCGATGATAATCATGCTCACCCAGAGGACATGAAATCCCAGGAAGAAAGTTAATAATTCGTACTTTCGGTCTTTGAAACAATAATAGCCGTTGCCCTTGGGATTGATGTCAATGAAAGGTATAACCATCAGACCGACAATGATCAGGCTTGGTAATACCACGCCTGCGTTCCAGGGGTCGAAATAGACGAGCATCTCCTGCAAGCCGAGAAAATACCATGGCGCCTTAGACGGATTGGGAGTGCGGGTGGGATTCGCCGGCTCTTCCAACGGGGCATCGATGGTAATGGACCACAAGATCAGGACCACGACCACGAAGAGCGCCACGAGGAACTCACCACGCACTAAATGGGGCCAAGTATGGACCTTATCGTCTACCGGTAATTGCTTTGCTTGCGTGGCCTCTGCCATAAATCTTTATCCTTTTCCCCTCGGCATTTTTAATTTTTGATTTTTCGATCCCGTCAAAAACCTCAATCCCTTGAACCCTCTTACTATTTATTTACAAGGAAGGACCGGAGAACCCGTCCCTACGGATACGCCAGAAATGCACCGCCATCAAGGTGCTGGCGACAAGCGGGATAAAAATACAGTGGAGAATGTAAAACCTGAGCAAGGTATGGGGACCGATCTCACCGCCGCCGAACAAGAACGCCCGGGCATCGTAGATCGGATTAGCGCCGACAAAATCCGCGAAGGGTCCTTCGTAACCTAACAAAGGAGTGGCGCGCGCCATGTTGGAGCCGACTGTGACCGCCCAGATGGAGAGCTGGTCCCACGGCAAGAGATACCCCGTAAAGCTCAGCAGCAGGGTGAGAACCAAAAGCAACACACCGACAATCCAGTTGAATTCCCGGGGCGGTTTGTAAGAACCGGTGAGAAAGACCCGGAACATATGGAGCCAGACGAAAACAATCATAGCGTGAGCCGACCAGCGATGCATGTTGCGCATCAGCATGCCGAAGGGCATATCGAACTCGAGATACTTCATGTCGGCGTAGGCATACTCGGCGACGGGCCTGTAGTAGAACATGAGGTAAATGCCGGTGACGACAGTCACCAGGAACATCAGGAATGTCAGTCCGCCCATACACCAAGTGAAGCGCATTCTAACGGCGTGGCGTCGAACCTTGGCCGGATGCAGGTGGAGAAAGACGTTTGCCGTGACCATCATGACGCGGTTCCGCGGCGTGTCTTCGTAGCCATGGCGGAAAATCGCCTTCCAAACGTGGCTTTCGACGATGTCGCTTTTGATTTTATCTAAAAGACTCATGATCTTTATCCGTTAGACTTTCAGTACCGTGTCTGTATATTGCTCCTCAGGCTCAGCCCCCGGAGCCATTTTGAAGACTTTGCCTTTATCGACAACGAGCTGACCGTCGTCACCAACGGTGACTTTAAAGCGGTCGAGCGGACGCGGCGCCGGCCCTTCGAAATTCAGACCGGACTTAAAAAACCCGCTGCCATGGCAAGGACATTTGAATTTGTTCTCGGCAGCGAGCCAACGCGGCGTGCAACCCAGGTGGGTGCACTTAGCGAAGATGGCGTAGATGCCGGCCTCTTCCCGAATGATCCAGACCCGCTGTTCCTGCTTGTACTTTTCACTGACTTCACCCATTGCGTAATCAGACGGCAAGCCTGCCTTAAAGGTTGACGGCGGCTGGAAAAGAACTCGCGGAAAGGCCGACCTGAGAAAGCCTAGGAGGGTCAAGCCACCGAAAATTCCGAAGCCGCCCCATCCAAGCCGGGTAAAAAAATCTCTGCGCGACCAGATACCTTTTTTTTTCTTTTCTGCTTCTGCCATGAGTGCTCTTATCCTCTAAACCATGTGATCAAGGCTCCCCAAACAACAAAGACCAACCCTCCCAACATCAATACCAACCCCACCGGTCCAAAAATAAAAGACAAACCAGCCCCCAAACAAAATATCAAAATTCCCGTTCCCAGCGGATTGAATGGGGCCGAAGTCGATCCCCCTTTGCTTTCATCCTCAGCCTCGTGGATCAACTCCTCGCGGATGAGGGCGAATGCTAACTCTTTAAGATCTTCCCGCCGCTCAGGGTCGGCGCCCTGGATAAGCCGGCCAATCTCTTGAGCTAATCTCTCGATCTCTTGCTCGCGCGCTTGCGACGCGCCATTGGGAGGATCAGATGTCACTAAATTAGAATGATTGACTATATTAGAAATGATTTATTGTCAACATTTCACGCTGTAACAGCCGTTATGTGCGCAGTAAAACGACCGCAGTGGCGGCCATCCCCTTGCCCTGGCCCGCCCATCCGAGCTTCTCGGTTGTCGTCGCCTTGATGCTGACCTTGTTTTCCGCGACCCTAAACTGGCGCGCCATATTTTTTCTCATAGCGGTATAATAGGGCGCCAACTTGGGTTGCTGCGCCACCAAGGTAACATCCACGTTGACCAGCCTAAAGCGTCTCTGTCGCATCATGTGTAAGACTTTCTCCAGCATCTTTGTGCTGGCGATTCCTTTATAACGTGGATCCGTGTCCGGGAAATGCATTCCGATATCTCCTTCAGACATGGCGCCGAGAAGAGCATTGATCACCGCATGACACACCACATCCGCATCTGAGTGGCCTGCAAGACCCATTCGATAGGGAATCTCCACCCCTCCTAGAATGAGCTTTCGCCCGCGGCGAAATCGATGAACGTCGAAGCCATGTCCGACGCGAAATTCTTGAGCCATTTTCAGAAACCTGGTTGGGATTCGATCAGATCCCGCCGATTGAGCCCGGTCACGGACAACTGTAACCCTTCCCTAGGTGTTTTCTGGTCCTCGCCAACGACACTCAGCCATTGGGCCGGGCTAACAAACGCTTTTAAGTGTTGCTATGGACACGGGTATCTTTCCGTTGTCTTGACGGACTGATTGTGCAACGGTACTCACAGTGGCATCATCACTCGATCCGAAGGAACAATCAATAACGCCGCGGATCACTTCGCAAGTCGGCTATCTGGAGTTGCGCTTAGCCGTGGGCTATAATTCCTGTGAAGTAGGAGAATTCAGTTGACTCGAATGCTTCTGTTGTCTCTGCTCTTTCTCGTAGCGATACCTTTGTTCATGGTCGTTTCCGGCCAAGCGCAGTTGGGAAGGGATTACCGGAGAGCGGACCGCTCCAGCGCCGGCATCGCGCCGCCCGCCGAAACCACTCCGGAAGCCGTGGTTCAAGTCTATGCCGCCCGCGCTTTAAACTGGCGTGGTATTTTCGGTGTGCACACTTGGATCGCCACCAAACCCGAGAATGCAACCGAGTACACATTGCATCAGGTCATCGGCTGGCGCACATTCCGCGGTCTACCTGCCGTGGTTTCCGCCCCCGGCATTCCGGACGGTAGATGGTTCGGCAATGAACCAGAGCTTGTCTGTGACCTGCGTGGCGAGGCTGCGGCAAAAGCCATTCCGATGATCATCGAAGCTGTGGCAAGCTATCCCTACCCTAACGAATATACACTTTGGCCCGGCCCCAATAGTAATACCTTTACCGCCTATGTCGGACGACAGGTTCCGGAGCTCAGAATGGATCTCCCAGTGACGGCCATCGGAAAAGACTACCCTATCAATGGATCCCTCGTGGATCGGACGCCCAGCGGTACCGGATATCAATTCTCGATGCTTGGCGTGCTCGGCCTGACCATGGCGCGCGAGGAGGGAATAGAAATGAACCTGCTCGGTTTAAGTTTCGGAATCGACTTCTTGCGGCCAGCCCTCAAACTCCCTTTCATCGGTCGCCTGGGCGTTAGCTAGAACGAGCAGTCTGCAAACAGAGTTCTTGAGCACACTGCTATAACCGTCTTGTCGCTTTTAGAGTTATCTTCCAGACACGCGAACGGCGCTGAGCGCAGCGCCCACGAAACAAAGTACCGCTGCCAAAAGATAAGTGTAATGAAAGCCCTGCAGGAAAGCCGTAAGCACCAGTGCTCCATCTTCCGTTCCCAGATGTCCCCCAAGATTTTGCAGCGACGTGCGCCCTGTTAGCGCTACGAGTTGCGCACTAACAATGGTCGCCGCCAAGGCCGCTCCGACCGAATTGCCCAGGCTGCGAACGATCGACAAGAAAGAAGATCCAACTCCTAAGCGCGCGCGTGGAAGGGAGCTCATCAATAAGTTGTTGTTCGGTGTCTGAAAAAGGCCCATACCGAAGCCCAGAACGCTGAGCCATAGAATGACCGTAAACGAGGCGGTTTCCACCGAAAGAAAGCTTAAGAAGCAAAAGGCAACAGCGTTGATTATCAACCCGAGGCTGCAGAGACGCTCAGGAATGAACCTTTCAGACATCCAGCCGGTAATCGGCGCCAGCAATGCCATCGCAAAAGGCGTCGGTACCACGAGAAAACCAGCGTGCAGCGGATCCAGTCTCATCCCCATTTGAAGAAAAAAGGGCATGAGCAAAACGTTGATGCTCATGGTGACAAAGCTAATCCATCTGGCGGTGTTTCCCAACGTAAACGCCGGGATACGGAAGAGCGTTAGATCGAGAAGCGGAAACCGCGCACGCTGTTCCCACCAAACAAACAAAACCAGGACGACAATTCCGCCAAGAAACTCAATGCCGACCAGGGAGTTCCTCCAGGTCCCTTTTTGTGCGGTGGCCAGCGCGAGCAGCAGCAAAGAGATACTCAATGCGAAAGTGATCGTGCCGGGAAAATCGAAAGGCTCTTTTCTCTCCGCTGAGCCTTTGAAGCTTTCCGAGGGCAGCAAATAACGGGCGACACCCAAACCAACGAACGCAAGCACCGCCGATAGATATAAGTTTGAACGCCACCCAAAGGCGTAGGTAAGTAATCCACCGAGCACCGGGCCCAGCGTATAGCCAAGCGCCGACACCGTTCCGCCTGATATGCCCATGGCTCGCCCTCGTTCTTCCGGCGGAAACAAAGCCGTCACCAGCGCGAAATTGTTGGCCATGATGAGTGCGCTGCCGGCCGCCTGGAGCGCGCGAAACAAGATCAGTTGCCCGGCGCTTTGAGACCACCCCGCGGCCAAAGCACTGGCCGCATAGAGAACAAAACCGGCGCTGAATACTTTTCCGATTCCAACCAGGTCCGACAATCTGCCGCAGGGTAAATAAAGAGAGGCCGTAATCAGCGCGTAAACGAGAGCGATCCAACTGGCTAACGTCAAATCAGCGTTGAATTCGGTGATGATCACCGGCAACGCGATGCTCAACTGTCCGGTATCGGCGGTAACCAGCAGCGTAGCGAGGGAGGCGACGGACAGCGACAACCAACGTTTGCGGCGGGGCGATGCAGATTCCTCTTGCGACAAAGTCATGGAGGGCGGTTCAAGGTTCAACGTTCAAGGTTAATGCGGTCGTGCGCCTCTGCGTTCTTTATACTTTGAACCTTGAACATTGAGCTTTGAACTCTCTATTGGACGACCGGCCAGCGGCGTCCCTTTCTCTTAATGATATGCAGGGACACCCCGTACAGCTCCCGCAGAACATCTGGTTTCAATACGGCGCGGGTGGCGCCGGAATGGAGCACTCTGCCTTCTTTCAGAATCAACGTCTTGCGAAACAACGGCAGGATTTCCTCGACGTGGTGGGTGACATAGATCAGCGACGGGATTTTTTTCTGACCGCCCAACTTGACGAGAGTCGCGAGAAAATTCTCCCTTGCGCCCGGATCCATCCCCGCGCAGGGCTCGTCCAAAACAATGAGATACGGCTTGGTCATCCGCGCGCGCGCAATCAGCACTTTTTGCTGCTCTCCTTGCGACAGCACGCCAAACTCTTGATCGCGCAGATCGTCGCAGCCCATCTGGGCCAAATATTTCTCAGCTTGAGAGTAATCTTTTCCACTTGCTTCGCCGCCGAATTTTTCAAAATATCCGATCTGGGCGTATTTTCCGGAGACCACGGTGCGAATGACTTTTTCTCGGGCTGGAATTTGCGCCGGTAAACTAGATGTGACCCACCCGATACTTTTCCTCAGCTCGGGTAGATTAATCAATATTCTCCCCTTACGAAGGACCTCGCCGCCCGCGTTGGGCCAAAGATAACCGCAGGCAATTCTCAACAGCGTGGTCTTGCCGGAGCCGTTAGGTCCCAATAAGGCCCAATGATCGCCCTGTTGCACCGTCCAGTTAATACAATGAAGGATGGTTTTACCGTTTCCAACGTAGGAAACGTTGCGAAGTTCGAGCGCGGGGATCTTTTTCACGCTGGAGGGTCGGAATAGAGCATCGGAATATAGGGTTGGAGCGATGGAGTGTCGGGGAAAAGGGAAGCGAGAGTATGTTCTACTCTCATTATTCCACTACTGCATTTTTTCAGTACTCCATTACTCCAACACTCCATTCGCTCTACTGCTTGAACCTCGTGAAGACCTGTTCGGCATTGTTGTGAAAAATCTGCTCTTTCTGCTCCGCCGTCAGCCACGGGATGCTTTCGATATTCGGCCGCACATCATCGTACCACTTGCCGGTCCGAGGATCGGTCTTGGAACCCGCTCCCGGACGCTCCGTGCCAAACAAGCAACGAGCCGGGCCCACGATTCTAAAAAGCAGCTTCAGGGACTCGACATTGTAAAGTGCGGTATCGAAATAAAGTTGTTGTAAACGCTGGTCAAAGTTCTCGGTATCGTTTGGACCGCGGAGCTGGGAGCGCCACCTACCGACCTGGTATGGTACGGAGCCGCCGCCATGGGAGATAATGAGTTTTAATTTGGGAAAGTCTTGGAAGACTTTTGAATCCACCAGCGAGAGGATCGCAATGCTTTCCTCGGTGATAAAGTGACCGTGAAAAGACTCGCGCGGATTTTTGCAGCTTGCCCCATGAATAAGTCCCGGAATATCCATCTTCACCATCTTCTCGTAAAGCGGATACCAGTATTCATTGCCCATCGCCGGCGTTTGCCCATCGCCTTCACCCGGGTCCGGGTTGATCATGATGCCGACGAAGCCGAGATCGCTGATGCAACGATCGATCTCGGCAAAGGTATTTTCTACGCCCACGCCGGCGTTTTGCGGCAAACCGCCGATGGCGCGAAATTTCTTCGGTTCCATCTTCACCTGCAACGCCAGCGCGTCATTGACTGCTTGGCAATACCAATGCACGATCTTCTCCGGCTTCGCCGAGTGCATCATGGTGTAGGGTCGCGGTGAGATAAATGCGAAATCCGTCCCGACCTGATCGAGGACTTCCGAATGCTTGTGGCCACGCCACTTCGCTCGTTGAATATTTTCCTCCGTCACGACGGTGCCGCTAGGGCGATGGAATCCCGCGCTATTGATCAAACCCGCCTGGAACGTTTGGAGTTGCTCGCCTGCGACGATATGGTTGTGAATGTCGATAATCATGCTTTAGTCCTTTCGATATGAATTGGTTTCGAACCTATCAGACTGGCGACCTGGTTTGTCAAGCTGCTGTTTTACTCGGCTTAAGTTCATTTGTCAGTGTCGGTTTTTGCGGTGGCCGCAGCATGAGACTTAGAAACGCCGAAGTAATCAAGGCACAGCCAAAAATAGCAAATGACAGACCGTAGCCGTGCGTAAGATCGAAAAGAAAACCAAAAAAAGGCGGCCCCACGGCCGCCAGCGCCTGAGAGATAAGGATACCTAGGCCGCGTACTGTGCCAAGGGAGCGTCGGCCAAAGTAGTTCGCCCAAAGAATCTCCGGCAAAACCATGTTGCCCCCTAAACCGATGCCATAGAGAAAGAAACCCGCGTAGAGACAGAAAAGATTTGTCGTTGAAATAGCCAATCCCAAACCGATAGCTTGGATGACGAATCTGAGCATAGCCGCAACGCGAACGTCCACGCGCTCGGCCATAAGCCCCCAGGGCAGAGGCGAAGCGAGCTGCATGGAAGCGATGACGCTCATTACGGTAGCGGCGATGACCGGCGGATGACCGAGGTCAGTGACATAAGGGTAGACGTGCAGATTCAGCCCCGTGACGCCCATGCTGGCAATACCGAAAGTAATCACCAGCAACCAGAAGGTCGGCGTGCGCATCGCTTCGCCCCGCGTCCAAACCAAATTTTGGTCCGCTATCTGATCCCACGCTGGTTTTTGCGGCTTTCCGTGCGTCTCGCCGGAAGCGATCGCTCCTCGGGCTCCGTCAGGGACAAGACCCATTTCCTCAGGCGAACGTCTGATGATTGCCAGCACGGGGCCGACCCCAATAACCACAGCCGCCAAACCGAAAACCATCCAGGTTTGACGCCATCCGAGCCAAACTATAAGCGAGGCCGCAACGATCGGCATGCACACTTTGGCAAAACCGATCCCCATACTCGAGAACGCGAGCGCACGGCCACGTCGGCGCAAAAACCATTGGGCAATGATGATATTGACAACCATCGAGCCCATCATAGCGTCGCCAAGGGTCACAAACGTCAGTCGCACCACAACAAATTGAGTGAAACTTTCTACCTGACCGAGCAACAGATAACCGACACCCACGATAACGGCGCCGATCGCGAGTAACCAACGCCCCCCATAACGGTCGACGAGTTGTCCGACAAGAGGCGCCACGCCGGCTCCGATCAGGCCTTCACCGGATCGGAGCAATGAAAACACACCGCGGGAAACAGCAAGATCTGCAGTCAGTGGCTTGAGAAAAATGCTAAGGGTGCTGGCAAGCGCAAACGAAGAGGCAACATTGGCGAAAAAACCGGCACCGACGATGTACCAGCCGTAGAAGATTTTCCGGTTGCCCGTGCGAGCTGCCGCCTCCGCCATCGATGCCACTGATATGCATTAGCAGGGATCGATGGGTGCGCGCAATGGAATGCAGGCATCGACGAGGGACAAAGTACACGACATGCTCGCATCATCGAGTCGAGCAGTTAGGGATTTATGCGGTTTTGCTGCTTTGCATTGAGCTCGGATTGTTTGGCTTCGATCAGCTTTTTCAAATTTTCGATTCGTTCCTCGCCGCTGGGATGGGTGCTCAAAAAAGGAACCTTTAAGCCTCCAGGCAGCTTGAGCATCTTTTCTTGCAGCCGCACCGCACCTTGAGGATCAAACCCATTCGCTAACATGTAATCGATGCTCAACGCATCGGCTTCACGCTCGTCGTCGCGGCTATAGGAGGCTTCGATCAAATCGGCGGGTAATCGGGTGATCACTCCCCCCGCCGGGATACCGGCCATGCCAAGACCGACTCCAACCAGAGTACCGATTCCCTGAATCGTACTTGACCGCGTTTTGCTCGAATCCACATGTCCTTTTGCCCAGTGGGCGGCTTCATGGCCGAACAGGGCGGCGAACTCGTCAACGTTCTCGCCGATAAGTTTAACCATCGCGATATTAACGGCGATCATGCGCCGGCCGTTTATCAGGCCCGCGAAAGCATTCGGATCATCGCCTTCAACAAGAAACAGCTCCGCCTGGATTCCAGCACTCCGAGTGATGCGAAAGTACGCCAGAAGTAGTTTCTGAACCGTCTGCCGGTTCATGGTTAGAAGGACTGTTTCACCGGGCCCGTAAAGCGTCACGGTGGAAGTCGGGGCCAAAGCCATCTCTCGCACGCGCCAGACGACATTGTCATTTGATGTCGAACAGCCGGCTAAGATCGCTAGCAGGATCCCAAAAGCAAGCGGCTTCATGAAGAAATCGATTGAGTCTCTTATGATAGACGATAGAGATTCGTCGACACTGGTGGTAGTCACTCTTTTACTGTAGCGTCTATGCAAAGCTAACTCTCACTCCGGAGGATGTATGAGAGAACTGATTGCGCTGTTTTCCATTCTAGTGGTTTTGCCGAGCATCGCTTCGGCCCAGCAAAACGATAGACGACCCAGGGTACCGTCGGTAACAGCCACGGGCGAAGCCGTCATAACCGTGGAACCGGACCAGGCACAGATCGACATCGGGGTCGTAACGCAGGCGAAGAACGCGCCTGAGGCGGCCAAAGAGAACGCCGAGAAACTCGCCCGTGTGATGGGTGAGGCCAAAAAGTTTCTCGGCAAAGGTGACGAAATAAAAACCGCCAGCTACTCACTCAATCCCAATTATCGTTACCCCCAGGGCGGTAAACCGGAGATCGTCGGTTATACGGCGACCAATGTGCTTCACATACAGACCGGCACTTTAGAAAACGTCGGCAAGCTCATCGACCTTGCCATGCAGTCTGGAGCGAATACGATCCAACATCTGTCCTTTACTCTCAAGGACGAACACAGCGCCCAACTGCAAGCTTTGCGTCTTGCTTCGACCAAGGCGAAAGCCAAAGCCGAGGCAATAGCCAATGTCTTGGGCTTGAAAATCATCAAGGTCGTTTCAGTTACAGAGGGAGAACGGGGAGTTCGACCCATCGTGATGCCCCAGGCGCGCGTAGCGCAAATGGAAGCCCAGGCCGCGGTGCCGACACCCGTCGAGGCTGGCACCATCGAAGTGCGATCTTCCGTCTCACTAACTGCAGAGGTCGCACCATAAGCTTGGAGTATGCTTTTTTCCATCAGTTTGTACCAAACATTACTCGAACATTCCAATATTCCATTTCTTTTTTCACTCTTCCATTCGCCCTGGGTCGACGTAATAGTGTTGATAGTACCATTCGGCGATTTCCCAACCTGTCGTCCGCCAGACTCCATCGTGAGAACAGATATAGTCCAAAACCTTGTCCAGATAGTTGATCCGATAGGGCATGCCGATCACAAAAGGGTGAAGCGGCAGACACAGTACTCTGCCGCCTGTGGTACTGTCCCGATAGAGTGTATCGAAATGATCACAAACCATCCGGTAGTACTGTTCCGGCGTGTGGTTCTCACGAATGAAGACGCGGATATCGTTCACTCCAAGTTCGTAGGGAACTACGATCATGCGGCCGCTTTTGACGCGCATCGGCACCGGCTGTTCGTCAGAGCCCCAGTCGCAGACGTACTCGAAGCCCTCGGCAGCAAGATGATCCGGAGTGTTAAAAGTCTCGCCTAGACCGGGGCCGAGCCAACCCTTCGGTGCCTTGCCCGTCGCCGAGGTAATGATTTCCTTGACCTTCCGAATAATGTTTCGCTCTTCTTCCATCGGGTAGTCGAGCATGGAGACGCTGTTGGTCATGCCGTGGCCCAACCATTCCCACTGCCGTTTGTTACCTTCTTCGATTATCGGCGGATGTTCCTCACAAACCTCGGCGTTCAGAAGCACGCTGGCGCGGATGCCGTATTTGTCGAGCACGTCCATAATGCGAAAAACACCGACCCGCGATCCATAGTCGCGCAGTGTGTAGCCTGGCACATCCGGCGCGTGACTGCTCCCCGAGCCGCGGATCGGCAGATCGAAATGAAAGTATTCGATGTTGGGCGCCACCCATAACGCGATCCGGCCGTCGTTGGGCCAGGCAATCTTTTTGCGTTTGTTGATGGGGAGATAATCATAGCGAGGGTTTTTCATGAGCTTGCTCCTGTTTGAGTTCAAAAAAACCGCGGCGATCTTAAACTATTCCAGCCGCTCAATAGGCGTCAAGTACACAAAAGCCCGGCTGGGGAAACCCAGTTCGGGCTTGTGTAAATAGTTAGCGGTAATCCCGGATCTAAAATTTAAGCCGGCCGCTAAGAGTTAATTCGTTGCAGGGTTACTTGGCCGCCGCGAGAGCGGCATCGTAGTTGGGATGATCGCCGATGCTGCCCACGTACTCCACGTGTTTGAGTTTGTTATCCGGTCCCACGACGAACACGGCGCGCGCGAGAACGCGATCGAGCGGGCCGCCGGAGATCAACACGCCGTAGTTCTTTCCGAAAGAGGCATCGCGATGATCGCTCGCGGTCACTACCTTATCGACGTTCGCGGCGCCGCACCAGCGCTTCTGCGCAAACGGCAAGTCCATACTGATGCAGACGATCTCGACGTTGGAAAGCTTGCTGGCCTCCTCGTTGAACCGCTTGGTTTCCAGGTCGCACACCGGCGTGTCCAGCGAAGGCACCGTGGCAATAATCCGCGTCTTTCCCGCCGCGCTGGCTAACGTATAGTCGCTCATGTCTGCGCTTTTCTGTACCTTGAAGTCCGGGGCCGCCTGTCCGGCCTTCACTTCATTTCCCAACAGCGTTACCGGGCTACCTTTGAACATAACTGTCGCCATAAATTTTCCTCCGTTTTCAATTAGCGATTGCGGGATTCGCAACTTTGCTGCGAGCACTCGATATATATACGCCGATTAAGTTAACGAGCGCAATGCTTGCAGGCGCCGTAGAAAGCAGTTTGATGGGAGGTAACCTTGAATCCTGCGTGGGGCAGTCTAGCCGGCCTAATTTCATTTTCAGTGTCGACTAAAACATCGAATACCCGGCCGCATTTTTCACAAATGAAGTGCTGGTGGCGCTTCACCAGGGGGTCGAAATGTTGCGCGCGCCCCAGCATCAGTACCTGGAGTTTTTCGTCAGCAACCAATTTTTGCAGATTACGATAGACGGTCCCAAGACTTACGTTCGGTAAACGTTCGCGCACTTTATCGTAAACCTGGTCCGCAGTGGGGTGAGAGGAGTTGTCTTTGATCGCCTCCCAAATAACTTCCAGCTGTTTCGTATTTCTTGGCTTCTTATCTACCTTGGACATGTCTAGGCCGTGAGATCTTCCGCTAAAGATTGACGCGTGTTCGGTTCAATCAGCGCGCGCGCCTGGTAATTCGGATGATCGATGACCAGTTCGGCCTTTTCGCCTTTGACGAATGCCTCGATCGCCGGCTCAGGGAGCGGAAACTTTACATACTGCACCGCGCTAATCTTGTCTTCTTTACTGTGCCCCTCTTCAAAGCGCGCATGGATGCAATGACTTCCGACCTTAAGAAAAACCGCCTCGTCAATTCCCAAAAATTTCAACAAGTCATCCCGCAGATGAGTCTGATCCTCGATCTCCAGAAAGAGCGTGGCGCTCAATTCTCCCGGCGCCGGGATCAGTTCGTTGTAGACCTCAATCTCTTCCCGAATTTTGTCCAGGTCGGAGATTTTTTCTGCCCGCATCATCTCTTGGATTTGAAAGATCACCGTGTCCCGGTTCTCGAAGACCAAAGTCACTTTATCT